>Ga0214473_10011795_pt1 | contig 10266 bp, 10 predicted proteins | sample RVTome_7_FD_203509 | JGI IMG/M metagenome (GOLD analysis project Ga0214473, IMG submission 203509) | Soil microbial communities from uranium-contaminated site in the Upper Colorado River Basin, Wyoming, United States - RVT98D197 | ecosystem: Environmental > Terrestrial > Soil > Contaminated >... | reverse complement strand
ACAGGTGTTGATATCCGCATCCACGAACCATCTTTCGACTTTCGATTCGATGACGGCAATGATTTTGTAGTTCTTGAGGAAAAACTCCTGCAGACCCTTGCCGTAATCGACATCCATCCAGGAATTGGAGACGATAAATCCGAAATGCCCCCCCTCCTTGAGAAATTTATAGCCGTGAACGAAAAAATAAGCGTGGATACCGGCGCGCTTGCTGATTTTGGCCAAAGGTTTATCATCATAGTTTAACGCGTTTTCAATCGTCTTGCTTTTATCTACACCGATCTCCGGAATTTCCTCCTGTTTAGTATAAGGAGGGTTCCCCACTATAGTATTGAAGGATCGCGGATATATGACTTCTCTTTCTTCAACACCGAGCGTTTCCGCCCGTTTCTTCCGCCACTTTTCAAGATCGAAACCGCTGGAACCTACTTTCAAAGCAAAAAAATCTTCGCAGATGATGTTGGGATAGTTCTTATCCACAGAAAGATCGTTTATGGCCAGGTTGATTGTGGTTAACGAAGCCGGGAATTTGGCAATGTCGTTGCCCCACAGTGAATCCAGAATGGCAATATGCTCTTTCGACGCGTTCATGAGTTTTTTCTGCTGATAGGCTCGTTTAAGAAACGATCCCGTTCCGCAAGACGGATCGAGGACGGTATCATCTTCGTGATTCAAACAAAATCCGAGGATCAGATCGATCACGTCGGATCTGGTGAAATATTGTCCCAGATTATGACGTTCGTCTTCCGGAATAAGCCGCTCGAAGATCCTGCCGATGATGTCGTAGCCCAATTTACCGAAATCGTATCTTTGAAGAACTGAAATCAGGTCTTTTAATTCTTTAATAACTTCTTTATAGTCGGGGAAAGCTACCTCGTCGATAAAATCGGTTGTAAATATAGTTTCATAATCAATATCAAGAGCGTTGTTAAAATAGCCCTGCAATGTATTCTTTAATAATGAGCCTTTAGTAAGGCTCTTGGGAATCTCCAACGGATCCAATTTATCGGGCCTTTTTGCCTGTAAAAGATCGTAAAACAGGATTTTATTTATGATCAGATAGGCGGTCTGTCTCGCCACCTTATCGACGTCTTTTTCTATGGACGTAAAAGCAAGATTTTGTTCCCGGTACCATTTTCTTAAAGCCCTGGGAAAAACCTTATCCTTATGATATCGATCGTAAATAACGTCGGTGTAATACTTAGCTAAAACCCTGATAGTTTCGTGAAGCCTGTTGATAAGTCGTTCATCAATTGGAAGCTTTGGAAGTGATTCTTTGCCCGTGCTAATCGAATATAATTTTCTTAGGAAAGTTTCGACATTTCTTTTTATCGGCGCGCTATAACGGGCGTTCTCAATCTGAGCGACATCCTCAATATCGGAGAGTGTGTTGATATCGACAATTTGTTTTTCTTCCGGCTCGTTTGCGTTTACTCTTGCCGTATCATACCAAACCAGCGTTTTGAAATTAGTCGTCCCGAAATACTTAGCTTTTCTCTTATTGGCTTTTTCACGTGCGGGTTTCTTCAGCTCTTCTTCGTTATATACATTGAAATAGGGCAGTTTCGCTTCAATAACGCACAGGACTCTTTCGCTCCGCCTGCTTTCGTAGATTACAATATCAGGGCTTTTTCTATCGGAACCCGTCGTATCCACGTCGGGAAATCCCAGGTCGATATTCTTTTCCTCGATGATATTCCGCATCCAGTGCATCAAAACAGCTACAGCCGATCTTTCGCTTTTTCTGGCCGAACTATCGTATGGATTTTGAATTTTGGGACTCTTTCCCGCGATCTTACTCTTCTTGTTCATGGTCTCTTAGAACGTCGTTAACTATCCGACAGGCAATTTCGAAAACTGCGGCCAGCCTGATGATCTTGACATCCCCCAAGCCTTTGAATTCCAGGAATCTTTCAAGCGGCTGATTGGCCATTCCGCGATATGAGCCAAACTTAGACAGGATATTTTCGGCGATCTTTTCAGCGGAAATCCCTTTTATCCCCGGCGCGATTATAATAGAAAGCAGTTCAGCGTCGGATAACTTATCCGCGCCCATCTCGATAAGCTTTCCACCCGGATGGGTCCATTTGACGTCGTCGGTCTCTTTTTTTGGTTGGTCAGGTTTTTTCCCCATATTTACCCCCCCAAATTAATATCGTTTATATATGCCCGTAAGGCTTTAAGAGACCGGATACGAATTGTCAATATCAATCGCTATCTCGATTCCCCGCTACGCCTTCCCTCCCAGGGCTTCGAAATTGGCGAAATCGGCGTGATGAACCAGGATCGATTCCACCGTTCGCGGCGTCTTATCCCCCTCGTGCGAATGAGTGGCGATAATATGCACGACCTCCGGCGGCAGCCCGACCGCTTCGGCCAGGGCGGCGCCTGATATGGGGTGGCGGACCAATTTGCCGTACTCCGATTTGATAAAACCATTTTCCTTGCCGGCGTATTCCAGAATCTTGCCGACGTCGTGCAGCACGGCCCCCGAAATCAATATATCCATATCGATACTGATATTCTCGCCGTAGGTGCGCTTGATCGCCTCCCCCATGGCAACCGCCGATTCGGCCACTCCGTTGGTATGAGCGGCTATACTCGCTTTGTAATCCGAGGGAAGCAGCGTAAACGGTATTCTGTGCAGATCATCCTTGACCCAGCCGCCCTTTCTTAGCGCTTCCTCCCAGCACGAAATCGTGCGGGCCAGAAGACTTGAATTGGAAATCCTGTCGATCAACGGAAAGATCTTATTCATGATCAACTTCTCCTATCTCGAAACCGGGCTCTATTCTGCCAACCTCGAGCCCGCGCCAGTTTTGAATTGTCGGACGATGAAATTCATCGAGCACTCCGGTCCTTGTCCGCGCTCCCAATTTATATAAAAACTCGACACAGACGGGAAACAGCGCCCGCTTGGTTCCATCTATAATTTTGACGGCCGCGCCGATCCTCCGATCGATCAGCGAGAAGCATTCCAGCGCCTCCGCGCCGGCCTTGGAGATTATGGTTTCGCCCCGCGTTCCGGCCAGAACCGTATCGAATCTGCCCTCCCCGCCGACATAGTCGGGATGCTCGCGCATGGCCATAGCCACCGTATTGTATGCCTGAGCCTTTTCCCTGGGGACGGCGTTGGGAGCCGTCAACCGCGCAAATCCCAGAGCCATGTTATATAACGGCAGGGCGAAATTGGGCGCCGAACATCCATCAACGCCGGTCCCTATCTTGTCTTCCGGATAACAGCAAATCTCCGACACTGTTTTCTTTATGAGCCGTTGAACCGGGTGATCCGGCGATATGTAATCATGCACGGACAGATTTTTGAAAACCGCGATGGCCAGCATCCCGGCATGTTTTCCGGAACAATTATGATGATAAGACGTGCGCTCCATGGTCTCTCCCCGAGCTTCCTGTACCGATATATCGCCTATGGGGGGGTGGACGCCGCATTGCAAATGCTCGAGACCCAGACCTATCTTCCCCAGAATCGATTGAACGGCCTGGATATGTTTCGGCTCGCCGGAATGCGAACCCGCCATCACCGCGATCTCCGAGGGAGTGAATCCGAACTCCCGGGCGGCCCCGGATTCCACTACAGATATAGCCTGAAACGGTTTGGCCGAGGAACGCATAAAGGTTATGAGGTAGGGATCGCCCACGCGATAAAGCAGGCGACCCTCCGAGTCGACCACGGCCGCCGATCCGAAATGCGTCGATTCGACAAAATCGCCCCTGAAAACCCGGGCCACAGGCTGAGGAAAATAGTTCATACGTTGAGTCTTGTCAGAATCTCGGGAATATCTATAAACATTTTTGCCTGATATGCTCCCGCCCCGGTCAACGCGTCCAGCTTGGATTGAGCTGTCCCCATGCCCCCCTCGACTATAGCCCCGGCATGTCCCATCCTCTTGCCCGGAGGAGCAAATACCCCGCCGATCATGCAGATTACCGGCTTGGATAGTTTTCCGATCGTCTTCGCGGCCCTTTCCTCATAAACTCCGCCTATCTCCCCGACCATCACCACCGCCTTTGTGTCGTCGTCTTTATCGAAAAGCAAGAGGATCTCGTCGAACGTGGAACCAAGCACCGGGTCGCCGCCGAGGCCGACACAGGTTGTCTCCCCGAAACCGGTGCGCGTCAGGGTATCGGCTACATAATATGTCAATGACCCGGATCTGGATACTGTTCCGATCCTCCCCGCTGTGAATGCGACGTCGGGGATAATCCCCACGTTAGCCTGCCCCGGCGTGATTATCCCGGCTGTATTTCCTCCGATAACCACCGCCCCGCGTTCGACCGCCTTTTTGCGAACCAGCATCATATCGGCTATGGGAATATGCTCGGGAACCACCACTATTGTTTTTATCCCCGCGTAAATCGCCTCCAACGCGGCCTCCCCGGCGAACTTCGCGGGAAGAAAAATCACCGAAAAATCAGCCCCGAATTCCCTGACACATTCGGCGACCGTATTTCTTACCGGAATCCCCTCGAGACTCTGGCCGCCTTTTCCCGGCGACGTCCCTGCCACGATATTGGTCCCGTAATCCAGCATTCTTCGGGCGTGAAATGATCCCCCGCCGCCGGTAATTCCCTGAACTATCACTTTCGATTTTTTGGTTAGTAAAATCGCCATGTCTCCGATCCTCGATCTCCGCTGTCTTCTCTCGCGCGCCGGATCGCGTCTATCGAACAACCGTCGGGATCACTTCCAGCTCGTATATTCCCCGGGGAATTCGGACCAGGTAGAATGGACTGGTTATGACAGTCAGCATGCCGGGTGTTTCGTATTTTGTAACATATACCCTCAGCTTCCTCCCGGCTTTCTCCACCGAGCTTATCTCAATACTATATCCGGAACTCGGCCTTGCACCCATAAACGCGGCTATGACATATTGACGATCGAAATCGACGGTCGGCTTTTCAGGCAAAGGGTCGACGCGCCCTTTGGCGATCAGCCAGGCGTTTTCCCATTGATTTTCATCGGTAATAAGCTCGACATAAAACGTATCTGCCAGACTGTATGTCCCCGACAAGATCGTCTGGAACTCCAGAGAACCGTCCTGTCCGGGATTCCCCCGCCTGAACGGTCCGGCGCAGGCCAATATTAGAAGCCCGGCTGATAGCAGATATTTTTTCATTTTAATTCTCCCGCTAATTTCACCGCTTTTTCGGCGATTTGCTCTATGGGCGCCTCGATACCGTGAAATTCGATCTTTTCAAATAGTTCCGGACTTTCTTTCCTGGCCTCGCTAAAAATCCTGACTCCCTCCTGCCACATATTACCGGTCATCCGCAATACCATCGGTTTCGAAAGCCCGTGTTCTCTTAGAAATATAACAACCCCCCTGGCGAAATCGTCGCAACGTGAGATGCCGCCGAACCGGGCTCCGAATATAACGTCGACCCGCGGATTTTCGTCCAGCAGTATCAGCATTTTGGCGATCCTCTCTGGCGACGGTCCTCCGCCGGAATCCATGAAGTTGGCTGGCTGGCCTCCGAAATACCGGATGAAATCGTTGCCCATTATTCCGAATCCGGCTCCGCCCGGAAACATGCCGATATTACCATCGAGATCCAGATAGGGAATTTCCCATTCCCTCGCTTGTTTTTCCCGCGGGGTAAGTTCGCCTTCTTCGTGACGTTTCTCTATTCCCATCTCGCCGAGATCCGGATGACGGAATAGTGCATCGTCGTCAAGACTAACCCTGGCGTCGGCCCCCACAAGCGTCCCCGTTTTTGTCAGCGCCAGCGGATTGATCTCGGCCAGCTTGGCGTCATAAAATTTGAAGAACTTGAATAATTTACCCGCGACAGACGCGAATTCTCTGACCATCTCGGACGGCAGCCCGATCTTGCCGGCAAGCTCGATACCCTGGAAAGAATAAAACTTATCGTCGATATCGAGTTCAATCCTGTGGATTTTCTCGGGCGATTCCTGGACTGTTTTCTCGATATCGACCCCGCCCGAATCGGAGGCGATCAACGCTATTTTATAGTCGGCCCTGTTTATCGTAATTCCCAGATAAAGCTCTTTTTCAATCTCAAGAGCCTGTTCCATGAGGACGGAATTAACCGGGAATCCTTTTATCGTCATCCCGAAAAGCCGTTCGCATAACGGTTTAAGATCCGATTTATGATAAGCGATCTCGATTCCTCCCGCTTTGCCTCTGCCGCCGGTCAAGACCTGGGTTTTCAAAACGACCGGGAAACCGATTTTATCGGCCAGCATAACCGCCTCGGATGAACTCCGCGCCAGCTCGCTTTTCGGTATGGAGATGCCGAATTTGCCGAATAACATCTTGGCCTCGTATTCATAAAGCCTCATAATATCGATCGCCTTTCATGGCCGGGGAATCGCTCGTCCCTGATCATAAGCATGAACCCTGCCTGCCACTTTCAAAGGGGACATTTCCCGGGCGAACCATCATTGATGGATTAACTCGCCAAAGAGGGATTGTCAATTTGCCTTTATGAATCGCGATTTCCCCGTTTCCTTTCATATTTAGATGGCAAAATGTAACGGCTTTAATGGCAAAGTCAAGCGGTTTCGCCGCCATCCGCGATTTCAACCACATGCAGCCTATCCGGAAAGCAATCGGCGCTATTCTATAAATACCTGCATCCGCTATCGAATTGTTTGCGGCCATCATATATAAGGGATCATTCCGGCCGCCGCGGAAGATATGAGCCGGTTTGATTTTCAACCCCGGTCGAAAGGAATACACGAAATCGACAACGGTCCGGATGCTGAAATATCAGCGGTTCGAAACAAGAAAGAATTTTTCCACCGTCTCGCGGCCGCCGAGCGTGAAAACGCAAAGATAAATTCCGGATGCGGCTTTCTGCCCGGAATCATTCTCGCCGTCCCAAACAATCGCGATCGTTCCCGGGGCGTCTACCGTAAAAGCAACACGCTTGATCGGCGTCCCTGCCGGATCATGGATCGAAAGCTCCCCCCGGCCCGCTTCCTTCGCGCTTAAATAAAAGAAAACCGAATCGACGGCCGGATGAGGAGCGATCAGAATCGAAGGTGCGCTGTCCATGGTCGATCCCGTCTGTTCGTAGTAGGCGGCGGTGAAATCGGGCGTCCCCCAGCCATAAGTGTTGTTCGGGAGATACCGATGAGATGATGCTGTTTTCAAAGCCCGAAATATATCCGCAAGCGTCCATTGCGGATGCCCCTCCAAAAGCAGAGCAATTCCCCCCGCCATAAGCGGCGTGGCGAAAGAGGTCCCGCCGGCCGATCCGTATCCGCCGGCCCAATTGGCCATATAAACCGACATGCCCTGGGCGCAAAAATCCGGCTTGATACGCCCGTCGGCGGTCGGCCCGCGCGACGAGAAAAGGGCGATCTCGCCGTAGCGGTCGACCGCCCCGACCGCGATCACGGAATCCCCGTCCGAAGGCGGTATAACTTTTCTCCAGAACGTGTCTCCTTCGTTGCCGGCGGCGTTTACCGCTATAACTCCCAGAGAAACTGCCGCGTTGGCGGCCTGCGTAATAGCCGCCGTCCGACCGTCTAATTGAGTCGTATCGTACCAGTCGATATAACCGAGAGATGATGATATGATATCGACGCCGAGGGATTCCATCCATTCCGCGGCGGCGATCCAGTTATCCTCCTCCGCCTGTATTTCCTGAAACACCAGTTCCGTCTTGGCCAGAACAAAATCGGCGCCGTAAGCGGGGCCTATCAACGATCCCTCATTAAACCCGGCGAGTACGGACAGAACCTCCGTGCCGTGGCTCCGCTGAACGTCCGGCTGATCCATCACGTCCGGATCGCCGTTAATAAAATCATAGGTGGCGACAATTTTGCCGCCTGATCTCAGATGCGAGAATACCGCATGACTGGTATCGAAACCGGTATCCATAACTCCGATCAGGACGCCGCCGCCTGAAAGCCCGAGATTATGCAGCGAATCTACCGTAATCATATTGATCTGATTCCACGACGGTCCGTAGTCAAATCCGGCCGTCATTAAGATATCGGGATATGCCTCCGGGGCCGGAATGGTTCTGGGGCGAGAATATGAAGATACCCTGGTAATTTCCGCGATATACGGCAGTTGCGCGATTTGGCCTATTTTTTCGGGCGGGATTACAGCGCTTACCGCGTTCAACCATCGCGATATATTCCTGATCCGAATGCCTCTTTTGCGAAGATCCTCGAGATACTCAGATTTCACGGGAAGATCATGCCAGAAATGATTTGCAATTGAAGCTCTGACCATTCGCCGAGCCAGGGCTCTCTCCGAAACCGCAATCGGCTTGCCAGCCGCTTTTTCGCTAAATTTCAACCAATAGACATTGCCGGAAGACCGGTTCGCGTCCGCCAAGACATTACCATATATAAAGATAACTGTTGCCAGATGGGCCGCGGTAAAGATTATTCCTTGACAAATTTTACGCATAACACTAATTTCAGCAGTCAATTAACATTGCAAGTCGCGGTTAAAGTATGGCTGCAGAAAAAAACAATCAAGGGAAAAATAAGGAGTTCGAGGAGATATTTCTCCCGATTCTGGATAATCTATACGGAATCGCCTTGAGAATGACTCGTAACTCCAAGGACGCCGAGGACCTGGTCCAGGAGACCTACCTGAAAGCATTCAGGTTCTTCCATCGCTTCGAACGCGGTACAAACGCCCGCGCCTGGCTTTTGACCATCCTGACAAATACGTTCCGCACCAGATACAGGAAGAAAAAACAGGAACCTGAAATGGTGGATTTCCAGGCTATAGAAAATTTCTGCCTGGCCGATGAATTGGTAAAGGAAATCACCGCCTCGAATAAGTCCGAGGCCAGGGGAACGGAAGCGGTGACCCGGCTTTTGAAAGATTATGTTTCCGACGATGTGATAGAAGCCTTGGAAAATGTCCCGGAACAATTCAGGTTGGCGGTGTTGTTAAGTGATGTCGAGGGGTTCAGCTACCAGGAAATCTCGGAAATCCTGGGCATTAGCGTGGGGACAGTGAAATCGAGGATATTCAGAGGTCGTAAGATTCTTCAAAAACTGTTATGGAATTTCGCCAAGGAAAAAGGGATTCTCAAGGGGAATTGAAAATGACCTGTCAGGAAGCGGTCAAAAGACTCTACGAATATTTGGACCTCGAGCTTGACAATGTCGCCGCCGTCCAGGTGGAAAAACATCTCGATCTATGCAGACTTTGCTGCGACCATTTTGAATTTGAAAAAATCATGAAAGAATTGGTCAAAAACAGCTGCTTCCAGGAAAAAGCCCCTTTCTTGCTGAAAGATAAAATTCTGAGCAATTTGAAATTTAAATGACCTATAAAAAAAGGAGGCCCGAAAGCCTCCTTCCATATTTTGGCCCGGTCGCTATTTATCCTTTTTTGGCGGGATTGGGGTGCGCTATTACCTTGGATGCCTCCTCGAAATTAAAGCTCTTAAAGGTCGGGCTCTTTTCGTTATGGCAGGTTATGCAGGTCTCTTTTGTGGGAATTATCAGTCCGGCCGCCTTGGCTGCCGCCAGGTCCTTCATAATGTTCATCTTCTTGTATTCGGAACCGGGACCATGGCACGACTCGCAACTCACTCCTTCGGCCTTATCATAACTTTCGGATTTTTCCGCGGCCGGCGCGGCAAACGCGGTCACATGGCAGCCGAGACACTTGTCGCTGGTCTGCGGGTTATCGATACCCTTTTCTTTGCCTATTGCCAGGGAGGCCTCGGAGGCCAGAGCCTCATACGCCTTCGCATGCTTGGATGCGGCCCATTTGCTGAACTGATCGCCTTTGGCCTCGCTCTTATGACAGGTCTTGCACTTCGATGCGCCGACATACTGATTTTTGACGCTCTCCTGAGCGGTTCCGATAACCGACATCATCAAGAGCATTACCCCCAGTACGGTCATGGCTATGATGACTTTTCTCACTCAAACACCTCCAGCTAAAATCCCATTTCCATTCTACATAGACAGACACCATATTACCCCGCATCATATTTTACTGTCAAGCTAATTATTGGTTCTCCCGAATGTTGAAAATTGTCGATATATATACATAAAAAGGATAACTTAGATCCCCTTTTCCATTTCATTGTAGCCGCTATCATTCAATCGGTTGGAAGAGATAGCGATTCAGTCCCCGTTACGAAGTTAAACTGAACAGCCAGCGCCACTCCAGTTCATTTTCGTTATCCCCTGGGCCGGAAAGCCATAGCGGCAGATACAGTGTAATCCTGTTTTCGTTGATAAATCTGTCGAGGTAGGGAATCGCATAACCGAAGGTAAAGCCGGCCTCG
>Ga0214473_10011794_pt1 | contig 10266 bp, 8 predicted proteins | sample RVTome_7_FD_203509 | JGI IMG/M metagenome (GOLD analysis project Ga0214473, IMG submission 203509) | Soil microbial communities from uranium-contaminated site in the Upper Colorado River Basin, Wyoming, United States - RVT98D197 | ecosystem: Environmental > Terrestrial > Soil > Contaminated >... | reverse complement strand
CCGAGGAGCCACTGGTGCTCTATTTCTTCAATCCTTTTCCCGAGACAGTGGTCGCCCGCGTGCTTTCGAACCTGCGCGAGTCGCTCGCGCGAGCGCCCCGGCGGATCTACGTCTTGTTCTACGCTCCGGTCCGCCGGGGAGCGCCTTGGGATCGGCGCCTGGTGTTCGAAGCGTCCGGCTTCCTGCGGGTCCTCCGCGACGAGCCGCGGTTCACGATCTACACCGCGAGCTGAATCCTGGCGTCCACGGCCAGAGCACCATGCTCGAGTGAGACCAGGGGGTTGACGTCCATCTCCGCGATCTCGGGATGGGCGAGAGCGAGCTGAGAGAGGCGTAGGAGAGCATCGACCAGGGCGCCGGTGTCGCGAGCGGGCTCTCCGCGAATGGCATCGAGAAGCCGATGCATCTTGACCTCCCGGATCATCACCTCGGCGTCGGCGTCGGTGATGGGGCACATCCTGAGGGAGACGTCGCGGAGCGCCTCCACGTAGATCCCGCCGAGGCCGAACATCACCATCGGTCCAACGCGAGGGACTCGGGTCAGGCCGACGATCGTTTCGCGCCCCTCGGGAGCCATGCGCTGCAGCAGGAGCCCTTCGATCTCGACCTTCGCCCTTCGGCTTACGTCCGACAGCACGCGAGGCACCCTCTCGACGAGCTCCGCTTCGCTTTTGATTCCGAGGACCACGGCGCCAAACTCGGTTTTGTGGAGGATCTGAGGACTCACCACCTTGATCGCCAGGGGATAGCCGATGGTCTCCGCGGCTCGCGCCGACTCTTCGGTGCGCTGAATGAAGGTCCATGGCGTCACCGGAATTCCGTACGCTTCGAGGACCCGGAGGGCGTCGGGCTCGCTCAGCTTCAGCTCGCCCTTCTCACGAGTTCTCGCGATGGCGGCTTGGACCGCGGCGTCATCGACCTCGAACGTCGCTCTCTCTCCGAGAGGGTGCGCTTGCCACTTGGTCTGCTGCCACATCGCCGCGAGCGCCCGGGCGGCGGACTCGGGGAAGAGGTAAGCGGGCACTCGAGCCTGATGAAGCGTCGCGAGCCCCGCAGGAAGTCCTTCCTGGCCCATGAGGACCGCGAGCAGGGGCTTGGCCTGGTGCCGCGAGTTCGCCTTCGCCAGCGCCTTTGCGATGTCCTCGGCATGGATACCCAGGGGAGGCACGAACGAGGCGATGGCGGCATCGACGTTCGGATCCTCGAGAACGGCGTCGAGCGCGGCCTCGTAGCTTCGCGCGGTGGCGCTCGCGATCATGTCCACCGGATTCCTGACGCTCGCTTCCTCCGGCAGGGCCGCTCGGAGTTTCCTCTCGGTTTCGGGAGAGAGGGACGTCACCTCGAGGCCGCGGGTCTCGCAGGCGTCGGCGAGAATGATGCCCGGCCCGCCGGCGTTGGTGACGATGGCGACGCGGTTTCCCTTCGGGAGGGGCTGGTTCGAGAAAGCGGTCGCGAGATGGAAGAGCTCCTCGACCGTCTGTACCCGGATCGCTCCCGCCTGCCGGAGGAGCGCGTCGGTTGCGAGATCCGTCTGCGCCAGGGCCCCCGTGTGGGAAGCGGCGGCCCTCGCGCCCGCGGCCGTCCTCCCGGACTTCACCACGGCGATCGGTTTTCGCCGCGAGATCTCGCGCGCCAGCTCGACGAACTTCTCCGGGTTTCCGAAGCTCTCGATGTAGAGAAGGATGAGCCCCGTTCCGGGATCGTCCTTCCAGTAGTCCAGGAGGTCGTTCCCGCTCACGTCGGCCTTGTTTCCGACGGAGACGAACATCGAGATCCCGATTCCCAGGCTCTCGGCGTAGTCGAGGATACTGAGCCCCATTGCGCCAGACTGGCTCATGAAAGCGACGTTTCCCGCGGGAGGCGAGGAGGGAGCGAAGGTGGCGTTCATGCGAACGCCGGCTTCGCTATTCAGCACCCCCATGCAGTTGGGCCCGATCATCCGGAGTCCGCGCGAGCGGACGATCTCGAGGAGAGCGGCTTCGCGGGCATCCCCCTCGCCGCCGACCTCCCGGAAACCCGCGGAGATGACGACGAATCCCTTCACCCCCGCGTCTACGGATTCCTGTACGACCGCGAGCACCTGCTCTTTCGGGACGACGACCACCGCGAGGTCCACGGGCCCGGGGACGTCGCCGATCCGCGGGTAGGCGCGCATGGAGTGGATGGCCGTCGCCTTTGGATTGACCGGGTACACCGGCCCTTGAAATCCGTGCTTCAGCAGGTTGTCGAGGATTTGCCAGCCGATGCTCGATTCCTTGCGAGAGGCGCCGATGACCGCGATCGACTTCGGCCGCAAGAGCGGATCGAGGGAGTGCATCTTCACAGTGCTCGCCTCGCTCCCGGCCGGGCTCGCTCATTTACGAGTGCCGCGGGGCCCCACCCCCACGGCTCGGCCCTCCGCCGCGTGGCGGCTGCGGGCCCGCTGATGGCTCCTCGCGCAGGCTGCAGATGCATCTTTCAGCAGCCTGCTAATAGACGACGGCGCCGCCGTCGACGTTGATCGCCTGGCCGTTCACCCCGCGAGCCTCCTCCGAGGCGAGGAGCACCGCGACCGCCGCGACCTCCTCGGGCTCCATCAGGCGGTTCTGTGGGGACAGAGCTTCGAGCCAGCGCGTGGCCTCGGCCTCGCTCTTCCCGGTTTTTGCGGCGATGTTCCGCGCGGCCTCGCTCGCCATCTCCGTCCGCACGAAGCCGGGACAGATGGCGTTCACGGTGACCCCCGAGGTCGCCATCTCGAGTGCGAGCGCGCGGGTGAAGCCGATGAGCCCGTGCTTGCTCGCGCAGTAGGCGGCGGTATAGGCGAATCCGACCTTGCCCGCGGTCGAGGCGATGTTGATCACACGGCCCCATTTCGCCGCCGCCATCGGAGCCAGAAACGCGCGGGTGACGCGGAACGCTCCCGTGAGATTCACGTCGAGGTGCGACTGCCAGTGGGCGTCGTCCATGGCCAGGACCTTGACGCTTCCTGCGATTCCCGCGTTGTTCACGAGGATCTGGACCTCTCCGACCTCCTCGCGCGCCCGCGCGATCGATTCCGGATCGGTGACGTCGAGCCGAACGGCGACGGCGGTTCCGATCTCCTTCGCCAGGGCCTCGAGCGAAGCGAGGCTTCGCGATCCCAGGACGACGGTAGCGCCTTCTTCAGCGAACGCCAGAGCGATGGCTCGGCCGATACCGCGGCTCGCTCCGGTGACGAGGGCCTTCTTTCCCTGGAGCTTCATGGTTCACCTCGGATCTGGGGCCACCACCCGTAGACGAGAATGAAAACGATCGAGATCGGGATCACCCAGCGGATCCAGAAGATCCAGAGCCCGCCGACGCGGACGCCGCTTCCGCGATTCACCTCGGCGAGCGCCCGTCCCCGGCTCACGAACCATCCGAGGGCGATGAGGGTGAGGGCGCTCCCCACCGGCTGCATCGTCGAGCCCCAGAGTCGATCGTTCCACATGAGGGCGCTCGAGCTCGACATCGAAGGGAGCGACAGCAAGAGATCCGCTCCCACGAGAACGACGAGTGCGCGCCCGCGGCTCCAGCCGAAGTAGTGCCGGGACCCGTCTACCAGGACTTCCATCCCCGCGACCGCCGAAAGAAACGCGGCAACGAAAAACGCCGAGAAGAACAGACCGCCGGCGAAGGCTCCCCCCGGCATCGCGCCGAAGACTCCGGGAAGAGTGATGAACAGCAGCGAGGGCCCACTCGTCGGCTCGACGCCCATGGCGAAGACCGCGGGAAGGACCGCGAGCCCCGCCAGAAGCGCGGCGCTCATATCGCCGAAAGCCGTCTGGACCGCCGTCACCGGGAGGTTCTCGTCGTCGCGAAGATAGCTCCCGTAGAGGAGGAAGAACGTGCCCCCCAGAGACAGGCTGAAGAACACCTGTCCCATGGCGGCGAGCACCGTCGGCCCGTCGATCTTCGAGAGATCGGGAACGAGGTAGAACCGGAGTCCCACGGCCGCTCCCGGAAGGGTGACCGAGCGGACGATAACCACGAGGAGCGACAGGAATACCAGTGGCATGGCGATGCGCGAGATGGCCTCGATCCCTCTTCGAACCCCCAGGTAGAGCACTCCGCCGATTCCGAGAAAGGTCAAAGACGTCATCGCCAGATTCCAGGGGGTGATACCGCCGAGCTTCGCCTGGTAGAAAGACGCCGGATCGGCTCCCATTGTGAAACCGAACGACGTGTGGAGCGCATAGAAGAGCACCTGCCCCACGATGAGAGTGTAATAGGTCATCGCCATGAAGACGGTGAAGAACAGAAGAAGCCCGATACCGCGGCCGCCCGGCATTCCCGCGGTGACGAAGGCGCCGGCCGGACCCTGCCGCGTCATCCTTCCGAGAGTCCACTCCGCCATGATCGCGGGGATTCCGAGAAGAAAATTCAGGAGAACGTAGAGGAGGACGAAAGCGGCGCCGCCGTGTTTGCCCGCGAGGTAGGGGAATCGCCAGACGTTCGCCAGGCCCACGGCCACTCCGATGAGGACCGTGAGCGAGCCGAAACGTGACCCGAAGGTCTCCCGGGCTTTCGTGGTTCCGTCTGTTGGGGCTTCAGGCATGTTTCGGAGGCGGAGCCATTCCGACGAGGAGGACGAGACGATCGTCCGTCGTGTTCTCGACGCCGTGAGGCTCTCCCGCGCGCGCGAGCACCGCCTGGCCGGGCCCGAGATTCTTCGTCTCTCCGGCGACCTCGAATCGGGCGTGACCCTCGAGCACGATGTAGTACTTCGTGCTCTTCTCGTGAACGTGGACTTTCTGATTCTGTCCTGGCTCGAAGCAATAGACGTCGAGGAAGAGATCGGTGGTGGCGAAGAGATTCACCTTCTGCATCTTCTCGGGGGAGAAGTGGCGCGCGTCGAGAACGGTTCGGATATCCATGAAAGTCCTCCCCGAGTCGGTTACTTTCGGGCCTTCAGGTAGTCGCGGGCCTCGAACGTTTGCCCGGTGACGGAGCCGGATTCGTCGGAAGCGAGACGGACGAAGATCTCGGCAATGTCTTCGGGGGTGGGAAGGCTCAGCGGATCCTCTTCCGGATAAGCCTCGGCTCTCATATCGGTGCGTGTGGCGCCGGGGTTCACACTGTTGACCCGGACCCCCGACGGCTCGAGCTCGGCGGCGAGCACCTGGGTGAATCCCTCGAGACCGAACTTGGAAACGGCGTACGCGCCCCAGTTGGGCTTTCCCTTGCGCCCGACGCTCGAGCTGACGTTGATGATGGAGCCGCCGCCCCGAGAGATGAGATGCGGAATGAGTGGCCGCGTCACGTAGAAGAGGCTCGAGGTGTTGACGCGAATCACCTCGTCCCACGTCTCGACGTCGAGCTCGGCAAGGGGGGCGCGCCTTCCCAGGATGCTGGCGTTGTTGACGAGGATCTCGAGATCGGGGAAGCGCTCGAGAGCGCTCGCGACCAGAAGCTCGGCGTCCTCGGGATGGGAGACGTCGGCAGTGCGATAGCCGACGGGCGCTCCCATGGCTTCGATCGTTCTCGCCGCCTCCCGGAGCGCTCCCTCGCCGCGGGCGCAGAGGAAAACCGAGGCCCCTTCGCGAGCGAACGCTTCGGCGATCCCTCGGCCAATCCCCCGGCTCGCGCCGGTGATGAGCGCGGCTTTGCCTTCCAGTCTTTTGCGGCTCACAACCGAATCATTCTAATCGAAGGTCAGTGCGGATGGAGACCAACCCTTGACGCAGGAGTCCTCACCCTCAGAACGAGGAGGTCCTGATACCGGCCCGATGTTCCAGAGACATGCCGCGTCAAGCGATGCGCAGGGCCCGTTGGACGGCGGCCGGTGCACGGTCGATGACGAGGAGGTACGCGCGGGTCGGCCCCTCCGGCTCGCGCTTGCCCTGCTCCCAGTGGTGCAGAGTGTTGATGCTGAACCCAAATCGGGCGGCGAATTCCCGCTGGGTCATGGAGAGCTTCTTTCGAATCGCCTTCACATCAACGTGCGCGGGAACGTGGACGCGATATGCTTTCCTGGGCGCACGACCCTTCGCGTATCGTACGGCCTGCTCCAAGCCCTTGCGGATACTGACTGCTGCTCTGCTCATCGTTTGGGTCTCCGATACGTCTCAACCAAAAGCTTCGTCAATCGTTGAAAACTGTTGCGATCTTTTTGCGAGAGGTCCACGCGCTCGTTCTTCGCAAAAGCCGAGAAGGAACAGCGGAACGCTCACTCCGTGAAAGAAATAGATGACTCTTGCTCCGCCTCTCTTGCCTCGACCCTCGAGTCGCCATCGAATCTTTCGGATGTCTCCCGCGCCAGGAACCACATCACCGGCCCCTGGGTTATGCGCGAGATAGTTGATCAGCTCCTCTCGCTCTCCTTCCGCCAGTAACCGTTTCGCCCGGGAGATGAACTCTGGTGTTTCGACAACGGTTATGGGCGGCTGAGTCCCCACGAGTTTATTGTAGTCCATTGGACTACTCAGGACAAGTAGTGCGACGCGAGAGAGTCCGCGGCGACAGTTGGACTCCCGACCTCTTCGTGTTACTTTTCCGTTCACCGGCATAGAGGCTTACATGCAATGGCGATTTGCCACCACGAGTTGGACGCAAGTTCTTGCGGCTCGCGAAGCTCCGTCCAGTGAATCGCACCAGGCTCTCGAAGAGCTCTGCCGGGCCTATTGGTATCCGCTCTACGCTTTGGTGCGCCGCCAGGGCTATGGTCCCGAAGAGTCGCGGGACCTAATTTCGAGGAACCGACGGCTTTCGTCGACCCCCCCCGCGCGATGATCGGAGTCAAGCTGTCTTTCTAGCGCCCTCGACGTGCTGGAGAAATCCGCCCCTTGCCCGGACTGCGGACGAACCTGCGCGTGGTGCGGGACGAACGTTCATCCATCGGTTGGCGTCTCGATTCCGACCCCTTCCCCGGCTGGGCGAAGCTCCCCACCTCGTTCGAGTGAGAGCTCGCTGCAGAATAATCTGCGGAACCCAAACATGCCGTGAAATCATACGATCCCTCGTTGAATTTCAAGGATCGGTGGGCCGCCCAGAAGGTGTATTTGACTTTAGATTCGTCGGATTATTATAAAGTCATATATATGTTTGGTCGTTGGGTGGAATCGAGGTGGAAGAAGAAGCTGGGGACGCCTTTTGTGCACTTGGTCTTCGGCGCCCGCCAGACCGGCAAGTCCACACTGCTGCGGAAGTTGCTGCCGGACGCGGCGATCTGGCTGGATTTCTCCCGACCCGCCGAACGGGTCGAATACCTGCGGAATCCTGACCTGCTCGTCCAGCGATGCCGGGCGCTGCCGAAGTCTCGTCGTTCCGCGGTCGTCGTGGTCGACGAGGCGCAGAACGTGCCGGAGATCTTCGATGCAGTGCAACATCTCTATGACTCCGACAAACGCCGCTGGCGTTTCGTGCTTTGCGGCAGCTCGGACCGCAAGCTGCGGGTGACAGGCGCAAACCTGCTGCCGGGCCGAAGTCTGCTGCATCACCTATACCCCTTGTTGTTGGCGGAGCGCCCAGCGCCGCAGGCGAGGAAGACCAGAACGGAATCGTCGTCTCCGTTGCCAATGCCGTTTAGCGGCAAGACGGAGGAACCCTGGTTTCCTGCCGCTGATTTGTTGGAGCGACTCACGTTCGGCGAGCTTCCGGTGATTGCTACCGCCGCCCGCGCTCAACGGGCCGGCCTGTTGCTGGCCTACACGACGGTTTATCTCGAGGAGGAGCTGAGGCGCGAGGCGCTCGTAAAAAACTGGCCGGCGTTCGCGCGCTTCCTGCAACTTGCCGCGGCCGACGCTGGCCGGATAATCAACTACGCTAGGATTTCCCGCGACGCGGGAGTGAGCCTGCCGACGGTCAAGTCCTACTATCAACTGCTCGAGGACATGTTCATCGGATTTCGTGTGACTGCGTTTTCAGGCAGCCCGCGGAAGAGTCTCTTGTCCACCGAGCGGTTCTTCTTTTTCGACGTAGGTGTGCGGAATGCGGCAGCAGAACTCCCACTCTCGACCGCGGCGGCGCGAGCGAACCCCGGGCCCTTGTTCGAGCAATGGGTCGGGATCGAGTTGTGGAAGCGCCTCCAGTACCTGGGTGGTGGAAAGCTCCACTATCTCCGTACGAAAGCGGGCGCGGAGGTGGATTTCATCATCGCCCGCGGCGGTCGGCTCGTTCCGATCGAGGTCAAGTGGACGGAGCGCCCCAGTGTCGGTGACGCTCGGCAGCTGACAGCGTTTCTGAACGAGCACCCGAAACGGGCCCGCCACGGCTACGTCGTGTGTCGTTGTGCCGCCCCCCTTGCCCTCACCGACCGCGTGACCGCGCTGCCCTGGGCTGGTCTTTGAGCCGAAGGCGTCGAGTCAGTCGAATCGAAGACCGGCGAGGCCGGTGTGCATTCGAAAGTACTCCAAGTACTTCGAGAGGCCGAAGCCGATGAGCCCGAGGGCTACCATCACCGCGGCGAGCCGACCCCAGCGACCGCGCCGCCATAAGAAATCGAGGGCGACGCCCGTGGTGATGGCGACGAGCGGTCCGACATAAACGAACTCTTTGAGGTCCTTGAACATCCCCGAGACAGCGCGGAGGAGGAGGAGCCCGAGAAAGCTCAGGCCGTAGGCGGCCAATATCTTCCACACCCATTTCTCTCTCTCCCTCCGGACCAGGAGGAATCCCGCAATCGCGATCGCGGGAAAGCCGATGCCGTAGAAGTAGGTCACCCGAAGGAGCGCGACGGCGAATCCCACGGGCCGATTCTCGGTGCCGCCGCCCTCTCCGCCCGCAAGGGCGGGCAGGATCTCGGTGAAGAACAGCACGGTGAACGGGAGATAGACGAGGAGAACCGCCGCGGTCGCGACCAGTCCCCAGAAAAGAAGGAGAGCGGGAATACGCTTCCGCTCAAACCAGGCCAGGAAGACGGAAAACAGACTGAGGTTGATAAGGCTCGAGAGATAGAGAACTCCCGAGGCGAGGCCGCTCGCCCCGTAAAGGAGCATCGGCCGGACCACGGAGGTCGCCTGAGCCATGCGCGCGGCGAAGAAAATGGCGAGCAAGTCGAAGAAATGTCCCGTCATCGTCGGCCACTGAGCGTAGAGAAGACGATTGGTCACCGGAGGGAGAAAGACCGTGAGAAGCGCCGCCCAGATCGCGACCTCCGCACCCACGAGAGCGCGCGCCAGGAGAAACACCAGGGGAAGCTCGAGCGCCGCGAAGACCAGGCCCACGTGCTTCATCGCCGCTTCGATCCCACGAGCGTCGCGGTCGACGAGAGTAAACGGAAGATAGAAGACAGGAGAGTAAGGGAAGGCGTACTTCCGGCCAGCGATGATCCGGGGATAGGCGGTTTCCGCAACTTTCTGCGCCGCGACCCCGCGCTCCAGGATGCCGCCCGAAGCCGCTTCGAACGCCTCGAGGTGGCGGCGGTGAAGCCGCACGTCCGGATAGAAATAGCTCGGGTGGAAGAGAGCGGCGCCCTTGAGCATGTAGCCCAGGAGGAAGAGGAGCGGGACCGAGCGGCGAAACCCGACGGCAAGAAGAGCCGTGCTGACGAGACCGGCGACCGCGATTTGCGCCTCGGCGTGGGCCATGCCGAAGGGATCGCTCGCGAACCAGACCGCCTGCCCGAGGGCTACGGCGCAGCCGATCGCGGCCACCGTTGGAAGAGAGAAGCCGAGAACGACGGTCAGGAGGAAGACGCCCGCCAGAAAGATCCGTGGAGCCATCGCTTCGAACGGAAGCCGGAACCGGGCGCCCTCGATGCGGATCCAGTCGACGGCGAGTCCGAGCTTCTCGGGGTTCGGATCGTCGACGAGGATCTCTAGCCTCAGTGGGCCTTCCGAAGAGAAGCTCACCGGGATCTCATGGGTGCGGAACCGACCCGGGCGCGCGGAGAAGCTCGCGATCGGCTCTCCGTTCAGAAAGAGTCGAACGGTGGCGTTCCCCACGAGGAAGCGCGCGTAGCGGAGGTGAAGCGTCGCCCCCTCCGACGCGCCCTCGAGCGGTACGAGGATCGAAGCTCTTTCCTTCGTCCAGCGAAAGGTGACGGGAAGCCGCTCCTCGCTCTCGGTGAAGCCCGGGAGATACGAGCCGGTCGAGGGGCCGACGTCGATATCCAGGGGAGCCTGGGAGAAGGAGGCGAGATTGAGAGCGCCTTCGCCAAGAATGAGGAGAGCGGTAAATCCGAGGAACAGGGAGGCGAAGCGGCGTCGTCCGCCCATATGGGCGCTATAACTTCCGTTCGAGAAGCTTTCGCAGCGTCTCCATCTCCACCTCGAGCTTCTTCTGTTTGGAAGAGATGCTCAGGATGTAAGCGAAGATGAGAATCCAGAC
>Ga0214473_10011793_pt1 | contig 10267 bp, 8 predicted proteins | sample RVTome_7_FD_203509 | JGI IMG/M metagenome (GOLD analysis project Ga0214473, IMG submission 203509) | Soil microbial communities from uranium-contaminated site in the Upper Colorado River Basin, Wyoming, United States - RVT98D197 | ecosystem: Environmental > Terrestrial > Soil > Contaminated >... | reverse complement strand
AGCTGGCGGGGGCGTTGGCGTAGGACATCTCCTCGTTGTAGATCATCTGCTGCATGACGGAGGCCTTGAGGCCGCCGTACTCCACGGGCCAGGGCAGCGTCAGCCAGCGCCGCTGCGCCAGCTTCTTGGTGAACTGCCTGCTGAAGTCCGACTGTTGCTCCGATCCCAGCTCCGTTTCCGTATCGAACTCATCCTGCCAGCGGGGAGGCAGCTCCACCTTCAGGAACTCGCGCACCTCCGCCCGGAACGCCTCCTCATCAGGGGTGAACCTGAACTCCATGGCACCTCCTAGAGCCTATTTCCAGGAAGGACAGGCTTTAGCCTGTCGGGCCGGGCAGGCTGAAGCCTGCCCTTCGGTGATTTACGTCCCTTCGGTTGCAGGCGTCATCCCTCCGTCTTGGGCTCGCCGCGCTGCATGCGGCGGGCGATGTCGGCGAAGACGTTGTAGTCCTGGGCCCCCACCAGGGTGAACCTGTCGTCGAAGATGAACGTAGGGACGCCGCCGAGCCCGGCGTCGCGGGCCCAGGCGATCTGCTCCTCGACCCGCTGGGCGTAGCGCCCGTCGGCCAGGGCGGCCCGCAGATCGTCGGCGTCCAGGCCGCAGTCCTGGGCCAGGCGGCAGAGGACGTCTGCATCGCCGATGTTGTCGCCTCTCTCCCAGTAGGCGCTGAACACGGCGCGGTGGAACTGTCGCAGGCGGCCGCCGTCCTTGGCGAACTCGGTGGCCTGGTGAGCCTTAGAGGTGTTGGCCACGACGGGCGGCGCGATCATCTCGATCCCGGACTGCCGGGCCATGTCGCGCAGCCTGTCGAAGTAGCCCGCGGGGTAGCGGCTACCGCGGTACACCTGGTCGCGGGGCAGGCCCTCGGGCGGGATGCCGGGCCGGAGGTCGTAGGCGCAGACATCGAATTCAACATCGAACTCCTCGCACAGCCGCTCGACCCGCACGAGGCCGATAAAGCACCACGGTCAGATGTAGTCGGAGACGACGCGCAGGCGGAGGGGCGGCCCGTCGCGACCGCCAGGCTTCACGCCAGCGTGGCGCTCCACGTCGGAGTTGCCGTCGTATCCTATGACCCAGGATTCCATGGCTTGCGTGGGGGATTATAGCATCTTGGCGGCAGTTCGCGTGAACGTTATACTACGGGCCCAGCCCAAGCCGAGCGGCCTGCCCGCAACATCGATGGCGGCCGGGTGATGCGGAAGGGGTCGGGGCGCTAGCGGCTGGCCTGCCAGGGGTCCCAGTCCGGCCCGCCGCCGCTGAGCCTGGCGGGGTCGCCGAAGACGCGGCCCGCCGCTACCTCCGACTGGAGGTCGCGGCCGAGGATGGCGCTGGCACAGCCCACGCCTCCCCGCATGACGCCGGCTATCCCGTGCGCGAAGACCGTGCTGGCGCCGGCCAGGAACAGCCCATCGATCTCCGTCTCCGGCGACGGCCGGTTGGGGCCGAACTGGTCGACGGTCAGCTCGATGCCGTAGGAGGTGCCGCCGGTGGAGAGGGTGAAGTGCTCCTGACTGATAGGCGTCGCGGCCTCCTTCCAGACGATGTGATCGCGAATGCCGGGGATGACCCGCTCCGCACCCTCCACCAGGGCGTCGGTCAGGCGCTGCTTCAACGACTGGTAAACGGGGTTGCGGTGGTATCTCTCGCCGGAGGCCGGGCCCTTCTCGATGCCCCACAGCGAGTAGTCGGCAGGGACCATCGTCATGATCTGAAGGTTGGAGTGACCTTCGGGCGCGATCGCCTTCGTATGCGGGTCCTTCACGGACGCCACCGTGATGAACAGGGTCAGCTCGGAGGGCACGCGCCCCTCGTAGCAGTCCTGGTACAGCCCCTCTGTATCGAACGAAGTGGAGTACAGGTAGTTGGTGTTGGGCATTCGCTCGCTCAGGTCTATGTCTAGCCCCAGGTAGACGCAGAAGAGGGGCAGGGCCATCCGGAACTGCCGGACGCGGGCGACGGTCTGCGGGGAGAGGTGCTCCTCACCTACCATCTCCAGGAACGTCCGCTTCAGGTCCGCGTTGGATACGACGACCGGCGCGCGGAACTCCTCCCCCGAGGTCAGCCGCACGCCTGCGGCTTTGCCGTCCTCCACCAGGATGCGCTCCACGCCGGCGCGGGTCCGCACCTCGCCGCCGTTGGACCGGATCACATCGACGAAGTGGGCGGGCAGCACCTGGCCACCGCCTTTGGGGTAGTACGCCCCCTTCAGGTAGTGGTCTATCAGGACCGCCTGCATGATGACCGGCGCCCGCGACGGAGGTAGGGCGTAGGTGCCGGACTCGGCGGCCAGGACCGCCCGCGCCTTCTGGCCAAGGCCGCAATCGTCGAAAAGCTCGCCCAGCGTCCGCATGCCCCACTTCATGAAGTTCGGGGCCTCTTGCATCAGGCGGGGCACGTCCTCCGGCTCAACGGGCAGCTTCACTTTAGCGAACTCGGAGGCAACGCCCTGCAGCACGTCCAGGCAACGATGCAGCCCCGTCTCGTCATCGGGGAAGGTTGCCACCAGTCGCTCACGATAGCGGTCTTGACCCTTCGGGACGCGGAACTCGATGCCGGGGAACATCAGCGTGTCGAACCCGTCCGGGTCCATCTCCAGGAACTCGATCTTGCCCTCAAGGCCGACGCCACGGAGGACGGTGGGGATTGTGCCATCGGGGCCGCAGTCACCCAGGTAGTGCACCCCAACGTCGAACTCGAACATCTGCTTGCGGCGGAAGACGTGGGCGTTGCCGCCGGCGACGTAGTGCTTCTCCAGCACCAGCGTGCGCAGGCCGTTGGTGGCCAGGTAGGCGGCAGTGGTGAGCCCGCCCAGGCCGGACCCGATGATGATGGCGTCCCAATCGCTTTGGGCTGACATGACGCTCTCCATCCCGAAGTGAGCCGCGCGACGAGCGCAACGATAGCACCGCCTTGAGGGGGCGTCAACGGCTCCTACTTGGGCGGCTGCTCTCCGTAGCGCCACTGACGGGTTTAGTGCCGCCGTTTGTCGGCGGAGTCCCCTGGCACGCGCCGAGTGACGAACGCGACCTCCGGCGGGTCATGCTGTAGAATAGAGCCATCCTGTAGAATGGAGTGGCTATGGACTACGAACTCTCCGATGCGCACAAGCTGATCCGCGACACGGCCCGCCGCGTGGCCCGCGAGAAGGTGGCCCCCCGCGCCGCCGAGATCGACGAGACCGGCGAGTACCCGGACGATATCTTCGCCACCTACCGGGATGTCGGCCTGCTGGGCCTGACCATCCCCACGGAGTACGGGGGCTCCGGGGCCGGGTTCCTGGCCCTGGCCCTGGCCGTGGAAGAGGTGGCCAAGCACAGCAACGCCTCGTCCCTGATCCTTCTGCTCTCCGCCCTCTCCACCCAGCCGATCAAACTGGGCGGCTCCGAGGAGCAGAAGCAACAGTGGCTGCCCCGCTCCGCTGCGGGCGAGATCAAGGGCGCCTTCTGCCTCACCGAGCCGAACGCCGGCTCCGATGTCGCCGCCATCGAGTCCCGCGCCCGCCGCGACGGCGACGACTACATCATCGACGGCGAGAAGATGTTCATCTCTGGCGGGTCGGTGGCGGACTTCGTGTGCTTCTTCGCCAAGACGGGGGACGACGGCGCCCGCTCAGACGAGCGCCCGTCTGGGCGCGCCATGTCCGGCTTCGTCGTGCCCACGGACTCCCCGGGTTACTCGGTGCCCCGCACGGACCGCAAGATGGGGGTCCTAGGCGTGCCCACGGCCAACATCGTGCTCCAATCCTGCCGTGTCCCGGCCGCCAACCGGCTGGGCGAGGAGGGACGTGCCTTCCGCACGGTGATGTTCACCCTCAACACCCTCCGCCCGATCGTGGGCGCCCGTGGCCTGGGGCTGGCCGAGGGGGCTATCGCCTACGCTTTGGACTACGCCCGCGAGCGTATGGCCTTCGGCAAGCCCCTGGTGGAGCACCAGGCGATCCAGACGATGCTAGCCGACGCCGCGATCCAGATCGAGGCGGCCCGCCACCTGGTCTACCACGCCGCCTCCCTAGTGGACGACGGCAAGTACGACCGCGAGCACGCGCCGTACCTGTCCATCGCCAAGACGTTCGCCACGGAGATGTCCAACCGGGTGGCCGCGGACGCCATCCAGATCCTGGGCGCCCAAGGGTACATGAAGGACCACCCGTTGGAGCGCCACTACCGGGACGCCCGTCAGCTCACTATCGTGGAGGGGACGTCGCAGATCCAGCGGCTGGTCATCGCGCGTGCCCTCGTCCAGGGGGACATCAGCTACTGGTAGGCTAGCCCGCTTCCGCGGGCTGCGCCTGCGGCGGCGGGCCGAAGCGGCGGGAGAACGTCAGGTACACCCCCGCCACGAAGGCGAGCACCGCCGCCACCAGGAGCACCTCCCGCACCCCCACCAGCTCCGCCACGCCGCCGATGGCGAACAGCGGCAGCAGCGACAGCGCATCGGAGAGGGCGCTCTGGGTGGCGAACACGCGGCCCTGCTTCCCCTCCGGCGCCTCCTGGTTGAGGACAGCCTTAGCCGCCACCCCTACCACCGTCGCCGCGAAGCCCACCGGGATCGCCAGCATCATCGCCATCGTCACCACGGAAGAGACGCCCACCTCCCGCTCCACGAATGCCAGCCCCAGATCGACGTTCTCCAGGAGGAAGTCGCGCACCAGTACCACGAGGCCCAGGCCGACGATGCCCAGGACGAAGAGCACGAATCCCGCCGCCGCCACCCTCAGCGCGCCCAACCAGCGGGCTAGCGGCGGCGCCAGCAACAGCGCCGCCAGCGCCCCGATGGCCGCCGGCGCCACCACGAACACCGCGTTCTCCGTGTCGATTTTCAGCACGTCCTTGGTGTAGTGCGGCGCCAGCACCGCCAGCGCCTTGCCCAGCGTCCCCACGACCGTCAGGTACACCAGCGCCAGGAACGCCGGCCGACTGGAGCGGAGCACCGCCCAGCCCGCGGTGAGTGCGTCCATCAGACCGCCCTCGTCTCTCTTGGGGCCCTCGTCGGCGGCGCGGGCGCGGAGACCGGTCACCAGCGACACGATGAAGGCCGCCCAGAGGAACATCGCCGCCGCCACCCCCAGCGAGACCCTGGCGCCGAAGATCTTGAGAATGAACGGCGCCAGCACTACCGCCCCCACCACCTGCCCCACCATCACCGAGAGCACAAACAGGGAGTTGCCGGCAGCCAACTGGTCCCGCCGCACCAGCAGCGGCAGGGCGGCTGACTCTGCGGGACCTGTGAGATGCCCCACGGTGGAGAACGCCAGCACCAGCAGGAGGATGGTCCACACGTCATCCGTGGAGACGATCATCCCCACCACGAGGGCTGCCCGGAGGACGTATCCCAGCACCAGAAGCGGCCGCCTGGGCAGGACGTCGGCCAACCCCCCGGCGGGGAGGCCCAGGAGAATGGAGGGCAGGATGAAGGCCGTCACCAGCAGGGTGCTGTAGATGCTGGAGCCGGTCTCGTTGACTATCAGGATGAGCAGGGTGTACAGGAGCGCGTTCTGGCCGATCTGGCCCACCGCCCGTGACTCCAGCAGGCGGCGGAAACGGTCGTTGGCCAGCAGGCGGACGTCTTCAGGCTGTACGGCCATCGCGCGGGTCCCGGAGAGTCTAGAAGGCCAGGTAGCGTAGCCACAGGTACCCCGTGGCTACGGTTACAGAGGCCAGGGTGGCAAAGACCCCATACCTTAGGAACGAGAGGAAGCTGATCTTGTAGCCGGCCCGCTCGGCAAGGTTTATCACGTAGACGTTGGCGGAGGCAGCGACGATGGTCAGGTTTCCCCCTAGGCCAGCGCCCAGAGCCAGCGCCCACCATAGCGGGTTCGCCGAGCCCTCGGGCGCTCCTACCCCGCGGCCGACTTCTTCCACCACCGGGATCGTCGCCGCCGTGTAAGGGATGTTGTCTACGATGCCGGAAAGCAGGGCGCCCGGCCACAGCACCAGCATCGTCGCCGCTGTGAGGTTGTCCCCGCTGGCGTCGGTCACGCGCCGGCCGATGCGCTCCAGCAGCCCGGCCTCCTCCACGCCACCCACCACCATAAATAGCCCCACGAAGAAGAATATCGTCTGCCACTCCACCTCTCGCAGGGCTTCGTGGGGCTGCTGCCGCCCGGCGATGAGCAGCACTGTGGCCCCCAGCAGAGCCACGGTGGCGGGCTCGTAATCGGTGGAGCCAGCGACTACGAAGCCGGCAATGGTGCCCGCCAGCACCAGCAGGCAGACCCGCAGCAGGGTGCGGTCGGTGAGCACCTCCGCCTCGTCCAGCTCCATCACCCGCTGACGCACCTCGGGCTTGGTCACCAGGTGGTTGCGGAAGAGGAAGTAGAAGGCGACCAGGAACAGGGCGAGGATAAGGAGGATAGGGGGGCCCAGGTTGACCAGGAAGTCCACGAAGCTCAGGTCCGCCGCGCTGCCGATGAGGATGTTGGGCGGGTCGCCGATGAGGGTCGCTGTGCCGCCCACGTTGGAGGCCATGATTATGGCCACTAGAAACGGTACCGGGTTCAGCTCCATGGTGCTGGCCACAAACAGGGTCAGCGAGGCCATGAGAACCACCATCGTCACGTTGTCCAGGAAGGCCGACCCTACGGCCGTGATGGCGCTCAGCAGGATGAGGACGGCGGTGCCGTTGCCCCGCGCCAGCTTGACCGAACGGATGGCCAGCCATTGGAACGCTCCGGTCTGTCCGGTGATACTGGCGATGACCATCATTCCCACGAGGAGGAAGATGACGTTGAAGTCGATGAACGCAAACGCCTCCTCCTGATCGATCACGCGGAACAGGATCATGGCGATGCCGCCTGCCAGGGCAGCCGCCGTCTTGTGTATCCGCTCGGAGACGATTACCAGGTAGGTGAGCCCGAAGATCAGGCTGGCTACCGTCAGGTCGTCCAAGCTTCAGCTCCTTGCCGGGAGCGGTCCCGTCTGCGGCCTAATCAGCCTTGCCATGCTTCTTCAACCACAGCCGCAGCAGTTGCAGGCGGTCCAGGTAGCCCACCACCTTCATCTCGGCGTCCACGATGGGCAGCCCCTCCAGCTTTCGCTCGTGCATGCGGGCGAAGGCGTCCCGCGCCGTGTCGTCCATAGTAACGAACGCCGGCTCCTCCATCAGCTCCTCGGCCGTCCTGGCGCGGCTTATCCGCCCGAACTCCTCCACGCCCCTGGTGTCTTTCAGGTCCGCGAGGAACTCCTCCGGGGCCACCTCCAGGAACAGGTCATCCAGGACCAGGCGCATGGGTATGATCCCTACCAGGCGCTCTTGGCTGTCCACGACGGCCACGGTACGCACTCCTGGGAGCGCCCCCAACTGCTCCGTCACGACCCGGAGGTCGTCATCCATGTGCACGCGGCATGGCTGCTTTCCGGCCCTCTCCAGGGCCTCCCGCACGAGGGTGCGCTTCGTTACCTCGAAATCGTCGGCAGCCGGCTCATTGTTCTTCGCCATGGTCACCTCCGCCGCGGCAAAATTGCCTCGCCCTATCCTATCCGCTCCGTTCACCCCAGGCAAACAGCGCGAAACGTCAGGAGACCTGCCAGCGTTCTAGTTGGTAGAATAAAGGTCTGGCCGTCATGCGCTGGCTTACCGCCTTCCTCCTCCTGCTCCTCGCCGCCTTCTCCGCCTGCTCGACCTCTGGCGACGAGCCCTCGTCTGACCCGGAGCCGGAGCCCCCCAAGACACCCCTGGAGACGGCGCAACGCTTCCTGGACCTCTGGCAGGAGCAGGAGTACGGGGAGATGTACGACCTGGCCTCCGCCGAAGCCCGAGCGACTGTAAGCAAAGAGGACTTCATCGAGCGCTACAACGCCATCGCCGAGGAGGCCACCATCACCGGCATCGACTACGACCTCGGCCCCAACGTTGTCGACGAAGATACCGAGATTCCCGTGAACGTCACTATCCACACCACCTTCTTCGGCGACATTGAGCAGGGGAACAGGATCACTCTGGTGCGGGAGGAGGTGGCCCTGCCGGCCTCCCCGGAGGCGACGCCGGAGCACCGCGAGGAATGGCGGGTGCAGTGGAGCCCCTCCCTCATCTTCACCGAGCTGGATGAGCGCACCCTCGTCCACTTCTTCACGGAAGTCCCCCGCCGCGGCTCCATCCTGGACCGCAACGGCAAGGAGCTGGCCGTGGACGCCAAGCTTCCGGTCATCGGCTTCGTGCCCGACCTGATCACCGATAAGGAGGCGCTCATCTCCGCCCTGGCCCCCACCCTTCAGATGTCCGAGAGCGACGTGCGCGCCCAGGTGGAGACGGACCTCCCCTCCTACTACTTCATCCCCATCAAGACCCTGCCCTACGGCACCAGCGCGGAGGAGCTGGACAAGTTCTACGCCTTGTCCGATCTGGGCGTGGTGGTGCGGGAGGAGGCGCAGCGCATCTATCCCCACGGCGACTCGGCGGCCCACGTGCTCGGCTACATGTCCGAGATCACCGAGGAGCAACTGGAGGAGCTGAAGGCCACGGGCTACGGCCCCGGCGACAAGATAGGCGCCTTCGGGCTGGAGGCCCAGCTCGACGAGGTGCTGGCCGGCGAGCGGGGCGGCAGCCTGGCCACGATAACCCCTGAGGGCACCAGCGCCCGTACCATAGCCGAAAAGCCGACGCGAGCGGGCAAGGACATCGGCCTAGCCCTAGACATCGACATCCAGAAGGCGGTGGAGGGGATCCTGGGCGAACGGGTGGGCTCCATCGTCGTCATGGACCCGCGGGACAACTCGGTGCTGGCCCTGGCCTCCTACCCCCGCTTCAGCCCCCAGGCCATCACTGACGGCCTCAGCTCCGAAGAGTACAACAACCTGGCCAACGACGGGCGCCAGCCATTCCTCCACCGTCCCCTCCTGGCCACCTACCCGGCCGGCTCCACCTTCAAGCCGGTCACCATGGCGGCGGGCCTGGAGAAGGGTGGGGTCTCCGCCAGCGAGACGTTCCACTGTGTGCCGGTCTGGAAGGGCCTGGGGGAGGAGTTCCCCAAGAACAACTGGCAGACGGTGGACCGCGGCTACCTGACGCCGGCTGAGGGGCTGATGGCCTCCTGCAACCCCGTCTTCTACGAGATCGCACTCAGGCTGGACCTCACCGATCCCAACATCCTGCCTGAGTTCGCCCGCGGCTTCGGCTACGGCCAGCTCACCGGCATCAACGGCCTGGATGAGGCCCCCGGAGTCGTGCCCGACCCCGACTGGAAGGAGGAGAACCACGGCGAGCCCTGGTACAGCGGCGACAGCGTCAACATGGGGATTGGCCAGGGGTTCCTCCTGGTGACACCCCTCCAGCTCGCCAACGCCTACTCCGCCATCGCAGACGGGGGTGTGCTGCGCAAGCCGCTGCTGGTGCGCAGCATGGCTGAGCTGGGTGGGGCGGCGGCCCAGGAGTTCACAGCGGAGGAGATCGCACCCCTGCCCGTTTCGGAGTTCACCCTGGGGGAGATCCGCTATGGCCTCACCCTGGTGACCCAGAGCCCCGGCGGCACCTCCTACGGGCTCTTCCCCTCCTCCCTGGACGCGGCCGGCAAGTCAGGCACCGCCGAGGACCTCGCCTTCGGGTCTGACCACGTCTTCTTCATGGCCTACGCCAGGCGCTCGGCGCCTTCCGTGGTGGTCCTGGTGGCGCTGGAGGAGGGGAAGCTGGGCTCGATAGAAGCGGCGCCCAAGGCCCGCCAGGTGCTGGAGGCGGTACTGGGTTCTTGATCCCCGCGTGGCCGGGCTCCCGCTGCGGTGCTACAATGTCCGCCAAGGGGAACCCCATTCGCGATGGATACGGACCGCCTCGAACGTGACGCCTGGGGCCGCACACTCTACGCAGCTCCGTGGGAGCGCGCTCGCTAGCCGATGCGGCACCGCGACTTCGAACGCTTAGTCCTTAAGGCCCTGGAGGAGCTTCCCGACCAGTTCGCCGACGCCCTCGAGAACATCGACGTGCAGGTGCGGTGGCGCCCGACCCCGGCCGAGCTGCGGCGCGCCGGTATCCGCCGGGGCTCCCTGTTCGGCGTCTACCTGGGGGTGCCCCTGCCCCTGCGCAGCCACGGCTACTCGATGACCCTACCGGACACCATTGTCGTCTACCAGCAAACCCACGAACGGCACTGCCGCAGCGAGGCGGAGATCGTGGAGCAGGTGCGCCAGACCGTCCTCCACGAGATCGGCCACTACTTGGGCATCGACGAGGACCGCCTAGAGGAGCTGGGCATCGGGTAAAGGAGGTTCCCAATGGCTGAGACCCCCCAGGCCGCGCAACCACCGGCGGAGAACCCCTTCTGGGCTACGCTGC
>Ga0214473_10011792_pt1 | contig 10267 bp, 10 predicted proteins | sample RVTome_7_FD_203509 | JGI IMG/M metagenome (GOLD analysis project Ga0214473, IMG submission 203509) | Soil microbial communities from uranium-contaminated site in the Upper Colorado River Basin, Wyoming, United States - RVT98D197 | ecosystem: Environmental > Terrestrial > Soil > Contaminated >... | reverse complement strand
AACCGGATTCCGGCGCCTGCCCCGGACCCGATCCGGGGTTCGCCGGAATGACGGAAATACGTCTTTTCTGACTTTTTACGAGATCATCAATTTTAGTCTCCAACTTTGAAAAGGCGAAGGGGGATACCGGCTAGAGAGAAGAAGCCTCATCTTAGCATCTATCCTGAGAAAAAATACTCTAGAGGGAGATCGGTTATGTTCCAGACTATGCGCTTCAGAACACCGGTGATTATTTTCGGAATGAACACAGTCAGTCAACTTGGCGAGGAGGTCAAAAAGTTAAAGGGGGAAAACGTCTTCATCATCACCGATCCGGGGGTGGTGCAGGCGGGCCTTTTGGAGAAGGTGATAGAGCCCCTCCAAAAAGAAGAAATCAACTATACCGTATTTGACAGAGTAGAGCCCGAGCCTCCCATCGACAATCTTTTGGAGGCTCATAAGATGGCCAAGGCGAATAGGGTGGACACTTTCATCGGCCTGGGGGGCGGCAGTTCGCTGGACATGACCAAGGTGGTGTCCGCCTTGATGACCCAGACGGCCGATGTACGCGACCTTTTTGGCGTGGAAAAAGTGCGGCAGCCCGGATTACCGACGATCATGCTGCCCACCACATCAGGGACGGGGTCGGAAGTGACCCGGATGGCCGTCTTCACGGACAAGGCCGAGAACCTGAAGAAGGTGGTATCCAGTCACGCCATTACTCCTACCGTGGCGATCGTGGACCCAATGCTTACCATTACCATGCCGCCGAAAGTTACTGCCTCTACAGGAATCGATGCCTTTATCCATGCGGTGGAATCTTACGTGGCCATCAATGCCTCTCCCCTTACCGATCCGCTCGCCTGGGAGGCGACCCGCCTCATCGCAGAGAACCTAGGCCCGGCCGTGGCCAACGGACAAGATCTTCAAGCTCGTTATAACATGACCCTGGGAAGCTTGATGGCCGGGATCACTTTGAATAATGCCGGGGTGGGAGTTGTCCATGCCCTGGCCTATCCCGTTGGAGCTGAATACCACGTGCCCCATGGGATTGCGAATGTAGTAACCTTTGTCCAAACTATGGAGTACATATCCATTGCCAACATCCCTAAATTCGTGAATCTGGCGAAGGCTATGGGAGAACCGGTGGAAGGGATCTCTCCGAGGGAGGCAGCGGTTAGGGGGATAAAGGCCATGCAAGATTTGGCGGAAAAAGTTGGTCTCCCCTGCAGGTTGAGGGATATCGGAGCGGATCAGAAAAAGATCCCGTCTATGGCCACAGCCGCCTTCAAAGAAAAAAGATTATTAGGGAACACCCCCAGGCAACTGACGGAAGCAGATCTTGGAAAAATCTTTGAGAATTCTTTTTAAAAGCGTCTGGCTCAAAAACGGTTGAAGTAAGCGCACAGGGGATAAGAGATTAATTTTATGGACGTCCCTCCTTCGCTACTCCCGCCCGCGCTAAGAAACCGTATCTCGACGGGAAGGGAAAGGGCGGCAATGAAGAAGGGCAGGGGCCCTTTCCCGATCAAGATCAGGTGGTATACCCGCCATCCACCAGGATCGTCGTTCCCGTGATATAGGCCGAAGCGTCCGAAGACAGGAAGACGGCTCCGCCAACGAGATCTTCGGGCTCGCTATGCCGGCCGAGGGGAACACCCTTTAATTTCGCCTCGTACCAGACCTTATCCCCGATCAGGGGCTTGTTCATGGCCGTGTTGACAAAGCAGGGAGCCAGAGCATTCACCCGAATCTTGTACTTTCCCCATTCCGCCGCCAAGACTTTGGTAATGTTGAAGAGAGCTGCTTTGCTGGGGCAATACGCGCCGAGATTCAACTCCGCCCGATGAACCACCTCCGAGGTGATGTTAATGATGCTTCCTCCCTTTTTCTGCTGGATCATGACCCGGCCCGCTTTCTGGGCGAGGAAAAAGGGGCCTTTGGCGTTGGTATTCATGACCGAGTCCCAATCCTCCTCCTTTATTTCCTCGGCTGGCGCAACGATGAGTATCCCGGCGTTATTGACCAGGACATCGATATGCCCAAAGGCCTTCATGGTTTCCCCCATCAGGCGGTCTTGTTGGGAAATTTGGGACATATCCATAACGAAGGGCAATGCTTTCTGCCCCAAATTCTTCACCTCCCGGGCCACTTGCTCAAGCTCCTTTTGAGTCCGCGAGCAAAGGACGACATCGGCCCCATGTTCCGCCAGGCCTAAGGCTATACTTCTTCCGATCCCTCGACCCGCGCCCGTGACGATGGCCACTTTCCCCGTCAGGTCAAACCGTTTCGTGGACATTTTTGGTTCCCCCCCTGTAGATTTTTTTATGACCAAATCGAGGCTATCGTAAAAACTCAGAATGGTTCCTTTCCCTGCCTTTCATCCCCTCCGGCCAAAGGTATCAAAGGTGCGGGACCCGCGCACTTTTAGCCGGACCTTAATTCCCTCAGTGGAGCCCGGCATCATTCCCAAAGAAAAAAGCGGGAAGGCCCGAAACCAACCTTCCCGCTTGCCCCTTTTGCCGTGATTAAAAATCAACCACCACGATCTCGTCGATCGGCCATTGGCTTAATATTTCGACCCCATCTTCGGTCACATGGATCATCTCTTCCATCCTGACCCCGCCAATGCCCGGGACACCGTGCTGCGTTTCTATGGCAAAGGTCATCCCCTTTTCCAGCACCATGGGATGTTCCAAGGAGCATCCGCGCCAAATCAAGGGTAGTTCATAGAGCGAAAGACCGATTCCATGAGCCCAATTGCTTCCGGCGGTCTGATCTTCGTAGGCCACGAGGATATCACTCCAATCCTTTTCACAGGGAGGCCATTGTTCGGCCACTTCTCTCGTCGTAACGCCCGGCTTGATGATGCGAATGGCTTTATAGAGCCATTCGAGGGCGGTCTTATAGGCATCCACCAGTTGTTGCGGGGGTTTGCCCACGCTGAAAGTACGGTAATAACAAATATGGTACCCATTGAAAGTGGTGTTATAGACATCGGCGTAGACAATGTCGTGGGGACGAATGATCCGATCGGTCATATACCGGGAATTTGGCCAGCTGAAAGGCCCCGAGGTAACCAGCATCCCGGAATACACTTCCCCTCCGAGATCATATGCCGTTTTATGCAAGGACCCCATGATCTGGTTCTCTTTCACTCCCGGTTTGAGCATATCCTTCAGGGTCTGCATTTGCGAGTCGCCGATGGCCGCCGCGATCCGGAGACACTCCACCTCGTCCTGGTTCTTGATTTTTCGGGCTTCAAACATCAGCTCCGTAGCGGGAACCACCTTAATGCCCTTGGACTGGAACCCCTCAATCAGTCCCGGGTCCCAAACGTCCATGGCCAGAGTTTCCTTGGCCACGCCGTAATCTTTCAGGTCATCAATGATTTGGGTGACCAGCTTGTCTCGTTGAGCCTGGTGGGCCGATCGGCCCATAATCACGCTGCTCCAGCCGCCACCGGTGATGGCCACCTTCACCTTATCAAGCCAGGGGGCCATCTGACGGGTATGGTATCCGATTTCCCCCTGTTCATAAAGGATCGGTGCCTTGGCGGTAACGGGCATCATGCAATAGCGCAATCCGGAGGCCGGCGTTGTCCAGGACGGAGTCCAGCTGCCGGTAATGTACCGGGTATTCCACTCCTGGATCGACAAGATCGCCCCGACCTTGAAGGCTTTAAGCTGTTCCCGGGTACGCTCCATGCGGTAATTCCTCATGCGCGCATAGTTTACCCTGTCATCAAAATCCACGGCCTGAGGACCGCCACCCCGGTAGGCTTTATAACCCGGGATGAAAGGATATTCAAAGCGCATGGGAGTGTCCGCCGGTTTGAATTTCTTAGCGAATTCCTTCATCTTGGCCGCCCCATCCCAGGTGGAATACTTAGTGTGAACCGCATCTATACCCATTTTCCCTCTCCTTTCTTATTGCTCTAGAATTTTCGGATACATCCCTACAAGAAAAAAGGCAAATATCCTCTTGGCCGGTACCTTAAATTGTAAATGTCACCTCCTTTGGGGCATTTCAAGGAATGCTTTCCCAGTGCCCGACCCATTAAACCGCATCTTGCTGGGTCCTTTTTGGGCAGACCCACGTGAAGATGAAATATCACATTTATAATATTTCAGTCAACCCCTCCTCAAAAAAATCCTATGCTGTAAACCGACATGGGTGACACTCATCGAGGATCATCCATGGCCTGACCCATGATGTATTTGCTCAGTGCCCGTCACTGTGACGGGGCTCGGGGGCCAGGGTGGTGAGCGCCGGCAGCCTCGGCCGGGCGCAAACAGGGCAATGAATGAAAACCATCTTTCCGTCGAAGCCGGTGGGGTGCATCTCCCCGCCCCATTTACGCAGATCCCAGTGCCTTAGGATGCCAAGCTCAGCCCTGCACCGCATGGTGTTAGGGGCTCAGCGCCCTGGCCCCCGAGCCCTGTGAGGCGCTCGAAATTATGAAACCAACCTCCGAGACTCGAGGCCAGGGAGGCGCGACAAAAATCACCACTCTTACCCCCAGCTAGCAAGCAATCGTGTTACCCACGTTTGTTAACAGGACATCCTCAAAAAAACCCGCACCATGGGGTTCATTCGATGTCTGCAAAGAGGTGTTAGAAGAGGACGGGCTGACGATCGAGGACAAGGCGGAGAAAATTTGTAGGAATCCGGCCTGGGTGATCGGCGGTGTCACCCGCCATGATCAGCCGTTTGGCGGCGACCTGGAAATGGTCAGGAACCTTCGGACTCTGCGGTTGGCCACGGAGGAGGCCTATACGATTGCTGGAATCAAAGAGCCTCTCAGGAATTTGGACGTTGCCGAGCTTTCCTGGGTGGGTGCAAGCAGTTTTCAAAAAAAGGTAGGCAATATGCTGGATATGCTTTATTTCAAGCCGATCCCAAATAAGACACCTAAGTCGCAAGTGGCGAGGCCAATTAACAGGCATAGAGCAAAGCGCATAGAGCATAGCGAAACAATAAATACCGCTTACCCATCACCTTTTTCACATTTCTTTATAATAATCCTTGTTCAACTCTTCCTCAAGCATCCGGCGATGTTTAATTTCTTCCTTGGCCAGGGATTCAAACATCTGTTTGGTCCCCGGGTATTTGGCGATTTTGGCGGCCAGGGTGTAAAATTCGTGGGACCCCTTTTCCCGTTCGATGGCCATACGGATCGCTTCCTCCGGTGTGGTGCTGTCATCAATCATATGTCTTCCTCCATTTCAGTCATTCGGTCACGGAAATAACTCTGTATCCCCTTTCCCTCAGAGAAGCCACGATCGGGGACAACTGGCATTTTTCCAGCCGGAAATAATAGATGCGGTTCTTCCGGTCTTTATGGTTGGACATGCCCACGCTGATGATTTCCGCCCGGTGATCTCTGAAGACCCCTGAAACTTCCTCAAAGGCATGAGCCTTTTCCCCCAAAACCAGGTCGACGCGCGAGCTGGGCTTCAAAATTCCCATCAACTGGATGAAGGCTTGAAGAATATCCACGATGGTGATGATCCCCACGAGCCTGTTCCCTTTGACCACCGGCAGCCCCCCGATCTTACGGGTTGAAATGAGTTTGGCGGCCTCTTCCAGGCTGGCTTCGGGGGAAATGGTCACGGGCTTCTTGATCATCACATCCTCGATGGACACTTTATCGACCATCGAAAGGAGGGAAGCTTGACGAAGATCTCCCTCGGTGACGAGGCCCACGAAATTTTTGCCATCCACGACCGGGAGGTGGCGGATGGAGTTCTTCCTCATCACCTCCATCGCCTTCAGAATACTGGTATTTGGCGGGATGGTCACCAGCTGCCGGACCATACGCTTGCTGACTTGCATGGGCGCTCCCCCCTGGAGTCGGATCCTGGCTCCTGAGGCAAAATGTACCAGTCCCGCAAAAGTTTGTCAACGGACTTTTCCCCATCGGAAGCAGGCGGTCCCCCGGCATTGGCCTTTATTTCGCAAGACAGAAAGTAATAATAGAGTCTCAAAGCCACATCGGTCTGTTTTACCTGCCATTCCTCATGCTGTTTGGACATGTGATTCAAGAATTGTTTCCTCTGATCGCCGTTGAAGCGGGTAGCGGGAATTACATTCAGAAAAGTGTAGCATTCGGATACCCATTTGACTTGACGAATCATTTTTTCCTGTCTAGAATTAGGCCATTAGTAGAATAAATATAAAAATAAATGTTAAACAGATTAATTGAGAAAAAAATATGAAAATACAAATTGAAGATTTTGAGACTGGTTGGTTTGGAATCAGCATGGGTATTAAGAAATCTGAAATCGATATTTTGATTGAAGGATTGAAGAATTTGAAAAGAAATGAAGCTCAGCATTTCCATGTTCGGAGTAACTATGAAGGGGACGGGGGGGTTGGAGATATTGAGCTTTTTATTGAAGACGAAAATACCCAAGACAATTCAGTTATTGATCTCAGCCTAAGCATTGAACCAAACCGATGAAAGTTTATTTGAAGTATGTATAACATGCTGCTGCAAGGGATGGCGCAAAAAAGACGCGCCACCCTTGAGCAGCAGCGTTAGCGCAATTAAAATGAAGTCATGGCATAGAAGAAAACGCAGGATACAAGACCTGCACTTCTTAAATGATGACGGGACGGTCGCGTGCAATCCCCGTGACCGAGAAGCCGCGCATCGCGTCGAGGTTGAGGGCATTGCAACAGATAATCCCGAAGCTGTAACTTGCAAAAAATGCTGGGCCGTTATCCGTAGTACGGGAAAACCGAGACCTTTAAAAATTTCGAGTGGTTAAGATTAAGGAATAGATCGTTTGCTAACAAGCGGCTCCACCGGATCACCCATAAACCCGGCTTTCGGTGTGCCTATACGGGAAGAGGGGGACGTTCGGAAAGCGCCGGCGAAAACCGGCATGGTGTAGGAGGTGAAAGTCCTTCACAAAGTAAGGGCTAGCGACCCGCTTTGGCCTCAAGCTATGCGTCGACGACCAGCGATGGGCGTGGCGAAGCGTTAGCAGAGGGGCGCACAGGCGCAGTATTGATCTCCGAAATCACCCCTTGGGAGCGCCGACCTTGTCGAACGGTGGGGAAGGCAATATGGAGCCGGTGCGATAGTGCGAGTGCCGGTTTCAGCTCCCCGGAGCCAGAGACCTGCAGCATGTGCGTAAGCACCAGGTACGGGAACCGGGAGAGCTCGGCAGCGGCTGGCGGGCGGTTCCGCCGTCAGTCCGGCGGAGGAAGGCCGGAGGCCATAATCTCAGCGTGAACGTTGCCGAGCAGTCGGACAGGTCCATAGTACCTGGGAAGCCATTGAACAAAGGTCCTTCAACCGCGCATAGCGTGATCACGGATCTGCGGAGATGGTGGAGGGAAGGGGCCTGACCAAAGGGAATCTGATTTGGGCCGACAGGTTCTGTACACAGAGACAGAGATAACCTGTCAACCGACCTAAAGCAGATACGAGAGGCACAAGGCCTCTGCGTCAGTACCCAAGGTAGGAGCCGAATGAGGTAGTTCCTCACGTTCGGATCTGTGCGGGGGGCGGTCCGCAAGGGCCGTCCCTACCGCGACTGCAGAACGTGCGCAGCGAATATCGATAAAAATTCCCTTTTGCGGAATTTTTTTCCGTTAGTGATCTTGGCGCCTTAGCGTGAGACCTATCTGCATTCAAAGCGAATACCGAGTCTTTCACCGACCTCTTGACCGACTCCCTTGACCGGGGGTGCGGCCTTTTCACCAGATGGACAGCATCTCCTGCCCCTTTATTCAAAAACAGGTTTTGCTTTTTCCATCATCTCTTCGTCAAAAGTGATCAATTCGCTGCCGAAATCCTTGGCGACCTGAATAACAAGGGCGTCCATGCCTCGTGCGCCGGTTCTGATCGCAATCTCGGCAGCTTCTTCCGCAGCTTTGGAGTCCAGATCCACAAAGGCTATATTCTCAATTTTCCGAAGCTCCCGCATCACTTCACGGCTCAATTGCCCGGAACCAGTCCTGCGCTTGACAGCAGCCACGACCTCCACGAAAATGGAATATGGCATGATCGCTGAATTCACACCGGATAGAACCGATTCCCATATCCGAGAAGCTTCTTCGTGACGCGGTTCATTAACCAAAAGAGATGCCACAATGACCGAGCTATCGATCGTAAGCTTCTTCATAGGCTTTTGTCCCTTTGCCTGGCAATTTCCTCCGTGGCGGAAATGTTATCCCATTTCTTAGAGATTCTGCTCCCGAGGGCTTTCCACCTGCGGGATGCATGCACAGTAGCCGCTGTTTTCTTCAATCTCTGAAGGATGGCTTCTTTCTTTATCTCCTTGATTTCATGAGCCAGCATATCTAATCGATTTTCCAAAGAGCTTGCCATGGCTTCCCCTCCCATCTACGGATAGAATACCCACCTGGAATATCCTTTATATCTCAATAGTTGTCAAATAAATTCCGTTGTCGCAAAAAAAGGGCTCCCGAATGAATTGGTTGCCGCCCTTGGGGCTACTAATGAAGAGTTGCTGAGGCTAATCTGGCTGAATTATAACAAGAATGGTGGGTAAATGAAAGCCTCGAGGGGGCTGGGGTCAGGCAATTGTAATAAAGTATTTTCCTTTCCTTTATTTGGAGAGTGGAAAAGGGCACGTAGGTTCTGAGTGAACTTGCGGTTAATACTGATTGCCAGCCATTAAGAAGAAAAAGCTTCTCAAGAGAGATGGAGGATTGGCGGACATTGCCAACTTATGCAAATTATGGTAGGTAAGTGATTATGCCGAGGCAAGCAAGATCAGATGCTCCTGGAACGCCAGCCTTGCCCCTCGGTCAGCGATTAAAGGGAACTTCCCCGCCTGAATTGTTTATGCTGGACAGGCATAGGGAGAATGTCTGCGGATTGTGCCGCTACAGGAGGAAATATGGATTTGGCCGTTCACCACATCGGAATCGTAGTGGATGATATCGATCGGGCCAAGGAGGTTTATGAAAGGGCATTTGGCTTGAAGATAAAAGGGCGCTATCTCGTAGAGGAATTCAATGCCGAGTGCGCTTTTATCCCGGTGGGAAACACGTATATGGAACTTGTCAAGCCCTTGGCCGATGATGGGTTGAAGAAATTTCTGGACAAGCATGGTTCCGGGACCCTGCACCACATTTGTTACATTGTCGAAAACATAGAAGAAGGCTGGAAGTACTTAAAGGAAAAGGGCCTGCGCAGCGTTACGGGGGAACCGCGATCTACGTGTACCTTCGAGAAGGCCATGTTTTTCCACCCCAAAGACACCGGGAATGTGCTGATCGAATTTGTAACGAGCGCTGTCTGCCCTCTTCCCTCTCCAAATCCTGCTAAGAATATGCAGAAATGAGTCCCAATAAAAGAACTTCATGTTTCGAGGATCAAGGTGCCAGTGCTTGATATTTGGCATGATCACGCGATTGGGGAAATGTTGGGATGAATTCAATATGGTGCAATAAGCAGAGTGTGGGTAAGCTTGAAGGACAAAATGGCTTTGTTTAATAACCCATCGAGGCTAAGTAATGAGCTTAAGTCACATTTCAAGGCCTGACACCACCCATACATCGAAGCGACGTTAAAAGGGTGACGCCAAATTCCGGCTTTTTCCCGGGAGGGGGAATTCATGGCAGCGGATGAACTTTGCAGTCTGGGTGTTTTTGATTTAGCCAGGTCTTACCGCCGGGGTGAGGTTTCTCCCGTCGAAGTGGTCCAGGCCCACCTGGACCGGTGTGAGAGGTTGAATCGGGTTTTGAATGCGTACCTGGTTCTCATGCGCGATTCCGCCATGGAGGCGGCAAGGGCCGCTGAAGCCCTCTTCCGGGCCGGAATCGACCTTGGGCTTCTGCAGGGAGTTCCGATCTCGGTTAAAGACTTGATCCGGGTGAAAGGAACACGCACCACGGCCGGATCCCGGGTGCTGCTGGAAGCACCGGTGGATCAAAGCGATGCCTGGGTCGTGCGCAGGCTGCGGGCGGCGGGAAGCATCATTATGGGGAAGACAAACCTTCATGAATTCGCCATCGGCAATCCCGACCCGCTAGGCCCTTTCGGGCTGGTACAGAATCCCCGTCGGATTGGCTGGCACCCTGGAAGCTCCAGTAGTGGCGCCGGTGCCGCGGTGGCCGCTGGTCTGGGAGTGGTCGGCATCGGAACGGACACCGGGGGATCGGTACGCATCCCCGCCTCCCTTTGCGGCGTTGTGGGCCTCAAGCCTACCACGGGCAGCATCAGTCTGGAGGGAATCATTCCCCTGAGCTGGACCCTGGATTCGGTAGGCCCGCTGGCCCGGCGGGTGAAAGATGTCGCGGT
>Ga0214473_10011791_pt1 | contig 10267 bp, 4 predicted proteins | sample RVTome_7_FD_203509 | JGI IMG/M metagenome (GOLD analysis project Ga0214473, IMG submission 203509) | Soil microbial communities from uranium-contaminated site in the Upper Colorado River Basin, Wyoming, United States - RVT98D197 | ecosystem: Environmental > Terrestrial > Soil > Contaminated >... | reverse complement strand
GAAGGAGTTTGGCTAACATCTAGTTGGGGAGCATAGTTATTACTAATCTGGGGATATGGGAGAACATTTGTGTTGTTCTTCATATTTTGGTAATTGCAGTCATCAATAGTATCAAGTTGTGAATTTAAAGTAACTTTGGGGGAACCAATTTGAGCTAATTTAGGGCAACCTGAAGTGGCAATGGCGGGAGAAGCACCACGGAATTCTCTAGCATATTCAACGCGGGGATTTTCATCACGGTATTGTTGGGCATATTGAGCAGAAGAACCATCAACATTAACTGATACATTTCCTTCATTTTGTATAGGTTTATCTTTATTCATGGACTTAAAAATAAGATAGATAACATATCCAGCGAGAAGGATTAATGCAATTCTAAAGAGATTATTCATTGTATATATTTAATAACAATAAAAAAATTTCCGAACTTAATCTATATTTAACTTAAAAAGAATAATAATATGAATTAAATATTAAAAATATATGTTCTTAATATTTTCATATTTTTAAATATTATATATTGTTTAATATAAATTTTTGTATAATATTAATATACCAAATTTTGTTAAATATAATATTATGTATGATCTATAAATGGTCTTAATTCATATAAATGTATTTATAAATATGTGTATATGATGTATTTAAGTTATATGTTTTAAAATTAATAAATAAATTAAATGTATAAATATTATTTATATAAAAATATTTTATTATATATAATTATATATAATATGTCAGTACAAAGCAATTTATATTTCATTGATGTTGCACAATTATTGAAAGAAAATGCAGATTTAAAAGATCAAATAATTAAATTGAATGGGACAATAACCGATATAACATCAAGAAATCTAAGTCTTACTGTAACTATATCCCAAAATAATGCTGAAATTGAAAGACTAAGGGAAGAAAATATAATGTTAAAAGAACAACTTGCAATCTTACAGAATAAAATTGATACTTTAATAAATAATAATCAAAAATTAACCGTAAAAGTTGATAGTTTAACAAATGATAATCAAAAATTAACTGCAAACGTTGATAGTTTAACAAACGATAATCAAAAATTAACTATAAAAGTTGATAGTTTAACAAATGATAATCAAAAATTAACTATTAATAATCAAAAATTAACAAAAAAAGTTACTAAATTGACAAAAAATGTAAATGATTTATTAACATTCAATGAAGAATGGCAGCGTAAAGAAAAAATGAAAAAATTTGTTATTTTCTTTCAAGATATTAATTCCATTGATCATTTAGAAAAATCAAAAACATTACCATTTAGCAATTCGATTTTTAGAAACCAAATTACAGGAATTCATGATGATAGAAATGTAATGAATCATTTTTTTCATGTATATAACAAAGATCAATCATTTAATGATACAATGAGAGTGATAAAAAATAAAAAATATTTTGTGCGTGATATTCTTAGTGAATTAGATAATGAATTTATTAAGAAATTTGAAGCTAGATATGGTGTGGGATTAATAAAAGCAATGCTTGATCATTTAAATCAAACTCTTGATTCATCATATGTATTATCTGAACAAGAACGACAAGAATACTGTGATTGGTTAGATTATTAGAATGAGATATCATATTATATATTTTTATTAAAATATCGCAATTTTTTAGATATATTGTAATATACATACGATTTGAAAACATTTATACTTTTTAATGATATTTTTGGAATATAGTTTATATTTTTAAATTTTATATATATAAAATTTTGAATAATATTTTATATATTTTGTATATAAAATATAAAATGTTTATAAATTTTGATAAATTATCAAAAAATGTATTAATTTTAATTGGAGATTGGTTAGAAATAGAAGATATTAGATTATTATGGGAATATATACCATTTTATCAATATGAAGAATATTGGGAATATCGTTTTAATAAAGAATTAGCTGAATTTTGTAAATTGTATGAAATATTTGATGATTTTATTGTTCGTAAATATACTCTGCAAAGTAATAATGAATCGTGGCTAAATGATTATGATTATGGTCATAAATTGATTAAATTTGCAATAAATAACAAAGAGTTATTTGATAAATGTATTGATTTTATTATTACAGAAGATAAAAATATATTATATAATAATGTTCGAAATACATTATCAATTCAACAAGATGCACTAGTATCAATTGCATGTTATAGGAACAATTATGATATTGTTAAATTACTTTTTGAATTAGATTCTTGGAAATGGAGTGAGATTGGATATGATTTACCTAATTGGGGATTTGTTAATATTTATCTTAATGATAAAAATGATATAATATTAAAAGAAAGTGATTTTGATCTGATTATCGAAATTAATAGATCTAATAAAGATTGGTTAATGCCTATATTAGGTACTAATTTTGATGCTATAAATAGCTTGATATATCAATATGATATTGAATTATTTATAGAAATATTATATAAGTTTCCCAAATCTAGTTATGCACGTGAATATATCACTCCTCTTAATAAAAAAGATAATCCTGAATTATCTATACAAAAATATAAATTAATAGTAGATATTTACGGATTTGATATATGTGCATATGATATTAGTAAAGAATTTGAAAGTGATGCTTTCATAGAAGGTATAATTCCAATGAAATTTTTATATGATTTGATAGATCCAGATACAACAGATCCAAATTCGATTTATTACCGTGAATGGTATGAACGATCTTACGAAATAAATTGTATAGGTGTTTTATTTGAATATAAGTCATATATGGGATGTTGGCCCATGATAAAATGTAATAAAATTATTTCAAAATTAAATAAATTATGTAAAAATAAAAAATTAGATCATTGGAGTAATCAGATGCCAATAAAATATATATTAACAGAATCTGATATTGATAATTATAACAATGCTCCTCCTGAAGATCGTTATTATATTATTTATCCGGATGAATATTATTGTGTGGTTGAACTAGATAAAATATGGATTGAATATGAATATAACGATCCTTTTTATAAAGGTAATACGATTATTTGCAAAGATGGAATAATTTATACTCTTAATATGTTATATGATCGGTTATATTCAACTATATTAAAAAACAGATAATTTTTAGGATATATATAATTTTAGGTGTATATGATAATGTTCTTAATCAATAATATAATCAATTTACATTTCCTATATATAATATTTAAAATGTATATATTAAATAACTTATTAAAGAATATATTAATTTGATGGGAAATATTAGAAAATATAAAATATACCAACATATTATGAGCATATACTGTTTTATAATAAAGAATTATTGAAAATCATTTTAATAAAGAATTAACTACACATTTTAATTTATCCAAAATATTTAATTAATTATCAAAGTTTAATTATATATCAATGATGTTTGTTTAATGAATTTTATACTGCATAATAATCTTAATTATTTAAAAATACATTCTGATATCTCAATTATTTATAAAAATATTATCCAAGAAACCAAAGAGTAATTAGATAAAATTATATACGATAAAATTTTTATTTATTTTTATTATTTTTATTTATTTTTATTTATTTTTATTTATTTTTATTTATTTTTATTTATTTTTATTTATTTTTATTTATTTTTATTTATTTTTATTTATTTTATTTATTTTTATTTATTTTTTATTTATTTTTTATTTATTTTTTATTTATTTTTTATTTCTATTAGATTTATTTTTATTAGATTTATTTCTATTAGATTTAAATCTTGATTTATTTTCATTATTATTTAATTGGTTGTTATGTGATTGCTTATTATTTGATTGCTTATTATTTGATTGCTTATTATTTGATTGCTTATTATTTGATTGCTTATTATCATTTGATTGTTTATCATCATTTGATTGTTTATCATCATTTGATTGTGTATCATCATTATTTAAGTATGCATGTAATATATTAGCCATTGTTTTTTTCTTATTAATATCAATTCCATATTCTTTTAGATATATATCACCAATATCACAATATTGAGATAATATTAGATCTGAATTATCATATACTGGACAATGCCATAAATTTTTGTATGTTGATATTGGATTCATATGATATACTGATACATGCATCGTTGTATATAAATTAAATGACTCTTTAAACCGGCTATCATCATATGGAATAATATTATTTGATTTTATGAAATGATGTGCATCCTTGATAACATTATCATCAATCTCATTACATTGATATAGCTCAAATTGGCCAATTAATTTTTTATTACTTGTTTTACAAATATAAGTTGATGGATATAATACACCAAATGATAATATTGGGCATTTATTTATTGTGCTTAATAATTCCAGCATTTCTTGTGAAAATAATAAATTATATAATAAATTTTTTGCAGATCTTATTTTCTCTAATGATCCTAATGGAATATGTTCTAGAATTATTCCATTCAATAAATTATTTCTATGGAATAATTCTTGATCCCATTTATATAAATTATTTATATCACTGTAAACATAATTAAATGAAATAGCCACTATTCCACAATATTTATTAGAATTTTGATCCATTAATAATATTTTGGTACAATTATAACAAAACATCTTTTTTGTTATTTTTGCATAAAAAAAATCCCATATTTGTTCTAATTTTGATGTATTAGCATGAATTGGTATAAATTTAATAAGTTTAATATTATCATCATATATTAATTTATCATAAGATGGAGCCAGATTTTTATAAAATTTAGGTGGTCTTTTTTGTGATTTTACTTTACGTATTATATTTGTAAGTGCTTTATAATATATGTTTGCTGGTGTTATATTTATATAAAAAGTTTGTGGCAAGATTCCATTTTTACGATAATTTTCATCGAATGTTTCCACATGTTTATATTTATTATATTGTGGATTATCTTGCACATCATCGTTTTCTTCTTCAAGCATAACAGATAGGTGTTGTGAATTAAATAATTTTTTTATATCATCATCGGTTGTATGAAATGGATGTGCATATTGTGATGGAAATTTTGATAATTCAACTGATTTAGCTAAAAAATAATCTGTAGTTTTTTTAATTTCATCATCTATATTAACATTTCTAAATTTTTTTGCAATTTTCACACATTTATCATAAAAAACATCAATATTTTGATCATTTTTTAATAAATTACAAGTTGTGCATGCACTAACAACATTACCTTTTATATAAATACCATTACTATCAATCCTATCAACGCCTGATAATAAGTTTTGTTTTATATATCCACAATAATTACATTTTTGGCTGGATATATTGTTAAATTCTATTTCTGACAATCTAAATTCAATGCCTCTTCTTTCAGCATCTCTTTTATAGGTATAATAATTTGTATTGGGAGAATTATAAAATAAAGAATAATCATAATTATAAGTTTCATTCGGATCTAATATAAGTTTACCAGAATAAATTGCAATATGTGTACATATTTTTATAAAATTTTCAATTGTTTTTGTACATTTCATAAAATTACATGTTCTACAACATGGCACCATATTTATTATAATATATGCTCTAAACTCATTAACAATACGATCAATGCCTCCCACGCTATATGGTTTATCATCACAATAAAAACATTCAGTATTAAAATATTCTTTTGATAATTCATATGTTAATTGTGTTTGATATTTATGTTTTTTTATTTTTTTTATATATTCATAATATCTTTCGAGATATTTTCTGGGTTTTCTTGTACTTTCATTATTATTAGTTTTTTTTCTACATTCTTTACATTTTGTAGTTTTAATCACACCTTTATTATTTTTAAAACATTCTAGATCATATATTTCATCGCAATAATAACATCTTGCTTCATTATTTAATAATAGTAGTTCATTTTCTTTAATAATTAACAACCTATCTGTATTATTCTTAATCGTATCATATTTTCTGCATTTAGCTAAACAAGCTTCACATGCTTTTTCTTTTCTATCTGGTTCCAAAATAGCTTTACATCCGCGTGTGTAATATCTACAATGTCTGATCCCATTTTGTTCATCACGCATTACCGTCCCTAACCATTCATGATTCTTGCAAAAATCAATATCATTATATTTTTTATGTGTGCATACATTTCTATTTTTAAAAACATATTTACACATATTTGCCAATACAATATCATTACAGTTGTTACATGTATTATATGTTTCTCTACCAACAAAATCACATATTTTTAATACTTTCTTGCATTTTTTGCATACTCTAATTAATCGAACATCATCGTTTTCATATGTTTTATGCTGAAAACATGTTGTAAACCCATTTTGTGCGTTTTTCGTACATCTACGTATTTCTTTATTTCTTGCGGTAAACCATTTACATTTAGTTTCATCACCAATACATTTATTACAATATTCACTATTTGATTTATTAAATAGTTTTAAACATCCAATACATCTAGGCAATTTATTTAAATTATTTATACCAACATTTATTGCAAGTACATTATAAATAATATAATGATTATTGCAAAACTTGGAATTTTTTGTTGGTAATAATTGGCATTGTAAAATTGTATTTGTATTTGTTTTTATAAGACAATAGCATTTATCATCTTCTAAAATAATTTTATCCATTTCAATATCCGTATAATTCATTTCAATTAATTATAATATTACTAGAATTATTATCTATATGGTTTAAATAATTTGTATATAAAAAAATTATTTCAATTTTTTATTAAATAGTAAAAATCAGATTTATTCAGATAATATTTTATAATCAATTGTTTTAATGTTATGTTAATTATTAGATATTTTATAATTAAATTTATTTATTAATCTTAATCTATCTAAAATATTTAATTAATTATCAAAGTTTAATTATATATTATTTGAACTTTGTTAAAAAATCATGGATTCATATAAAATTTTAATAAACAATATTAGATCAGATATATAACATTATACCTGTTGCAATTGTGCTTTCGCTTTAAGTTCATCAATTTTCGTGATTTCTTCTTTACATTTCATCATTACTTGTTTTTTTTTATTTATTTTTTTATTTATTTTATTTAGTTCTTTTGGTGTTAATTGTTCATTTTTTATAATCGATTCTAAAATTATAATTTTATCTTTTTGTCTTGATTTAGTCGTTTGTAATGTACTTTTTTTTTTGGAGTTTGCTTCACCTATAAGTGCAATTTCTAATTGTTTGGATTTTTCTTTTCTCTCTTTTGGACTAAGGGGTTTGTTGGAAGATTTTATTACAGTTATGATTTTTGGATTATCATTATCATCAGGACTTTTTACTGCAAAATTTTCTTTTTTTTTTATAAGTGGTATAAGCTTTCTATTTTTTGCTTGGTTTGATATTATTTTATCCCTATTTTCCACATCTTCATTATACATAGAAACTACCTTGTTTTTATCAATTGATTTTCTAAGTATTTCCAATTCTTCTTCGCTTAAATCATAAAACTTTAGATCTGGATTTTGTTTAATAATAAAAAAGTTTTGCAGGATTACATTTTTTCTTAAGAATAATTTTTCAAGATGATTAATAAAAAAATTGAAATCATGATCTCTCTTGAAATAATTACATACTGTGCAACAAGATCTACCATTTTCAAATTCATATCCTAATTTATTATTATATCTATCAAGTCCGTTTGGCCTTATATCTGTTCCTTTATAACTACATATATAGCAAGGTTTATTTGTTATTTCATTAAATTCATCTTCTGTTAAACAAAAATTTATATTTCTTTTTTGAGCATTATATTTATAAACCGTATACATATTTCTACTAACACCTTTTGTCTTAATACAAGTATTATCACTATCTGTTTTAGTATTAATTAATGATTCACCAAAATCATCTAAGAATAATTCTAGCGAATCTTCAAATGATTCTTTCATAAATTGTAATATATTTGTAGCTTTATCTAAAAAGAAAAATATTGAATATTCTTTCTTCATATAATTACATATCTTACAACATGATACTGAATTATCTGGTGTGTAATGACCTGTATCATATAGTTTATCTAATGAATTACAAATACCCTCGTTTTTTTCATCACAATAAAAACAATGAGATCCTATCATTTTAAGAGCATAATCTTCATCTAATTTCCATAAACAGTTTTTTTTATTTGCTTGGTTAATTAGACTTAAATATCTATTATGTGGATCTTTTTTCTTTAATTTATTCAATTGATCCATCTTTTCTGGATTATTTTTCCTCCATATCATCATTTTTTCTGCACATTCTTTCCTATAATTATCTATTCCTTTTAATTCTTTTTGTCGTTCTCTGTAAGATTGCCAATAACCAATCACCTTATCCCAATTTAATTCCTTCCATTCTTGTTTTTTGCTTGCCCTTTCAGGATTATTTCTTAATTCTTCTGTCCAATTTCTATTTCTTGTTCCTCTACCATCTTCAATTGAACAATAATGATCATAATGAGACTTACATAGAGTTGATACATTCCCACTTTTAGTTTCAAAAATTTCAAAAATTTCCAAACATATTCTACAAATACTTTCATTATCCCCAAGAACAATCATATTAATTGCTTCATTTTTTTCATTTCTTGAACATTTACTTTTTTCTTGATCATATAATCTACATGTTGAACACGTGCTAAAAATATCTATAGATAATATTTCTTGGGAACAACGAGGGAAATTTGAACAAACTTTATTACCTTTTGATTCTATATTTTCTTTTATAGTCCATTTATCATAATGATTTAAACAGTATTTTTCTCCATCCGTTGCTTGATATGAACAATTTCTCCAAGTTGGTCCATCTCTTATTTTAGCTACACATATTATTCTATTATCCTTATCTTTTATTCTATTTTTTCCTCGTGCTCTACATGTAGAACATAGTTTTTTAAATTCTCCATTTTCATCAATAAATTCTGATTTATTTAATGTTCTCTTGCAATCTGAACATTTATGTGCAGTTGCCATTACTAAATCTTTAAAATGTAAATGTTTTGTACAATAATCAGTCTCTGATGTAATGCTACATGGATATCCTTCTTTAGTAATACCCTTACAATAATGTTTTCCATTTTTATCTTGACATTTTAAACATAGTGTCCAAATATCATTATCTCCTAAAAAATGTCTATCACATCCACTGCACATTTTTAACCCCATTATATCTTTTGTTTCCATGATAGATATCAAACCCTTATAATGTTGTGTGTGTTCTTTACAAAAATCAGAGCCTTTTATATTATAATAATGACATTGACGATAAATCTTCAACTTGCGATCTTTTACATAACTTTTGCACTTAAATTGTTCAAATGGACTAAATAATTTACTATTGACTGATGGCATTTTATAATTTAATTAATGTGTTTATATATTGTTTTATTAAGATATAATAAAACATATTTTACCTATTCATTTTTTTTTAAATATTTTTATTATTATAATTTACAATTAAATTTTTGTTTAGTGCGATTCTATATATAAATTTTTGTTTAGTGCGATTCTATATATTTATATATAAATTATTTAGTATAATTATTTATATATAAAATATTTGATATAATTCTATATATAAATTGTGTTTAGTGCAATTCTATATATAAATTTTTGTTTAGTGTGATTCTATATATTTATATATAAATTATTTAGTATAATTCTATATATAAATTTTGTTTAGTGCGATATATAAAATTTGTTTAATGCGATTCTATATATAAATTATTGTTTAGTGCGATTCTATAAATTATAGTTTTCTTATTATAAATTTGTTTAGTGCGATTTATAATATAAATTTTTGTTTAGTGCGAATTATAATATAAATATATAATATAAATATATATTATAAATTTTTGTTTAGTGCGATTTATAATATATATTTATATTATAGATTTTTGTTTAGTGCAATTTATAATATATATTTATATTATAAATTTTTGTTTAGTGCGATTTATAATATATATTTATATTATAAATTTTTGTTTAGTGCGATTTATAATATATATTTATATTATAAATTTCAGATATTATAATAATTATAGCTAGAAATCAGTTAAGTTTTACCATAATAATATATATATAAAATATATGTATGTGTAAAAATGTTGAGTGCGAAAAAAAATTCCACTAGTTACTGTACGCAATCCCGCCCATGCCACTCATGATACGTAACACGTTGTAGTTCACTGCATAGATTCTAACTTTTGCCTCAATATTATTAGGTTCTAATGAACAACCAAGGAATGGTTCAATATCTTCGACAAAACTGGCGGGCATACCAATTGTATCGACTGTGCAATCA
>Ga0214473_10011790_pt1 | contig 10267 bp, 10 predicted proteins | sample RVTome_7_FD_203509 | JGI IMG/M metagenome (GOLD analysis project Ga0214473, IMG submission 203509) | Soil microbial communities from uranium-contaminated site in the Upper Colorado River Basin, Wyoming, United States - RVT98D197 | ecosystem: Environmental > Terrestrial > Soil > Contaminated >... | reverse complement strand
TTCACGAAATCCGGGTTGGTGAGGAGCGCGCCGATCTCGCGGCCCTTGAACACGTTGCGCTGGTCGCGCAGCACGTTGCCGTAGCTCTTGTTGTTGAACACGATGGTGACCAGGTTGATCCCGTGATGGACCGCGGTCGCCAGCTCCTGCACGCCGAACATGAACCCGCCGTCGCCCGCGATCGAGACGACCGCCTTGTCCGGATTGGCGACCTTCACGCCCAGCGCGGTCATGAAACCGAAGCCCACGTTGTCCTGGTAGCCGCCGGTGACGAACGTGCGCGGCCGGTATACCGGGAATCCGAAACGCGACGCAAAGCCCACCTGGCAGATCTCCTCGACGAAGAATCCGTCCCGCGGCAGCACCTCGCGAATGACGTCGAGGTAACTCATCTGCGGCTGCACGCTGCGGATGTCCTCACGCGTCTGCGCCTTGATCGTCTCGAATTCCTGCTCCCGGGAGGCGCGTCGTCCGATCACGCGTGACAGGGCGTCGGCGAGCGCCCGCGCGCCAAGCTTCGCGTCGGTGACGAGTCCCACCTCGGGCCTCACGCGGAACATCTCGGTGGGATCGATATCGATGCGTATGACCTTCACCCCCTCCGGGATCTTCGCCCAGCGAAGGTATTCCAGCTCGAGGCGGCTGCCGATGCCGAGGAGGACGTCGGTGTTCAGCCAGGGCTTGTAACCGGAGGCACACGTGAACCCGTAGGGAGAATCGTCGCTCACGATGCCCCGGCCGCTGCGGTGCGCGGTCACCGGCGCCTGCAGCATCCTCGCCAGCTCGAGCACCTCGTCGCCGGCGTGGACGGCGCCGCCGCCGACCGTGATCATCGGATTCCGTGCGTCCTTCAGCAGCGCGACGGCCGCCGCAATGCCGTCCGGATCGGGCGCCGGCGGCGGCGGCACTTCCATCGGCACCTCGAGGTCGACCTCCGCCTTGGCCCCGAACACGTCCCATGGCGCTTCGATCGCGACCGGCCGGATGCGGCCGGTGGTGAGCTGCTTGAACGCCTCGCCGACGACGGCCGGCGCCTGCGTCGGGTGATTGATGCGCTCCGCCCACTTCGTCAGGCCGCGCAGCGTTGCCAGCTGGTCAGGCAATTCGTGCAGGATGCCGAGGCCGCGACCGATGTTGTACGACTGGATGTTGCCGGTGACGCAGAGCACCGGACTGTTGGCGCCGTAAGCCGTGCACAGGGCGGCGCTCGCGTTCAGGACGCCGGGCCCCGGCACGCAGGTGAACGCGCCGACCCGGCCGGTCGACTTCGCATAGCCGAACGCCATGTAGCCGCTTCCCCCTTCGTGCCGGTTCACGATGAAGCGGATCTTGTCCCGGCATTCGTAGAGCGCGTCCATGAAGGCATAGGTATGCGCCCCGGGAATGCCGAACATGGTGTCGATACCGTTGCGCACCAGCGATCTCGCGATCGCCTGGCCCGTGGTCAATGTCTCCGTGGGACTCATCGGACCTGGCCCTCGCGCACGCCGCGCACGGCGAGGGCGATGGCGTTCACGTCCATGGCCATGGCCATGAGCGCCACGTGCTCCTCGTAGTCGACCGGGGAGATCTGGGCCTTGAGCGCCTCTTCGGTGACGTGATAGACGGGCAGGCCGAGCGTGACGCCGGCCAGCGCGCCGGCCCAGGACGGGTCGCCGCTGGTCACGGTCAGGGCGTAGAGGCGGCTACTGTCCTCGGTGGGCGTGCCGAGCAGCACCACGAGGTCCTCCGGGGGGAATCGCCCCGCCACGCGCTTGATCTCGTCTTGACCCTCCAGGTCAAGGGCGCCGGCCGCCGTTCAGACGAAGCAGTAGGTCTTCTCCAGCACCACCTCGGCCCCGGCGCTCCGGGCGCAGGCGGCCAGCGCGCCGCCCTGCACGCCGTCACGCTCGCCCAGCGCGATCACCTTCTTGCCCTTGAGGTTCATGTGTCCTCCCCGATCATCACGAGTGGTTGCGCTCGAGCAGCACCGAGAGACCGTCGGCCATCTGGGTCATGCGGCCGAGGAAGAGGCTGCCCTTGGCGAGGAGCAGGACGCGGCGCAGCGCGCCCTCGCGCAGGCCGTCGAGGGCATGGCCGAGGAACGGGATGGCCGAGGCGATGTGGCCCTGGGTGGGCGAGAAGCCCGGCAGCCCGTGCCGCCGCACGAAGGCGTCCACGTCGGCGGGCGCGATCTCCTTCCGGAGGGCGGCGAGGCTCGCGATGACCCGGTAGTTCAGGAGCGGCACATTGCCGCTGCCGCTGGGCTCGGTCAGCTCGGGGTTCTGGAGCTCGGTGGCGTACTTGTCCACGTCGGCGAACGCGAGCCCGAGCCGGTCGAGAGGCTCGACCACCAGCGCCTCGAGGATGGCCTTCTGCGATGAGCCCGCCGACACCGTGTGGCGGCCGAGGACGTCGAGCCGGAGGCGAGGCGAGCGCCCGTCGTCGCCGGCGACGATCATCGCCGCGCCCACCAGCACGTCCTCGAGCACGGGCTGCTGGTGGCGCAGGTGCCCCTGGTACTTCATGCCGAGCTTGGCGAGCGAGCAGCCGGCCACCACGGCCACCCGCTCGAACACGCGGGCGGCCACGAGGCCGCCGGCCAGCGCGAGGGCATGCACGGGACCGCAACAGAAGCCCTTGACGTCGACTCCGGTGGCGCGGGCGCAGCCGGCCTCGGCGGCCACCGCCTTGGCGAGATTACCGCCGCCGCGCTGGTAGCGGTCGCCCACCGCCTCCTCGCCGCTATTGAGCACGTAGTCGATCGATGCCGCCTCGATGCCCTCGGCGGCGAGGAGCCCGCGCAGCGCCATCGCGGCGGTCACCTTGGCCGCGAGGTTCTCGAGCAGCACGTCGGCCGAGAGCGTGGCGTCCACCTCGTGGCCCGCGAGGATGGCTCCCACCCGCCGGCCGGAGCGCAGCGTGAGCGGCAGGGCGGGCGGCGTCCCGGCCAGTCGCGAGGCGATCTCGGCGTCGGCCACGCCCGTGCCGAGCCGCGCCAGATCTGCCGGCGTCACGAGGGGGTGCGCGGCAAGAGCGGCGCGCGCCTCCGTGGCGAAGCCGCGCTCGAGGCTCACCAGGTCGGAGGCGTCGGCGATCTTGAGAAGGCCGTAGAGCTCCTCCTCGGGGGCGATCTCGCCGTGAGGACCGCGGCGCGCACCGGGCCTGTCCACGCCGAACCAGGGCCGCGGCAGGTCGTGGAGCGCATCAGGGTGCAGCGCGCCCAGGAAGACCTGGGTGGGTGGGTAGTCGCGGGCGGCCTCGAAGGGACGCAGCGCCGCGCGGATCAGCGAAGCCACCGCGGGCTCGCGCGCGATGTCGCGGCTGGGCTTGGAGCCGTGGCACACCAGTCCCGGGGCATGGGCCAGGAAGAAGCGCACGCCGCGGATCACCGGCCTAGCGAGCGTCGTGTCCGTCATTCGATACACGACAGGCTGCCGAAGCCGTAGTGGTCGTCGTAGCGCCACGGGGGCGGCAGGGTCCCGGCCGTCGGCAGCGCGGAATCCGAGCCGCCGTGCAGGCCCACCCCCGAGCCGCGGTGGACGACCTTCCGGTCCAGGCCGATCACGCGGCTCACCGGCCCGGGGTCGGCGACACTGAGCGTCACGTTCTTGAAGAAGCTCGTGCTCACGATGGCGTCGGCCTCGGGCAGCGGCTCGAGCATGGTGGGCGCGCCGTCGGTGGCGTCGTCCTCGCTGGTGAGGAACACCGTCTTGATGCCGAGCCGCTCGCAGGCCTGGATGGTGCGCACCACCTCGATGAACTCGTTGCCGCCGGCGTCCCACGTGACCACCGCTCCCTGGGCCCCCAGCATCCTGGCGGTCTTTGCGGTCTGGTTGGCGATCATCTGCTTCTCGTGCTGGGTCGTCCACTCGGTGCGGAGTACGATCACCCCGAGGAAGTTCCAGTCCTTGCCGTGGCGCCGGTAGAGGTCGAGGAAGAGCGGGTTGTTGGCCACCGTCCACGACATGGCGAACGCCGTACGGTAGGGGCCGGTGAGCGCTCCGTCGATGATCTCGTTGGGGTGGAGCACCCACGGCGGCGTGAGCTGGGTGAGCCCGTAGGTCGCCGTGCAGAAGGCGGTGAGCGAGCCCGACATGGCCTGCGGCGAGTGCACGCCCCAGATATAGGCCACGCGCGGTAGCGTCGGGTCGCACGGCGTCAGCTCGAACGTCTCGCGCTCGGGCGCCGTGAGGCCCGCGGTGGCGCGCGCCACGTGATCGCTCACGGCCAGCGCCGCCTTGTGGACGGCATCGTTGCGACTCTCGTCGGACAGCGCGGGGTCGGGCTCGACCACCGCGCAGAGGAGCTGCAGGCGGTGGTAGGGATACATCTCGGCGAAGGGGCCGGCCATGTCGAGGTAGGTCTCGACGAAGTCGCCGCCGGCGTCGTGCCAGTTGACGCTCGAGACCTCGACCACGCCCATCCCCGACAGCCGATGCGTGCGCCCCTCGCCCACCGTCGCGACGTCGCGCCCGCAGATGCCCGGATAGCACTGCCCGGGCCCCTCCACCTTGATCCGCGGCTCGATCACGTCGCGCACGGGCCAGATGCGCACGGAGTCGCCGGGCGCGGCGATCTCGAGGTCGGCGGTGACGATGCGCGGGTCGCGCCGCACCTCGGCCAGCGCCGCCGCCCGGTCCACCGTGAGGTGCCCGGCGTCCCACCGCGTGGCCGGACCGAAGCCGATCGTGCGGACCGGGAAGCTTCCCAGCTCAAGACGCATGGATCGGCTCCTGGATGTCCCCTGCCTGGGGGTCGAAGAGGGTGGGTCCCGCCACTGGGACGGTGAGCGCCTCGAGCGCCTTCCGGACGATGCGCATGCCGTAGGCGTAGTCCTTCTCGGGCCCCAGGCTCGGATCGCCGCAGACATGCTCGATGCGCGCGCCGCGAATCACCCGGTTGGCGCCCGTCGTCATCGCGAAGGTGTAGATGGCCGAGATCATCCCCACCGGGATCCCGGCCCGCTCGATCTCCTTGGCTATCGTTGCGCCGCAACGATTGCAGGTTCCTCAGGTGGCGACGAGGAGTACCCCCTCCACCCCACCCGCCTTGAGATCCTCCGCGATCGCCCGCCCGAGGTGGCGCGCCATGGCCACCGGCGTCGAGACGCCGGGCAGCGCGTACATCCACTCGTGCACCCGCCCGATCTGCCCCTTGCCCTCGAGGTCGCGCAGGAACGACAGGGGCAAGATATAGTTCGGGTTCCGGTTGACGATATGGTTGAAGTAGCCGGCGTGGTAGGCCTCCCAGCCCTCCGGGGTCAGGCTCTCGAGGTCCTTCAGCGGGTGGCGGTGGTAGCGCGTGGCATTGGCCGCCACCTGCTTGTCCGGGTTGCCCTTGCGCACGAGCCCGCCCGTCGTGACCATCGCGATGCGCGCCCGCGAGAGATCGGCGATGGGAGGGGCCGGCTTCACGCGCTCGGGGGCGCGGAAGGGCACCTCGCTGAGGAATGGCCGGCCGTGGAGCTTGGCCAGCAGCATGTCGAGCGCGCGCTGGTAGCCGGGGCGGCCGCGGTCCCAGACCCGGCGGACGCCCTGGGAGATGTAGCCCTCGATCTCCGCGGGGCCGAGCGGCTCGCCGCGGCCGAGCTTGAGGGCGAGCCGCGCCAACCCCGCCACCGCGGGCTGCATGGACGTGGCGCTTTCGCCGGCGGCGACGATGGTGACTTGCTGCCGGTAGGCCAGGGCACCGGGGTTCTCGGGATGCATGGCGGTCACGGCCGGGAGCTCCGCTTCCCGCGCGGCGCGGCAGACCATGCCGCAGGCCAGACCATAGCGCCCGGAGCCAAAGGCCGGCCCGGCCACCACCACGTCGGGGGCCACCTCGCGCAGATGCGCCATGATGGCCGCCAGCGCCGCCTCCGGGCTCTCGTTGATGAAGTTGTCGCCGCAGATCACGGTGCCCACCACCCGCGCCGTGTCGCCCAGAGCGGCCTGGAGCACGCGGCCCGGGCCCACGGGCCCCTCGCGGAGGGACACACCGACGTCCGCGTGCTCCTCGCCGCCGATGCCGGCGAAGAACTGGTTGAGGTAGTGGGCGATGCGTATCGGGGTGGTCATGGCGTGTCTCCCGTGATTGCTCGCTGGCGGCTCGCCAGGCATTGTACGCCCGAGCAGGTCAGACCACGCCGCCCGCCCGCAGCGCGGTGATGCGCTCGGGCGGCAGGCCGAGCCACTCGCGGAGCACCTCGTCGGTGTGCTCTCCCAGCCGCGGGGCGGGGCGGCGGATCACGGCCGGGGACTCGGACAGCCCGATCACCGGGCCCACGACGGGCACGGAGCCCGCGCTCGGGTGCTCGACCCGGGTGATGCGGCCGCGGTGGCGCAGCTGCGGATTGTCCGCCACTTCGGCGATGCTGGCCACCCGCGCGGCCGGCACGCCCGCCCGGCCGAGGCGGTCGACCAGCTCGTCGGCGGAGTGACCGGCCACCCAGTCCGCGGTGAGCCGCTCCACCACGTCGGCGTTCTTCACCCGGACCTCTTGAGTGACGAAGTCCGGATGCTCGAGCAGATCCGGGCGGCCCATGACGCCCGTGAGGCGGACGAAGAGCGCCTGGCTGCCGGCCACGATGTGCACCCAGGCGCCATCGCGGGCTCGAAAGCTGTTGGAGGGCGCCGAGTAGCGGTCCCGATTGCCCTGGCGGCCGGCGGCACCGCCGAGGGCGAGCTGCTCGGGGATGGCCGTCGACAGCAGGGACACCGCGCTGTCGAGCAGGCTCACGTCGACGAGCTGCCCCTGGCCCGTGGCATGGCGCCGCGTGAGCGCCGCCAGGATGCCGATGGTCGCGTGGAGCGCGGTGGCGCAGTCGACCACGTACACGCCGGCCATCGTCGGGGGGCCGTCGGGCGCGCCGGTGAGGTGCATGAGGCCGCCCATGGCCTGGCCGACGACGTCGAGCCCGGGGCGCTCGGCCAGCGGCCCATCCTGACCGAACCCGGACACGCGGGCCATGATCAGGCGCGGGTTCAGGGCCCGCAGGGCCGGCCAGCCGCAGCCCATGGCTTCCATCACGCCGGGCCGGAAGTTCTCGATGAGCACGTCGGCCCGCGCGGCCAGCTGACGGAGCAGCGCGGGCCCCTCGGCGTGGCGGAAGTCGATGGTCAGGCTCCGCTTGTTGCGGTTGTAGACCATGAGGTAGAGCGTCTCGCCCGCGATGGCCGGGCCGAAGCCGCGCGCCTCGTCGCCGCCTTGCGGGCGCTCGACCTTGACGACGTCGGCCCCGAGGTCACCCAGGAGCATGCCGCAGTACGGCCCGGCGATGAACCGGGAGCAGTCCAGGACGCGGAGCCCGGCGAGGGCGCTCGGCTCGGTCACGCCGGGCGCGGCAGCAGAATGCCCCGCGGGTCGACGCGGTGGCGCAGCAGGTCCAGCTCCTCCGGCGTGGGCGCCGCGGTGACGGGCACGCGCGAGAGATCGCCCAGGTCGAAGCCGGTCGCCGCCTGGACCTCGGCCGGGGTCACGCCCGGATGGATGGAGCGCACGCGGATGCGCCCGTCCTCCTCGTCGAAGTCGAAGATGCACTTGGGCGTGACGACCCACGCCGGCCCGCCCCCGTCGAGCCCGAGCCTCCGTCGCCCGGCGCGTCCCCCCGGGAAGCCGACGCCCGACACGAAGTCCACGCGCTCCACGAAGTTGCGGTGCTCGTGGTGCGGCATCATCACGTACTCGCGGCCGAAGAGCGTCATGTGCTCGGGCTGGAGGATCGGCCCGACCAGCCGGACCTTCGGCCGGCGGTAGTCGCCCACGCACACGCTGTTGATGTTGCCGGCCACGTCCACCTGCACCGCCGAGCTGAAGCCGAAGGAGATGTCGCCCCGCCGGATGGACCAGCCGTCGGGGTAGGCGACCATCTGGGCTTCCGCGGGCAGATCGCAGAGCCGGGCGTCGAACTCCGACTCGGGGAGCGTGTCGAGGCGCGAGAGATCGGGATTGTGGCTCCATCCCGCGAGCAGCATGGTGAGGCCGGGCGCGTGCGTGAGCCGCGCCAGCTCCATTGCGACCACCGGGATCGACGTGCCGAAGATCGCGGCGGCGCCGCCGGTGACGAGCCCCGTGTAGCCCACCTCCTCGTCCGCCAGGTTGCGCGCGAGGGCCACCGCGATCGTCTCGTACCGGGTGGCGGGCGCCGTCATGGCGATTGCGCCTCCGCCTCTCGCAGGCTCTCGAGATGGCTGGAGCCGATCAGGCCCAGGTAGGCCGCGTGGTCGGCGGGGCCGGTGACGTAGCGCGCGAGGTAGGCGGCGAAGGCCTCGGGGGTCGCGCCGGCCGCTGCGTACTCGCGGAAGTGCGCATCGTCGATGCCGTAGCGCCCCAGCACCGGGCACGGATGGGCGCCCCACGGCGCCTCGACCACGTGGGTGACGCAGTACGAAGGCAGCTCGACCCACCGCGCGTGACGGCGGATGTACTCGCGCGAGACGATCTGCTCGGCGGTGACGATGACGCGGCGGGCCGCGCGGGCCACGGTCAGGTCGAGGCTCTGGGGCAGGAGCCGGCGCGGCGGGACGACGACGTTACCGCGCTCGTCGGCGGCGATGGCGTGGATCACGGTGATGTCGGGATCGGCCGGCGGCACCGCGTGGAGCCGCCGGCCGGTGAGGGGACAGGCGAACTCCCGGATGTCCTTGTTGTAGGTGAGGATGTCGGTGCCGCCGAGGTAGTCGCACGCCCAGAAGGTGAGCCGGTCCTGGCTGGCGCGGAACCGGTCGAAGCTGAGCAGCTCCGGGTAGTCGACCATCTCGAGCTCGCCGCGCTCGACCCGCCGCCGGAAGTTCGGCGCGAGCCCGTATTTCTCGAGCCCCACGTAGGAGGACTCGACGCGCCGCAGGCAGCCGGCGCCGGCCAGCAGGTCGACGTCGTTGCCGTTCACCGAGCCGACCACGGTGAGATCACGACGCCCCTGGCGCACGAGCTCCCGCACGAGCGCCATCGGGTGCTGGTACACCGCGAACCCGCCGATGGCCAGGCGGCAGCCGTCGGAGATGCGGCGGCCCGCCTCGGCGAGCGAGAGGACCTTGGAGCGGAGGGGCATGGTCTGCTCGTGGCCGATGCTACGCGGAAGCGCCCGACGGCGTCAACGCGTCGCCCGGCTTCCGCCGGCCTGTATGCCGTCAGGGTAAAGCGCGCCGGAGCCGTCCTCCGACTAGCCGCCCTTGAGGCGGGGGTCGAGGAGATCGCGAAGCGCGTCGCCCAGCATGTTGAAGCCGAAGACCGCGAGCGACAGGGCCACCGCGGGCCAGATGGCGAGCCCGGGCGCCCGGTACATGTGGTCGAGCCCGGCCAGGGAGAGCATCCCGCCCCAGGTCGGATAGGGCGGCGGCACCCCGAGCCCGAGGAAGGACAGGCTCGCCTCGGTGAGGATCACGGTGGAGAGCCCGGTCGTGGCCACCACGATGATGGTGGGCAGGACGTTCGGCAGGATGTGGCCGGCGGTGATCCGGGCGTGGCCGGCCCCGGCGGCGCGGGCCCCCTCGATATAGGTGTGCTCCTTGATCGAGAGCGCCATGCTCCGGACGATCCGCGAGTTCTGGATCCCGAAGGCGGTGCCCAGCACGATCGTGATGTTCCAGGCGCCCGGCCCGACCAGCGACATGATGGACAGGAGGAGCAGGAGCGGGGGGAAGGCCATCCAGGCGTCCACCACCCGCTGCAGGAGCAGATCGACCCGCCCGCCGAAGTAGGCGGAGCCGATGCCGACCACGGTGGCGATGAGGCAGCCGAGGCCGACCGCGCCGAAGCCCACGTAGAGCGACACCCGCGCCCCGTAGAGCAGGCGGGTGAGGAGGTCGCGGCCGAGCTGGTCGCCGCCCAGCCAGTGCTCGCGGCCCATCGCCGCGAAGCGCTCGCGCAGGTTCGTCTCCGCGAACCCGTACGGCGTGATCACGTCGGCGAGCACCGCGCCGCCGAGCATGACCACCACGATGAGCCCGCCGAGGGTGCCGAGCGGCTTGTGCCGGAGGAGCTGGATCCAGACGTCGGTGTACCAGGCGCGCGTCCGGGGCAGCCGGCGCACATTGACGGCGGCGCCCCCCGCCTCCACGGCCACCGCCGCGGAGGTCCGGGCGCTAGCGGTATCGGATGCGGGGGTCCAGGAAGGCATAGGTGAGATCGATGAGCAGGTTGAGGCCCACCACCATGGCGGCCACGATGAGGTTGACCGACTGCACCACGGGATAGTCCAGACGGGTGAGGGCCTCGAAGAAGAAGAGCCCGACGCCGGGGAGGCGGAAGATCGACTCGACGATGACCGACCCGCCGATGTAGAGCGGGGTCTGGAGCCCGATGA
>Ga0214473_10011789_pt1 | contig 10267 bp, 10 predicted proteins | sample RVTome_7_FD_203509 | JGI IMG/M metagenome (GOLD analysis project Ga0214473, IMG submission 203509) | Soil microbial communities from uranium-contaminated site in the Upper Colorado River Basin, Wyoming, United States - RVT98D197 | ecosystem: Environmental > Terrestrial > Soil > Contaminated >... | reverse complement strand
CCAGATACTTGGGGGGCTCACAGTTGGGATTCGCGGGGGATGGTTTTTTACCGGTGAGGGCGTATTCCTTGGCAAGTTTAAGCTCATTGCGTACTCGAATTCCCGCTTGTTCGAGTGTTTTTCTCCCGGCAAAGCTTCTGTAATTTGCTACTCCCAAACCAAAAAGTATAGCCATTGTCACCACAACGACCATAAGCTCAATCAGTGTGAAACCTCGTTGAACACTGACAAGGTTCTCGCCGAAGGCGAGGTTCTTACGATGAAATCGCAGGGTTCTCGCCGAAGGCGAGGTTCTTATCAACGTGAAGCCGCACTCAGCGTTGACAAGGTTCTTGCGACTTGTCTGCTTTTTTGGCATTTTATACCCAATATACTTCAATTTGCATCTAACATAGAAATAGTAAGACGAGTATATTGACCATTAGGGATTTGTAACCTTGTAGTTACAAGTTGCACCACAGCTGCCACAACCGCTAACACTCCCCGTACCTGTTTCTAAAGAAGAGCACAGTGTGAAGCTGCGAGGCGGAGAACCTGACGGGGTATAGGAATAATTTCTCCCGGTCATTGTGTCATTGGGAACTACCTCAATGTATCTATTTGTGTTAGGACAATTAGTCCCGTCTCCATTTAAAGGACTGCCCCAGGGTAGAGATGCGGGGTACCTGTTACAATCGGCTTTGTAAAGCTCAAGGGCGGAGCGGATTGCCTCTAAATCTCCTTTTCTTTTAGCGTCGCGTCCTGACTCCCTCGCTCCTCTTAAAGCAAAAAGTGAGATAACAGCCATAAGTCCTATAATGACCATTACAATAAGAATCTCAATCAACGTGAACCCACATTGAGCTTTTAACTTTTCACTTTTGACTTTTAACTTTATTATCATATTGGACAAGCTGAACTTGAGGGCGCTGTCCCTTCTCCGCTTTTACCGTTTGAGCAAACTACAAAAAAGGCTGAGGCGGGTGCTTTAGGCTGCTCTAGTGCCCCCCAAAGTACATACTGGGCCCCTGCGGCGTTACTTCTATAATAATAACGGCAGGTACTCCCACCGGAACATACGGTTGTACCGTCTTTTGGGTCTGCCTGGCAACCACCAGCCGCAAACCCAAGGCCGCCGGGAGGCGCAGTTGTACATAAAGTTGTATCTGCACGAACCTGGCTAGCTTGTACGGGATAAAAACCGTTGTAGTTATTTGCAAAAACCTCAAGTGCGGTTTGGAACTGCTTAAGATTACTTTTCCTTTGGGTGTCTCTTGCGCGTCGTTGGCTGGCTGGAAAAGTAACAATAAAAATTCTTGCCATAATTCCAATTAAAGCCATTACCATGATAAGCTCTATTAAAGTGAAGCCCTTTATGAATTCCCAATTTACAATTTTCAATTTCCAATTTTCGGAATTTCTCATTTCGCCTTTTGTTGTTTTATTAGTTCATTCTCGTATTCTTCTATAGATTTATCAAGTGGGGTTTCCCCGTAGGACTTGCCGAAGTTACAAATTCTTTCTCCGCAGGCAAGACCCCTTGCGACGATGGACGCGTTATAACCTGTTTCTTCTTTCTCTCCTTCCATGTAAGCAAATATTTGAAACCTTTTGCCGTTTGAAAAATAAAGGTAAGAAATTCCTTCTTTGGCTCTCGGGTCTTGGGGAAAATTTTTAAGGTAGGCAGGGTTTTTTGGGTCAAATAGATCAACGAAGCCGTCACGCCCCCAGTCGCAGGGAGCAAGGATTCTAAAATAAGCCTCCCAATCAAACTTCGGCAGCAGCGAAAGGCCGGCTAGTTGCGCATCATACGCCTCTCCCTTGCAGGCTTTTATCTTTCCGTCCTCTGAGGCAGGAAAGTAACCGTAATCTCTATGGTAAGACTCTAATGCACCGATAATTGTCCCTAAGTCCGCCCTTCTTTGGGCATCACGTGCACGGCGCGAAGCTTGCCGCAAATTGAAAAATGTGGCAAGGGTGATGATTAATAAAATAGCAACTGTAGCTATAACTTCGTTTTTGGAAAAAGGTTTCATTTTCACTTACCTAAATCAGTAAGGATACGGCTGAACTTCCCCAAATCAAAGTTATAAAAAAAGATATGACTAAAAACGGACCGAAGGCGATGGGTTTGCCCCATTGCGCTCTCTTTGCGACAATAAGCGCTACCCCTACCCCTGCCCCTGTCAAAAAACTTAAAAACAGCCAGGTGAGAGTTGCCGGCCAGCCTAAAAAAAGCCCTCCAAATAGAGCCAATTTGGTATCTCCCAAACCCATTCCGCGGCCGCGGGTGGCTTGATGTATCAAAAGCAAAAAGGTTGATGCACCGAAAGAGATTAAGAGGTGCTTATAAAACTGCGGGCTTGGAAATAAAACCAAAAAAAACAATGTTAATATGAATAGAGAATAGACCAAGCCGTCGGGAATTAGCTGGTGTTCCAAATCAATAATAAAAATTGCAATTAACGTGCTTGCCACAAAAAGGAGGTAGGGGAGAGCGATTGGCCCAAGACGTCCTTGCCATAAACACAAGGCTCCAGACGGGGTACATTTATTCAAAAAGCAAGTTACTAAGAGAAAAGTAACTCCGGTTGATAACTCAATTGCGGGATAACGCAAGGAAATTTTTTGACCACAGCTTCGGCACTTTCCTCTTAAGAGTAAATATGAAAAAAGGGGAATATTATCAAACCAAGATATTTTTTTCTTGCACCTGTCGCAAAACGAGCGGCCAGACATAATACTTATACCTCTGGGCCAACGGTAAGTATAAGCGCTCAAAAAAGAACCCACAATCAAACCCAAAACAAAAATTAGCGATAAGTATAAGGCCATTAACAAAGTATACTAATTCGGCAATACTTTCTACAAATTCCAAGCTTAAACTTTTTAAAACAAGGAAAGCGAAGATTATCAAAAAATACTCTCTCCTAGCGCCAGTTTTAGTATTATTTCTTGAATAAACCTGAGGCTAGAAATTTTCTTAGTTAACACAAGTACCCGGTGCAGCAGTGGTAGGTTCAGCTGCTTGGCATACTATACAAGCCCTTCCGGCTGCTGATGAGTAAACAGTAAAAGCCGGGGTGGTTGATACACAAGTTCCAAGTGTTCGGTTTGTAAGCGCTTCAAGCCTGGAATAAAGAACAAACGCGTCTTGAGTTCCGGAAACGCCATAACACCACCCGTTAGCAGCAGCTGTTGTACAAACGGAGGTTACAGAATTAGCTACCAAAGCTGGAAACACATTAATTTCTCCGCTTGAAACCAAAATGCTCGGGGACGCGCTCCACTGGACTACCGTGGGATATAATCCATCATGGGCCGTATAATAAGCCTCCATTGCATGTCCCAACTGTAACACTGTACTTATTCTTCCTGTATCCCTGGTTCTGGCCAGCTGTTGCACTGGGTTTATCGCCACAAGAACAACAACTGCTAAAACTCCCAGGATGGCCATGACAATAAGAAGCTCAATCAGTGTGAAACCCCTCTGGGCACTGACAAGGTTCTTGCGAAGCAAGGTTCTTATTAGGGTGAAACCTTTCTTTAATTGGGCAGTCATTTTATTTTTTCATTCACCCCCCTTCAGAAGGTATATATCCAGTATTGAACAAAGTTGCATATCGTGTCAAGAGCCCGCCTCACAGCGTTCTTAATCACTCAATAGCTTCGGAGGAGATTTTTGTGAGAAAGAAAGAAGGGCAGGGTCGACTACGCAACAGAATTCAGGAAACTAAACCCACTGGCCGAGCTATATATGCTTTCGCTTTCATGCCCAACCACTATCACGCGCTTTTGAAACAAATTCAAGAGGACGGGCTAAAAATATTTGCGTCCAATTTCCAAAATGGTTTTGCAAAATACTTTAACCTCCTAGCGCCAGGTTTACTGTTATTTCTTGAATAAACCTGACGCTAGAAATTTTCTTAGTTAACACAAGTACCCGGTGCAGCAGTGGTAGGTTCAGCTGCTTGGCATACTATACAAGCCCTTCCGGCTGCTGATGAGTAAACAGTAAAAGCCGGGGTGGTTGATACACAAGTTCCAAGTGTTCGGTTTGTAAGCGCTTCAAGCCTGGAATAAAGAACAAACGCGTCTTGAGTTCCGGAAACGCCATAACACCACCCGTTAGCAGCAGCTGTTGTACAAACGGAGGTTACAGAATTAGCTACCAAAGCTGGAAACACATTAATTTCTCCGCTTGAAACCAAAATGCTCGGGGACGCGCTCCACTGGACTACCGTGGGATATAATCCATCATGGGCCGTATAATAAGCCTCCATTGCATGTCCCAACTGTAACACTGTACTTATTCTTCCTGTATCCCTGGTTCTGGCCAGCTGTTGCACTGGGTTTATCGCCACAAGAACAACAACTGCTAAAACTCCCAGGATGGCCATTACGATAAGGAGTTCGATAAGGGTAAAACCCTTATTTCGCCCTCCTTGCTGCTTCGCAGTAAGAAGCTCAATTAGGGTGAAACCTTTCTTTAATTGGGCAGTCATTTTATTTTTTCATTCACCCCCCTTCGCCCTCCGTAGCATAAACCGTGGAGGGACTTCATTTAGAATTTCGCTATTCCTTATAGTCGTTCTAGATTCCTGCTTCGGGGGTAAACCCCCTTTTATTTCTATATCCAGTATTGAACAAAGTTACATATCGTGTCAAGAGCCCGCCTCACAGCTGCGTGGTCAGGTTGTAAATCGGCAAAATTATGGCCACTACCAAAAAAGCGACTCCAACGCCCAAGAAAATCAGGATTATCGGCTCCACTGCCGCGGTCAGGGCTTTTACCTTCTGATCGCTTTCTACCTCAAAAACATGGCTGACCTTGGCCAGCACCTCATCCATCTTCCCCGTTTCTTCTCCCACCGCCACCATCTGGAAAAGAATAAAAGGGAAGGCCTCAGGATGACGAGAAAACGCAAAGGCCAACGAAAAACCCTTTTCTACCATTTTAAAACAGTCTTTGAGTGCCTCTGAAATAATTGTGCTGGTTACCACCTCGGAAGAAATACTTAAAGCCTCCAAAATCGACACCCCTGAACCCATCATTAGGGAAAGAGTAGATGTCAGCTCGGTTAATGTAACCTCTCTTTGCAACTCTCCTATTATCGGAATCTTATACATTAGTTCATCTATCTTTTTTCGCCCTTTTGGGGTGGCTCTATATAGCTTAAATCCGTAGATAGCTAAAACAGCCAATACCAAAACTGCCGGCCAAAACTTGGTTGCAAAACCAGAAATACCTATTAAAATCTTAGTCGCCAAAGGCAGCTCGGCTCCAAACTGTTCATAGAGACTCATCATTCTGGGGATAACAAAGACAATCATAATTAGCCCAACCAAAACCATGCCCACAATTATAATCACGGGATAAATAAGAGCTCCTTTTACTTTCCCTTTGAATTCCTGCTCCCTCTCCAAATTGTCAGCTAGTCTTTCCAAGACTTTATCCATAACTCCACCGACTTCCCCCGACTTAATTAGGGCAAGATAAGTTCTCGAAAAAACACTGGGGTGTTTACCCATTGCCGAGGAAAGTGCCTCACCTTCCTCTACATCCGCAAGTATTTGACTGGCAATTTTGGACAAAGTGCCTTTCGCTTGTGTTCTTAGGATTAGAAGTGCCTCGGTCAAAGGAAGCCCTGCATTTATCATTGTCGAAAGCTGCCTGGTCAGGGCCGCAATATCGCCCGAAGTTACTCTGTCTTGAAACCGTTTGAAGATATTTATGGGAATCTCCCTTACGGTTTTTAAAGAAATAACAACCAGGTGTTTCTGGTGGAGAAGGCGCGCTGCGTGTTCAGCGTTTCCCGCCTCAACCTCCCCGACGATAAGTTGTCCCTTCTCATCCTTTGCCTTATATCTAAAGCGCTTCATATATCAGAGCGGGAGAGTAGCACTTCTTCCCTTTACTGTTTAGATGACCTTACTAATCTGTTCAGCTCTTCCGGTCTTAAGGAGTAGCTTTGCGCAACTTCGAGAGTGATTTTACCGCTCTTCACCAGAGTTGCCAGCGACATCTCTAAGGTATTCATTCCTACTTCAGTTGAAGTCTGTAAGATATTGTCAATTTGGTGAGTTTTTCCTTCCCGAATCGTTGACTTAATGGCGCTAGTTCCCAGCATGACCTCGTAGGCGACCACACGCCGGCCCTCTGTCGAGGGTACTAAACGCATCGAAAATACAGCCTCGATTACATTTGAGAGTTGCAGGCGGACCTGCTCCTGCTGCTCATCCGGAAAAACGTCCACAATTCTATCAATTGTTTGTGAGGCAGAATTTGTATGAAGCGTCGCAAAAACCAAATGCCCCGTTTCTGCGACAGTCAGGGCTGAGGAGATCGTTTCGTGGTCTCTCATCTCCCCGATAAGCACAACGTCGGGGTCTTCTCTTAAAACGCTTCTTAAGGCTATTTGCCACGAATGGGTATCAGCCCCCATACCGCGCTGTGAAACTATGGACCTTATCGGTTTAAAGATAAACTCAATCGGGTCCTCAATTGTCACTATGTGCTCGGCACGGATTGTGTTTATCTCATTTATCATGGCCGCCAGAGTCGTTGATTTACCATGCCCAGTTGGCCCCGTGACGAGGACAAACCCTTGCTTAAGAGATGTAAATGTATGCAGCAGTTTCGGTAACCCCAGCTCCTCGATTGAGGGAATTTCAAGAGGAATCGTCCTGAAAGAAATGGCAGGTGCGCCCATTTGATTGTAGGCATTGACCCTAAAGCGAGCTTTCTCGGAAAAAGCAAGAGAAAAATCAATCTCTTTATTTACGGCAAGTCGCTCAAGTTGGGCGGAATCTAATATCTCTTTTAGGTATCTATTAACAACCTCTGTGGTCAAGGGGTCCTCGTCAACAACTGGGGTGAGAACTCCGTCAAGTCTTAGATGGGGAGGAATTCCCACAATAATATGCAGGTCGGATGAATTTCTCTCGATAGTCAAAGCAAGTAAGTCTTTAATTCCCATTTTTACTCCTGTGCCACTCTTATTACCTCCTCAATCGAGGTGATCCCTTCCAGGGCCTTAAGATACCCGTCTTGCTTCATTGTAATCATTCCTTCCTCGCGTGCCTGTTTGTCAATTTCCGTCGAGGAGGCACGCTCTAAAATTAGCCTACTAATTTTTTCGGAAACAGGCAATACTTCAAAAATCCCAACTCGTCCGTAGTATCCTGTATTGCCGCAGGCTTTGTCTCCCTTCCCTTTATAAAGGGAAGCCGCCTCTTTCCCTTTCGGCCAAAGGGAACCCAGAACCGCTCGCATTTCCTCAATTATTTTTGGCTCAGGAACATACTCCTCCTTGCAGTCCTGATGAATTTTTCTGATAACCCTCTGGGCAACAATTGCGGTCATTGAGGATGCCAAAAGATAGGGCTCGGCACCCATGTCAAGAAGCCTGGGGAGCGCCCCGGCAGCATCGTTTGTGTGAAGGGTTGAAAAAACTAAGTGTCCGGTGAGGGAGGCTTGAATCGCCAAGTCTGCAGTTTCCTCATCACGAATTTCTCCCACAAGGATAATATTTGGGTCCTGTCTCAAAAAAGAACGCAGCCCGGACGCAAAGGTCAATCCCGCGTCCGGATTTATCTGAACTTGGTTAACCCCAGCAATCTTATACTCGACCGGGTCCTCCAAAGTACAAATGTTAATTTGAGGTGTACTTATTTTCTGAATAATTGAATAAAGAGTGGTTGTCTTACCGCTTCCGGTTGGACCACAGAGAAGAATTATTCCATGGGGAGTCAAAATAGAATCCTGAAGGTTTTTTAAGGCCCTCCCCCTTAAGCCCAATTCGGAAAGAGCGGGAATTCCTCCCGATTTTTCCAAGATACGCATAACAATCTTTTCTCCTATGCTTGTGGGTAGAGATGAAACGCGCAGATCGACTTCCTTCTCCTCCGATTTAAAATTAAATCTTCCATCCTGAGGAATTCTTTTCTCATCTATCTTCATTCCCGACAAAATTTTTATTCTGGAGATAACGGCGTCATGTAACTCTCTGGGAATTGTCAGCTTTTCCTGTAAAATACCGTCGATTCGATAGCGAACCCGAGTGGTACGGTCTTGAGGCTCTATGTGAACATCTGAAGACCTTGCTTTTATGGCAAAGGATAAAATATGAGAAACAATTTCTGCCACCTTCTCCTCTCTTATTACGCTCGGTCTCGTTACATCAAGAGTTCTTATCTTCTCCCCCGGTGTAGCTTCCCGCAGAGCCGCCGTAACCTCCTCTGCCAGAGAAGTTGCATAACCAGTGGCAACCAAAGTTTCTATCTCGCTAGGCTCGCTTGCATGAGGCTTAACTATAAGGCCGGTTTTTTGCTCTAAGAATTCAATTGCCGTTAAATCAAGAGGGTCTGCCATAGCCACAATAATTTCTCTGGTGGTAAGATTAACAGAAACAGGAAAAGCCTTAAGTCTAGCCGCTACTTCTTTAGGAATAGTTGCCAATGCCTCCGGAGATACCGGGACGCTCGCCAGGTCTACATAGGGGATATCATAAAGTTCGGCCTTAGCTTTAGTTAGGGTAGTTTCGTTGACAAATTTCTTGCTCGTTATTATTTCTTCCTGGGGTTTACCTGTCTGAATTTCGGCCAGTTTTATTTGCTGAGCTTCATTTTTGTCAATTGCTCCTGCGGCAAGGAGAATGTCAGCAAGAGTTTTTGCGGTTTCTCCATTGACCTCACCCGGGGCGGCTGCTAATACTGGCTGGGCAGACATTTATCCCATTATGCCTTATTCAACCCCTCTCTATCAAGTACTTGAGAAGGTCTAGATTGACTAATTAAAGAATAACCATAATATATAAAGGTATGCATTCATATTTAATCGCAGGATACGACGAAGAAAAAATACAAGATAAGATAGATAAACTGGTTGCGAAAATCTCAGGTGTGACTCACGAATTTAAAGTCGGGAAAATTGAAGAGGTGCGCAACTTAAACTCATACCTTAAACTCAAGGTGTCAGCCCCGACTGTCATAGTTATACGAAACATAGAAAATGCAACCAGCGAGGCGCTCAATGCCTTCTTAAAAAGCCTCGAGGAACCCCAAGAAAACTTGAGTTTTATCTTGACCACCTCCTCCACTTATAAAGTCCTTCCGACAATAGTATCAAGATGCCAGATAGTAAGGACAGCAATCAGCAACCTGCCTGCCGGCAAGACAGGTCAGCAATTAGCAATTAGCAAAGAAGTTCAAAAATTTTTGGGAATGTCGATAGCTGGTAAGCTTAGGTATGTTGACGCTATTCGGGGAAAAGATTCCGCAACTAGCTTTGCCGAACAAATTATTCTCTACACCCATCAACTTCTTTATAAAAAGGATTCTAATTATCGCGTACTTTCGACCATTTTGAGAAATTCTCACTCAACTCTCGCGGCCCTTACCGCAAACGGAAATGTTTCTCTGCAGCTTACTAATTTTATCGTGAATTTTCCCCTTTGAAGCTTGCCGATGAAATAGATTTCAGGTATAATTTAATAATCGACCCGCTTCATACGGGCTTTTCTTTTTTTTTATTTTAAGGCTGACAATATGCAAAAATCCACCTATACAGCGAAAGAAATCCAAGTTTTGGAGGGACTTGAGCCAGTCAGAAAAAGACCCGGAATGTATATTGGGTCAACCGATACCAGGGGACTTCATGAGTGCTTAAGAGAAATCGTTGACAACTCGGTTGATGAATCCTTCGCAGGAGTTGCCAAAAACATCTGGGTTTGGATTGGAAAAGATGGTTCAGCAACGGTCCGTGACGACGGACGGGGAATCCCTGTTGACTTGCACAAATCAGGAGTTTCTGCCCTTGAGGTAACCATGACAAAGCTTCATGCGGGGGGTAAATTCGGAGGAGGCGCCTACAAGGTTTCGGGTGGGCTCCATGGGGTAGGGGCTTCAATGGTTAACGCGCTTTCTTCATTTTTTAGAGTCATAGTTCTTCGGGATAACAAGGCGTACTTTCAAGAATACAAACAGGGAAAACCCGTCAAGTCGGTGACCACAACTACGCAGGGAGAGCTTGACAAATGGTTTTCAAAAGAGCGGGGGATTAGCTTGGGGGAAAAATTGACCGGAACCATAACCACATTTGTTCCAGATAAAGAAATCTTCGGGGGCATTGCCTTTGAAAATACAAGAGTTAAAGCCATCTTAAAAGACAGAGCTTACCTTGTACCTGGCCTTGCCTTTCACCTTTTTGACGAAAGAGACTCTGATGAAACGCATTACTATTTTGAAGGGGGAATAAAATCACTAGTTACCCACGCTAATCGCGGAA
>Ga0214473_10011788_pt1 | contig 10267 bp, 7 predicted proteins | sample RVTome_7_FD_203509 | JGI IMG/M metagenome (GOLD analysis project Ga0214473, IMG submission 203509) | Soil microbial communities from uranium-contaminated site in the Upper Colorado River Basin, Wyoming, United States - RVT98D197 | ecosystem: Environmental > Terrestrial > Soil > Contaminated >... | reverse complement strand
CCCCGGAGTGATCTGGTGCTCTTTACCACTTCCGCCGACCGCCCCATGACGGAAAGCGAGCGACAATTTCTGGAGCGCATCCTCGCCTGGGGCAAGAAGATCGTCTTTGTGCTCAACAAGGTCGATATCTTGGAGGATGACGCTGCGCTGGGAGAAGTCCGGGACTTCGTCCTCAAACACGCCCTGACCCTCTTGGGGGACCCGCCCGAGTTCTTCCCGGTGTCGGCCAGGCTGGCCCAGCGCGCCCAGTCCGAGGCCGATCCCAAAGAGCGCCGCCGCCTGCGAGCAGCCAGTTGCCTGGACGACCTGGAAGCATTCATTCTTGCCACCCTCGACGATGACACAAGGCTCCAGCTCAAGTTCAACAATCCGCTGGGCGTGGCTGCCAATCTGGTTGCGCAGGCCGATGAGGCCGTGCAGGTCCAAGCGGAGGAGCTGAAGGAGGACGTGACAACTGCCGCCTCCCTGGAATCCACTGTTGCCAACTACGAGGGCGCGCTGCGGAGCGAGCTCGCGCCGCGACTGGCTGAAGTCGAGAACATCCTGCACCGGCTCGAGCAACGCGGCCTCGACTTCTTCGACAGTACGCTCCGCCTGACCAAGATCACCACCCTGGCGCGCGGCGACAGAGTGAGGACGCAGTTCGAGGCTCAGGTTTTGGCCGACGTGCCGCACCGCATCGATGAGCAGGTTCAGCGCCTGATCGACTGGCTGGTCCAGAAGGATCAGCATGAATGGCAGCAAGTGGTGGGCTACCTGCAGCGGCGCCAGACGCGCTACTCCGCGCACATGGTCGGCGACACCGGCGGACCACAGGAAAAACGCCGGCGCGAGCTGATCGATACGGTCGGGAAGACCGCCCAGACCATTGTGGAGAGCTATGACCGCAATCGAGAAGCGAGCGAACTGGCGGCCAGCGTCGAAACCGCCGTGGCGCAGACCGCTCTGCTGGAGGCCGGCGCCGTAGGCCTTGGTGCACTGATCACATTCGCAGTACTCTCCTCCACGGTCGATATCACCGGCCTGCTTGCCGCCGGCACGATGGCCATCCTCGGCTTCTTCGTGATCCCCCACAAGCGGAAGCAAGCCAAGGACAACTTCAAGACAAAGATGGGGGCATTGAGGACGAATCTGCTCGGGGCCTTGACGACCCAGTTCACCCACGAGTCAGAAAGTGCCGTCGCCCGCCTGAAGGATGGCGTGGCGCCATACACTCGTTTCATACGCGCGGAGCGGGAGCGGATCGAAAGAACTGAGGCCACCGTGGCCCGGTTGCGCCAGCGCCTCTCGGAGCTGCGAGCGCGTAGCCAGGCGGTCGTGAAGGTCCAGTCCGAGCGCACGGGGCGCTCCGACACCCAGGGGTAGCCGAACTCGCCCGAATCAGGCCGAGCGCTTCTAGGCCCAAGAGTGGGCGCGGAGGGGCTCGAACCCCCGACCTCACGGATGTGAACCGTGCGCTCTAACCGGCTGAGCTACGCGCCCCAGTGGGGCGATTATAGCACCGGTGCTACAATGCCCCGACCCATGCAGGATCAAACCTCCGAATCGCTCTCCCAGCAGGAAGGCCTTTCCCGCGCCCGGCGCCGGCAGGCCAGCCGCCGGATTTCTCAACTGCGGGCTGACGAACGGGAGGCCTTCCTGGATGACCTGGCGCAACAGGTCACGCCGGGGATCAGCTTCTTCCTGCGGGCGATCTTGGCCGGCCTGCTGGTGGGCGCCGGATTTCGCTGGGACCAACCCGCGCTTCTGGTGGGCGGGGCGCTGCTGGCGCCTCTGCTCACCCCGCTCCCGGGGATGGCGCTGGCGGCAGTCTCCGGATCGGCGCGGTTCTTCCTGCGCATGATCGGCGCGCTGGCCGTCGCCTGCGCCGCCTTTCTGCTGATCGCCGGGCTGGCGGCCGGGCCAGGCGGAATCCTGGCCTTTGCCCATACCAAGCTCAACCTGGTGGATTTCGCTCTCCTGCTGGCCGGGGCCCTGTGGATGGCCGTCAGCCTGGCGCGCGGCGAAGGCGTACCGGCGCTGGCCAGTGCGGCGGCCGCCTACGAACTGCTGCTCCCACTGGGCGCGGCGGGGATCGGCCTGCTGCGGGGCAATCCCGAGATGTGGCGGGGCGCCTCGCTCACCTTTGGGCTGCACCTGACCTGGGCAGTGGCCATGGGCCTGGCGGCTCTGGCGGCCATGGGGTTCCGGCCCCTGATCGGCAGCGGCGGATCCTTGGCGGTCGCCATCGGGCTGATGGGGGCGCTGGGCCTACTCAGTGCCGCCGGGCTGGGGACTTCAGTGCTGGCGGCGCTCCCCACCCCCACGCCCACCCCCACCGCCACCCCCACGCCCACTTCCACCCCGACCCGCACCCTGACGCCCACTGCCACGGCCACCAGCACCAACACCCCGACCGTCACGCCTACGTTCACCGCTACCGCCACCCCCACCCCTACGCCGCCCTCGGCGGTGGTGCTCGGCACCGGCGCCCAGGGGGCGGTGCTGCGCGCCCAGCCGGGAGGCGCCATTACCGGATTCGCCAGCGATGGGGATCAGGTGTTGGTGCTCGGCGGGCCGGAGCTGTCGGGTGCCCGGCTCTGGTGGCATGTTCGCACAGCGGACGGTATCGAGGGCTGGCTGGTGGCATCGTTCCTGAATACCGTCACCCCCGCCGGTCCCTAGCTGCGGCAGCCCCCTGGCATGCTGAATGGGTGAGGCTCAGCCCGCTTCCGGATTCAACTGGACGATGATCCCCTCATGCCCCCGCAGCCTGCAGCGGGTGAGCTGGACCAACTCCTCTCGATCCAGCTCGGTAGAGAGCAGCACCCGGCCCGGCCGACTCTCCGGCAGCTGCAGCAGCAACTCGCCGGCGCCGAAATTGAGCGCCACCAGGAACTCCTGCTCGCCACTTGAGCGATAGTAGACATAGGTACCCTCGGGGGCGCCGGCAGCCGAACGGTAGGACCCGGAGTGCAGCGCAGGGGAAGACCGGCGTAACTGCAGCAGTCGTCGGTACAGGCTGAGCAGCGAGCGCGGATCTGCCAGCTGGGCCTGCACGTTGCGCTGGCGGTGGTCCGGGTTGATGGGCAGCCAGGGTTCGGGCCGCTCTGAGTTCGCCATCTCGCGGCTGAAGCCGGCGCCGGGGTTGGCCTCCCACTGCATGGGGGTGCGGGCCGGGTCGCGCGAGAGATGGGGGAGCCCGGCGGTCATGGGCCAGGGATCGCGCAGCCGGTGCTCCGGAATCGGGCCATCGGTCATCCCGATCTCATCCCCATAATAGATGAAGGGAGCGCCCCGCAGGGTGAGCAGCAGCATGGCAGCGGTGTGGGCCTGGCGCCCGCCCACCCGGGTAGCCAGGCGCGGCTCATCGTGGCTCCCCAGGACGACGGTCGGATGGGCCTGCTGCGGCAGCCCGGCTTCGAAGCCTTCTACATAGCCGCGCATCAGCTGCGGGTCCCAAGGTAGGTTGACCAGGCTCAGGTTGAGCACCAGGTGCAGTTCGTCGTCGTGCCCGTAGTACCTGCCCGCCAGGGCGGTGTCGAGCGTGTACACCTCGCCCACCATCATCCGATCACCGGGGTAGCTGTCCAACAACGCCCGCCACTCGCGCAGCAGTCCGTGCAGTTCGGGCCGATTGCTGTTGTACAGGCGCTGCTGGCGCCCAGCTGCACCGATGTCCTTGCCCAGAGCGGGCCCAGCCAGGGCCGGATTGTCTCGGAACTCCAGGTCCTTGATGACCGGCAGCACCGCGTCCACCCGAAAGCCATCCACCCCCCGGTCCAGCCAGAAGCGCAGGGCCTGCTGCATCGCCTGGCGGACCTGCGGATTGCGCCAATTCAGGTCGGGCTGTTCCTTGAGGAAGCTGTGCAGGTAGTACTGGCGGGTGGCCGAATCCCACTCCCAGGCCGGGGCGCCGAAATAACCGATCCAGTTGTTGGGCGGCCCGCCGTCCGGGCCCGGGTCGCGCCAGATATACCAGTCCCGCTTGGGGTTCTGGCGCCCGGCCCGCGACTGGCGGAACCAGGAGTGCTGGTCGGAGGTGTGGTTGGGCACGAAATCCAGCAGCACCCGCAGGCCCCGTCCGTGGGCGGCTTCCAGCAGCCGGTCCAGAGTGTCCAGGCTGCCCAGGTCGGGGTGGATGTCGGTGTAGTCGCTGACGTCGTAGCCCCAGTCGGCCATCGGAGAGGGGAAACATGGAGAGATCCACAGGGCATCCACCCCCAGCTCCTGCAGGTAGTCCAGGCGCTGGATGATGCCCGGCAGATCCCCCATGCCGTTTCCGGTCGTGTCCTGAAAGCTGAGGGGGTAAATATGGTAGAAGACGGCCTGCTTCCACCATGGGGCGGGCGTCATGGCGTTTCTCGGGTTGGGGAGGCGCGGCGGCGGGGCTAGCCCTTGACGGAACCGGCGGTCAGCCCGCGCACGAAGTAGCGCTGCAGGGAGAAGAACACGAAGAGCGGCACGGCCATGGCCACGAAGGCCCCGGCGGTGAGCACCTGCCACTGCTCCCCGCGCCGCCCCACCAGCGCTGCCAGCCGAGGGGTGAGCACGGCGACGTTCTCGCTGGTCCCCAGGAACACCAGGGCCACCAGCAGATCATTCCACACCCACAAGAACTGGAAGATGGCGAACGAGGCGATGACCGGAACCGAGAGCGGCAGCACCAGCCGGGTGAAGGTGGTCAGTGGCGAGGCGCCGTCCACATGGGCCGATTCGATGATCTCGCCGGGCAGGGTCGAGATGTAGCCGAACAACAGGAAGATCGCCAGCGGCAGCCCGAAACCGGTGTGGGCCAACCAAATCCCGAGAAAGGTCCCGTTGAGATCCATCTGCGTGTACAGCCTCAGCAGCGGGATGAGCGACATCTGCAGCGGCACCACCATCAGGCCCACCACCACGGTGAAGAAGAACCTCCGGCCGGGGAATTCCAGCCAGGCGAAAGCATAGGCGGCGAAGGCCGCGATGGTGATCGGGATGACCACCGAGGGGATGGTCACCAGCAGGGTGTTGAGAAACGCGCTGGATAGGCCGTGAGCGGTGAGCACCTGCACGTAGTTGTCCACGGTCCAGACCGAGGCTTCGAAAGGATGGCTGAAGACGGTCCACCAACCGGTCCGGCTGATGTCGTCGGGCGGCCGCAGCGAACTGATCATCAATCCGGCCGTGGGCAGGGTCCATATAAAGGCGATCACAACCACGACAATCCGAACCGGCGCACCCGAAAACAGCTTGCGCAGGCGGTCGTTGGAGGCGCTGCGGGCGGTCTGATAGCCGACGCTCATGGCCTATCTCCTGGATCCTTCAAGGCTGCGAACGTTGTAGATCATGACCGGGATGACGGCGACCAGCAAGACCACTGCCAGCGCGCTGGAGCGCCCGAAGTTGCCGAAGGTGAACATCTCCCGGTACATGCGGTTGGCGATCACCTCCGTGTCGTGTTGGCCGGCGGTCATCACGAACACGATATCGAAGACCTTGAGCACCATGATCAAGATGGTGGTGCTGATGGTGATCAGCGTCCCCCGGATATAGGGGATGATCACACCGAAGAAGATGCGGATCTCGCTGGCCCCGTCGATGCGGGAGGCTTCCAGCAGCTCCCCCGGCACACCCTTGATGGCGGCTGAAAGCACCACCATGGCGAATCCGGTGAGGACCCAGATCATGATGGCGATGAGGAAGAAGTTGTTCCACGGCCGGAGGATCAGCCAGCCTTGCGGGTCGCCCCCCAGCGCGGTGTATACCGCATTGAGCAGGCCGATCTGCGGCAGTGGATTGGGCTGGAAGCTGTAGATGAATCTCCAGATGACGCTGGCCCCAACCGCCGAGATGGCCATGGGCACGAAGATGAAGGACTTGGCGACCGGCTCCCAGCGGCCGAGGCGGTCCACCATAACGGCAATGATCAGGCCCAGGGAGACTACGAAGCCAGTCACGAAGACCAGCCACAACACATTGTTGCGCAGCGCAATCAACATGTCGCTGCTGGTGAGGGCGAAGGCGTAGTTGTCCAGGCCGACGAACTCCCGCGACCGCGCGTCCAGAAAGCTCAGATAGGTGGTGCGCAGGACGGGGTAGACCAGGTAGGTGGTGAGGATCACCAGGGCCGGACCGACGAAGACGAAGGGCCGAATGGTCTCCCGCATGACCTCCGGCAAGAGCGAAACCAGGTTGTCGGTAATCAGGTACAGCGCCCAGACCCCACCGACGCCGATCAGCAGCGCCACGATCCCAACCAGGATCTTGTTGGCATCGACGTCGCGCATGAAGGTGAAGGCCCAGCGCAGCACAAAGAACGTGACTACCGGAACGATCAGTGAAACCAGGATCCGCAGCGGTCCGGCGGCCAGGGGACTGAGCGACGAGGTGCGGGGCGTCGGAGCGGGTGCGCTGGTGGTCATCGGTGGGGCCCTCCGGCGGAGAGGAAAGAGAAGAAGCAGGGCAGCCAAACCGCGGCCGCCCTGCTTCCTCTTCAGGCTATCGGGGCGAGAGTGCGAAGTTCAACCCCATGACAGGTAACTACTGTGGCCAGCTGGCGTCGATCGTGGCCAGCACCTCATCCAGGCTCTCTCCCCCAACCCAGTTGGTGGCGCCAGTCCAGAAACTGCCGGCGCCAACTGCACCGGGCATCAGGTCAGAGGCGTCAAAACGGAACGTGTCGGCGTTCATCAAGATCTCGGCGTAGCCCCTCTGTGTATCGGAGGGGTACCAGTCCAACGAGACCCCATTCATGGGGCCGATGGCGTTGCCGGCCTTGACTTCGGCTTCGACCGATGCGGCGCTCATCATGAACTCGATCACCGCCCGGCCGGCCGGGGTGTCATTCGCCAGGCTCACCAGGTTACCGGAGACCAGCACCGGCTTGCCCATGGCCGCGTCGATCGGCGGCAGGTAGAAGTAGTCAACGTCCACCCCCACTTCCGTTCCCTCGGGGAAGAAGCTGGGGATGAAGCTGGCCTGGCGGTGCATCCAGCAGCTGGGCGGACTGTCGAACAGGCGAAGCGGCGAATCGCCGAAAGCGGTGGTTTGGATCGCGGTGGTTCCACCCAGCACGTAGTCCGGGTTGAACCAGATTTCTCCCACCGTGTCGAAGGCGTTGCGGACCTCCGGCGAGTCGAACTTCAGCGTACCGGCCACCCACTGGTCATACTTCTCGGCTCCGGCGGTGCGGAGCATGACATCCTCGACCCAGTCCGTGGCCGGCCAGCCGGTGGCGCCGCCGCTCTCGATACCGATGCACCAGGGGATACCCCCGTCGGCTACGATCTGATCCGAGAGGGCGAGCAGCTCATCCCAGGTCTGCGGGACCTGGTAGCCGGCGGCCTCGAACGCGGCCTTCGGATACCAGACCAGGCTCTTGACGTCCACGCCGTGCCAGACGCCGTAGACCTTTCCATCGACCGTCAGCATGTCGATCCAGGACTGGGCATACTGCGCCTGCATGTCGCCCATGTCGATGAAGGTGGACAGGTCCACCAGGAAGCCATCCCGGGCAAAGTCAGCCATCAGACCCGGCTGGGGGAAGTTCAGGACATCGTACGGGTCACCTGCTTCCGAGCGAACGCGGGCAATCGACTCGAAGTCCGGCGTGATCTCGACAACCACGTCGATGCCCGTTTCTGCCTCGAAATTCACGAAGTTCTGCTCGAAGACCCGCGCTTGTTCATCTCCAGCGGGAGTGAAGACGGTCACCGTTGCGCCCTCGACGCTCTCAGCAGCAGGGGCGCAGGCGCCCAGCGCCAGGGCTACGACAACCAGCAGTGCCATGGTGGCAAAAAGTCTCTTCATTTCTCTTCCGTCCTCCAGAATCTCATTCTCATTGTGAGCCATTGAAGCGATGGTTGCGATGTCAGGCTTGGATTTCCGGTGTCGACCTCCTTTCGCAGGCCCCGGGGGAGACCAAATCAAGGCCTCGGCAGGGCCTGGGCACGGATGGGCTGATCAGGATGAAGTCGCAGAAAGATGGACGACCCCACGATCTATAAGTGAGGCCGAACCGCCCAGGGGCCTGGTCTTCCCACATGATCTGACCATGAGGACGGCCTTCCAGGGCCCGATAGAAAGCTGATGCACCCGTTTTGAAGCAATCTCATCTTACTGGAACTGGGTCGGGACTGTCAAGATTGTGCGCTTCCCGCCCAGCCCGATCCTTGGGCTGCGCGGCGGGAGCCACGCGGTAGAATCGGCGACGACCGATCTACCGCGGTCAATGTGGTGATGACCATGGCCTATGCCAGAATTCCTGAGCATGTCGCCTCAGCCGCGCCAGTGCAACTGGAGGCCGTAAGCGTCGCCTACAACGGTAAGCTGGCGCTGAAAGAGATTTCCTTCAGCCTGGTGGCCGGCGACAGTGTGGCGGTCGTTGGTCCCAACGGGGCCGGCAAGACCACCCTCTTCCGCACCATCGCCGGGGCCATGCAGCCGAGTGAGGGGGCGGTGCGGGTCTACGGGCACGAACCGGGCGGTCACATCTGCATCGCCTACGTTCCGCAGCGCAGCGAGGTCGCCTGGGATTTCCCGGTGACGGTTCAGGATGTAGTCATGATGGGCCGCATCCGCAAGATCGGGCTGTTCCGCTGGCCCCGGCGCAAGGACTGGCAGTTCATTCGGCAGTCTATGCGGAGCGTAGGGGTCGATGGACTCGCCGACCGTCAAATCGCCGAACTCTCGGGCGGCCAGCAGCAGAAGGTCTTCCTGGCCCAGGCCATCGCCCAGGAAGCGGAGCTGGTGCTGCTGGATGAGCCGCTGGGTGGCCTGGATCTGCCCAGCCAGGAGGCGATCTTTGAGATCCTGGAGCAGTTGAAAGGCCAGAGGGTGAGCGTGTTGGTCGCCACCCACGATCTCAACCTGGCGGCCGAACGATTCGACCGGGTGATGCTGCTCAACCGCCGTATGATCGCTATGGGGACCCCCGACCAGGTGCTCACCCAGTCGAATCTGGTGCAGGCTTATGGCGGCCATCTGCATCCGGTCCAGGGGGAGTCGGGCATGTTGGTGTTGACCGACACCTGCTGTGAGGGCGAGGAGCAGCCCGAATTTGAGTGAAGCCCTGACCTGGCTGACCGAACCCTTCCAGTACCCCTTCATGCTGCGCGCCCTGTGGGCATCTTTGATCGTAGGCGTCGTCTGCCCGGTCCTGGGGACCTACGTCGTGTTGCGCGGCATGGCCTTTCTGGGAGATGCGCTGGCGCACATCATCCTGCCGGGGGTGGTGCTGGCCTTTCTGCTGGGCTTGCCGCTGGCACTGGGCGCCCTGGCGGTCGGAGTGCTGGCTGCGCTGGCAATCAACGCCATCAGCGCCCGGGCCGAGCTGCGCGAGGACGCCGCCATCGGGGTCGTATTCGCCGGCGCCTTCGCTTTAGGGGTGGCGCTGCTCTCGCTGCAGCGCAGCTATGCGGTGGACCTAACCCACATCCTCTTCGGGGACCTGCTGGGGGTCAGCTCCGCCGACCTGGTTCTGATGGGGGCGCTGGGGGCGTTCGTGCTGCTGGTTGTGGTGGCCTTCTATAAGGAGTTCCTGGTGCTGTCCTTCGATCCGCTCCTGGCCACGACCCTGCGGCTGCCGGTTTCCTTCCTTAAAAACCTGTTGCTGGTGCTGCTGGCGGTCGTGATCGTGATGTCGCTGCAGGTCGTCGGCGTGGCGCTGGTGTTGGCGATGCTCGTGACTCCGGCCTCGGCCGCCTATCTGTGGAGCCGCCGGCTGCCGCCGATGATGGCGATTGCCGCCGGTTTCGGCTCGATCTCAGCCCTGATCGGATTGCTGCTGTCCTACCACCTGAATCTGGCCTCCGGCCCGGCGATCGTGCTGGTGGAGACCGGTCTTTTCGGCCTGGCCTTCCTGGTGAGCCCTCGGCGCCGCAGCCGGCTCCGACCGGCCCCGACCAACTGAACTGCGGCCGCGCCGCAAGCCATCAAGCCGCGCCTCACTCCAGGCCCAAACCGCTGTACCCCCTACCAGAGGCTGACTGGCCCGAAGCGCTACGCTGAGGTTTAATGACGCTCCGCGGCAGTCGCCGAGGAGCACATCGCATCTTGACCGACGCACATCCCACGCCGGAACCGCTGCAGCAGGCCGCCGGACTGCTTCGACAAGGCGAGTTCGAGGCGGCCAGCAAGCAGTTGGCGAGCTTCCTGCAGGAACATCCGGACTCGGCCGATGCCTGGGTGCTGTTCAGCTATGCCCTGGAGGATCCGGTCCGGAAGCTGGAGTGTGTGGAGCGGGCGCTGCAGCTGGACCCCGAACATGCCCCGGCCGCCCAGCGGATGCAGGAACTGAGGGAGCGCT
>Ga0214473_10011787_pt1 | contig 10268 bp, 9 predicted proteins | sample RVTome_7_FD_203509 | JGI IMG/M metagenome (GOLD analysis project Ga0214473, IMG submission 203509) | Soil microbial communities from uranium-contaminated site in the Upper Colorado River Basin, Wyoming, United States - RVT98D197 | ecosystem: Environmental > Terrestrial > Soil > Contaminated >... | reverse complement strand
CCAGCCGGAGTCCAAATCGATTACAGCCAACTCGGTCCTTAACCCTATGCGCAACAGCGCGTTACGCAGAAACCGTCGGACATCAACCGGACAGTAGTGATCCCCAATCGGCAATCCGACCCCCACCCGTCCGCACCCCGAGCCCCGAAGCTCTGGGCGCGCGGGCCGGTCGCTCGCGCTCCCGGCTCGGACCAGAATCGCTCCCTCACGGTCGCGGCTCGGGTCAGGGCACCAGCAACTTCACAAACGGGTCGATGTCGAAGTTGTTGACGACGCCGTCGCCGTTGCAGTCGCCGTTCATGAGGTTGCAGTCGGGGTACATCGTCTGATACCCGCCGGGGTCGCTGAGGGCCAGCGTGAAGGGGTCGATGTCAAAGTTATTCACGAGGCCGTCGCAGTTCAGGTCGCCGGGCGTCAGGACCTGCTGGTGCAGATACCTGGCCACGGTCCGCACGGTGACCTTGCTCGCCAGAATTGCATCGTTGAGGGCAATCAGCGAGCCGAGATGGATGAAGCCGGCGGTAACATTCCGAGCCGGATCGTTGGGGTCGGCGTGCTGGTCGTGCCACCAGTTGACATGGTAGCCCATGAAGTCGCACAAGAAGCGGCTATCGTCCATCGTGGTGTAGTATGGATAGACATTGGCACCCGACTTGCTGACCGCGTCAACAATCGCCTGTAGCGGCAGCGAGGACAGCCGTTCGCGGCCGTGCGGTTCCCGGGTGATCGGCAGCTCGGGCGTGGGCTGATACGGATACTCGTAGTCAGCGTACCAGTACTCCGGCGCATAGGTGCGATTGCCGCCCTCCAGCTCCCAATCCAAGTCGTCGTCGGCGCGGCCGAAACTAATGATGGCGAGCGGCTTGAGCTGCTCGAGGAGCGGCCAGAAATCGTTGGAAGTGTCCTGGTAATCAACTTCAAAGTCACCCTCGCCCTTGCCAAGCCCATGGGGGAATTCCGGGAAGAACGAGTAGACATTGAACCCACGCCGCTCCCAGTTGTCGCCGACCCAGCCGCCGGGGTTCTGCTGCGGGTTCGTGCTGAATTGGCGGAGCATTTCGTTCGTCGGCGGCCAGTAGCCCGTGAGCAGAATGCTCGGCAGGCCGTTCTCGACCGGTTGCAGCCGCTGGGCGGGGCTGCGCAGATCGCCCAGGCGGTAGACCTTGGCGTAATCCGGCAGCGGCGTGCCGGCCGGCAGCGGGCGCTCCTGGGCTACCGCCGGAAGGCCGGCGACCAATGCGACCAGCAGGACGGCGAGTCGCGAAGTATTAACAGACGACCGAAAGCACATGCCAATCTCCTCCCATGAATCATGAGGTGGGCATTGCCTACCCTACTTCTACGGCGTCAGCAACTTGACGAACGGATCAATATCGAAGTTGTTCACCACACCGTCGTGGTTACAGTCCGCCAGCATGCGATCGCAGTTCGGGTACGCCGCCGCATAGCCGGCCGGGTTCGTGAGGGCCAGCGTAAACGGGTCGATGTCGAAATTGTTGACCACCCCATCGCAGTTCAGGTCGCCGTAGAGCGTCTTGAACAGGTCGATCAAGGCCGGATCGTTGGTCACATTGAAACCCGCCAGCAGAATTTGGTTCATCGAGTTGTCCAGATACACGCGGAACGTGCTGTTGGGATTGTCCGGGTCGGCTTTCGGCCACGGCGGCGGGTAGCCATTAGCCCGAAAGGCCGGTGTGAGAATGTTCTTGACCGCCCAGATGTCGGCGGCGACCGGGTCCAGGCTCGCGACCAGCTCGTCGCGGCGGGTGGCGATGCTGTACGGCGTCGAGGGGCCGCGGTCCGGAATCGCGTTGATCCAGATGCAGTCCAGAATGTTCAGGTCGGCCGGCCGGATCTCGCCGAGCAGGGCGCCGAGGATACCGTAGTAGATCGCGCTATGCGAGTTCGTGCTCAGCTCGCGGGTGACGACGCCCATGTAGTCCTTGATGCAGGCCGTCACGCCGTAGCCGCTGTGGGACTTGAGCACCGGCGCGTTGATGAGCTTGAGGTGTGCACGGTCGTACGTCTGGCCGACCGGATCCCAGATGCCGTACTTGAGGCTGATCGGCGTGCCCAAGCTGGTCTTGAACTTCGGATAGGAAACACGGCCTTGGACCTGGCTGTTGTACGGTCCGACCACGTAGCCGTCGCCGGGGTGTGACTGGTTGTACTCAAGAACTGACGTAAACCGGATTTGCGTCCAGTCGTAGTGCGAGATGCGGTAGCCTTTGTTCTGGAAGTCAACCACCACGTCGTGCGGCGACTGGCCGTAATTCTGGGCGTTGTTGTACGCGCGGTCGAAACCCTCGACGGACGCGAACTGGGCGTTCTCGCAGACGACGATCTCACCCGCGAACGTGTCCGGATGGTTGCCGATCCGCCAGATCAGACCGCGCAGCACGTCGGTGTTCGTGCCGCCGCGCTCGGCCCACTGGTAGTTGATCTTGATGACGATCGTGTCGTCGGGGGCCAGGATGCCGTCCGGGCCGGCCAGCGGTCCGGGATTGGGCGAGCGATAGAACTTCAGGCCGTTGCGGCCCATGAGCATCAGCAGGTTGTCGAGGCCGACGAAGCGGTCGCCGAGGGGGTCCTGCGGGCAATACGTCGCGTAGTAAACCTTCGCGCGGTAGTCGCCCGCGGGCTTCAGGAGGAGCTTGGGCGCTGCGCCGACCCGGGCCAGATAGCCGCCCAGGCCGGCGACGACGACGAGAACGAGCGCCACGACGGCGAGGCCGATCGGGCGGCGGACTGCGAGAAGCAGCCGCTGCCGGGCCGTCACGACGGCCGAGACGACCGGAACGCCGAACGCCACCGCAGCGGTCGAGAAAGCGGCCTGCTGGCAGGGGTAGGCCAGGCGGCTGGGCTTGGTGCCGCTGCGGAAGATCAGCCAGAGCAAAGCCAGACCGCCGGTGATCAGCGCATTGGCGAGGAACCAGCGGCGCCAGAACCTCGTTCGGAGGTTATGCGGGTTAGGATGTCCACATGAGGGGCGGAACGAGCCAATTGAACGGTTTGGGGATTCCATCGCAGCACCTCCGAAAGGGCGCGCCACGCGCCGGCGTCCGGTAACGCGACACGCTGTTGGCACCCGTCGCGCAGCCGCACTTGCCCCATCCTACCGTCCCGCGGGAACCGGCTCAATCCGACTTTTTCGGAGCCGGCCCGGCTGGGGTGCGTGACGACTTACTACTACAACGCTAGAAACCGCCAAGGCGCCAAGAGCGCCAAGTTCGCCAAGGCCCGGATTTCACGAACCTTTGGGACTGCCACGGCGCCCAGCAGCCTGGCCGGCTTGCCGACCAGAAGGCCGGGTTGCCCTTGACGGCGGTGGCCCTCGCATACGGCGGTCGAGCCCCTGAATCGCTTGGCGTTCTTGGCGACCTCGGCGTCTTGGCGGTTGCATTTTCACGCACGATGTAGCGTTGTAGTGCTGAGACCTCCTATCAGAACCCCGCCCGCGAGAGCGGGGCCCCGGGGACCGGCACTTGCGTGCCGGGCTGTGTTAGGCGCTCTAAAGCCGGCTGGGAGAGAAGGAGCGGGGCTGTGGCCCACCCACTGAAGTGGGTGACAAGAACCGGTCGGCTGAAGCCGGCCCCCGTCTCCGGCGGTCAAGCGACGGTCCGAGGCGCGGGCGCCAGCCCGCGCTCGCTGAAGCCGACCCCGCTCTCCGCGGGCGAAGCCACCCGCGCAGACCCCGACATCCGACCACTCCGAAACCCGCCGAAACTGTCACGCACCCGCAGGGCTGTGGCCGCGGTCAGTCCAGCTTGACTTCGGGGGGTGCAACGGTTCTGATTGAAACCGGCGAGCCGACAGCTCGACGGGTGACGCACTGCACGGCCGCGGTCGGTGCAGGCGGCACCGCGTCCAAGGAGACCCCGATGTCGAAGCGTTTGATAACTACTGTGGCAGCGTGCGCGGTCGTTCTAGCGGTCGCCGGCATCGCCTACGGCGCGGCGGTCAAGATCAAAGAGTTCGAGATCATTGGGCAGACGGAGCTATCAAGGGACGCCGATGCGATGGCCATCCTGAACTATGCGGCGGGGGAGGACAAGACGATCGTGCAGATCGTCCTTAGTGCATTTGTGCCTGACGAAACGTACACTTACTTGGTAGTAAGCCCGAGTCATACCGGCCTATATAGTACGCCGAACGGGACATTCGTTACGGACAAGCACGGCCATGCGACGTTGCATCTCTCCCTCCTCGCGCCCCCGGTTGATCCGTCTTCACCACCCGAAGACGGCAACTTCACCGACAGCGACATATACATCGGCATCGGCGTGTTGCAGAGAAACGGGAACACAGTAACGGGCGACGTGCGTGCGATCGGGCACCACCCGGTGCCGTGAGGCGCCGGATGAAGACGTGGCATGCTAAGGTCGCATGCCAGGGCGCAGCGATCGCGGTCGCGCTGCCTGGCACTTCCGCGAGGGGCCGGGTGCTCCGTCCAGCGCCGGAGCGCCTGGCGCGGCCCAGCCGTTTCTTTGCTTTGGTGCGAGTGGCGCCGCTGCACTCAATCCGCTCAGTCGGTCATTTGCTTCCACGCGCTCAGGCAGATGACCATGTACTTTTCACCCTCGAAGCCGGGCGCCAGGCTGTCGGCAAACGTGGATTGATACGTCAGCTCGATACTGGCGCTGACCTATGCCGAAATGCCGGCGCCGACGAGGCCCGGGGCCGCGACGATCGCCGCATCGCCTTCCCCAGGTCCGGCTCGTGTGCGGTGGGCCCGCAGTAGGACGCGCGCGTGGGCCAGCTTCCGCGCCGGCGCCCGGCCCGACGAGACCAACTTCCGTAGCGAGCCTCGTTCCTCCTCCGCCAACGTCACGTCGTACTTCACACATAGCTTGCTCATCCGCGGTCTCCTCGCCGAAACCAACGTGTACAGACTGCCGAGGACGGCCGAATCTGTCCCTCTTCCAAGGCTGACAGGGCACCAGCGGTGATCGCCCTGAGGCGACGACTTTACGGCCGATAACTGTCGCATACGGGAGCCGACTTGCAAGCAATGCCCTCGTTTCAGTTCACCGGGTCTTTGGCCGATAAACCGAAGGCGTACCGCTACGAGGTTTATCCAACCAGGGTCAGCACCATGAAAAGCGTGGCACAGAGCACGCGCCTGATCAGTCGCGAAGAGTGGGCCAAGATCGTCGCGGAGTACGGCCAGCCGACCGAGCCGGAGCACCGCCGCCGGCATCCCCGCCACCCACTGGTCGGAGCCGCGAAGCTCACGTTCACCGTGGAGGTCGACGGGCAACCCGCTACGAAGGTCCACCACTGCGCCGTGCTGCAAATCTCCGCCGAAGGTCTCACGCTGCGCAGTCATAACCCGCTGGCGGTGCACGCGGTGGCGGCGATCGAGCTGCCGCTCGAGGTGCGCAACGTAGGGCTCGAGGGCCGGGTGGTGCACTGCACGCAGACCGTGGGGGCGTACAAGGTCGGGATCGAGCTGCGGTTCCGCGAGCCGGGCGCGGGAAAGCCGCGCGAGCCGCGCTAACCCGTCCGTTTTACGAACCACGGAAAGACAGCGCGGGGTTCGCGCGGAACCCATTGCGGATTGCGGATTTGGGATTGCGGATTGCGCCCGAACGGAACCCGTCCAGAAACTCCCCGCCGCGCCCCGCGTCAGTTGACGAGCTGCCTCCACGTGCCCGGCGAGACGACCATCACTTTCTCGCCTTCAAAGCCCGGGGGCGGATTGTCCAAGAAGGTCGACTGGTAGGTGAACTTCACGCTGCCGCCGATGGATACGCACGTGTTCGCGATGACGACGCCGTTGAATTCCGGAACGCTCGTCGTCGACACGTTGCCGGTCGCGTAGACCAGCCCGTTGATGATATCGGGGTACGTATCGGCGGTGTCGGTGTCAAACGTGCCCTGGTAGGGGGTGTGCGACGGGTTGAAGTTGCAGCTCGCGGTGCTTTCGGAGAGCGTGTTCGTGCGGTCGGTGTCGTCCTGGAAGTTGCCGCGCACCAGCAGCGAGGGCAGGTTGGACACGGCCGGGTCCCACAGGACATCGGCCAGGACGCGGCAAGTCCCCACGTTCAGCACGACCAGCGTACCGACGATGCGGCAGCGCTGGAACCTGAGGTCCGCCCCCTTGCAGTCGATGACGTAGATGCCGCTGGGATTGACCAGACCGGTCCCAAAGGGGCTGATGCCGGGGCTGATCAGCTTGTTCTGAATGGTGGGTACGCCGCCGGAGGTGGGGATCGTGGCGATGTCGATGGCGGTTCCATGGGCGAGGTAGTAGTCGAAGACCGTGGTCGTATTCGGCATCGTCCGGGGCGTAACACCGGGCGTACGTTTGCCCCAGTACACGCCCCCGGTGATCGTGGTACCGGCCTCCACATCGCAATACAGGTTGGAGCTGGACGCGGTGACAGATGTCATGGCGCCAACCACCTGTTTGGTCGCGATCAACGTGGCCGTGTTGACACTCATGGAGCTGCCGGCGTGCAGCGAGACGCCGAGACACGTGAGGCCCTTGCTCTTGGGCACGAGCGTGACCTGGAGCTGATAGCGCGCCGCACCCTGGGCTCCGATGGCACTCAGCACCAGCGGTTGGCCGGAGTCGTCGCTAAGCGGGAGGCCATCCGGGTCAGTGCCGGAGAGGGTGAATGAACCGCTGCCGATCGGTACGTTGGCGGCCCACACGCCGTTGGGGCGGGTCGTGCGCCAGTTCGAGTCGCTGGCAATCCACTGGCGGCCCAGCTCGAGCGCGGAAAAGGCGTGCAGGCGGGCCTGGACAAAATCGTTGGTGCCCTCGGACCCGCGGGCTTGCACCCGCGACGCGGTCAGGGCCGACAGACCCAGAATCGTGACGAGCAGCGCGGTGCTCAAGACCAGCAAATAGATGGTGCCGCGCCGGCGCTGCGTGGGGCGGTACGTCCGGCGCTGATTTCCTCCGGCCATGGGGCCAACCTCACGTTCCGGCCGCGGTTCGGATACCTACCTGGGACGCGATCGGCAGGTCGTTGCGGGTCACCGTGATGGTGACGCGTTTGGCGCCCAGGTCCGCCAGACTCGTCGTGTTCGGATCGGCTGGGTTGACGTATTCGACGGTCACGGTGCACTTCCAGCCGGTCAGATCGGGCATGACGGTGCCGTCTTTGTACTGCGGCGGGGAGGCGGCCCAGCCATGATAGTCGTCCACGTCGTCGTAGTTGGCGCGGCTCGTGGCGGCCTCGCCCGCTTCCAGGCCAAAGAGCGCCGCGTCCACCGGCTCCTTGTACGCTTGCGCGAGGATCTCCGACATTAACTGCTGGGCGAGCAGGGCGGCCCGGCGACGGTCGTCGACCTTTTGCATGCCGGACTTGGCCGCCCCGAGCGTGTTGAGCGCCGCGACGAGCATCACGCCCACGATCGCAATCGAGACGACCGCTTCCAAAAGGGTCAGCGCGGGTCGCCGTTGCGACACAAGCTGACCGTGGTGGGTAGCGGGAGTCATAAGCCCGTCACCTCCGGCTCGTTGAGTACGCGCGCGGCGGTCTCGACGCGCAGGGCGGCGTCGGCACCCGCACGCACGATGATGTTGACCCGCCGTAGCCACGACCGCGTGATCGCCGCTGGGAGCGTCGACGTGGTGGCGGTGCCGTAAACATAGTAGATCATCGAATTTGCGGCGTCCTTGGTCCACGACGAGCCCGCGTTCGACGTCGTGAGCCGGTTGCTGCCGCCCGGCGCGTTGTACTGCACGTCGGCCAGATGGGCGTCGCTCGTGCTCAGGGCCAGGACCAGGCAAAGGCCCTGCGCGGGCGACAGCCCGGAGACCGTGCCGAACGAGAAGGTCTGCCACAGATACGCCGCGCCGAGCGTGGACTCCGGCATCAGGACTTGCGCGAGCACGGTGGTGGTGGGGAGGTTGCTGGCGTCCGGTGTCCGTAGCTGCACCGCGGTCACGCCCTTGGCGGCGCCGTGCTCCCGCGCCTTGAACATCACGCGCGTGACCTTCCACGAGACCGTGTCCGCGGGCAGCGACGGGAAGAAGTACTGCCCGATCCAGACCTTATCTTCAATGGCGTAGTCGCCCGGCGCAGCGGAGCCGTCATAGCCGCTGAGCAGGTATTCACCGGTCTCCTTGGTCGCGGCATCCGGCTGCACGGTGACGGCGCGCAGGTCGTACGTCAGCGCCAACTCCTGCACGTTGTCGAGCACGATCGTGACGACGCCGTTGTAGTCGCGCGTCAACGGCGTGCCCGGCGTCCCCGACCACGAGTAGGCAATCGACTCTGCCACCGTGTCGTTGTTGCGGTCGGGGACTCGGAACGTAATCGCGGCACCGGTTTTCTGCGTGAACGAAACCGCGCAGTGCAGCTCTGCGGCGAGCTGTTCGGCCACGTCGGCGGCCGTTTGCACGGGGTCGACGGAAGCGCTGCGGCTGGGCAGCGCGTGCGTGGCGATGAGGATCGCCGAGCCCATCCCCATGACCAGCACGCTCGTGATCGAAATCGTGACGACGACCTCGACGAGCGTTTGGCCCGATCGACTGCCGCCGGGGCGGGCGCTGTCGGTGGATGGCGATGTTGGAGTTCTCATGGCAGAGTCACACGGCCGCTGGCCGCGGCAAGGTTGATCGTGCGTTGCTCGGTGCCGGCGGCGACGACGACCGTCCCGCCGCTGTCCGGCACTCCGTAGCCGTCGAAGATGACCGTGGCGTCGCCGTTGAAATCTGCGCTGACGATCCCCACCTCGTACGGGGTCTCGAAGAGCCGGATGGTGTACTCCGAGCCGGGGTGATCCGGGTCGGACACGCCGACCAGGCGATAAGTTTCGTTGGTCGCGTCGAAGATCACGCTCACGCTGGTACTTGCCAGGCGGGCGCGGCGCTGGGCGAAGTTCAGGTCGGCCACGATGCGCTGGGCGGCCGCGTCGGCGCGGTGCCGCACCATGCTGCTGGCAAAGCGCGGAATGGCGACGCTGGCCAGGATGCTGATGATGCAGATCACGAGCACCAGCTCAATCATCGTGACGCCGCGCAAAATCCGCCGACGCGGCGTCCGACGGGGTCGGGGCAGGGTGTCATCGTGGCGTCTGCTCATGCCGTCCATCAATCCAAGACGCGCCGCGTCCGGCGGAAGACGGACCGGCTGCGCCGGCCCGCTGCTGCGGGTCCGGGTGGCGTCGGCCGCCGCGTTCGCAGGGCTGTAGATGCATCGACTACCCGGAGTTGCGGCTTCGGTTGCGTAGCTCGGCCTTGCCCATCCGGGAGGGGTTTCGCTGGCGCGGCGCAGTTCTCCGCGCGACGTGGCGTCCATTTCGGACGTCGCCCGGTGCGTCCGGGAAGTTCCGCTGAATCCGCCGATAAGTCAGTTCCGATGCTAGGGTTTGGACGCCGACCGCCGCTCACGCCGCGCCGTCGTTCGTCGCGCGGCGGGCCGCGGCATACCGCGCTGGAAAGCGAGTCAGACGCGCCATGGACAGGCCAGTTGCGTCATCGCGTGGGAGCAGACCAAATCCGGGGTATGCGATTGCACGACCGGCGGTCGCGGGAACGTGGCTCGTGGTTCTGAGCACGACGCTCTTCGCGCTCTCACCCCTCAGTGCCCAGACCTCGCAACCGGCCGGCGGAGCCGACGACCCTGCCGCGCACAGCGTCGTCGCGGTCACGGAGACCGGGCTGCTGGACATTCACGTGCGCGACATGCCGCTGGTGACGCTGTTGGAAACGCTCAGTTATCAGGCGCGGGCGAACATCGTGACGAGCACCAGCGTTACCGGGCGGATCTCCGCCAACCTGTACTCGGTGTCGCTCGAACAGGCGCTCGAAGCGATCCTCGCGCCGAACCACTTCTCATTTCGCGTGGTCGGCAACACGGCGTTCGTCGGCACAGCGCAGGAACTCACGACGTTTCAGCCGCCGCCGGTGACCCGCGTGCTCAAGCTGCGCTACGTGCCGCCGGCTGAGGGGCTGGCGGCGGTCAAGGCCGTCTTAAGCGCGACGGGCTCGGCCGTACAGGGCGGCGGCGCGGAAGCCGGTGTCGCGAAAGGTGCCGCGGGCGACGATGAGTTTCGCACCGCGGGGGCGGACTACTTGATCGTGACCGACCTTCCGGAGCGGGTCGCGGAAGCGGAGCGCGTGTTGGCAGAGGTCGATGCGCGGCCGCGACAAGTGCTGATCGAGGCCACGATCCTGCGCGCTACCTTGAACGAAGATAACCAGTTCGGCATCGACTTTACGGTTCTGGGCGGGGTCGATTTCCAGAACGTCCACAGCGTCAGCGACGCGGCGCAGAACATTCAGACGGGCACGCTTCCGCCGCGGC
>Ga0214473_10011786_pt1 | contig 10269 bp, 9 predicted proteins | sample RVTome_7_FD_203509 | JGI IMG/M metagenome (GOLD analysis project Ga0214473, IMG submission 203509) | Soil microbial communities from uranium-contaminated site in the Upper Colorado River Basin, Wyoming, United States - RVT98D197 | ecosystem: Environmental > Terrestrial > Soil > Contaminated >... | reverse complement strand
GTGCACCGCGAAGTGTCGACGCAGGATGAAGTCGCGTTCGGCCGGCATCGCGACGGCGAGGAACTGACCCGGACGAGCCCGCTCGGCGATCTCGGGCGCCACCAGGGTGAGCGAGTGGTACACGCCCAGTTTGCGCGTGGACAGGATCTCAGCGCGGACCCGCTTCATCCGGTGCCGCCCGCCAGGAACACGGCCTGTTCCTCGAACGACAGACGAGCCTGCACCGGCTCCTGCCGGGCCGCGACGTGGTGTTCCTGGATCGAACGAGGCTCGGAGGGCTCTCCGCGCAGCGTCTCTATCCCACGCACGGCCGCGAACACGCCCGGAAGGGTCGTGACGCAGGGCACGCCCGCGGCGGCGGCGGCGGTGCGGATCGCCGAGCCGTCGGAACGGGGCTCGCGCCCGAACGGCGTGTTGACCACCAGGTCGATCGCTCCACCACGGATCAACGCCGCTACGTTGTCGGGACCCTCGCTGACCTTGGCCACCCGCTCGACGGCGATCCCGGCTCGCTGGAGCACCCCTGCCGTGCCTCCAGTGGCCAGGAGGCGGAACCCCAGGTCGGCCAGCCGTCGCGCCGGGAACACGATCGCGCGTTTGTCGCGGTTGGCCACCGAGACGAACACGGTGCCGGCGGTGGGCAGCGCGTGGCCGGCCGCCACCATCGCCTTCGCCAACGCCATTCCGGGGTCGGCATCGACACCCATGACCTCGCCGGTCGACTTCATCTCCGGTCCCAGGATGGTGTCGACACCCGGGAACCGACCGAACGGCAGCACCGCGGCCTTGACACTGGTGTAGGGAAGGTGCCGGTAGTGGTGTGGATCGCCCGGCAAGACCCCTTCGGCTCGCAGGTCGGCGAGCGACCGCCCGGAAAGGACCAGGGTCGCCACGCGAGCCAGCGACACGCCGATCACCTTGCTGACGAACGGCACGGTGCGCGAGGCGCGCGGGTTGGCCTCGAGCACCCAGATGCGCTCATCCTTGACCGCGAGCTGCAGGTTGAGCAGCCCCACCACGCCCAGGCGACGCGCCAGCCGCCGGGTGATGTCCTCGATCGTGTCGAGCTCCTCGTCGCTCAGCGTGGCCGGAGGGATCTGGCACGACGAGTCGCCGGAATGCACCCCCGCCTCCTCGATGTGCTCCATCACGGCTCCGACGAACACCTCGGTGCCGTCACAGACCGCGTCGACGTCGACCTCGATCGCTCCTTCCAGGAACCGGTCGACCAACACCGGGTGATCCGGCGAGGCCTCGGCCGCGGTGCGCACGAAGGTCTCGAGCTCATCGTCGTCGTAGACGATCTCCATGGCGCGTCCGCCCAGCACGTAGGAGGGACGGACGACGACCGGATAGCCCACCTGCGCCGCGATCGCGCGGGCCTCGGGCATGGTGTTCGCCTCGCCGTGCGGCGGCGCGGGGATCTGAAGCTCTTGCAGGATCATGGCGAACTTGCCCCGGTCCTCGGCCAGGTCGATCGCGTCCGGAGAGGTGCCCAAGATCTCGAACCCCTCCTCCTGCAACGTGCGCGCGAGCCGCAGTGGCGTCTGTCCGCCGAACTGGGCGATCACGCCCACGGGCCGTTCGGCGCGGCACACGGCCAGCACGTCCTCGGCCGTCAACGGCTCGAAGTACAGCCGGCTCGACGTGTCGTAGTCGGTGGAGACCGTTTCGGGGTTCGAGTTGATCATCACGGACTCGAACCCGGCTTCCTCCAGCGCGAACGCCGCATGCACGCACGCGTAGTCGAACTCGATCCCCTGACCGATCCGGTTGGGTCCGGCGCCCAGGATCACCACGCGCGGGCGCTCGGCGGGGCGCACCTCGTCCTCCTCCTCATAGGCGGAGTAGTGGTAGGGGGTACGAGCGGGAAACTCGCCGGCGCACGTGTCGACCGTCTTGAAGACCGGCACGACGCCGAGGGCGTCGCGATGGCGTCGCACCGCCGGCGCGGTGGCGCCGGTCAGCAGCGCGAGCCGATCGTCGGACAGGCCGGTCCGCTTCGCGCGCCATAGGTCGGCGGCGCTCAGCGTGTGCAGCGGACGGCCGCGAAGGCCGCTCGCCTCCTCGACGACCTGCGCGATCTGATCGACGAACCATGGGTCGATCGCCGACGCCGCCGCCACCTCGTCGACCGTGTGCCCGGCGTGCAGCGCGCGCTCGACGAGATGTATGCGGCCCTCGGTTCCGTCGGCCAGCCCCGCCAGCAGGTCGCCCTGGAACCCAGCCTCGTGCTCGCCTCCCAGGTCCAGACCGGCCTTCTCGACGCTGCGCCAGGCCTTCCCGAACGCCTCCTTGAAGGTCCGCCCGATCGCCATCGCCTCGCCGACCGATCGCATCGTGGAGCTCAGGATCGGGGATGCTTCGGGGAACTTCTCGAAGGCGAACCGCGGGATCTTGACGACCACGTAGTCCAACGTGGGCTCGAACGCGGCGGGGGTCTCGCCCGTGATGTCGTTCACGATCTCGTCCAGGTGGTAGCCGACGGCGAGCAACGCCGCGATCTTGGCGATCGGGAACCCCGTCGCCTTCGAGGCCAGGGCGCTGGAGCGGCTGACACGGGGGTTCATCTCGATCAGCACCAGTCGGCCGGTGCCAGGGTCGACCGCGAACTGCACGTTGGCGCCGCCGGTCTCGACGCCGATCGTGCGCAGCACCGTCAGCGCCGCGTCGCGCATCGTCTGGTACTCACGGTCGGTCAAGGTCTGCTGGGGCGCCACCGTGATGGAGTCGCCCGTGTGGACGCCCATCGGATCGACGTTCTCGATCGAGCACACGATGACACCGTTGTCCGCGGCGTCGCGCATGACCTCCAGCTCGAACTCCTTCCAACCAGCGATCGACTCCTCGACCAGGATCTCGTGCACCGGGGAGATCTCGATCGATCGGGCCGCGAGTCCGGCGAGCCCATCGCGCGAGTCGGCGAAACCGCTGCCGCCACCTCCCAGGGTGAACGACGGACGCACGATCAAGGGGTAGCCGATCCGGTCGCCGAGCTCCAGGGCCTCGTCAAGGGTGTGCGCGATGCCGGCACGCGGAACGTCGAGCCCGACTCCGACCATGGCGTCCTTGAAGGCGCTGCGGTCCTCGGCCATGTGGATCGCCTCGAGCGACGCGCCCAGCATGCGGATCCCCAACCGCTCGAGATCGCCGGACTCGGCCAGGGCGACGGACACGTTCAATCCCGTCTGACCGCCGAGGGTCGGCAGCAGGGCGTCGGGACGCTCGCGCTCGAGGATCTGCAGGACCGAGGCTGGGGTCAGCGGCTCGATGTAGGTGCGGTCGGCGAACTGCGGATCGGTCATGATCGTCGCCGGATTGGAGTTGACCAGGGAGACCTCGAAGCCCTCGTTGCGCAGGACCTTGCAGGCCTGGGTGCCCGAGTAGTCGAACTCGCATGCCTGGCCAATCACGATCGGCCCCGAGCCGATCACGATGATCTTGTGCAGGTCCGTCCGGCGCGGCATCAGCCCCCGGACCCCCCGCCATCCCAGGGGCTATCGCCCGGCTGCGCCGGGCTGCTTGAGCCCCCGGACCCCCCGCCATCCCAGGGGCTATCGCCCGGCTGCGCCGGGCTGCTTGAGCCCCCGGACCCCCCGCCACCCGTGGGGCTGCTCGCGCCCATCAGTTCGCGGAACTCGGCGAACAGGCCCCTCGAATCGTGCGGTCCGGGTGCGGCCTCGGGGTGGTACTGGACGCTCAGCGCCGGCACGTCAAGGCATCGCAGGCCTTCGAGCGTGCCGTCGTTGAGGTTCCAGTGGGTCAGCGACACCCGGCCGAAGTCGGTCAGGGCAAGGCCCTGGGGATCCTTGACCCAACCGTCGGGGTCGACCGCGAACCCGTGGTTGTGGCTCGTGATCTCGACCCGGCCGGTCCGCAGATCCTTGACCGGCTGATTCACGCCGCGGTGGCCGAACTTCATCTTGTACGTGCGCCCGCCCAGCGCCAGTCCCATCAGCTGGCTCCCCAAGCAGATCCCGAAGATCGGCACCTTGCCGAGCAGCTCGCGCGTGGCCGCGATGCCGTACGCGGTGGCCGCCGGATCGCCGGGCCCGTTGGACAGGAAGACGCCGTCGAACCCGCCGGCCGCGACGGCGGCCGCGGGAGTGGCGGCGGGGAACACCGTCGTCTCGATCCCCCGGGCCGCCAGCAGCCGAAGGATGTTCCGCTTCATGCCGAAGTCGTACGCGGCGACCCGAAGGATCCGACCGTGGTCGGTCGACGCCGCACCGACCAGGGTCGCCGCATCGTACGGTTCGGCGATGCTGACGGTATGGGCAAGGTCCGCGCCCGCCATCCCAGGAACCCCTTGTACGCGCGCCACCAGCGAGCCGGGTTCGAGGTCCAGCGTGGAGATGCCCGCGCGCATCGCCCCCTGGCTGCGAAGTCGAAGGGTGAGCCGGCGCGTGTCGATGCCCTCGATCCCGACGACGCCCGACGCCGCCAACGACTGTTGCAGGGTCGAGGTCGCACGCCAGGACGACGCGCGCCGTGCGGCCTCCCGCACCACGAACCCCGCCACCTGCACGCGCGAGGATTCCGGGTCCTGGTCGTTGACCCCGTAGTTGCCCTGCTGCGGCGAGGTCATCGCCACGATCTGGCCCGCGTACGAGGGATCGGTCAGGATCTCCTGGTACCCCGCCATCCCCGTGTTGAACACCGCCTCGCCGAACGATTCGCCTTCGGCGCCGAACGCGCTGCCCCGGAAGACCGACCCGTCCTCGAGAGCGAGGAGCGCCGGCGCCCCCCTCCCCGGCTCGCGCAACGGCTCGGCGTGCGCCAGGTCGACGACGGCCACTAGCGGGTGGCCTTCCCGTTCGCCACGGTGAGCTCGCCACGGAGCATCGTCGCGAGGACCCGGCCCCGCAGGCGGCGACCGGTGAACGCGCTGTTCCGCGCCTTCGACGTGAACGGCGGCTCGACCGTCCACTCGCGATCGAGGTCGACCAGGACGAGGTTGGCGGCGCGCCCGACCTCGATCGGACCGCCGTGGTCGCCGGCTCCCAAGATGCGGGCCGGTGCGCTCGCCATCGCCTCGAGCGCGCGTCCGAGCGGGAGGATCCCGGGGTGGACGAGCTCGGTCAGGACGGCGGCCAGCGCCGTCTCCAGGCCGATCGTTCCCGGCGGCGACAGATCGAACTCGGCCTCCTTCTCCTCGACGGCGTGCGGCGCGTGGTCGGTGGCGACGGCGTCGATGGTGCCATCGGCCAGGCCGGCTCGAAGGGCTTCTCGATCCTCATGCGTGCGCACAGGAGGATGCATCTTGAGGTTCGTGTCGTAGGTGACCAGGTCCTCGTGGGTGAACACCAGATGGTGCGGCGTGACCTCGGCGGTGACCCGGATGCCATCGGCTTTGGCCCGGCGGACGAGCTCGACCGCACGCGCCGACGACAGGTGGCACAGGTGCAGCCGGCCCCCGGTCATGCGCGCGATCGCCAGGTCGCGCGCGACGGCGATCTCTTCCGCCTCCGCCGGCCGACCGGCCAGCCCCAGGGACGAAGCGACGGCACCCTCGTGCATCTGCCCGCCCGCGACGAGAGGGCCGTCCTCGGCGTGATCCGCCAACACGACCTCGGCCGAGAAGGCCTTGGCATAGGTCAGGGCGTTGCGCAACAGCCGCGCTGTGGGCACGGGGTTTCCGTCGTCGCTGAACATGCGCACGCCGGCCTCGACCATCTCGCCCATCTCGGCCAGCGACTCCCCCGCCAGGCCCTTCGTGATCGCGCCGACGGGAAACACGTCGCACAGCCCGTACGCGGCCGCCAGGTCCCGTACCTCGTGCACGATCGCCGCATGGTCGGTGACCGGGTCGGTGTTGGCCATGGCGGCGACCGCCGTGTACCCGCCGACGGCCGCGGCGCGGGTGCCCGTCTCGATCGTCTCCTTGTGCTCGAACCCGGGCTGGCGCAGGTGCGCGTGGAGGTCCACCAGCCCCGGCGCCAGGACCAGGCCCTCCGCCCGGATGGTCTCGGCCGCCTCCACGGGGCCCGCCGCGATCCGCCCCTGGTCCACCCAGACGTCTCGGACCTCGTCGGTGCCGGCCGTCGGATCGACGACGCGGGCTCCCTTGAAGACGAACCGCCCCCTCACGCGACCTCTCCCTCGCCCGAGCCACCAAGCAGCAGGTACAGCAACGCCATGCGGATGGCGATGCCGTTCGTTACCTGTTCCTCGATCACGGACGTCGGAAGGTCGGCCACGTCGGAGTCGATCTCGATGCCGCGGTTCATGGGACCGGGGTGCATGACCAGGGACCCTTCGGGCAGCAAGGCGGCACGCTCCCGGGTAAGGCCGAACAACCGCGCGTACTCGCGAACGCTGGGGAAGTACTCCTGGCGCTGGCGTTCCTTCTGAACGCGGAGGATGTAGCACACGTCCAGCTTGGGGACGACCGCATCGATGTCGTAGCCCACGTGGACGCCCCACTCGGGAGCCTCGGGCGGGATCAACGTGGGTGGCCCGACCAAGGTCACCTCGGCGCCCATCTTCACCAACCCGAACGACAGCGACCGCGCGACACGCGAGTGCATCACGTCGCCGACGATCGCCACGCGCAGACCCTCGAGTCGCCCGAGTTTCTCGCGCATCGTGTACAGGTCGAGCAAGCCCTGGGTGGGGTGTTCGTGCGTTCCGTCGCCGGCGTTCAGCACATGCCCCTCGACCCACCTGGTCAGCTGGAGGGGGGAACCGCTCGACGAGTGGCGGATGACGATCGCGTCGGCGCCCATGGCCTGCAGCGTCAGCGCCGTGTCCTTCAGCGATTCTCCCTTCGACACGCTCGATCCGCCGGCGCTGAAGTTGATCACGTCGGCCGACAACCGCTTGGCGGCGAGCTCGAACGAGATCCGCGTGCGGGTCGAGTTCTCCATGAAGAAGTTGACGACGGTACGACCGCGCAGGGCGGGCACCTTCTTGATCACGCGCGAGCCGACCTCGCGGAACGACGCGGCGGTGTCCAGGACACGGGTGACGTCCTCGGCCGTCAGGTCGTGCATCGACAGCAGGTGCTTGTTCATGGCTCCTCCACGACCACGGCATCCTGCCCGTCGAGCTCCCGGATCTGCACGCGCACGTCGTCGGCCCGGCTGGTGGGCACGTTCTTGCCGACGTAGTCCGCCCTGATCGGAAGCTCACGGTGGCCGCGATCGACCAGGACGGCGAGCTGGATCTTCCGGGGGCGGCCCAGATCCATCAGCGCGTCCATCGCCGCGCGGATCGTCCGCCCCGTGTAGAGGACGTCGTCGACGAGCACCACGGTCTTGCCCGACACGTCGAACGGGATCCGGGTCTCGTGCACCTCGGGCGCCTCGGTCGTCAAGCCGATGTCGTCGCGGTAGAAGGTGATGTCGAGCACGCCAACGGGGACGGCGGCGCCCTCGATCCGCTCGACCTCGGCCGCGATCCGTCGGGCCAGGTCGTCGCCTCGATCCGCGATCCCCACCAGCACCACGCCCTCGATCCCCCTGTCGCGCTCGAGGATCTCGTGGGAGATGCGGGTGAGGGCCCGTCGGACGTCGGCCTCGTCCATCACCTTGCCGCTCATGCGGGAACGCCTCCTCGGGCAGGCGAGGAGGCGCGCAGGTTGTGCTGCATGTTCGGACTCCCTTCCCGGCCTCGCGGGACCGGACTTAAAGGGGGAAGCTCCCCCGCAGGATAGCCGCCCGGCGAGCGAACCAGCAAGCCCACCGCCTGTTCGCCGTGGGCTCGCGGGCGTATCCTTGAGACGTTCACCCAGGAAGGTAGGTCATCGAGCATGAACGAATGGGTCATCGTCGCCATCGTTGCGGTCGTCGTCATCTTCGGAGCAGCCAAGCTCCCGAACATCGCTCGGAACGTCGGCAAGGCGCAGGGAGAGTTCAAGAAGGGCCTGAAGGAGGGCGCGGTACCCGAGGACACCGCCCCGAGCGCCCCGGCGCCACCCACCAACTCCGAGCCGCAGCCCCCCACCACCGAAGCCTAGGGCTGCGCCGCGGGGCGCTCCCGCGCGATCCTGCCCAGGATCCCGTTGACGAACCGCTTCGACTCGTCGGAAGAGAGCTCCGAGGCCGCCTCGACCGCCTCGCTGATCGCCACCGAGTCCGGCACGTCGTCGCGATACAACAGCTCTTCCACCGCGACCCGCAGGATCGTCCGGTCGAGCGCGGCCATGCGGGCCACCGTCCAGTGTTGAGCCTGCTCTTCCAGCAGCAGGTCGATGTCGGGCTGATGCTCGACGAACCCTTCGATCAGCTGCTGCGCGAACGGGGGCACCTCGCGACCGGCATCGATCCAGCCGCGCAACACGTCGGCCGGGATCCGATCGGTGATGTCGGCCTGATACAGGACGTCGATGGCGATCCGGCGGGCCTCGCGACGGCCGCTCACGCCCTCACGCGCCCGCTCACGCCTTCACGCGCTCGATGTACTCACCCGAGCGAGTGTCGACCTTGACCTTCTCGCCCTCGTCCACGAACAACGGCACGTTCACCACGACACCCGTCTCCAGCGTTGCGGGCTTGAGGGCTCCGGTTCGCGTGTCGCCCTTGGCGCCGGGGTCGGTCTGAACGATCGCCAGCACGACCGAGGCGGGCAACTCCAGCGCGATCGGCACCCCCTCGTGCATCGAGACCTGAGCCTCGGCTCCCTCGGCCAGGTAGTCCGCGGCGTTCCCGACGACCTCGGCCGGCACGTGGACCTGGTCGTAGGTGTTGAGATCCATGAAGACCAGGTCGGCACCGTCCGTGTACAGGTACTGCATCGTCGTGCGTTCCACGATCGCCTGCCCTACCTTGACGCCGGCGTTGAAGGTCTTCTCGATCACGGCTCCGCTCTTCACGTTGCGGAGCTTGGTCCGTACGAAGGCGCCGCCCTTGCCCGGTTTGACGTGCTGGAACTCGATGACCTGGAACAGCGTTCCGTCCAGGTCCAGGGTCATGCCGTTCTTCAGGTCGTTCGTCGAGACGCTCACGCCGTGTCAGGGCTCCCCTACAGTTCGATCAGCTCTCGGCTGGCGGTGCCGATGACCCGGCAGCCGTCGTCGGTGACCTCGACCATGTCCTCGATCCGCACACCGCCGAGCCCGGGGACGTAGATCCCCGGTTCGACCGTCACGACGGCCCCCACCGGAAGGACGTCGTCGATCTCGTGTCCGACACTGGGACCTTCGTGGACCTCCAGGCCCACGCCGTGTCCCAGTCCGTGCGTGAACCGTTCGCCGTAGCCGGCGTCGGCGATCACCGCGCGGGCCACCGCGTCGACCTCACCGCCGGAAACACCCGCCCGGACCGCATCGATGCCGGCCTGCTGGGACTGGCGGACGATGTCGTGGATCTTGCGGAGTTCCGCCGCCGGCTCGCCGAACGCGACGGTTCGGGTCATGTCGGCATGGTAGCCGCCGACCTTGGCCCCGAAGTCGAGCTTGATCACGTCGCCCTCTTCGAGCGCGCGATGGCCGGGCTCGTGGTGCGGCTCGGCAGCGCTCTCGCCGAAGGCGACGATCGAGTCGAACGCCAGACCGTCGGATCCGTCGCGCCGCATCGCGTGCTCGAGCTCCAGCGCGATCTGACGCTCGGTCACGCCCACGGCCAGGGCTTCCAGGATGCGCTCGAAGGCATCGTCCGTCGCAGCCTGCGCTCGGCGCAGGAGATGCAACTCCTCGTCGTCCTTGATCCACCGTAGCTCCCCGACCAGGTCGTCGACCCCGACCATCTCGACGCCGTCCAGCGCCTCGGACAGCCGCCCGTGCGCGGCGACGGTCAGCTCGTCGGCCTGGAAGCCGAGCCGCTCGATGCCGAGCCGCTCGCAGTGGGCGGCCAGCAGCTGGGACGCCTTGACCCCTCCGCCATATGTCTCGCGCTCGATGTCGGGTACCTCGTGGCGGGACTGCTCGGTGTAGCGACCGTCGGTCGAGAACACCGACGCATCCGCGGCGACCAGCACCTGGCCGGCCGACCCGGTGAAGCCGGTGAGGTAGCGGACGTTGGGCCGACGCGTCACATACAGGGCGTCGACCTGCAGGTCTTCGAGACGCGCGCCCAGCGCGCGCCTCCTCAGCTGGTGATCCACGGCATCGCCTCCAGCGCCAGATGATAGCCACCGGCCCCAAGACCGATGATGGACGCGCGACAGACCTCGGCCGTCACCGATCGGCGACGGAACTCCTCCCGCGCGTGGATGTTGGACATGTGCACCTCGACGACGGGGAGTCCTGAGCCCTCGATCGCGTCGCGAAGCGCGTAGGAGTAGTGGGTCAAGGCGCCCGGATTAATCACGACCGCGTGCACCCCCTCG
>Ga0214473_10011785_pt1 | contig 10269 bp, 6 predicted proteins | sample RVTome_7_FD_203509 | JGI IMG/M metagenome (GOLD analysis project Ga0214473, IMG submission 203509) | Soil microbial communities from uranium-contaminated site in the Upper Colorado River Basin, Wyoming, United States - RVT98D197 | ecosystem: Environmental > Terrestrial > Soil > Contaminated >... | reverse complement strand
TCGTGTGCTTGTCGCTGGCCGCGATGCGCCGGACCAGCTTCAGGGCCGGCACGTAGAGCCAGCGGTCGTCGTCCCGGCCGGGATACTTCCAGACCAGGAAGGCGAGGTCGCGGACGTCAGGGGGGCGATGGAAGAACACGAAGTAGCGCTGCTCCCCGCCTTCCCGCATATTGCGGCGGGTCATGGTCATCTCGCGCACGCGCTCCCCCCCATCCTTCGACACGAGCCGCATGGTGATGCGGGCGCGCATGTCCTCTCCCGGGTAGTACATGGCGAGGTGCGACCGGCGCATGATCTCCTCTGCCGCGGGCGCCTGGGCACTGGCCGAGCAGGCTCCCACTCCGATGACCATCGCGCCGACGATCCAGCGAACCAGGGACGCCTTCATCGTCATGCCTCCTAGCCTGCTCTATTCACGAACGCGTGTTCCGCGTCCCATGCGCCCCCTCACCCTGTCCCTCTCCCCTTCCGGGGGCGAGGGGATCGAAACGGCTCCCTTTCCCTCTCCGAGGGAGAGGGCGGGGTCAAGGGTGGCGCATGTGTTCACGCATAATCCGGGCTAGAGTCCCCGCGTCAGCCAGCGCGGGAACAACGCGATGAGCGCGGGGAGGTAGACCACGGTGGCCAGGGCCGAGAGGAGCATGATGGCGATCATGAAGGCCCCGACGGTGATGTAGGGGGTCAGGGCGGCGAACAGCATCACGGCGAAGCCCGAGGCGAAGAGCACCGCGTTCCTCAGGATCCCGAGCCCCGGGCGCGCCGCCGTCCAGACCAGCGCGGCCTCGAGGTCGCGGGTCTCCCGGTAGCGCTGCTGGAACCGGCTCACGAAGTGAATGGCGAAATCGACGGCCAGGCCGAGGGAGAGCGTGGAGAGCACCGAGATGGGCATGTCGAAGTCCTTGCCCACGAAGCCCACCACCCCGTAGATCGCCACCACGGTGAAGAGCAGCGGCACGAAGCTCACGATGCCCCAGCGGATCGACCGGTAATCCAGGACCAGCAGGACGAGGACGAGCACGCAGGATGCGATAAACCCCTCCAGCATCCCGGTCAGGACCTCGTCGTTCCAGACCATGTTGAAGTAGGCGATCCCGGCGGGCTTGACCTCAGCCCCGGGGATCGGCTCCGCGGCCAGGTGGCGCCGGGTCTCCCTCAGGAGCGCCTGGGTGTCCACCGCGTCCCAGCTCCTGAGCTGCACCATGACATTGGCCTTCCGGTAGGGGCCGTCCACCAGGTTGTTGAGGTCCCGCGGACGCGCCGCCATGCTGAACAGGAGCAGGACCTGCGCGACGGCCTCCGGCGAGTCGGGAATGACCTCCCGCGAGGGGTCGTCGCCGCCGAGGACCCGATGCACGCGCTTGACGACGTCAGCCACGGACACGGTCTTCCCGACCACGGGCTCCCGCTCGATCCGACGCTGCAGTGCTTCAAGCGCCTTCAGGAACTCCGGTTGCGTGACCGCGTCCGGCCGCTGTCCGTCCGCCACGAGGTAGAGCGTCGCCGTGCCCCCGAGCGCCCGGCTCAGGTGCATGTCCGCAACCCGGATGTCGCTGCCCGGCTTGAACCACGCGACCATGTTGTTGTTGATCCGGATCTTCGCGATCCCCACGGCCGCGACCGCCACCAGGACCGCCCCGACAAGGACGACGGCGGTCTTCCGCGCGACACACGCCTGGCCCACGCGCGTCAGCCAGCGAGAGGCCGGCTCCGCCTCCTCACTCGCGGCGATCGGCCGACCCCCGCCGGTGAGCGCGAGAAGCGCGGGAACCAGGGTGAAGCTCATCAGCAGTATGACCAGGGTCCCGAAGGCCACGAGGAGCCCGAACACGCGCACGGGGATGATGGGACCGATGGCCAGGGAGGCGAATCCGGCGATGGTCGTGAGGTCGGAGAAGAGCACGGGCGTCCCCACCGCCTCCATCGTCTGCCGGATGGCCTCCCGCCGATCGCCCACCTCGCGCCGCCGGAACCCGAACTCGTTGAAGATGTGGACGGTGTCGGTGGAGATGGCCATGAGGAAGACGGGGCTCATGGAGGCCATGATGTGGACCGGGATGCCGAGTCCGATGAAGAGCCCCATGGCCCAGATGATAGCCAGCATGGCCACGATCATGTTGGCGGCCACCAGCCACCAGCTCCTGAACATGACGAACAGCACGGCACACATCAGCAGGCCCGCCAGGGGCGAGAACAGCCCCATCTGGCGGAACATCTCGGTGCCGAAGGTGTCGCGCGCCACGGGATCCCCCGCGATGAAGTAGCGTTCGGGCCCGGGGTTCTTCTGCGCGATCCGGCGGATCGCGTCCGCGATCACCCGCCCGTCGGCGTTCTTCTCGATGGGGACGTAGAGGGCCGTCGTCTTGCCGTCCGAGGACGCCAGTCGGTTGACGAACAGGGCGTTGCCCAGGACTTGACGCCTGAGGCGGTCCGCCTCGCCCGCGTCCCGCGGAAGCCCGTCGAGGAGCGGACGCGCTTCGAGCGTCTCGCCGGTGACCGTGACGTCGTTGACCGTGGGCAGGGCAACCACGTCCCGCGCGATCACCCCGGGAAGGCGAAGCACCTCGTCGGTGAGGTGGGCGATCCGCGCCAGCGTGTCGGGCGTGAAGATCCCCGCTTCGCTCCAGATCCCGACGACGAGCATATCCGGATGCAAGCCGAACCACCCCTCGACCTGGTCGTTGTACTGGCGGACCGGGGAGGTGATCGGGAGCATGTTCTTCGGATCGGTATCCGTCCTGATGCGGGGAAGCTGACTCCCGAACGCGAGGGTGAAGAGCAGGACGAGAGCGAGAACGGTCCGGGGATGGTCCATCGACCAGTCGACGGTGCGCCGGCGGAGGGCATTCCATTTCGCGCCCATGGCGGTGGCTACAGCGCGCCGATGATGCGGTCGTGCACAACCGTCATCAACCGCGTCATCTCCCACCCCCGCGGCCTCGTCGACCCCGCCCGCCGGCCGCCGCGGCCATCACCAGCCGACGCCCCTCCGTCAGCTGCTCGAAGAGCACCTCTCGCATCATGTCGAAAGCGCGCAGGATCTTCGGGTTGGCGATGCGGTAGTGAACCACGGACCCCTCGCGGCGCGTCAGGACCACCCGGCGCGCCTTCAAGATCGCCAGGTGCTTGGAGAGGTTCGGCAGGCTCGTCCCGACGCGGCGCGCCAGGTCGCCCACGGCCATTTCGCGCTCACGGAGCGCATCGAGGACCTTCAGCCGCGTGGGGTTCGCCAGCATCTGGCACACCTCGGCGTGCAGCTCGAAGATCACGTCGTCCACCCCATCTCGTCGTTCCGTCATTTCGCTATTGAGCACTTTGGCAACTACCGAAGCCAGGCGCCATGACCGAAAGAAGCATTTTCGTGGGCCAGTTGCCCCCCCTCAGGTCCTTCCGGCGGACCGCCGGCGAGGCGGCGGGCGGAGACCTCATCGACGAGGAGATCGATGACGTGAAGATACTGAGACTTGAGCCGGGGCGCACTTCGTCGGCCGGGGAATGCCGGGCTTCCGCCTGAATTGGCTGGAGCCGGGGGCGGGAGTTGAACCCGCGACCTACTGATTACGAATCAGTTGCTCTGCCACTGAGCTACCCCGGCGCTCCCGTCAGTTCGCGGACTTACGGCCGCCGCAGGGGCGATTTTACCACCATGTGCGAATTCATGTGCTGAACTTGGCTCTATTACTTTGCTTCCGGGACCAGCAGGGTCTCGAGGTCGACTCCCTGGTGCCCCACCGGTCACCGCCGGCTCGCGCTCGTGGAGGCGAAGGCCAGCAAGAGTTCGGTATAGTGATCGCGATTTTCCATCGCGACGTCGGACGAGGGCCCGTGACGAATCGCAGTCAATGAAGCGGAGGGCGGGGTCATGAAGATCGATGTCTTCCCCCACGTGCTGCCTCGGAAGTACTTCGAACGCGTGCTCCAGGTGGCGCCATCGGGGCTGGCTCTCCAGAAGCGCATGTCGGGCATCCCCGCCCTCGTGGACATCGAGCTGCGCTTCCGCATGATGGACCGGCATGCGGGCTACGTGCAGGTCCTCACGCTCGCCAACCCGCCCCTCGAGGTGGTGGGCGGCCCCGCGGCGAGCCCCGATCTCGCCCGCCTGGCCAACGACGAGATGGCCGCGCTGGTGGCCGGGCACCCGGACCGCTTTCCCGGCTTCGTCGCCTCGCTGCCGATGAACAACCCCGACGCCGCGCTTCGAGAGATCGACCGCGCCACCGGACCGCTCGGGGCGACGGGCGTGCAGATCTTCACCAACGTCAACGGCCGGCCCCTCGACCTCCCCGAGTACCAGCCCGTCTTCGCCAGCATGGCCGAGCGGCGCCTGCCCATCTGGATGCACCCCGCGCGGCCGGCGACCGCCGCCGACTACGCCGGCGAGCCACGCTCGAAGTACGATCTCTGGTGGGCCTTCGGCTGGCCGTACGAGACCAGCGTGGCCATGGGCCGCCTGGTCTTCTCGGGTCTCTTCGACCGCCACCCCGAGCTCGTCGTCATCACCCACCACATGGGCGCGATGATCCCCTTCTGCGCGGGCCGGGTCGGCGGCGGACTGGACCAGCTCGGCAGCCGGAGCGACGATCCCGAGGATGGCGCCGCTCTCGGACGGCTGCGCAAGCGCCCCATCGACTACTTCCGCATGTTCTACGGTGACACCGCGCTCTTCGGCGCCTGGCACGCCATGGAGTCCGGCCTCGAATTCTTCGGCGCCGACCACGTGCTGTTCGGCACCGACTTCCCCTTCGACCCCGAGCAGGGACCCGGCTTCATCCGCGACACCATCACGGCGATGGAGCGGATGCGGGCCAGCCCGGACGACAAGACGCTGATCTACGAGGGCAATGCCCGACGCCTGCTGCGGCTTCGGCTGCCCACCTGAGGAGCGTGCCATGCATGCGCGCGTGATCACCGTCCTGCTCGACGGCCGGAGACGCCGACGCCTACCGGCCGGTAGCCGCCTCGCGGGCGGCGCCGATCAGCGTGGCCACGCGGCTGCCGGTCAGGGCGCGCAGGAATGCCGCCAGGGCCGCGCGCTCGCCGGCAGTCAGCCGCAGCGGCACCACCAGCGGGCTCTTCTCCGGGTTCTCGATCCCGCCGCGGTCGTAGAACTCGATCACCGCCTCCAGCGTCGAGAGGGATCCGTCGTGCATGTACGGCGCGGTGAGGGCTGCGTTCCGCAGTGACGGCGTCTTGTATGCCCACCGATCCTTCGGGTCCCGGGTGATCTCGTAGCGCCCCACGTCCCCGGCCGGCGGCTCGGCGAACGACGCGATCACCCTTCTCTCGAGATCGGCGAACACGCCGGGGGCGAGCTCCACCCTGGTCCGCTCGGGGATCGGCGGCCCGCGGCGCCAGCCGATGCCGGTATTGTGAAAGCCGTGGTCGGTGAACAGGGCGCTGTGCTCGCCGACGGTGTGACAGGCCGAGCAGCGCGCCTTGCCGCCGAACAGCTCGAAGCCGCGCCGCTCGATCTCGGTGAGCGCCGAGGCATCGCCCCCATACCGCCAGCGGTCGAAGCGCGAGTCTCCGGCGACGAGCGTGCGCTCGTAGGAGGCGATGGCCGCCCCGATGCGCTGGGCGGAGACGCCGCCGCCGAAGGCCGCCTCGAACCGCCCGTCATAGTCCCGCAGGGAGCGGATGCGCTCGACCACGTGGCCGATCGACGGGTTGCCCATCTCGTTCGCGGCCAGCAGCGGCCCCCAGATCTGGTCCTCGAGCGACCCCTCGCGGCCGTCGTGGAACAGCCGCCGCTGGTAGCCCACGTTGAGCAGGGTCGGCGCATTGCGCCGCACGCTGCGCCCCTCGATGCCGACCGGAGTGGCCAGCTCGGTGGCCGCGAACCCCTGCTCCGGGATGTGGCACATCCCGCAGGACATCGTGCCGTTGGGCGAGAGCCGTCGATCGAAGAACAGCGTGCGGCCGAGCGCGACCTTGCCCGGCGTGATCGGGTTATCGGGCGGAGCCTCGAGGGCAGGCAACCCGAGCGACCCCGCGAGGCGCCGGGCACCCGGCGCCTCGCGCCCACACCCCGCCAGCGCTCCGATCACGAGCAGCGCGGCGAGGACCCGGATCACCGGCATCGCGGCGCCGCCGCTATGGACGCCGCCCGTCTTCCTCCATCACCAGGGTCCGGACGTCGTTCAGCATCGTCTCGGGATGAAGGAAGGCCGTCGAGTAGATCTCCCGCACGCGCCCCGCGCGGTCGATCAGGAACAGCTTCAGCATGTGGCTGATGGTGCGCGTCGGCCGCCCGCGGGGGTCGAGCTCGACCTCGATCTCCTGGCCGAAGCCGTCGAGGATCGGCCCGAGCTCCTTCATCGACGCGCTGGTCATGAAGTGCCAGGGCAGCGGCCCATGCGCCGCCGCGTTCCCGCCGGCATAGGCCCGCATCGCCGCGGGCGAGTCGTTCACGGGGTCGAAGGACAGGCTCACGAATCGCACCCGGCCGTGCAGCCGCGCGTCCGACAGGATGAGGCGCCGCAACGTCACGCTCGTCTCGTAGCCGAGCGGGCACCCGGTCGGGTCCGGGCAGTAGGTGTACACGAGCGACAGCAGCGTGATCCGCCCGCGCGTGAGCTCGGACAGCCGGCGAGGCCGGCCATCGAGGTCGGCAACGAGGCCGTCCGGCGCGGCGTGGATCACGTTGAGGGTGTAGCTCCCGGCCGGCGGCGGCGTGAAGTCCATCACGGGCCGCGCCACGACCGGCCGCTGCTCGTTCCGATGGGCCGAGCCCGGGAGGGAGACGAGGAGCGTGGCGGCGAGCGCCGCGCCGGCCGCCACGACCCGGCCGTTCACGGGGCCGCCACTAGCGCGCGGCCGTCTGCCGCGGCGGCGGCGCCGCCCCGGTCTTCGCGGCCGGCTTGGCGGTGAACTTCATGTGATGCGCGCGGCCGAGCTTCTCCCTGGTGAAGTCCACCTCGAACGCGAGCGTGAGCTCCTTGCCGTCCCACCGGAACGCGCGCAGGAACTGCTCGTTGTCATCGCCCTTCTTGTCCCAGTTGGCGAGCAGGGACGAGGTGATGTAGACGCGCTTGCCGTCCCAGCTCTGCGAGATCATGTTGATCTGCTTGCCGGTGCTCTTGGTGTAGACCTGCTTCGGCGCATCGGGGTTGGTGAGGTCGAAGTAGCGCGTCGTGCCGTCCATGAACGTGTTGACCCACAGGCCCTTGCCATCGGCGGTGATGCTGATGTCCACGGGCAGCGGGATCTTGGCGGGATCCCCGATCGTCGCAACCTCCTTGGCCTGCCATGCGCCCTTGGCGTCCTGCCGGATGAGCCAGAGCTTCGACGTGAGCGCCGTCGCGGTGATGGCCCAGTTGTCCTTGGGGTTCAGTGACCAGCGCACCTCCAGTGGCGCCCCGGGCACGCTCAGGATCTGCTTCGGCTTCATCGCCTTCAGGTCCCAGACGGCCATCGTCGCGCCGAACCTCTTCATCGCCTCGCCGTCCTGAACGAGCTTGCCCAGGTCCATCATGTAGTTGTTCCAGCCCGTGAAGCTCGAGGTGAGCAGGGCGTTCTTCCTCGGGTTGATGGCGAGATCGTACCCGTAGCCGTCACCCTTCGCCCCGCCGATCTCGGTGGTCGGCATGTCATGCTTGGCGACGAGCTCCCCTTTGTTGTTGTAGACCGCCATGCCGGTCGCGCCCCCGTGGTCCCTCGCATTCGAGAGCGCCTGCACCAGCATCCGCCCGGGAAGGGCGTAGAAGGTGTGGGGGCCGACGAACCCGGTCTTCTGGGGCAGATCCCCGACGGTCTGGACCAGCTTCGGCTTGGACGGGTCGGTGCCGACGTCGAAGATGTGAATCCGCGAGTCGTCCAGCCCGCCCGCCCAGAGGTACTTGCGGTCGTCGGTGAACCCCATGTGGTGGGCCTCGCCGCGCCCGCCGACGGGCAGCGCGTGCACCACCTTGCCGTACTGCGCCGACTTGGGGTTGGCGTCGATCGTGACGAGCTTGTCCGACCCATCGCCCAGGCCTTCCACGCCCAGCGTCCACACGTGGACATAGTCCTCCTGGCCCTTGATGAGGCGGGTCGTGTAGGGCGAGTTGCAGGTCTCGTCGGCGAGGGCCGGGCGCGGGACGGCCAGCACGCCTCCCCCGGAAAACACGAACACGAGGAGAATGAGCAGCGACGGGCAGATATGACGGATCATGGCGTCTCCTTTGCTCGGCGTCTTGGCGGCCAGGGGCCCGTGACGCGAGTGCACCCTTCGCCTAGCGGGCTGCTGGTGCAGCCTCCGGGTCGTTGGGCATCCCGCGAGCCCGGATCATCGACTCTCTCCCTCTCCCTCTCCGAGGGAGAGGGTTGGGGTGAGGGTGGGTGCCTGTTCGGGCATGGTCCGGGCTAGAGCGCGCCCCGCTGGGCGGGCGCGCCGGCCGGCGCCGCCTCCACGCGGATGCGCATCGCGTAGAACGAGCGCCACACGAACACGAGCGAGAGCGCGAAAAAGACCGCGGCGAGGGCATGGCTCACGCCCGCCCCCCGCTCCGCCGTCAGCGTGACGGCCAGCTCCACGGCGAGGAGGCCGAAGAGCGTGGTGAACTTGATGATGGGGTTCATGGCCACCGATGAGGTGTCCTTGAACGGATCGCCCACGGTGTCGCCGACGACGGTGGCGGCGTGCAGCGCCGTGCCCTTCTCCTTCAGCTCGACCTCGACCACCTTCTTGGCGTTGTCCCAGGCGCCGCCGGCATTGGCCATGAAGATCGCCTGGTAGAGGCCGAAGAGCGCGATCGAGATGAGATAGCCGATGAAGAAGTATGGTTCGAGGAACGCGAAGGCGAGCGTCGAGAAGAAGACGGTGAGGAAGATGTTGAACATGCCCTTCTGGGCATACTGGGTGCAGATCTCGACGACCTTCTTGCTGTCGGTGACGGAAGCCTTGGTGGCCCCCTCCAAGCGGATATTGGCCTTGATGAACTCGACGGCCCGGTACGCGCCCGTCGTCACCGCCTGCATCGAGGCGCCCGTGAACCAGTAGATGACGGCGCCGCCCGTGATGAGCCCGAGCAGGAACGGCGCGTAGAGCAGCGAGAGCTTGTCGAGGTTCTGGGTGAGGCCGCCGGTCAGCACCATGATGATCGAGAAGATCATGGTGGTGGCGCCGACCACGGCGGTGCCGATCAGCACGGGCTTGGCCGTGGCCTTGAAGGTGTTGCCGGCGCCGTCGTTCTCCTCGAGCATGTGCTTGGCCGACTCGAAGTTGACGTCGAACCCGTACTCCCGCTTGATCTCCTCCTTGATGTTGGGGATCGTCTCGATGACCGACAGCTCGAAGACCGACTGGGCGTTGTCGGTGACGGGCCCATAGGAGTCGACGGCGATCGTCACCGGGCCCATGCCGAGGAAGCCGAAGGCCACGAGGCCGAAGGCGAAGACGGCGGGGGCGACCATGAGGGACCCCAGGCCCTGGGTGCTGACGAGGTAGGCGACGCCCATGAGCACCACCATCGTCATGCCGAGCCAGTAGGCGCCGAAATTGCCGGCGATGAGGCCGGAGAGGATATTGAGCGAGGCGCCGCCCTCGCGCGAGGAGATGACCACCTCGCGCACGTGCCCGGACTCCGTCGAGGTGAACACCTTGACGAGCTCGGGGATGATGGCGCCGGCCAGGGTGCCGCAGGTGATGACCGTCGCGAGCTTCCACCACAGGGTGCCGTCGCCGAGGCCGGGGATGAGGAGCCAGGAGACGAGGTACGTGAGCCCCACCGAGATCACCGAGGTGAGCCACACGAGCATGGTCAGCGGCGCCTCGAAGTTCATCCTGGCGGCGGTGGCATAGCGGCCCTTGGCCAGGCTCTCGTTGATCAGGTAGGACACGCCGCTCGCCACGATCATCATGACGCGCATCACGAAGATCCACACGAGGAGCTGCACCTGGACGGCCTGCTGGGAGACGGCGAGCAGGATGAAGGAGATCAGCGCGACGCCGGTGACGCCGTAGGTCTCGAAGCCGTCGGCGCTGGGGCCGACGGAGTCGCCGGCATTGTCCCCCGTGCAGTCGGCGATCACGCCGGGGTTGCGCGCGTCGTCCTCCTTGATGTTGAAGACGATCTTCATGAGGTCGGAGCCGATGTCGGCGATCTTGGTGAAGATGCCGCCGGCGATGCGGAGGGCGGCGGCGCCGAGCGACTCGCCGATGGCGAAGCCGATGAAGCACGGCCCCGCGTAGTCCCCGGGGACGTAGAGGAGGATGCAGAGCATGATGAACAGCTCGACGCTGATCAGCAGCATGCCGATGGACATGCCGGCCTTGAGCGGGATGGCGTAGAC
>Ga0214473_10011784_pt1 | contig 10270 bp, 11 predicted proteins | sample RVTome_7_FD_203509 | JGI IMG/M metagenome (GOLD analysis project Ga0214473, IMG submission 203509) | Soil microbial communities from uranium-contaminated site in the Upper Colorado River Basin, Wyoming, United States - RVT98D197 | ecosystem: Environmental > Terrestrial > Soil > Contaminated >... | reverse complement strand
CCACGCAGAGATCAAAGTTGCCCACCACCACGGGGTCGAAGGACTCGACCAGCGCCGGTACGTCGGCTACGTGATCGAAGTGACCGTGCGTCAGGAGGACCAGGTCACAACGTGGCACCCTCTTGAGGTGTGCCGGACACGCGGGGTTCTCGGCAAGCCACGGGTCGATGAGGATGACCCGATCGTCGGGCAGTTGGAGCCGGAACGTGGCGTGTCCCAGCCAGGTGATCGTGGCGCTCATGGGGCCGGCTCCTTTCGCCCGGCGGGTCCCGCCGGGCTATCGGCTGGCGCGCTGACCGGAGCGACGCGGCACCGTCGCGTACCTCACCGGGAGGCGCTCAACGTATCGCCGTGATCTTCTCCAGCACTTCCCTGTGCTCCGGGAAGCGGCCCTGCTCGTGCTTGCTCCAGATCTGCGTTCCGTTGACGTGCACGTCGAACACCCCGCCGGAGCCTTCGATCATCTTCGGCTGGACCTTGAATGTCTTCTTGATCGCCTCCGCCAGACTGGCGGCCGTGGGATAGTAGTTTCACTCCATGCAATACTCGATGCTGACCTGCATTTTCTTCTCTCTCCTTTGCGGTGAAGGCCCCTCGCTGAGCAGCCGACGCCCACTCGGCTTCCGCTTATCCTGCTTTGATTCCCATCCGCTTGGCTTCGTCGACCGTGAGCCCCATGGCGACGGTCACCGGCGAATTCGTTGGGAGGCGATCTCCTCCCGCGAGATTCTCCACGACATCCATGATGATCTCAGACCGCTCGGTTTGAGTTAGCTCTCGCCAATCATCCCAAACAACGTAAATGTGGTAAGGTTCGCAGGGCTTGCCTTCGATGATGATCAGAGGCTGACCACTCCTCTTCGGCTTCGTCCACTCGTTATGCAGCAGCCGTGTCAGCTCGGCCGCGTTGGCTGGACGGGTCCGCATGAGTCGTCGTTTGACGGGCATGGCTAAATCACCAGTTGATTTTGCCGGTCACGCACCCAGGTTACGTCATCGTAGGCTGTTTCTGCTTCGCGCTGAAGTGCTTGATCGGGCTTGTACCGCATGCCCACAATCCAACTTCCGTGGACGCGGCGGACGCGTTGCACAAGCCTGGCATCGACGAGCGAGGACAGTGATCGCCCAAACAAAGCACGCTTTCGGCGCACAACCTGAAGCCAGAACCACAGGCTATGATACGATTCATGCCGAATACCGGGTAGCTCTGATCGCGCCCAGCTTCGAACCGGCCCCAGCCGCGGCCCCACGAGGTCATGCGGCCGTGCTCCGTCGATCAGAAAGCATGCGTTTTTCAGGATCATCTCCACGCAGTACCCGAGAAGGTAGATACCGGCTCCACGCCTGCCCGCAGTCAACAACTCGATGCCTTCCCAATACTTCTCCTCGCTGGCCAATGCCAGATCTTGGACGGTTTCGGGCTCCGACAGGATTCGGTATCGAAGCGGCAACGTAGCAATCCGTGACTGGACGTCATCCCAGGTTCATGGTCATCAGGAACTCCGCGTTGGTGCGGACCTTCTGCAACTGCACCCGCAGCAGCTCGATGGCCTCGACCACGTTCATGTCCGAGAGCACGCGCCGCAACCGGTACACCAACTCCAACTCCTTGGGATCGAGCAGCAGCTCCTCTTTGCGCGTTCCCGACGCGGCCACGTCGATGGCCGGCCAGACTCGGCGATCGACCAGCCGCCGGTCCAGGTGCAGCTCGCTGTTGCCGGTGCCCTTGAACTCTTCGAAGATAACCTCGTCCATCTTCGAGCCGGTGTCGACCAGAGCGGTGCCGATGATGGTCAGCGATCCGCCCTCCTCCATGTTGCGGGCGGCGCCGAAGAAGCGCTTGGGCGGCTGGAGGGCGTTGGCGTCGACGCCGCCGGAGAGGATCCGGCCGGAGTGTGGCGCCTCGGTGTTGTAGGCCCGGGCCAGTCGGGTGATGGAGTCGAGCAGGATGACCACGTCGCGGCCGTACTCCACCAGCCGCTTGGCCTTCTCCACCACCATTTCCGCGACCTGAATGTGCCGCGACGCGGGCTCGTCGAAGGTGGAGCTGACCACCTCGGCGGTGGTGGTCCGCTGCATCTCCGTCACCTCCTCGGGGCGCTCGTCGATCAGCAGCACGAAGACGAAGGCGTCGGTATGGTTCTTGGCGATGGCGTTGGCCATCTTCTGCAGCAGCACGGTCTTGCCGGTGCGCGGCGGGGCCACGATGAGCATGCGCTGGCCTTTGCCGATCGGCGTGACCAGGTCCACGATGCGCATGTTGATCTCCTCGGACGACGTCTCGAGGATGAGGCGGCCGTCGGGATGCAGCACGGTGAGGTCTTCGAAGTTGGTCTTCTCCGTGACCAGGTTGGGGTCCTCGAAGTTGATGGCCTCGACGCGCAGCAGGGCGAAGTAGCGCTCCGACTCCTTGGGCGGTCGAATCTGTCCGGCCACCACGTGCCCGTTGCGCAGGCCGAACCGGCGAATCTGCGAGGGGCTGATGTAGATGTCGTCGGGGCAGGGCAGATAGTTGTACTCCGGGCTGCGGAGGAAGCCGAAGCCGTCGGGGAGGATTTCCAGCACGCCCTCGCCGTACATCAGCCCGTTGCGGTTGATGCGATCCTTGAGGATCTTGAAGATCAGGTCCTGTTTCTTGAGCCCGGTGTACTCCTCGAGGCCCTCCTGCTTGGCGACGTCGTGCAGCTCCTGGACGTTCATCTTCTGCAGCTCGGTGATGTGGATCTCCCCGCGCTTGATCTCTTCGTACTTGGCGTGGGTTTCCTGATCCATGGGGCTGAGGACATCGACGGCGGAGCCGCCGGACGCGGCGACGGGTTTCCGCTCCACCTCGAGCACGACATTTGCGTCCGCGGCGTCGACCTTGATCCCGGCCGAGGTCGGAGCGCTCAACGGTTTCTTCTTGGGGGTCCGCGCCTTACTGGTTGTGGCTTTCGCCATGCAAGCATCCTCCTGTTTGGGACTTGAACTAAAACGTTGTTGACTGGCTGGTATCGGACTGCCGATCGGTGCTTGCCGCGGCGCGTCGGAACAACCGCCGCGCCGAGGTCGCTCAAGAAAACCGGGCAAGCACCGAGGCGAATACGCGTTCAATCTCGCGACGCAACTCGGCAATGCTGGAATGGTTTACGACCGTATAATCGGCAATCGCCTTCTTCTTGTCCAGGGGTTCCAGGTTATTTTCCCGCAGAACCAATTCCACCTCCGTCCACCCGCGAGCGGCGGCCACCCGCTGCAGGCGCAGCTCGCGTTCGGCGTCCACGAAAACGACCGCGTGGCACAGCCGGTCCACGCCCGCCTCGTACAGCTTGGGCGCGTCCAGCACGATCGCCCGGACGGCGGGGTCGGCCTCGTAGCGGGCGATCAGCGCCTCGCGCCGGGCGGCCAGGCGCGGGTACAACAAGCCCTCCAGCCGCTCGATCTCTTCGGGGCTGCGGAAAACGACCTCGGCCACCGCCTTGCGATCGATGGTGCCGTCCGCGCTGCGGATTCCGCCTCCCCACCAGCGCACCAGGGTGGCAACCACCTCGGGATCGCGGAACTCCTCATGGGCGAGCCGGTCCGAATCGATGACGGCGGCACCCAGCGTCTTGAGGATCCGTGCGACGGACGTCTTGCCGGCGCCGATGCCGCCGACCAGACCGAGAACCGGCTTGTTCCGTTTCAGTTGGGCACGCGACACGTCAAACCAGCCGCATCGCGATCGGGTTTCTGTGCCCGGGCAACAGGCAGGTACGACGACGGATCACGCGGCGATCGCTCCAATGGCGGATTCTCATGCGCGCTCCCCGCCGTGATCCTCGGCCTGCCAGCGCCACCTTAACCCCGCCCTTTCCGGCCCCAGGACCAAGGATGCGCCCGGTCTGGTCTGGCCGATTGTTACGAAAGACGGAGCCTACGAATCAGACTGGCGAACAGAATGCGCAATCCAGCAGAACCACCAGACTATACCTGATCGCAACGCCGTTGTCACCCCGTTTCGAGTTTTTTTTCGCTTCGCTGGGGTCCGAGCTGTCCCCACCCGGCTAGAACGTGCCCTGCGGCCATTCCTGCTTCAGTTCGATGCGGTTGCCGGCGGGATCGAGCACCCCCACGCGCCGATCCGTCCAGGCAATCCCGGTGAGACGCTCGTACGAGACCTTGCCTTCCTCCAAGCGTTTAACGGTCGCCTCCAAGGAGGGGACCTGGATCACCGCCCGACAGCCGATGGAATCGATCCACGGATCGGCGGTGATGCGGATCCGCAACTCGATCCGCTCCGACCGAAAGCACAGGCGGGTCGCACCCGCCGCGTCCCCGCCGAGGAAGTCGAGCTCGGCCACCTCGGCGTAGAACCAAGTCAACGCTTGGCTGATCCCGGGCGGCGCTTCCAGGTGCACGTGATCGATCGCTTGGATACGGCTCGGCTTCACTTCGCGTGCAACGCCCCCACGTGCCTGTTTAGTCGCGGAATAGGGATTCGCTGAACGCGTCCGCGGTAAACAGCAGCACTTCGGCCTCGGGGGAGCGCCAGGCGTCCGCCGGCAGCCCGGCCTTCATTTCGCAACAGTGGGACAGAAACTCCTCGGCGCTCCAGCCCCGTTCCGCGGCGACCTTGGGGAGAAAACAGCCCGTCCGGCTCCCTCGGCGCACGACCACCCCGTGCGTGCCCGGGATCAACGAGGCGGGTTGGAGGGTCGGTTCAAGGTCCGAGAGAACCGAAACCTCGATGTCCAGCCCCTCCAGCTCTTCGGCCGACACCGGGTCCGCCTGGAAGCGCGAGTCGGCCAGAGATTGGCGGGTCACCTCCCGAATCGTCTGAACGATGTTCTCCGTCGGGGCGAAGGTTCCGACGCAACCGCGGAGCTGCGGCCCAGACCAAAAAGTCACGAAAACGCCACCGAACCGCCCCTCAATCCGGGGCGGCGGCTCCTCCACCGAGGGCGACAGGCCAAGCACCCCCTCGGCGGCCAGCCGCGCCTCGCGGAGCAAAGCTCGTTTGTGCTCCGGCGACTCCAGTGTACGCACAACCGTCATGTCGGCAACTCGCAGGAGCGACCGCTCAGAGATCCACTTCGCGCAGCCGAGCGGTAAAATGACGGAGTTGCTGCGGTGCCTCAACGATCTCCAGAGGTCGCAGTTTATCTCGCTTATCGTTCACTTCAAGCACGGCCTCGATGACGTAGTCGATATGGCTCTGAGTGTATACTCGCCGCGGGATGGCCAGGCGGACGAGTTCCATGTCCGGTGCCTCGCCGTTGCTCCCGAACATCAGGCTGCCGATTTCGACGGCACGGATGCCGGCGTGCCGGTACAGCGCGCAGACCAGGGCCTGGCCGGGGAAGTTCTGCGGCGGGATGTGCGGGCAGGTCGCCGCCGCATCGATGTAAATGGCGTGGCCACCCGGCGGCTCAACGATCTGAACGCCTCCGGCCAGGAGTCGCTCGCCCAAGTATTCCACGCTGCGAATGCGGTATTGGAGGTAGTCTTCGTGCAGTACCTCTTCAAATCCCTGGGCGATGGCCTCCAAGTCACGTCCGGCCAGCCCGCCGTACGTGGGAAAGCCCTCGGTGAGAATCAGCAGATTGCGGGCCTGCCAAGCCAGCTCGGGATCGCGGAACAGCAGCACACCGCCAATATTGGCGAGTCCGTCCTTCTTTGCGCTGATGGTCGCACCGTCGACCAGGTCGAACATTTCCCGAACGATCTCGGGCACCGGCTTGTTGGCGTAACCCGGTTCGCGCTTCTTGATCAGGTAAGCGTTCTCTGCGAAGCGGCACGCATCGAGGAAAAACGGAGTGTCGTACTCATCGCAGACGGCGCGGACCGCCCGGATGTTCTCCATGCTGACCGGCTGGCCGCCGCCGCTGTTGTTGGTGACGGTGAGCATGACGATGGGAATGTGGTCGGCGCCCACGTCCTTGAAGAGTCGCCGCAGCCGATCGATGTGCATGTTTCCCTTGAAGGGGTGGCGCAGGCTGGGCACGTGCCCTTCGTCGATTACCAGGTCGACGGCCTTGGCTCCGGAATGCTCGATGTTGGCCCGGGTGGTGTCGAAGTGGTTGTTGCTGGGCACGACCATGCTCCGGCCGGCCACGACTTCGAACAGGATGCGCTCGCTGGCCCGGCCCTGATGCGTCGGTAGGATATGCTCGAACCCGGTGATCCGGGCGAGGCTGTCGTAGAACCGGTGAAAGCTGGAGGCGCCGGCATAGGATTCGTCGCCGCGCATCATGCCCGCCCACTGTTCGCTGCTCATGGCTCCCGTGCCGCTGTCGGTGAGCAGGTCGATGAGCACGTGTTCCGCGTCGATCAGAAAAACATTCATGCCGGCGCGGCGGAGGACCTCTTCGCGGTGCTCCCGGGTGGTCATGCGGATCGGTTCGACAACCTTGATACGGAACGGCTCGATGATGGTTTTCATGGGCGGACCGTCTTAGCGGGCTGCGGCTCCGGTGCGACGCTCAACCGGCGCGATCGCCTGGCGTGCTCCCGGACGGCCTTCCGGACACATGCCCGAATCCCTGGCCTTCGCCTTAGCAACCGGTGTGCCAGCGGGCTGCGGGGGCCGGGGGATCCTCCGACGGGCCCTGCCGGTGCCACTGCCCGGCGGGCCGTCGGTCCATTGATGCCACCGGTGGCGAGCGAATACGATGCTCCGTCCGGCAGAACTCGCCCGAGGCGGAACGGTGGAGTCGCCGGTTGGCTCGCGGTTTGACCTGATGCCATGGCATTGCCCGTCGTCGCTATCGTCGGTCGCCCCAACGTGGGAAAGAGCAGCCTCTTCAACACGATCTGTCGTTGTCGGACGGCGATCGTGGAGCCGACGGCCGGCGTGACCCGCGACCGCCTTTCCGCGATCTACGACGTGGACGGGCACTACTTCGAGCTGGTGGATACTGGCGGACACGGCGTGGTCGACCGGGACGACCTGGGCGAGCAGGTGGAGCGGCAGATTCGCTTTGCCATCGACCTCGCCCGGCTCATCCTTTTCGTGGTGGATGCCCGCGAGGGTCTCACGCCGCTCGACCGCAGCACCGCGGACTTGCTCCGCCGCCATGGCGATCACGTCCGCCTCATCGCCAACAAGGTGGATGAGCCGCACATGGCTGACACCGTCGGCGAGTTCGCCCGACTCGGCTTCGGTGAACCGCTTGCCGTCAGCGCCCTGAACGGGTCGGGTCGCCGAGACCTGATGGAGTTGATTCAGGAAGGTCTCGCCGGCGGCGGCGACGAGGTGCCCGCCGATCCGGTCATGAAGATCGCCATCGTCGGCAAACGCAACGCGGGTAAGAGCACCTTCATCAACGCCTTGGCCAAAGAGGAGCGGGTGATCGTCAGCGAGAAGCCCGGCACCACCCGCGACAGCATCGACGTGCGCTTCGAGAAGGACGGGCGGACGCTGGTGGCGATCGACACGGCCGGCGTGCGTAAGAGAAACAAGCTCGCCGACGACATCGAGTTTTATGCCCACAGCCGGGCCACGGCGTCGATCCGCCGGGCCGACGTGGTCTTTCTGCTCATCGACGCCACGGTGCCCGTCGGCCAGGTGGACAAGCACCTGGCCGGTTTTGTCGCCGCGGAGCACAAGCCTTGCGTCCTGGTGGTGAACAAGTGGGACCTGGCCAAGGGGCGGGCGTCGACGGACGAGTACGGGAAGTATCTGACCCGCCTGTTGCCGGAGGTCGACTTCGCCCCTGTGGCCTTTACCTCCGCCGTCCGCGGGCGGAACATCGAATCCACCGTGGACCTGGCCGCGGAGCTGTTCAAGCAGGCCCAGACGCGGGTAGGCACCGGGCGGCTGAATCAGGCCCTGCGCGAGGCCCTGGCCGCGAACACGCCCTCGCCGCGGCGCGGGCGCAAGCCACCCAAATTCTATTATGCCACTCAGGTGTCCACCCGGCCGCCCACCATCGTGGTGTTCGTCAACGGGCCGGAGCTGGTCACGGCGAACTACCAGCGGTTCCTGCTCAACCGCTTTCGCGAGGTTTTGCCGTTCGCGGAGATACCGATACAATTGGCCTTCCGGGCGCGGCGGGCCCCTCCGCCGGCGCCGTAACCGCGCCCGGTGGGGGAGTCGCCATGGCGAGTGACACGGCAAGGACACTGGCATGAGCATTGAGCTGCACTGCCCCCGCTGCGGAAAGCTGATCCGGGCGCCGGACAACGCCGGCGGCAAGCACGGGAAATGCCCGTACTGCAAGGAGTCCGTCTACGTGCCCATGCCGGCCGGCGAGGTCGAGGAGATCAGCATCGCCCCCCTGGACGAAGCGGAGGAGCGGCGCGCCGCCGAGGAGCGTCGCCGGTCGATCGAGTACATCACCGCCGTCGACCAGGGGGCCGACACCCGCGGCCTGGCCGACGAAGGCGACGATAGCGTCGACACCCCGGGCGAGGTGATCGACGTGGCCGCCACGGTGGAGATGTTCATCGTGGCCATGCGCGACTCCAAGTTGGACGAGGCGGAGGAAGCGGCCGCGATGCTCAAGCGCACCGGCACGCGCGGCCGGGACTACGTCCAGGGTCTCACCGTCGATGAGATGCCCCCTGAGATCGAGAACGTTCCCCCGCCGGTGGTGCGGGGGTTCCTCAAAACCCTGCTTGCCCGTCTGAAATAGCGGAGAGCTCTGCCGTCGCCGGGACGATCTGAATGCCGGCGTTGCCGTAGATCGAGCTCAGCACTGCGTGGGCCCTGGCGCTGTGGAGCGGCGACGCCGCCTGGTCCGAACCCGGAGCGCCAGCGACGGGCCTTGGCGGCGTCAGTCGTTCGGCCAGGGACGCCCACCTCGCGATCGGTCGCACCTCAGCCACCAAGACCCCGCGCTGGCGCTTGGGGTTCGGATGGCGGCCCCGTGGTGCCCCTGCGGTGTTGCTCGGCGGGTACGGTGCCAGCTACGCAGACGGCGCCCCGTGCCGCGGCCTGGTGCGTGATGGCCATCGGGCCCGTGCCCTGGGGCACAGCCAAGGCGACCAGGTACGACGTGTCCAGAAAAATCACGCGTTCCGCTTGGCGGTTCCGTAAAGATAGTGGTCGTGCTCGGCCGCCCCGTCCTTCGGCCACGTGGGATCGTCCGGGAACTCCTGCGCCGCGCGGGCGAGCGCCAACAACGGCCGGTCGCCGTCCGCCTCCGAAACCAAGACCAACCGGACCGGTGCGTTCGGCGGAAGGCATACCGGCTCGTCGGGAACGAAGACCTTGCCGTCAAAGTGGGCACGTATCGAAGCCATCATGCCCTTCAGTATACCGCCCGCCGCCGCGCCACGCCATCCCCGCCCCGCGCGATCCGAGCCGCGAGCGGTAGCGACCGGATATCGGACCCGTCCCGTGCGTGTCCCGCGTCGCCTACTTCTTAATCGTGATCCATGCGTAATGCGTGCTGTCGTCCGAAAGCGTAGCGACCAGCTTCCATGTTCCCTGACTGAACCCGGTCCGTGTGCTCAGGTTGAAATGCCACTCGCCGTCCGCCAACCGGAACTGGTTTCCGGCCGTGGCCGCGTCGGTCGGCGTGGCGTCGATCGCCGGCTCGGAGTCCACGGCGCTGCTGTACTTGACCGCCTGAAGCGTGTGGATTCCCGTCGGTAGCGGTTCACCACACTGCAAGGCCGTAAACTTCGCCGGGATCGTGCTGCCCAGCTTGAAGGCCCGCAGGGGGTCGGCAAAGCCGCCGCCGGCCGCGTCGGCCCCCCCGATCGGGGGCAGGAATCCCACGAATCCGATGGCGTCGGACACGCCGCAACCGCAGACGCCTGGGGCGACCTTGTCGCCGTCGTTGGAGCAGGCGTCGCACGCATCTCCCATGCCGTCAGCGTCACTATCCGCCTGGTCGGGGTTGGCAACCGACGGGCAGTTGTCGTTCACCTCGGGCAATCCATCGCAATCGGAATCCGTCCCGAATTCCCACGTCTCGCCGTTTAATAAGCCGCCGGCGGTGTAGCCCCCGAACAGCACGGTCATGCCGCGGGCGCTGTCGTAGGCCATCGCATGCCACACGCGCGGCGAAAGCCCGCTGGCGGATCGCAGCGTCCAGGCGCTCCCGTTCCACTCCCACGTCTCGCCGCTGTAACCATCGCCGCTGTTAAAAAGAGCGCAGTTTGTTAGACCCCCGAACAGCACGGACACGCCCCGGCCGGCGTCGTAGGCCATGGCGTGCTCCCAGCGCGGCGATGGCCCGCTGCCGGCGCGCAGCGTCCAGGCCCCGCTCCCGTTCCACTCCCAGGTGTCGCCATAGAGGATGTTTTAGCAGTCGGTTACGCCCCCAAACAGCACGGTCACGCCCCGGCCGGCGTCGTA
>Ga0214473_10011783_pt1 | contig 10270 bp, 10 predicted proteins | sample RVTome_7_FD_203509 | JGI IMG/M metagenome (GOLD analysis project Ga0214473, IMG submission 203509) | Soil microbial communities from uranium-contaminated site in the Upper Colorado River Basin, Wyoming, United States - RVT98D197 | ecosystem: Environmental > Terrestrial > Soil > Contaminated >... | reverse complement strand
CGTACCCCTCCCGTTCAAGGAAGAGCTTGAGGCCGTCCCGGACGAACTGGTCGTCGTCCACCACGAGAATGCGCGGTCCCTTCATCCCTCGTTGCTCTCTTGCGGGGTGTCCATTGGGCGGAGCAGAGCAACCCCGGTGCCGTTCGGGCCGCAGCGCCGCCGAGATGTTCCCAGACCTGCGTTGCCGCGGGCTTAGGAGCAGAAGGCGATCGGCGTGGCGGCGGGCGCCGCGCGCCGCTGCCGCGGAAGAAATGTAAGACTTACCGGGCCGTGGTGATGGAGGAGAGCATGTCGAAGCGGGAACGCCCGGGATGGCGGGGGGTTAGCAGCAAGCCGGGCGCCCGGCGTCGGGACGGGATTTCTTACACGCGGGGGTCAGCGCCTGGCCCGCGGCAGGTCATGCGCCAGGGTCTCGGCCTTCCGGGCGAGGGTGGCGGCCCGGTCGTAGTCGCGGTCGGCGAGGGCCTGGCGCGCCTGGCGCAGGAAGCTCTGGATCGAGGAATAGGTGTCCCGCTCGTCTGGCTGCAGCCCTTCAGTGCGCACCGCCTGCGCGGCCCGTTCGGCGTCGGCCAGGGCGCGCGTGGTGTCATCGAGCAGCCGCCGCCCGTCCGCCTCGGAAAGCTGCGGCTGGAGCGGCGGCAGGGGCGGCGGGGGTGTGGGGGGCGTGAGAGTCGCGGGGGGCGCGGGCCGGGGGCGGGCCGGGGAGGCCGGAACGGCAGGGGGCGCCGGCGGGGAAGGGGCCGCACGCGGCGGCGCGGGCGCGGGGGCCGCGGCGGGGGGCGCCGGCGGGGGAGGCGGCGGCTCCGGCGTGAAGAGCCACTCGATGGCCGCGCACCCATGGAGGGCCAGAGCGGCCGCCGCGAGCAGCGCCAAGGCCGGCCTCACGCCGCGGCCTCCGCCCGCTCGTGCGCGGGAAGCCGGGGCAGTGTGACGGACACCGCGGTCCCCTTGCCCACGGCGGACCGGATGCGGACGGCGCCGCCATGCATCTGGACCGTGCGGTAGACCAGCGCGAGGCCGATGCCGTTCCCGTCCTGCTTGGTGGTGTAGTAGAGGCGGAACACCTTCTCCAGGTCCTCCTCGGGAATGCCGATCCCCTGGTCTTCGACGCACAGCTCGACGCCGCCGCCGGTCTCCGGCCCGGCCCGGAGGGTCACGGCGCCTCCCTCGGGCATGGCGTGGATGGCGTTCTGCGCGAGGTTGAGCAGGGCCTGGCGCAGCAGGTCCGCGTCGCCCATGATGGGGGCCGTTTCCGGGGCCACCGCCACCTCCAGCCGGGCCCCGGCCTGCGCCGCCTCGGCCTCCACCAGGCCCGCCACGTCCGCGAGGAGGGCGGCCACGTCCACGGGGCGCAGGCGTATCTCCTGGGGCCGCACGAACCGCAGGAAGCCCTGGACCACGCGATCCAGGCGCCGGATCTCCGCGCCGATCACCTCGAAGCTCTCGCGGGCTTCGGCCGAATCGGGCGGGAGGTGGCCGCGGAGCAGCTCCAGGTGGATGGTCATGGCGTTCAGCGGGTTCTTCACCTCGTGGGCCACGCCCGAGGTGAGCCGGCCCAGGTCCGCCAGGCGAACGGAGTGATCCACCAGGGAGTGCACCGCCTTCACCGCCTCCAGGTCCTGGATGGCGATGACGGCCCCCGCAAACCGGCCGTCCTCCCGCACCGGGTGGGCGGAGACGCGCACCTCGCGCGCCGCCCCGTCCGGCCCGGCGAGGCGGAGACGGCGCACCTGCCCCGCGGCCCCGGGGGCCCGCAGCGCCTCCAGGGTCCCGGCGAGGGGGTGGTCCGGCTCCAGAAGGTCCGCCAGGGGCCGCCCCACCGTCTCGCGCAGCGGCAGGCCCAGGAGGCCCTCGGCGGCGGGGTTCGCGAACACGAGATGCCCTTCCCGGTTGAGGAACACGACGGCGTCCTGGAGCACGCGCACCATCTGCTCCAGGCGCGTCTTCTCCCCCAGGAGCTGGGCCCGGCGCTCGTGGATCTGCTCCCCGAGCTGGTTCAGCTTGGCGGCGAGCTCACCCAACTCGTCCCCTCGGTCTACGGCCAGGGGCTCGTGCGCCTCGCCCCGCGCCAGGCGGTCCACGCCGGCGGTGATCTGACGCAGCGGGCGCAGGGCAATCCCCCCCAGCGCGAGCCCGGCGCCCAGGGCCAGGGCGAGGGCCACGCCGCCCAGGAGCAGGCTCCGCGTCAGGGCGCCCGCCAGCTCGCGCCGGAGCAGCGAGGTGGAGACGCCGACGCGGGCCGTGCCGAAGGGGAGCGTGCCCAACGTGAGGGGCACCTGGGCCTCGAACACCTGGGCCGGTCCCACCAGGGTGCGCAGCAGATGGAGGGGGTTCCGCTGGGCCACCACCGCCAGCGTTTCGCGCGCGGGGAGGTGCTCGCCCGCCTGCGCCCGGTCGCTGTGGACCACGATGCGGCCGTCGGGGTCCGTGATGGCGCCGTATACCACGGTGGGGGAGTAGCCCACCATGGAATCGAGCAGGGCCCGCATGCCGGGGTCGCGACGGAGCACCTCGGCGGGCGCGGCGCGCGCCCCGGCCAGGGCGCGGCTGGCCTGCAGGAAGATCTGGCGGGCCAGCAGGCCGCCGGTGCTCGCTGCCTCGTCCATGCCCAGGCGGGCCACGTTGGCCAGGTGGACGCCCGTGGCGATGGTCACGGCCAGCCCCACCAGGGCCGCCACCGCAAGCCCTTCCCTGGCCCGCAGGCTCAGGCGCACGTGTCCTCCGGTGATTCGCAGCGTTCCACTTCCGATCCCTTCTCCCCGCCGGGGCGAGGGTGAGGGGGAAAGCTACGCGCGGTAGCGGTTCAGCTTGTTGTGCAGGGTCTTCAGGCTGATGCCCAGGATCTCGGCCGCGCGCGTCTTGTTGTGCCCGGCGTAGTCCAGGGTCTGCAGGATCAACGCCCGCTCGGCCTCGTCCACCGTGGTGCCGATGGACACGGTGAGGGCGGGCGCAGACTCGGGCGCGGCCTGCGGGCGGCGGATCCCCTCGGGGAGGTGGGCCGGCCCGATGGTCTCGCCGCGGCACAGGATGACGGCCCGTTCGATGGCGTTGCGCAGCTCCCGCGCGTTCCCGGGCCAGGGGTACTGCTGGAGCAGACCCATGGTCTCGGGGGCGAACCCCTTCATGTCCCGCCCGTTCTTCGCGGCCGAGGCCTGCAGGAACGCTTCGGCCAGCAGCGGGATGTCTTCCGGCCGTTCCCGCAGGGGCGGGAGCGCGATGGGGAACACGTTCAGCCGGTAAAAGAGATCCTGGCGCAGCCCGCCGTCCTGGATGGCGGCCGCCGGGTCCTTGTTGGTTGCGGCGACCACCCGCACGTCCACGCGGATCTCCACCTTACCCCCGAGGCGCCGGAACGCCCCCTCCTCCAGGACGCGGAGGAACTTGGCCTGAACGGCGGCGTGCATCTCGGCCACCTCGTCCAGCAGGAGCGTGCCACCGTCGGCCATCTCGAAGCAGCCGAGGCGCCGCTCGCCGGCGCCGGTGAAGGCGCCCTTTTCGTGGCCGAAGATCTCGCTTTCCAGCAGCGTCTCGGGGATGGCGGCGCAGTTGACGCCCACGAAGGGGGCCCGGGCGCGGGGCGAGAGGGCGTGGAGGTTGCGCGCCACCAGTTCCTTGCCGGTGCCGCTTTCGCCCAGGATGAGCACCGGGGCGCTGCTGGCGGCGGCCAGCTCCACCTGGCGCTGCACCTCCTTCATGGCCGCGCTCCGGCCCAGCAGGGCGGGCCCCTCGGCGCCGCCCACCTGGCGCCGCAGGAGCGCCACCTCGCGGGCGATCCCGGCGCGCTCCAGCGCCTTGCCCAGGACGACAGTGAGCCGGGTGAGATCCACCGGCTTCGTGATGTAGTCGTAGGCCCCGGCCTTCATGGCCTGGACGGCGGTCTCGATGGTGCCCTGGCCGGTGAGCAGGATGACGGCGGCGAAGGGCAGATCGTCCTGGAGGGCCGCCAGGAGCGCCAGCCCGTCCATCTTCGGCATCACCAGGTCGGCGATGACGACGGCGGGCCGGAAGGTGCGCGCCTTCTCCAGGGCCTCGGCCCCATCGGCGGCCTCCTCCACGCGGTAGCCCTCGCGCGCCAGGAGCGCCCGCAGCCCCTTGCGGGAGGCCGCTTCGTCGTCCACCACGAGAATGCGATCGGCCATGCCCACAGTTTCCCTCCGGTCGCTCACCGTGCGTTCCCGGCGGCGCGCGGCGCTTCGAGCGGGAGGTCAATCCGGAAGGTAGCGCCCCGCCCGCGCCCACCCTCCATGGCGATCCCGAGTCCGCGGTTGAAAAGGGCGACCTCTCTCGGGGATCCCGAAGGCGAGAAGACGTACCCGAGGGCGATGAGAAGGGTCGAGACGCCGCCGGCGACCAGGGGGGCCTCCCGGCGGGAGGACCAGAAGGAGCCCGGGACGAAGGCCACGTAGGCCAGCCACACGGCATGGCCCAGCGGCAGCAGCAGGTCCACGGCGAACACGGCGCCGGCAAGGCCGACGCTGCCGCACACTGTGACCGTGGTGCCTAGCCCCGGCGTCGTCGCGAGGGCGTTGGGACATTCGTGGTCCATCCTCTCGGTGGCACCTCTCAGGCAAACCTACCCGGATTCGCCGGGGATCGTCAAGGGCCGTGCCCGGCCGCGTGCGGCGGCGGACCGGGCTCAAGCAACCCGGGCGACCGCCCGCTCGTGGGGGAGGCGCGCCAGGTCGCCCAGCAGGAGGCCCGCCCAGCGATAGATGTTGTGCTCGCGCACGTTCTGGCGCATGCGCGCCATGCGGGCCTTTCGCTCGTCCAGCGGCATCTCCACGGCGGTCCGGATCACCTCGGCCATCTCGTCCAGGTCGTAGGGATTTACCAGGAGGGCGTCCCCGAGCTCCCGCGCGGCGCCGGTGAACCGGCTGAGGATGAGCACCCCGTCGCCGTCATCGCGGACAGAGACAAACTCCTTGGCGACCAGGTTCATCCCGTCGTGGAGCGAGGTCACCATGCAGAAGTCGGCGTGGCGGTAAAAGGGCCAGATGTCGCGGTGCTCGTGGTGGCCCTTGAGGTAGAGGATCGGCCGCCAGGCCTTGGTCTGCAGAGCCCGGTTGACCTGCTGGACGGTGTCCTCCACCTCGGCCTGGAGCGCCTGGTAGCGCGCCACCCGGCTCCGGCTGGGCGCGGCAAGCTGGACGAAGGTCATCCGCGCCCGGTACTCGGGGTAGCGTTCGAAGAAGCGCTGCAGGGCCCGAAATCGCTCCGGGAGGCCCTTGGTGTAGTCCAGGCGCTCGACCCCGACCCCGAGGCAGGCGGGCGCGATGCCCAGGCGCTCCAGCAGCGCCTCGCGCGAAACGGCCGGGGGTTCCTCCAGGAACGCCGGCGCGACGCTGATGGGGAAGGGCTTGACGGACGTCACGTGCTGCCCCCGGGAGACGGCGAAGCGTTCCCAGTCCACCCGGGCCTCGATGGCGCGCTCCACGGTCTCCAGGAAATTGTTGCAGTAGTACTGCGTGTGGAAGCCGATGAGGTCCGCCCGCAGCATCCCCAGCAGGATCTCCTCCTGCCGGGGGCAGATCCCGAACACCTCAAAGTTCGGCCACGGGATGTGCCAGAAGATCGCCACGCGGGCGTCGGGGCGCTCGCGCTTGATGAGGGCCGGGAGCAGGGCGAAGTGGTAGTCCTGGATCAGGACCATGGGGGCGTCGGTGCCCGCCATCTCTTCGAGCACGGCCGCGGCGAACTTCTCGTTGACCGCCTGGTAGTGGCTCCAGTCCTCGGGGCGGAAGAGGGGGCGCGTGTGCACGATGTGGCAGAGCGGCCAGAGCCCCTCGTTGGCGAACCCGTGGTAGTACCCGTCCTCCTCTTCCGGGGAGAGCCAGACCCGCCGGAGCGTGTAGCAGGGGTCGTCGGGGGGCACGGCCAGCCGCCCGCGGGCGTCGGCGACGTGCGCGTCGGCGTCGCCGCTGGCCTGGGCGACCCAGACCCCGCCGCAGGCCCGCATCACCGGCTCCATGGCCGTGACGAGGCCGCTGGCCGGGGTCCGCGCCTGGATCTGCCCGTTGCTCCACACGTGGCTCACAGGCTCCCGATTGGAGACCACAAGAAGGGGCCGGTCCGCGAGATGGAGGCGGACGAACTGCTTCAGCCGCTCCTCCGTCCAGAGGGTCTCCCCCCGGAGCCGGAGCGCCGCCTCCTGTTCGGCGGTGGCGCGGGCTCGGTACAGGCTCTTGGCCAGCCCCGTGACCTCCAGGGCCAGGGGGCCGAAGAGCCTGGCGTCCGGGACGGTGGGGGGCGGGACCGCCCGCCCGGTTCGGAGGCCCCGCGTCCACTCCGCCAATTCCGCGAGGGGGTGCGTGATGCTGATGCGGACGATGACCAGGGTGATGGATGAGAGGACAAGGGCCAACACCAGGAAGCGCAACCCGTTGAGGCGCCACAGCTCCCACGCGGCGTGGTCCAGGTGCGATGCGTCGAGCAGCACCACCAGGGCGCCGGCTGGCCGATCCCCCTGCTGGAGCGGGAGCGCGTGCACGTACGTCCTGGCGCCGTTGATGCGCCGGATCCCCTTCTGCGCGGCCCCCGCGGCGATCGCCTCGGTGACCTCGGGCAGGGGGGCGGGGGGCGCCAGGGCGCGATCCGAAGGCCGCCCGATGGGGCCGGCGAACCGATCGTAGACCGCGATGTTCTGATGCGGCCTCGCGTATTTCTTCACGAGCCGCTCCACCTCGGTCACCGCGCCCCGGGCCACCGCCGGCTCGACGGTCTCCCGGAGTCCCTCGCCCAGCAGGGCCGCCCGGCGCTCCAGCTCGCCGGTGAGCCGGTGCCGTTCTTCCCGGATCTGGAAGGCGGTGAACCCGGCCATGACGACCAGGAGGGCGGCCCAGATCGCTCCCAGGAGGCGGGGGGTGAACCTCATGATCTGCCCCTCCGGCTTCGCGTGGCCGCCGTGGCCAGGGCGGACAGCAGCCGCCCGACGTCGGTCACGTCCCGCAGCCGGTAGGCCGCGCGCGAGCCCTCACCGTCCGGCCCGACCCTGATCGTGATGGCCGTTGCCCCGAGGGCCCAGAAGGCGGCCTTGTCCGTTCGGTCGTCACCCAGGACCAGGACCGCAAAGGGCGCGGGGAGCTGGGGGGCGACGCGATCCACGATCCAGCGGGCGCAGGCGCCGTTGTCCCAGCGCGCCTGGGGCAGGCTGCGGGTGGAGGAATTCGGGCGCCCTCAGCCGGCGTAGCCGCGCGAGCGCATGCAGCCTGCGTAGGCCGTCCGGTACGCCTCGTCAGCCTGGCGGTTCTCATTGATGCCGTACAGGGCCCCGCCGGCCGCGCCGACGAGCCCGCCAATGGCGGCCCCCTTGCCGGCTCCCTTCCCCCCGTCGGCGATGGCGCCGGCCGCGGCCCCGAGCCCGGCCGTTGCGGCGCCGCCGATGATCGCGTCCTTGGCGACCTCCCACGTCTTGTCGCGCTGCCCCACGTGGCTGCTCGCGTAACGGTTACAGGCCGCAATGTCCGCCTGGGTGGGGACGCCGCCGGCGACGGGGGCTGCCGCGCCGCCCCCCACCCCCCGCGCCGTCCCACCCCCCGTGCCAGGCCGTTTCACGTCCGCTGTGGCCTGCCGCGAGGTCTCGCTGGGCGTCCATTTCGCCACGACCAACCCGGTGATGAAGGCGGTCGCCAGCACGAGCAGGATAGAGAAGGTGGCGAGCTTCCAGGGGTTCCGTGCCTGATCCGTCATGTTTCTCCCTCCCGGGGGGCGTGGCGGGCCGGATGGCCCGTCACGCCCCCCGACTGTCCGGCGTGCGCCGCCAGAGGCCCGGGGGGCACCGCCGGCGCGTCGGGGCTACGGGCCGCGTCGGATCGTCCTTGAAGACGAGGTTCCCCTCCCTCAGTCCTTCCAATCCCGATCCCTGTCCCGACCGCGAATCGCTGATGGGTATCTTCCCCAACACGACGGACACGGGAACGGGAGGGGGATCGGGATTGAATGGTCCGATCACTTGAGACGAAAGACACTAGACGCCCGCGAAGAGGTTCTGTTGGTACCAGCTCTCCTCCCACGGACGCGGGAGCGGTTCCGCGGCCCGAGAGGAGAGGGCGTCTTCATCGGCGCCGGCCTGCTGATCCAGCGCCATGGCGGAGTAGCCCACGGAGGGGTCGTCTGCCGGATGGCCCAGCGTGGCGGGGCCGACGACGAAGGTTTCGGCCAGAGCGGTCCCGGCCAGGAAGAGGAGCGTGAGGAATCCCAGAACGATCGTCAGCTTCTTCATGGCTGTTTCCTCCCGCGTTCCCCCCCGGAGGCATTCCGGGGGTTTCTCGCTTCTCTGCTGGGGTGGCAAGGGTGATGCCAGGAAGATCCGAGACGTGGTTCGCGGCTTTCCGAACCTTTGTTAGTGCAGGGTTGTCCAGGTTCTGGACCTAGACGACGAGACCATATGGGGTTCGGGTCTGCGCCCCTCTCGTGTAAGAATTACAGAGATGCCTCGCGAGGAAACCCCGGCTGGTGCCCAAGAGCACGTGGGCCATAGGGAGTTCGCGTGTGGCGGCTGCCCGGTGGGCCGAGAATTTCTTACACGGGGGGACAGAAGAGGCCGGGGGATCGGGCGGGTGAGAAGGATCGAGCGAAAAAAGCGGCGGCCGACCCGGAGCCGGGTCGGCCGCCGTGTGCGGACGGGTTCCAGGGTCGGGCCGTCAGTTCACGTATCCGCGGGACCGCATGCACTGCTGGTACGCGGTCCGATACGCCTCGTCCTGCTTGCGGTTCTCGTTGATCCCGTAGAGCGCGCCGCCGGCCGCCCCCACGATCCCGCCGATGGCGGCCCCCTTGCCTGCACCCTTGCCGCCGCCTGCGATGGCGCCGGCGGCGGCGCCGATGGCCGCCGTCGCGGCCCCGCCGATGACCGCGTCCTTGGCGATCTCCCACGTCTTGTCATTGGGGCCGGTCGGCCCGGCCGCGTATCGGTTGCATGCCTCGATGTCGGCCTGGGTGGGGGTCGCGCCGGCGGGCCGGGATGCCGCCGTCCCCTTCGCGGGCTGGTCGAACACCGAGACCTGCAGCGGCTGCTCGGGCGCCTGCGATCCAGCCGAGCCCCCGCGGCCCGCGGCGGGCCGGCTCTCGGCGGCTTTCGCGGCCGGCTTCGCGGCGGGGGCGGCGGCGCGCCGATCGGTGTTCGCCGCCGTGGTCGCGGTGTTCGATGAGGGCCGGGTGGCCAGGACGACCCCGGTGACGGCCCCTATGCCGAGGAGGATCATCAATCCGATGCTGACCTTCTTCCACGGATTCGCGGCGGATTCTCCCATGTCCGTCCTCCTTCCGCGGGCGACGCGGCCCGTTCAGCAGGTTGCCCCGCTCCTCGCTCCCCAAGCCGCCTTGCACCTCGGCCCTCATGGGCGGCCCGCGGGAGCGTGTCTTCGTCAATAATGTGACGCGTTCCGATCCGTTGCGCAAGCCCCAATCCAGCGGCGCGAATCCGTGGCGCGGGGAGAAGGTCTTACGCATCGCAGCGGAAGATTCTACACGATGCCCCTCCGCACCGTTGCCGATCGCGCCCCGGGTGGCGCTGCCGGGTCCTCCCTAACTCCATATTCTGCGCGGTGATAGCGCGCATGGGGGCGGGGTGCGCTCGCGTCCCCCGCCCGTGGCACCGGGGTTGCTTAAACGCGGAGGTCTTCCCGCACCGGCCCGCGCCGCCGGGAGGTCCGGATCCGGTGGAGGGCCGCATGGCGCACCACGACAACGCGGACGCAACGCACGCGGACATCCGGGGTAGCCTTCGCGAGGCGCATCGCCGCCGCCTCGCGCAGGCCGAGCGGGTTCTGGAACGCCTGCTGGCCCGGAAGGACTATGGGGTCTGCGAGGACTGTGGCGAATTCATCGGAGTGGAACGCCTGCGGATCATGCCGTTCGCCCCGCGGTGCGCGACGTGCGCCGCGCGCGGGGTGGTCCGGGAGCGTCCCGCGGGACCTGCCGGCCCAGGCAACGGGTCCAATGGCGCCAGCGGATCCTCCGATGTCTCTCTCTCGTGACGCGTCCGCCGGCCCGGGCTGCGCCGCCCGTCATCGCGTCTGGGTCCGGAGCCGCTCCACGGCCTCCTCGGCGGCGCGCCGTGCGGCACGGGCCCCGGCGGCCTCCTTCTGGCGCAAGCGATATTCCCCCGCGGCCTCGGGCATGGAGGGGCGAGGCGGCAGGATCCGCTTGGGATCGCCCTCGATGGCGTCGAGGTACTGGGATCCCGCCCCGGCCGCCTCGCGCCCGCGCACGACCTCGATGGCGCGCGTCTCCGCTACCCTGGCCTGGGCCGCCGCCAGGCGGGCGAAGTGGA
>Ga0214473_10011782_pt1 | contig 10271 bp, 6 predicted proteins | sample RVTome_7_FD_203509 | JGI IMG/M metagenome (GOLD analysis project Ga0214473, IMG submission 203509) | Soil microbial communities from uranium-contaminated site in the Upper Colorado River Basin, Wyoming, United States - RVT98D197 | ecosystem: Environmental > Terrestrial > Soil > Contaminated >... | reverse complement strand
TCCTCCCAGGGAACCTCCACCACGCGCAGCAGCTCGTCGATGCTGGACTCGCCGCGTAGGACGTGGGCGAGCCCGCTCTCCCAGAGCGTCTTCATTCCGGCGAGGCGCGCGGCGTCGGCCACCCGGTCCGCCGATTCACCTGCCGCGATCCGCCGCTCGACCTCCGGCGATACCGTGAGCACCTCGAGGATCGAGAAACGGCCCCGGTAGCCCGTCATGGCGCAGTCGGGACACGCCGCGGCGCGGTAGAGCGGCGTCCCAACGGGGACCCATTTCCGCACCTTCTCCGGCGGGACCTCCATCCACACTTCCTTGCAGGTCGGGCAGAGCTTCCGCATGAGCCGCTGCGCGATGACGCCGCGCAGCGCCGCGGCGATCTTGTAGGCCTCGACGCCGATGTCCACGAGCCGGGTAACCGCGTTGGGCGCGTCGTTGGTGTGCAGGGTCGACAGGACGAGGTGGCCGGTGAGCGACGCCTGGACCGCGATCTGCGCGGTTTCCTTGTCCCGGATTTCGCCGACCAAGATCACGTTCGGGTCCTGGCGCAGGATGGACCGCAGGGCCGTGGAGAACGTGAGCCCTGCCTTCTCCTGGACCTGCACCTGGACCACCCCGGACATCCGGTACTCCACCGGGTCCTCGACGGTCACGATGTTCACGCCCTCGGTCTGGATCTGGCGGATCATCGAGTACAGGGTGGTGGTCTTGCCGGACCCGGTGGGCCCGGTGACGAGGATGATGCCCTCATGATTCTGGAGGAGTGCCGTGATCCCCTCGGCCTCGCCGGGGTTGAAGCCGAGCGAATCGAGCGACTTGACCGTCGCCCGCGAGTCCAGAATCCGGATCACCACCTTCTCGCCGAGCGCGGCGGGAAGGGTCGAGACGCGGAGGTCGATCGGCTGCCCGTTGACCGACACGCGCGCCCGGCCGTCCTGGGGCCGCAGGCGGTCCGAGATGTCGAGGGCCGAGACGATCTTGATGCGCGAGATCAGCGGGATGCCGGCGTTCCGCGGGATCCGCATCACCTGCCGCAGCACGCCGTCGATGCGGTAGCGCACCGCAACGCCGCCCTCCTCGGGCTCGATGTGAATGTCGCTGGCCCGCTGCAGGATCGCCTCGGAGATGATCATGTCGACCAGCCGGACGACGGGGCGTTGGCTGGCCTCCTCGACGGCGCCGCCGATTTCCTCGGGCGGGAGCGAGGCCTCGTGGAGCTGCACCAGCTCCGCCGAGCCCTCCATCCCCTCGAGCAGCTTGTCGATCGCCTTGCCCGGCTGATACGCCTCATCCAACTTCTCGGCGATCTTGGACGGCGACAGCAGGCTCGGGCGAATCTCCCGCGCGGTGGCGAACGCCAGCGCCTTTTCCGCATCGATGTCGAACGGATTGGCGGTAGCGATCTCGAGGAACGAGTCCGTCATCCGCAGCGGCAGCACCCGGTAACGTCGCGCCAGCTGCTCCGGCACCCCCAACGCCACTTTCGGGTCGAACTGGGACAGGTCCGCGACCTTCAAGCGAAAACGACCCGCCAGCGCCGTCAGAATCTGGTCGTCGGTCGCCAGTTTGCGGGCGACCAGCGTCTCCCACAGAGTGCGGGACGGCTCCGCATGGGCGCGGGCGTCGGCCAGGGCCTCAGGCGTGACGAGCTCCTCGAGGGAGCCCGCCAACCATTCGTCGGGGAAGGTGACGTCAGGCATGGGGGAGTCGTAGTAACCTAGCCAGGCGTCCGACCCCGTCCAGCCCGCGGGTTCACAGAATGTCCCAGAGATCGCGTGTCACGTCGAACGCGAAGCGCGCGCGGCGGCTCTGGAGGCCGTATCCCGTCTCGACGCGCACGACGCCGAGGATCTCGAGCCCCAACCCGAGCGTTACCCGCGTGCCCGTGGTGGCCTGCCACAACGTGCCGGGGAATGGGCGGTCGGCCCACCCGGCAGCAACGTAGGGAGCGAGGGTGATCGCCGCGGGCAGCCGGCCATACGACCCCACCCCGACCTCCAGGCCCCGCACGGGCACGCGCCACTCGGCGTGTGCCACGGCCGCGGCGCGTCCACCCCAGCTGCGAAACCCATCGCCCAGGAGCGTGCCGCGGCCGCCCAGGACGAACGCCCGGAACGGCGGCAGATCCTCGCTCGCCACGCCCCCCCCGGCGCGGACCAGCAGCCGGGTGGCGCCGAGCGGGAGGAGCACCTGGCCGTCGGCGGCGGCCCGGCCGTAGGTCACCCCACCGTCCAGGCGGCCGGCCTCGAGCACGAACCCAGCCCGGAAATCGCGTTGCACGGCAAACCCCGCGCTGCGGTGCCGCAGCGCGATCCGCGCGAAGTCGAGGGTCGCGTCGCCGAGCGCGACGTTGGCCCGCAGAACCCCGTTGGCCGGCGGGGCGCGCGCGGTCACCGACCAGAGGCGCTCGTGTCCCACCGTCACCTGCCATTCGGCCCGCGCACCCAGGGCGCGGCGCAGCCCGAGGCTCGCACCGTCCACGAGCACGTAGTCGCCGTAATCGTCGCCGAATTCCCGGGCCGCGATCGAGTTGAGCAACGGGGCGATCACCGGTTGGTCCGCCACATCGCGCAGTTCGCGGTACGCCGCGAGCTGGAGGCCGCCCGCATACGCCAGCGTGAGCAAGCCTTTGGGACGCCGGTCGGCGAACCCGTAGCTCGCGAGCAGCCGTGTCTCGAGCCGATCGCCGGCGGCCCGCCACACGACGCCCGCACCCAGTGCGAGCCCTTCGACACGATTCGCCCGCACGAGGTCGCTCACGCGGCGGGCGCCCAGGCGGCGGGGGCGCAGGCCCGAGAGGACCCGCCCGCCCGCGACCCGCCGAACCTCGGCGCGTACCCGTTCGAGATCGTTGCGCCGCACGGGCTCGGCGACGCCACCGATCGCGGCGTCGATCGGCGCGCTCCACGGGAATGAGTCCACTTCGGCCTTGGGGAGCGCCACGATCTCTTGACCGCTGAACCACGCGGATACGAGGCCCAGGTTGAACACATACCCGTCGATCTCCCAGCGGGCGCGGATAATGCCGCGCGCGGGGATGTCGAGCCAGGCACCGCGCCGCCGGATCTCGATCTCCTGCCGGTACGGGAGCCAGAAGCGGTTCTCCCACAGGGCGTTGTCCAGGACGATACTCACGTCCTCGAGCCGGCTGTCGAGGTACGACGGCGGGGTGAAGTTGAAGCTCAGCCGGACGAGGTCGGCCGTTGCGGCGTCCAGGTACAGCGTGCCCACGATGCGGGGTAGCGCAAAATCCTTGGGCCGCACGCGCAGCGTCACCACACGGACGGCACGCTCGGGCAGGGTGATGGTGACCGTGTCGCCGAGCGCGAAATCGTAGAGTGCCGCGCCGCCCTGGCTGATGGGGTGCGGAACGTCCCGCACCTCGTCGCCGTCTCCCAGACGGATGAGGGGACCAAAGTTGTTCTGAACGATGCCGAGGTGATCGCGGTGATACGCCATGTCGTTGGGCATTTCGTCGCGATCGCGCCAGCCCACAATGCGTTGCTTGCTGAGGCCCGGCGCCTTCCAGTAGACTTCGAGCTCCAGCTGATCGGCCTTGACGAGCCGCGGGGGCTCCGTCAGCCCTTCGCCGACTTGCCCCAGGAAGAAGAGGAACCCGTGAGCCCGAGCCTTGTAGTCCTGGAGCGCCGAGTCCTGCGCCGCCTGGGTGCGCCGGTCAACGGCGCGGCGCGCGAGGGCGAGCGCCGGGTCGGAGTTCCAGGTCTGCGCGGCCAGGGGAGTGACGAGGAGCTGCAACGCGAAGGCGGGCAACCGGACGGAACGCATCTGCGCGTAATCTCACCGGGTGCCGGAGCGGCGGCAAGCGCCGCCCTCGTGGCGGCGCCCCGGTGAGCGATGCCCGCGCCGAATTCCTGCGCCGCGCCGAGCGAGGCGGCGCGGTCCCGGTCGTCCGCGAGGTGCTGCTCGACGCCGACACCCCGGTCGCGGCGTTCTCGAAGATCGCGCGCCCGCCGTTCGCGTTCCTGCTCGAGTCGCTGGTGGGCGGGGAGCGCTGGGCACGCTACACGTTTCTCGGCACGGAGCCGCGCGAAGTGTGGCGCTACCGGGGCCGGGCCGTAGAGCGCTGGACGGCCGGCACCGGTTGGGCGCCGGCAGGCGCAACCGACGATCCCGTCGGCCATTTGGCTCAGATCCTTCGCGCCTACCCCGCCGTGGCGGTGCCGGGTCTGCCCCGTTTCAGCGGGGGCGCGGTGGGTTACCTGGGTTACGATCTCGTGCGCACCATGGAGCGCCTCCCCCACCCGCCCGCCGACACGCTGGGCGTGCCGGACGCGGTCGTCATGATCGCCGACTCGCTCGTGATCCTGGACAACCTGTATGGCCGAGCGATTTTGGTCGCGAACGCGCTGCTGCCCCCGGGCGCGCCGGCTCAGGAGGCGGCGCGCCAGTACGATGCGGCCGAGCGCCGGCTGGACGAGCTGGCGGCGCGCCTGGCGGCCCCGCACACGCTCGCGCCGCTGGCGATCACCGGGGGCGCGGAGCCCCCACTCACGACTTCGCGCTACCCCCGTGAGGCGTACGAGCGCGGCGTGGAGCGCATCCTCGATTACATCCGCGCGGGCGACACCTTCCAAACGGTGTTGTCCCGCCGCCAGGAAGTGCCGGGCGCGGTCGATCCCCTGCGACTCTACCGCTACCTGCGCGCGCTCAATCCGGCGCCGTATCTGTTCTACCTCGGCCTCGATGACTGCACCCTCGTGGGCAGCTCGCCTGAGGTGCTGGTGCGCGTGGAGGGGCGCGAGGTGACCGTGCGGCCGATCGCCGGGACGCGGGGGCGCGGCGCGACGCCCGCCGAGGACGCCGCGCTCGCCGACGAGCTGCTGCGGGACGAGAAGGAGCGGGCGGAGCATATGATGCTGGTGGACCTGGGCCGCAACGATGTGGGTCGCGTCGCTGAGTACGGCACGGTGCGCGTCACGGAGATGCTCACCATCGAGCGGTACTCCCACGTGCAGCACCTCGTGAGCGAGGTCCGCGGCCGGCTGCGCGACGGGTTAGATGCGCTCGATGCGTTCAAGGCGTGCTTCCCGGCGGGCACGGTGACCGGCGCGCCCAAGGTGCGTGCGATGGAAATCATCGACGAGCTCGAGCCGGAGCGCCGCGGCCCTTACGCGGGAGCGGTGGGCTACGTCGGGTGGGGTGCCGAGAATCTCGACACGGCGATCGCGATCCGCGCGGCGCTGGTGTTGCCGGACCGCGTGGTGGTGCACGCGGGCGCGGGGATCGTCGCCGACTCGGATCCCGCGAGCGAGTTCGACGAGAGCCAGGCGAAGGCCCAAGCCGTACTCAAGGCCATCGCATTGGAGCGCTCAGAATAGCGAGTGCGCCTGGGTGGACAACTGGCCCGCCTACTGACCTGACCGCGGGCCTGGCCGGCCGCGCGTGACCCGCGCACCCCCCGAGTGCTATATTCTGCGCCTGTGTTCAAGCTGATCAGCACATCGGGCGATCAGTCGATCGAACTGCAACCCAGTCGCACACTGGTCGTCGGCCGGGCCGTGACCAGTGACGTCCCCATCTACGATCCCACCATCTCCCGGCGCCACGCCGAGATCGCGTCCACGCCGAACGGCGTGCGCGTGCGGGACCTCGGGTCGTCCAACGGCACGTTCCTGAACGGCGCACGCGTCACCGAAGCGGACGCCGCCGCGAACGACGTCATCACGTTCGGGAAGGTGGCGTTCCGGGTGAAGGACGTCACCGCGCCGAGCCGGCCCCAGGTGGTGCCACCCCTCCCGCTGGACTTCGCCGGGGGCAAGGCGAACGCGGCCGGTACGATCGTGCGCCAGCTGCCGGTGAAGAACTCCGGCGGCGTTCCCGCCATTGTGGTGGACCGCCCGTCCGGCACGTCGCATCTCAAGGTCCGGGCGCAGACCCAGGAGGAGCGGCGCGAGAAAAAGCTCTCGTTGCTGCTCGAGATCTCGAAGGAGCTGTCGCGGCAGCAGGAGCTCGACCGCCTGCTCGACAAGGTGGTGGATTTCACGTTCCAGGTGATGAGCGTCGATCGCGTCTCGATCCTGCTGCTCGACGAGAAGACCGACGAGTTGATCCCCCGGGTGTCGCGCAGCCGCACGGGCGACGCGAGCGCCGCGCGCCACGTGCCGCAGTCCATCGCCCGCAAGGCCATCACGGAGCGGGTCGCGATCCTGTCCGACAACGCGGCCACGGACGATCGCTTCAAGGGGAAGTCGATCCTGATCCAGAGCGTGCGGAGCGCCATGTGCACCCCGCTCCTCGGCGCGGACCAGAAAGCACTCGGCATCCTCTACGTGGACAACCAGACCGCGACCCACTCATTCACCGACGAGGACCTCGAGTTCCTGATCGCGTTCGCGGGGCTCACCGCGGTGGCCATCGAGAACTCCCAGATGTCCGAGCGCATCCGCCGCGAGGCGCTCGTGCTCTCGAACTTCCAGCGCTACTTCGCGCCCAACCTCGCCGCGCAGATCGTGCAGCAGGAGGGCGCGGTACGCCTGGGGGGGCAGAAGCGGCCGGTCGTGATCTTCTTCTCGGACATCCGCGGGTTCACGACGATGTCCGAGACGATGAGCCCGGACGACATCGCGACGCTGCTCAACGAGTACTTCACGGAGATGGTGGAGATCGTGTTCGAGCATGGCGGCACGCTGGACAAGTTCATGGGCGACTCCATCATGGCGCTGTGGGGCGCGCCGATCGCCCACGAGGACGACGCCGACCGCGCGATGGCCTGCGCCACCGCCCAGCTCGCCGCGCTCGAGCGGCTGAACGTGCGCTGGCGAGAGCAGGGCCGGCCCGAGCTCAAGATCGGGGTGGGGATCAACTTCGGCGAGGTGTTCGCCGGCAACATCGGCTCGGACCGGCGCCTCGAGTACACGGTGATCGGGGACGCGGTCAACATCGCCAGCCGGCTCTGCTCCTCGGCCGGCCCGAACGAGATCCTGATTTCCGATCCGTTCTTCCAGGCGCTCAAGCGGCCGCCACTCGTGGATGCGCTGGAGCCGCTTCAGGTCAAGGGGAAGTCGAAGCCGCTGGGCGTCTACCGCATGAAACGGTAAGCCCGTCCGAAGCGCGCCAGCAGGTCGAGCGCCAGCCGGACCGGCAGGCCCATCACCCCGAAGAAGTCGCCCTCCACCCGATCGATCAGTGGCGCGCCAACGCCCTGGATCGCGTACGCCCCGGCCTTGTCGAGCGGCTCGCCCGTCGCCACGTACGCCTCGAGCGTGAATCGGTCGGCCGGGCGCATCGTCACGTGCGACACGTCGAGCGCCTGCGCGACCTCGCCGTCCCGTGCCACCGCCACCGCGGTCATCACCTCGTGCGTGCGGCCCTGCAGCCGCAGCAACATCGCGACCGCAGCGGGAGGCGAGTCGGGCTTGCCGAAAATCTCGCCGTCCAGCACGACCGTCGTGTCGGCCGCGAGGATCACCTCGCCCGGCGCGCGGGCCACCACCGCCTCCGCCTTGGCCCGGGAGACGCGCGTGACGTAGGCGTCAGGCGGCTCCCCTGCCCGCACGCGCTCGTCCACATCCGGGACGATCACCCGGAACGGCACGTGCAACATCTCGAGCAGCTGGCGGCGGCGCGGGCTGCCGCTCGCGAGGATGATGGGGGCAGTCATCAGCTTTCAGCCATCAGCTTTCAGCCATGAGGTTTCAGCTGACGGCTGATAGCTGATAGCTGATAGCTGACGGCTGATAGCGATCCCTCATCTCTCAAGTATCAGCGTGACCGGCCCGTCGTTCACCAGCTCGACGTCCATCATCGCGCCGAATTCGCCCGTCTCGACGGGCATCCCGCCGCCGCGCGCGCGCAGCAGGGTCACGAACCGTCCGTAGAGGGGGATGGCAACGTCCGGCGCCGCCGCGCCGACGAAGCTCGGCCGCCGCCCCTTCTGGGCGTCGCCGTAGAGGGTGAACTGCGACACGACCAGCACGCCGCCCCCCACTTCGTCCAGCGCGCGATTCATCTTGCCCGCGTCATCGGCGAAGATGCGCAGCCCGAGGATCTTGTCCACCATCCAGTCCAGCGCGGCTTCCGTGTCCCCCGGCGCAAAGCCGACGAGCACGAGGAGCCCGACCCCGATCCGGCCCGTGACGCGGCCGTCGATCCGCACTTCGGCACGAGAGACGCGCTGGAGGACTACCCGCATGGAAGGCTGGAAGGTGGGAAAGTGGGAAGGTGGGAGGCGGAGAGGTCGGGTGGCCATTCCAACCTTCCGTCCTTCCGTCATTCCACCGTCACGCTCTTCGCCAGGTTCCGGGGCTGGTCCACGTCACAGCCTCGCCGCACCGCGATGTGGTACGCCAGCAGCTGCAACGGAACGGTCGTGAGAACGGGCGTGAGCAAGTCGAGCGTGTCCGGGATCTCGATCCGCTCGTCCGCAAGCCGGGCGAGCCCCGTGTCCCCCTCGGTCACGATCGCGATCACACGGCCGCCGCGCGCCTTCACCTCTTCGACGTTGCTCACGACTTTCTGGTACACGGCGTCGCGCGGCGCGATGAACACGACCGGCATGCGGTCGTCGATCAAGGCGATCGGGCCGTGTTTCATCTCGGCGGCCGGGTAGCCCTCGGCGTGGACGTAGGAGATCTCCTTGAGCTTCAGGGCGCCCTCCAGCGCGACGGGGAAGTTGTAGCCGCGGCCCAGGTAGAGGACGTGAGCCGCGCCCATCAAGCGCTCCGCCAGCCGCTCGACCTGCGGCGCGGTCGTGCGCAGCACCCGTTCCACCAGATCGGGGAGGGCCGTGAGCGCGCGCACGACGTCGCGACCCTGGAGCACGGAGAGGGCGCGCAGCCGGCCGAGCTTCAGCGTGATGAGGGCGAGCGCGGCGATCTGACTCGTGAACCCCTTCGTGCTCGCCACTCCGATCTCGGGCCCGGCGTGGAGGTAGATGCCGCCGTCCACCTCGCGCGCGATGGTGCTCCCCACCACGTTGATCACGCCGAGTGTCCGCGCGCCCCGCCGCTTCGCCTCTCGCAGCGCCGCCAAGGTGTCGGCGGTCTCCCCCGACTGTGACATCCCGATGACGAGCGTGCGGTCGTCCACGATCGGGTTGCGGTACCGGAACTCGGACGCGTACTCGACCTCGGCGGGAATCCGGGCGAGCTCCTCGATCATGTACTCGCCGATGAGACCGGCGTGCCAGGACGTGCCGCACCCGGTGATGACGATGCGCTGGACCCGCAGCAGGTCCTCGTCCGAGATGTTGAGCCCGCCGAGCTTGACGGTTCCTTCCTCCTCGAGCAGGCGGCCGCGCAACGTGTTCCGCACGCTCTCGGGCTGCTCCATGATCTCCTTGAGCATGAAGTGGGGGTAGCCGCCGCGCTCGATGGCCGCGAGGTCCCACTCCACCTGCGTGACGATGCTGTCCTTCTGCGCGGCCGCGAGATCGAAAATGCGGTAGTCGTCGGGGCGCACGACGGCGATGTCGCCGTCATCCAGGTAGATCACCGACCGGGTGTGCGCCAGCACGGCCGATGCATCGGACGCCACGAAGTTCTCCCCGTGACCGAGGGCCACGAGCAGCGGCGATCCGCGCCGCGCCGCCACGATCGTCCCCGGCTCGCGAGCCGAGACGACCGCGACGCCGTAGGTGCCCTCCACCTGGTGCAAGGCGGCGGCGACCGCCTCGCCCAGCCCGCTTCCGCCGGCGACGCGCTCCTCGATGAGGTGGGCGACGACTTCGGTGTCGGTCTCCGAGCGGAAGACATGCCCCCGCAGGGTGAGGGCGGCGCGCAGCACGCCCGCGTTCTCGATGATGCCGTTGTGCACCAACGCCACCACACCCCCGCAGTCCGTGTGCGGGTGGGCGTTGCTCTGGTTCGGCGCGCCGTGCGTGGCCCAGCGCGTGTGCGCGATCGCGGTGTGGCCTTCCAAGGGCGCCCCGGCGAGCAACTGCTCCAGCACAGCGATCCTCCCGGGCGCCTTCACCACTTCGATGCGGTTATCGCGCACCACCGCCACGCCGGCGGAGTCGTACCCGCGGTACTCCAGCCGTTTGAGCCCCTCGAGTACGAGGGGCACCGCCTGACGCGGCCCGGTGTAGCCTACGATGCCGCACATAGTCGCCGTCCTTCCTCGATGAGCGTCTCCGCTTCCTCCCGGGTCCGCGCCTCGGCGATGAACCGGATGATCGGCTCGGTATTCGAGGGCCGCACGTGCAGCCAGCGGTCCGACCACGCGAGCCGCAGCCCGTCCTGCGTGTCGGCCGCGGCGTCCGGGAAGTGCGCGCGGAGACCCGCGTACACGGCCTCGAGCGCGGCCCCGCGTGG
>Ga0214473_10011781_pt1 | contig 10271 bp, 9 predicted proteins | sample RVTome_7_FD_203509 | JGI IMG/M metagenome (GOLD analysis project Ga0214473, IMG submission 203509) | Soil microbial communities from uranium-contaminated site in the Upper Colorado River Basin, Wyoming, United States - RVT98D197 | ecosystem: Environmental > Terrestrial > Soil > Contaminated >... | reverse complement strand
GCTCGTCCTCGCTTAGCGCAACGATATATTTTTTGTACATAATCCCTCCTGTAAACAAAAGATTGCTTACAGGAGAGTATACAAATTATTAACTTATCATTTCAAGGTTGACAGGATACTAGATTCTCTATTGTGACAGATTTTTTTGTAATCCCCCTAACCCCCTTTAGAAAAGGGGGAGTTCTCTTCAATCTGGGGGTGACCCGAAAATAGTGACCTCCGTCCCCTTGACGGCGTCACCATCTTCTCTGTTAGTATGGCGTCCCGGGAGGACCGGGGAGTGAGGTCTAAAACCCACGTATTGAAAAAATTTTTCAATAGAGGCTCGCAAATAACTGTAAACAAACAAAAAAACGGATTTGATTTGAAAATTTCGGAAAAAGAGGGGCGCAGGGGTGAGGGCAAAAAGATTCCCGCCCATTGCGGGCGGGAACGGGCCTGCTACGGCCCCTGGGGGAGGCTTTGAAAATCCTTACTCGGGCTTTCCGTATATCTTCGAGGTCACCGATGTGGCGATGTGGGCCGTCTTCAGTTCGTCGTCGAACTGCTTTAGAAGCTCGTTCTCCTTTTTCGTCTCCGAGATGAGGTATGAAAGCAGGTAGCGCGGCATGAAGACTTCGCTTTTTTCAAACGCGGCCTCCGCAAGGGAAAGGACCTTCTCCTCGTTCGCGAGGAACCTGTTGATATGGCCCGAGAGCGCCGCAAGCTCTTCGGGGGCCAGGTGGACGGCCTCCCTCTTTACCATATCGACTATTATCTGCTGTATGGTGCAGTGCTTTTCCGCCTCCGCCTTGAGGGCCTTGAGCATCGCGTTTATCAGCGGGTTTTTGGCTTTCGGGATCTCCTTGTCCGCATACCCCACCATGTCCGCCTCGATGGCCTGCCAGTCCACCATAAGGTCCAGAAACTCATCGGATTTCTCAGCCGGTCTTTTCATCCTGGTCCTCCTTTCCTCCTGGCCTCTCCCCTACTTACTTTTTACCACGGATCGGGGCCCGTTACAAGCTTTAAGGTTGGCTCTAAAAGATTACTCAAACAGCCCTTATAAAGGGAAAAAAATCAAATCTTATTAATGGGGTTCAATTCATATCTGTCCAAAATGAACTTCTTGGAAAACATTTTATTTAAGGGGAAAAAGCAAATTAGTTCGTCATTCCCGCAGGTAGTAAGCGGGAATCCAGTCTGTAGGCTTTTAAAGGCATTTTTGAACCTGGATTCCCACCTTCGCGGGAATGACTATGCTCCGGCGTCTTTTGGACAGCATTTGACACGGATGCCGGAATGGGATACAGCTTAAATGAAATGCTTTTACCCGGCCATTTCTATAAGCTTCTCGGCTATCTGGACGGCGTTAAGGGCCGCGCCTTTCCGGAGGTTGTCGGAGACGACCCACAGGTTGAGCCCGCGCTCTATGCTCTCGTCCTCGCGGATGCGCCCCACGTAGGTCTCGTCTTTCCCGGCGGCGTAGAGGGGAACGGGATAGATGTTTTTCTCCGGGGCGTCGTAGACGACAACGCCGGGGGCTGTGGAGAGGACCGCCCGGGCCTCGTTGGCCGTGAGCTTCTTTTCGGTCTCTATGTTCACCGCTTCCGAGTGCCCTCGGAAGACCGGCACGCGCACGGTCGTGGCCGTCAGGCGTATGGAGCTGTCGCCCAAGATCTTTTTCGTCTCGTTCACCATCTTCATCTCTTCTTTCGTGTACCCGTTTTCGAGGAACTTGTCTATATGAGGGAGCACGTTGAAGGCTATCTGATGGGGGTATACCTCTTTTGTGACCTCCTTGAAGTTAAGGAGTTCCCTCACCTGGTTCAGGAGCTCGTCCATGGCCTTCTTGCCCGTGCCCGAGACGGCCTGGAAGGTGGTTACGACCACGCGCTTTATCTTTGCCGCATCGTGCAGGGGTTTAAGCACCACAACCATCTGTATCGTAGAGCAGTTGGGGTTGGCTATGATGCCCTTGTGCCATTTGAGGTCGCCCGGGTTCACCTCGGGTACGACAAGCGGCACCTCCGGGTCCATCCTCCACTGGCTCGAGTTGTCCACCACAACGCAGCCGCTCCGGGCCGCCACCGGGGCCCATATCCTGGACCTCTCGGCCCCAGCCGAGAAGAGCGCTATGTCTATTCCCTTGAAGGAGTCCTCGTTAAGGGTCTCCACGTTTACGGTCTTCTTTTTGTATTCAAGCTCAAGGCCCTCCGAACGCTCGGAGGCGAAAAACCTTATCTTTTCGATGGGGAAATTTCTTTCTTCGAGGACCGAGACCATCTCGCGCCCGACGGCCCCCGTGGCCCCCACGACCGCAACAACATATTTAGGTTTCTTCTTAAGCATCTATTCCTGCTCCTTATTTAATTATTAGAAATTTATATTAGCGAAAAGGGAGAGAATGATGCAAGAAGTGGAAAGGGCCGGGGCGGGCGGGGACGGTGAGAAAATTTAACCTGAGATACCTTAACGCCATTCGGAATTTTGGAAAATTTTTTCACTCGCATTAAAACTGACAAAACATTTAGGCTGGCTTTAATAATTATCGAATTTAAATTTTCGGAAACGCCCCCGCCCGCCCCGGCCTTGCTACCTTTCCAATTTCTTAAATATGCTCAATCAGGATCTTTACCCCGATCCCTATAAGGATAAGTCCCCCGAGAACCTCGACCTTGCGTTCGAAGAGGTGCCCGACCCGGTCTCCGATATAGACCCCCGCGAAGGAGACGCCGAAGGTTACAAGACCGATTATGAGGGCGGGCCGGAGAATAGGCACATCGAGGAGGGAAAGCCCGAGCCCCACAGCAAGAGCGTCTATGCTTGTCGCAACGGCGAGGACAAAGAGGACGCGGAGCTTGAGCGGGTCGTATTTGTTCCCGCCATTACTGCCCCCTCTCGCGCCCTCATAGACCATTTTAGCCCCCACAAGCGCCAGGAGCCCGAATGCCACCCAGTGGTCGAACTCGCTGATATATCTTCTAAAGCCAGTCCCCCCGATCCACCCGAGAATGGGCATCATGGCCTGGAACCCCCCGAAAAAAAGGGCTATCAGGGCCGCATGGCGGGCCTTCAAGCCCTCTATGACAAGTCCGCTTGTGACCGAGACCGCAAAAGCATCCACCGAGAGCCCGAAGGCGATAAAGATAACGGTCAGATTGTCCACTGGATTTTTATTATAACAAGGGGATAGGAGACCGGGTCGGGTCAATCCTCTTCGTCGGGCCTTCCGGCCTTCTTCACGCATTCGTCGCAGATGCCGTGCGTGAAAAGGGCCTCGGAGTGCTCTTCTATATAGTCCTCCACTCGTTTCCAGTAGCCTTTTTCGTCCCTTATCTTCTTGCACCAGGCGCATATGGGGAGGAGCCCGCGCAGCGTTTTTACATTGGCCAGGGCCTCCTGGAGCTCGGCTATGAGCCTTTCGCGCTCCTCTTCGAGGCGTTTCCTTTCCGTAATGTCGAAGATGATCCCGATGAGCCCCCCGATGGAGCCGTCCACACGATGGAACACGGCCTTATTGAGTATAACAGTGTGGTCCAGGCCGTCCGCGCCCTTTAGAAGGGTTTCATATGCCTGGACACCTCCTTTTTCAAAAAGGTCTTTATCCGCCCCATAATAGATATCGGCAAGCTCTTTGGGTGCCACATCGTAAACGCCTTTTCCGATAAGCTCCTCTTTTTTAACTCCTACAAGCTTTTCAAAGGCGGTATTGACGCCCATGTACTTCCCCTCCCTGTCCTTATAGAAGAGGGGGATCGGAATAACCCCCATGAGTTCCTCGATGAAGTTGAGCTGCTCGCGGAGGGCGCGTTCGGCCTGCCTCCTCATCGAAATGTCTCTTACAAAGCCTTGGAATGATGTTTTTCCGTCCAAGTCTATCACAGTGAAGCTCAGGAGGCAATCCATCAGGCTCCCGTCCTTTTTCTTCATCTTAAGTTCGTAATCTTTTATGAATCCCTTCCGGTCGAATTCGCGAAGGACGTTCTCCCTGTCGGCGGGGTCCGCGTAGAGGTCAAGTACGCCCATGCGTGTGAGTTCCGCCCTTCCGTAGCCGAAGAGTTCCTCGAAGGCGCGGTTCGCGTCGAGTATCACACCCTCGGGAGTCGTTATAAGGATGGCGTCGGGTGAATTTTCGAATAAAATACGATAGTTCCGGTCCATGCGCTCACCTGAGAGAAAGGAAATCCAAAGTATAGGAGAAAACTATCCCTCTCTATAGAAATTATACCCCAAATCTAAACTTGCAATTTTAGCCGTTGAGGTTGCCGAACTTTTCCGCGATCCAGTCCCCCAGGAGATGGGTGATGATGATAACGGCAACTGCAATCGTCAGGTGCTCCCCGATCATCCTCCAGGGCTTTATGCCCTGCCTTTTTGCCAGAATGTAATTAAAGGCGACGAGAAGGGAAAGCCCCCAGGCGATGTTCACGAGTATGGCGGGCCCGAGCGGGAAGAATATGAGCGGGACGACAAATGTCATCGAAAAGAGGAACTTGGAAAGGAAGGTGGAGCAGGTTGACTCCCATATCTCCTTGTGCGTGTGCTCGCGGGCGGCCTCCTCGGCCATGTGTATGCCCATGGCGTCCGAGAAGGCGTCCGCAACCGCAATCGCGAGCACTCCGCCCATGACGGCAGCCTTCGAATGGGTGCCTGAATGGAGGCCGGCCATGAGCCCGAGTGTAGTTATGATCCCCGAGGTCACGCCGAAGCTGAGCCCCGTCCTCCAAGTATGCCTCATGGAAAGATTTTACAGGATTTCGAAGAACACGGGAGGGGCTATTTACTTTCCCTTCTTCTCCTGCTCGAAGAACTCCTTGCCCACTTTTTTAAGGCACTCGTTGCAGATGCCGTGGGTGAAGTGGGCCTCGGAGTGCTGTTCGAGGTAATGCTCCACCTTTTGCCAGTAGCCTTTTTCGTCCCTTATCTTCTTGCACCATGCGCAAATGGGGAGAAGGCCCCGCAGGGTCTTGATATTCGCAAGGGCTTCCTGGAGTTCGGCTATGAGCTTTTCGCGTTCGTCAAAGAGTTTTTTCCGCTCTATCGCGTACAGGATGGAACGGCAAAGCAGGGCTGGGTTGATAATGCCTTTGATAAGGTAGTCCTGGGCACCCATCTGAACGGCTCTTATGCCCGTTTCCCTGTCGTCCAGACCCGTGAGCACAATTACCGGGATATCGGAATTTTTTTCGCTGATTTTTTTGAGGCCGTCGAGGCCCTCGCTGTCTGGAAGCCCCAGGTCGAGAAGGACAGCGTCCGCTCCGTTTGCGCCTATCCGTTCAAGCCCCCCGAGAAGGCTTTCCGCCACATCCAGATGGAATTCGCTTTCCTCCCGGAGCATCTCCTGTATGAGCCGGGCATCCGCCGGGCTGTCCTCTATTAAAAGGACCCTTAAAGTCTTCATGAGCTTAAAGTCCTCACCGGGCCGTCCTCCTTATTTATCATTGGGCGGGAGTTTTACAATGCAAAGCCAGAACTCCTCTATGGACTTTACCACGTCGATGAACTGGTTCAGGTCAACCGGTTTAGTGATATAGCAGTTGGCGTGAAGCCTGTAGGTCTTGAGTATATCCTCCTCGGACTTCGACGTCGTAAGTATCACTATGGGGATGCTCTTCAGGTCCGGGTCATTCTTTATATCCTCGAGGACCTCCCGCCCGTCTTTTTTCGGAAGGTTAAGGTCCAGGAGGATGAGGTCGGGCCTTACCGCGCCGGAGTATTTCCCCTTTTTATAGAGATAGTCCACCGCCTCCTCGCCGTCATAAACAATGTTCAGCTTGTTCTTCACCTTGCCGTCTTTAAGGGCCTCCTGCATAAGGCGCACGTCGGCCGGATTATCTTCCACAAGGAGGATGTCTATCACTTTTCCCTTGTCCACTTTTACCTCCCCTTACTCGATTCTTATTTACCTGCCCGTTATTTACCCGAATGTATTGTGAAATAGAATATAGAGCCCTCTCCGGGCGCGGACTCCACCCAGATGCGCCCGCCGTGGCGCTCCACTATTTTCTTGCAAATCGCAAGGCCTATGCCCGTCCCCTCGTATTCACGCGAGTGGAGGCGCTGGAAGATCTGGAATATCCTCTCCGAGTATTTGGGCTCCATCCCGATGCCGTTGTCTTTTATCGAGAAGACCCAGCCCTCATTTTCCCGGTGTTCCGCCGAGACATGAATCCTCGGGGGCTCGTCTTTCTTGCGGAATTTAATGGCGTTCGTGAAGAGGTTCTGAAAAAGATGCGCAAGCTGCTCCTCATCCCCGGTTATCGCAGGCAACTCGTCATGCGTGATCTCTGCCCCGGCATTCCCCATCGTGAGGGTGATATTCCTTATCGCCAATTGCAGGACGTTCCCGGCAAGGACCGGGGAGAAGGCCTTCCCCCTCGTGCCCGCGCGCGAATAGGCCAGGAGGTCGTTTATGAGCGTTTGCATGCGGCGGGCGCCGTCCACCGTGAAATTGATGAAATCGTCCGCGTCCTTATCGAGCCTGCCTTTGTAGCGCTTATCGATAAGCTGGACATAATTCGAGATTGCCCGGAGCGGCTCCTGGAGGTCGTGGGAGGCCACATACGCGAACTCCTCCAGCTCCTTGTTGGAGCGCGCGAGTTCGGCATTGGCGAGCGCCAGATTTGCCCTTTCGGTTTCCAGTTCTTTATTTGAGGCCTCGAGGGCCAGTTTCGTCCGCTTGACCTCCGAGCTTTCTATGAGCCTCCAATCGCCCGCCGTCCTTATCAGGGCAAACTCATGATTGGAGACCACATCCAGTATCTCCGTGGTCTTGCACTTCTCAAGGGAATATGTACACAGGGCGAGTATCGGAAACTGATAGAGGGTTTCATTGACCTTTTGCTCGTAGGCCGTGAAGCTGTCCCAGTCCTCCCTTTCCAGCCAGAAAGTATTCCCGGTAAGGCGCAGCCCGTCGAAGCCCCTCGCCCGTGCCTTTTCCATTTTTTCGAGCCAGCCCGAAAGCACACGGTCGGCCTCGAACGAACCATCTTTGGTGTACCACTCGGAATATTTCAAAAACTCTATTTGGCCGTTGCTTATGTATTTGTTTAAATCCGGGACGGCGCTAAAGAGGGCATTCTTCGCCTCTTCCGGACCGAGCGGGTCTGAAGTTACCCACATGCAGAACTCGTTGTTCTCGAGCCCCGCCTTGAAATAGGGGACGAGGATGTCAAGAAGGTCATTCCGGGTTTGATAGAACTGGCAGAAGTGCGTTCCCCACGGCACCTCGCCAAGCAAACTTATGCCCGACTGCCTTAACGCCATCTTAAATCTCCTTTTCCCCTTTCTCGCTTTAGAACCTATCTTTCATGCTGAGGCTTCTGTGTCGTCATTCCCGCGCAGGCGGGAATCCAGTATTTTCAAGCCTTTCTGGATGCCCGCTTTCGCGGGCATGACGGATTTTCTAGAAAAGCCGATTTTTGAGATAGGTCCTATTCATTGTGTTCTCTTTTTTTTGTCATTCCGGCTTGTCCGGAATCTTTCCCTTCTTCTATACCCTTCTTCTATACATTGCATTTATAAAACATTACAGAATATATTAACCTTTTTTAAGGGTAAAATAGAATGTCGAGCCCTCTCCGGGCGCGGATTCCACCCATATGCGCCCGCCGTGGCGCTCCACTATTTTCTTGCATATGGCAAGCCCAATCCCCGTTCCCCCGTATTCCCGCTGGAGGCGCTGGAATATCTGGAATACCTTATCCGAGTATTTAGGCTCCATGCCTATGCCGTTGTCTCTCACTGAGAACACCCAACCCTCATTTTTCCGGTGTTCAGCCGAGACATGAATTCTCGGGGGCCCGTCTTTCTTGCGGAACTTTATCGCATTGGAGAGAAGGTTCTGGAAGACCTGGACAAGCTGGCCTTCGTCGGCAAGCACGAGGGGCAGGTCATGCGTGGTTATGACCGCACGTGTTTCCTCTATGTCGGCGGCCATGTTTCTGAGGGCCGCCCCAAGGGCCCGGGCCGATTCGGTCCTTGTCAAAGGCTTTCCAGTAGTGCCCACTCGCGAGAAGTCGAGGAGGTCGTTTATAAGGTTTTGCATGCGGTGGGCCCCTTCCACGGCAAAATTGATGAAATCGTCCGCATCCTTGTCCAGCTTGCCCCTGTAGCGCTTCTGGAGGAGCTGGACATAGCCCGAAATCGCCCGCAGGGGTTCCTGGAGGTCGTGAGAGGCAACATAGGCGAACTGCTCAAGCTCCTTGTTCGAGCGCTCAAGCTCTTCCATGGCCCGGCGAAGCTTTTCCTCGGCCCTCTTGCGCTCCGTCATGTCCTGGACCGTCCCGAACCCGCCGAGCATTCCGCCCTTTTCGTCGAACTCCAGTTCCGCCCGTTCGCGGACCCACTTGACTTGTCCTTCCACAATGATCCGGTGTTCTATATCATAGGGCTCCCCGCTAAGGGCCGCCTGCCACTCACGGTCAAGGTACTCCCGGTCATCGGGGTGGACAGCGGCAAGAAAGGCCTCGTATGTCAGGGGCGTCCCCCTGGGGATCCCGAACAGCCGGTATGTTTCGTCTGACCAGACGAGCTCATTTCGTTGGACATTCAACCGCCAGCTTCCGGTATGGGCCACGGCCTGAGCGCGGTTCAGGTCCTCTTCGCTTTCGTAAAGTGCCGTCTCTGCCCGTTTGCGCATAAAGGCCTCCACTATTGCGACGGCCAGCGCTTCGAGGGCATTCAGGTCCTCTTCCCGATACCCGCCTTCGCGGTTCCCCACACCCACCATGCCTATGGTTTTGCCGGCATGGACCAGAGGGGCGCCAAGGAAGGCCGTGAGCGGCGGATGCCCTTCCGGAGTGCCGATGCTGTCCGGATGAGATGCAGGATCATTCGTAAAGAAGCCCCTTCCATCAAGGAACACCCGGCCGTAAATGCCCTGAACCTTGAAATTGCCAGGCGGCCTGCGATGCCCCGTCTTGTCGTACATTGTGCAGACTTTCCAGCCGGGGTCGCTTATAGCGATATCGTGCAGGAAGCCGTCGGGGCCGATCTCATCGATAAAGCCGAACTTGCTCCCCGTCACCTCCTCCGCTATCGCCAGGCATGCGCGGCCAAGCTGTTCCTCACTCTCCGCCGCCAGGGTCTCACGGAAAATCCTGCCGATTCCGTCCAGGACCGCGTTCTGATGGAGGACTCTCTCCTCGGCCCGCTTGCGCTCCATGACTTCTGCCGCGAGCTCGTTCCGGGAGACGGTGGTCTCTTTGAGGCTCGCGGTCATAGTGTCGAAGGCGAGAGAAAGCTCTCCTATCTCATCATCCGCCTCCATCCCCGTCCTGTAATCGAGGTTTCCCGCGCCGATTATTTCCGTGCCCTCCCTCAGGCGGTCGAGAGAGGACCCTATCCTGCGGTTGATCAAATTTATGCTTGCCACGGTCAGAACGATGAGAGCGCCGGTTACCGAGAGCACAAGGAGGAGCGCCCTTTCGCTCATCGCCTTAATCTTTTTATTCATGTAGACGAGCAGGTCCCCGCAGTCGGTGCTCACGGCCCCCGCCCTTACAATAAGCTGCCCCGCGAGCCTCTCTTTGCGTTGCCGCGCAAGCTCCGGGTCGAGCCCGCCTTTTTCGCCCGACAGCTCAACAAGCCAGTTGAACAGGAAGCCCATCCTCTCAAGATTGTTCTTGATATTGGAAAATCTTTCATTCTGTTCCGGCTCCTCGAAGGAGACCCCTTTAATATGCTCTTGAAGCCACTTGTATTTCCGCTCCCACTGCACCCGGGGCCGCTCTTCCGGGTTCTGGATGTAGCTCATCGTGAGCAGGTCCAGCTCGAAAACGCCGAAGGAAAATTCTCTTACCGTGTTTCTTTTAAGGGTGAGCGCCGTTTCGTTTCTATAGTTTTCGACGGTTACGAAGGCTATCAGAAGGAAGGCCGTCAACGGGAGCAGTATGTTTATCCTTAGACGGGTCTTTATTTTCATGGATTATAATAATCTGTAAACGCAATGCAACAACAAATTTTGTCATTCCCGCAACCAAGCACTCAGGGCGCTGAGTGCTCGGGCGTCGGGAATCCTTCTTTGGCAATGGGAAAGATTCCGGACAAGCCGGAATGACAAAAAAACAAAGTCATAGCATTACTTACGCAGATGTTTATATACAAGGCATTAATCTATGGTCACTGTTTCCGGCCTCAGTTCCCGGAGCGGGCCCGGATAGATGTACTCCAGATAATTCGGGACCGTTTTGCCCTTTCCGTTTCTCACGGCCCACCTGGCCTGGTCTTCGAGGTTCAGGATCAGCTCCTGGGAAAGCTTTATATGGACCTGGTGACCCATATCCGCG
>Ga0214473_10011780_pt1 | contig 10272 bp, 7 predicted proteins | sample RVTome_7_FD_203509 | JGI IMG/M metagenome (GOLD analysis project Ga0214473, IMG submission 203509) | Soil microbial communities from uranium-contaminated site in the Upper Colorado River Basin, Wyoming, United States - RVT98D197 | ecosystem: Environmental > Terrestrial > Soil > Contaminated >... | reverse complement strand
CCCGACAGGGACCGAACACGCTGCCGCCGTTGAAGTTGAAGCGGGCCCGGCCGTCCCAGAAGTTGTCGAAGTTGAAGGCCGCGCCGTGGAAGGTCGGGGTGTGGCGGGGTTCGACCCTTCGGAAACCTTCATTGGCCGGAACCGGGTCGGGTTCCACGGTGCCAAGATCCGGCAGCAGTGGTCTTACCCCCATGACGGCCGTACCGAATGACCCGGCTCCTATCGGCGGGATATCATCGAACCGCTTGAATCGGCTGACGCCCATTGATGACATCACGTCGTTGGAGTCGCTCACCACGTTAGGGTCTGCGCACGCCGGCAAGGGCGATAGGCCGCACAATGTGGCTTCCCCGGGGATGTCAGGGTTTGCCAGCTTGTGGAACGGGAAGTCGCTGGCCACCACATCCGTATTGGCTGGCTTAATTTCCAAGGACGCTAGGTCCCCTCCGTTAGTGTTGGGGTTCAGCTGGCCCCGAGTGCGGTTGTCGGCGCCGGCGTGGAAGTGGCACGAGCCGCAGGCCTGGACGCCGTCGCTGCCAATCTGCATGTCCCAGAATACGGCCTTGCCAAGGACCTCTGCGCCAGCTCGGCCGATATAGGGACGCAGGCCCGCGGGAACGCCAGCCGTATCGGTCGTTGGCCGGAGGAAGTCAACCTCATTGATCGGCGTCTCGAGTTCGGTGAGTTCTTCGAGGTTCCCGGTATTCGGGTCCAACTCGTGAAGCCTCCCGTTGAAGAACGCCGCTACCGCTACCACCGTACGATGGGGGGGGATGGCAGCATTGGCGCTCGGGTTATAGACGACAAGGCTCCCATTGGGCCTGCCGTTGCAGAAGCTGGCTGGGATAGCCGCCGCTTGGTAGGCAGGGACGTTTGGACACGCCACCAGGTGCCCGATGACGGTCCGTAGTACGGTCGGGGTGTTGAACGCGTCGGTCGCCACCGTCTCCTCGGTGTCGAACATCGGGCCCGGCTGGTCCCAGCTTACTTCGCCGTCAGAGGTGCGCAGGCGCAGCGGTTGGCCGGTGAGGAAATTATAGTTTAACGGGTAGACTTTGAGCGGCGGCAACGCCACACCGTTCAGGAAGGCCGGGCGGCGAACAACGGGGGCGTACGGGTTCTGCAGGAGCTGGATCAGCTCCTTCCACAGGGCTGCTTGTTTCAAGGACCCCGCCGGACTGAGCTCGATCTCGACCTCGATCGGCAGTTCCATGGGTGTTATTGGCGTTTGCATTACATCCCCCGGCGCCGCCAGTGCGGGTGTCACCGGAAACCCCACTAACAATGTCGCACAAAGCATCGCGAGGGCTCTGGTGAGGAGCCGGGGTTTTCTCCCATTCAGAAACACGTTTCTCTTCATGGCGTCCTCTCTATCGCTGTTCTTGAGGGTTGGTTCTCCAGCGGCGACGCTGAGCACCGCGTTGCCGCAAGAACGAGGCCGCAGGCCTTTCCGCATCTACGGCGGCGCCGTAATCAGACGTGGAACTGGTCTCCGTGTCCCGGGTTCACATGGTGCAGCCGTTGAGCACATGACAGCCCCTTTACTTCCACGGATGCTTCGTAGTGTTGCTGTTCTTCGATTTTGCCGTTGATCAAGAAGCGTGCCCACGTCGCAAACGGCAAAGCCGGCCAAGTATGAATTGACGTGGGGGGCGTATTGAGTGGGGCATGCCACAGATGTGGGGCGCCACAGGGGTGTGGCACACACAGCGGCATGGCGACCTAGGGCGAGGGCCTTCCAAGAGCTGCCAATGAAGACGGAGCAGCGCCGCGAAACGATAGTGTCGTGCCCGCAGGTTGACCACCGGCGCCATCCATCGTACGGTCATTGTCGATGCCGGCGAGACCTAGCCCAACGTTGGTGGTGTTGCGGGAGATCCGCGACGAATTGAAGGGAACGAACCAGCGCCTCGATCGCGTCGAGGAACGCGTCGAAGCGCTAGGCCACCGTCTTGAAGCGCTGGAACACCGTCAGGCGGAGGGCGAAACCCGGCTCGCCTCGGAATTGATCGCCGTGGGCAAGGTCATGGGTGAGGTTCGGGACCTGCTTCGAGATCGTTTCGACCTGCGCGACCGAGTCGACGAACATGAGCGGCGCCTCGTCGCGCTTGAGCGCCAGATCGGTGGGTAGTCAGTTGGAGGCGGGCGTCACTTCACAGCACGTGGGAAGACGTGCTGCGAGAGCCTCAGCACGAGCGGTCTAAGAGTCCATCAAATGAGGCTTTTTCCCGCTCACTCTGAGAGATCCAACCAGCGCATGCACGAACCGACCGGGAATTCTGATCACGGCTCCAGCCAGTCGTCTTGCAGACGACTTCGACCGACTCAGCCCGAGAATTCCATTCTCGGGCGTTCAACCTGGGACGCACCGTTACGAACCAAGTACGCTTCTGTAGATGAATGCGGCCAGCGTCTGCGAGTCACGCTGCGTAGAGGAGGATCGCCTGGCCCAGCAGCCTCGTCGGTGTATGCAGCGCATACCCAGCGGGACGCCAGCGAATGGAATTCGCTGGCTGAGTCGATCGAAGTCGGCTCAAGCCGACTGCCTGGACCATTCTCGATCTGGGCAACGCCCGCGGCTCTAACTGATTCGGCCCGGAAACGAGGCCAGAATCGTCCGTGTCCAGCAATGGAAAACTTGGGTAAAGGTCAGCCTTACCACTAAGAAGGGGGAGGTCGAGTGCCGCGCGCTTTCCAACCTTCCCTAACCCCTCCTTGGTAAGGAGGGGAACCCTTCCGCACATTGCTTGGCCCCCAGGCAGTTCGTTCATGGGCTGCCTGTCGAAGGGTGTTTTCGGATAAAATCGACAGCTCCTACTTCGGAGGCCGATCAGTCCGGCGCTTCCTGTGGTGGCTTCGCTTGCGTTGCCGGAGCGCCATCTCCGTGAGGTGCAGGATCCTCTCCTGCACCACGGGCTTGGGCACGTAGTCGAAGGCGCCAAGACGCATTGCCTGCGCCTCGGTCTCGATGTCCGGAAACCCGGTGATCATCACCACCGGACAGGTCAACCCCCGCGTCCTGATTTCACTCAAGACGTCGATGCCGGTTTTGCCGCCGAGAACGACGTCGGAGAAGACCATGTCCACATCCGTTGCTGAGATATGCTTCAGGGCTTCATCATAATCCCGTGCCGCCAGCACCTCGTGTCCCTCGTCCGACAGGAAGCTGTCGAAGGTGTACCGGATGCTCTCTTCGTCATCGACTACGAGGATTCTCGCCATGGCTACAACCTCACACTCCTAGCTGGTCCCCGCCTTGGAGGGTTTCAAAAAACGTGCCCCCAAAGAAAGTGAAAACTACCCTGCGGCTGGAGTGCGGCCTCTTGAACGGATCTGCAAGGCCCACAAGCCGTTTCCCTCGGTGGCACCTGATGAGAACAGTGCCATGCGGAGAGAAGGCGCGTAGATGGGCCACAGAAGTGTGGCGCCACGGAAACGATGCCGGGGACTACCCCCGAGAGTGCGCAATCCCGAGCTTCGCGATCTTGCGGTAGAGGGTCTTGCGGTCGACACCGAGCAGCCGGGCGGCCTTCGCCTTGTTCCACGCGGTCTTCTCGAGCGCCTCACGAATGGCCTCTGTGCCGTTCTTCGGCAGCGGAGCAGCGGGCGCAGATCGCACGACCGCACGCAGGTGTGGGGGAAGATGCTCCAACAGAATGGTGTCCTGGCGGCAGAGTACGAAGGCATGCTCCAGCGCGTGCTCCAGTTCCCGGACGTTACCAGGCCAGGCGTATTCCATGCACACACGTTCCACGTCGGACGAAACTCCGCGGATTTCCCGCTTCAGCTTGCGGTTGAACTTCTCTACTAGGTGCTCGATCAGGGGTGGGATGTCCTCGCGCCGCTCCCTGAGCGCCGGCAGCGAGATCTCCACCACTTTCAGCCGATAGTAAAGGTCCTCCCGGAACTCGCCGTGTGCCACTCGTTCGCCGAGGTTCTGGTTGGTGGAGGCGATCACCCGGACATCCACCCGGATCGGCTTGGAATCTCCTACGCGCTCGAACTCCTTTTCCTGCAGGACCCGCAGCAGACTCAACTGCATACGGTGCGATATGTCGCCGATCTCATCGAGGAGGATCGTTCCCCCATTCGCCCTCTGGAACCTGCCAATCCGGTCGCTTGCTGCTCCGGTGAAAGCGCCTTTGACGTGGCCGAAGAGCTCGCTCTCCAGAAGGTTCTCCGGCAGGGCGGCGCAATTGACCTTGACCAGAGGCCCGGAGCTGCGCGCTCCCTGGTAATGGAGCGCTTCTGCCACCAACTCCTTTCCGGTTCCGGATTCGCCGGTAATGAGAACCGTGCTCTCCACGTTGGCGAGGCTTTCGATGAGCGCAAATACGTCCTGCATGACCTGGCTTCGCCCGACGATGTTGTGGAACCGCCTCCGGTCGTTGAGGTCGTGCTCCATGCCGGCGAGGCGGGTTTCATCCCGTGCGACCAGCACAGCGCCGGCGAAGCGGCCCGGCGGGCTCATCAGAGGGTAGGTGGAGACGCTCAAGACGAGGGAAGGTTGCCCCTCGCGCCCGCACTCGAACCGGCGCCCCCGTACGGACTGCCGCATTGCAAGGGTTTCTCCGAGCACTTCGAGGAATCTCTCCTTGCAGGGCATCTGCATCTCCACCAGCCGCTTGCCGATGGCCTGCGCGGACAGCCCAAACAGATGGTGGGCAGCCTCGTTTGACTCCAGTACCGTCAGGTTCTGGTCAACGGTGACGATGGCGTCCTCGACGCTGGCGAAGATCGCTTCGAGGTGTGAGCGGTAACGTTCCCTCTCGTCGAGTGCGCGCTTGTGCTGCAGCGCCACGCTGGTGAGGTGCAACAGCCGCTCCTGCACCACGGGCTTGGCCACATAGTCGAACGCGCCCAGTCGTAGGGCTTCGGACGCGGTCTCAAACTCGGGGATTCCGGTGATGACCACCACGGGACACGTCAGGCCGCGCGCGTGTATTTCCCTCAAGATATCGATGCCCGTCTTGCCGCCGAGAAGAATGTCGCAAAAGACGACATCGACATCCGCTTCAGAGAGACGTTTCAGCGCTCCGTCGTAGTCCCGGGCGGTCAGTACTGCATGTCCTGCATCCGAGAGGAAGCTGTCGAAGGTGTAGACGATGCTCTCTTCGTCATCAATGACAAGAATCGTCGCCATTGGAGCTGCCCCCTGCCGGTAAACTAATGACGACCGCGGTGAACTCTCCCTCCACGCTCTCGATGGCGATCCTTCCGCCGTGGTCGGAAATGATGCCGTGACTGATGCTCAGTCCCAGCCCGGTGCCTTCACCGCTGGGCTTGGTCGAGAAGAAAGGCTCCATGACCCGGTCCAACAGCTGAGCGGGGATCCCGCCGCCGCGATCGTGGAAGGCGAGCCGCACATGAGGGACGCCGCCCTCGCTCACCGCTTCGCCACGGATGTCGAGGATCTTATTCTCGGCCGATCCACGGTACTTCTGGTTGAGTGCGTACCTGGCGTTGCTGAGCACGTTCATGAAGACTTGCTGAATCTGCTGAGCATTGGCGACGATCTTGGGAAGATCCGGGGAAACGTCGATACGCAAGATAACCCCGTCCTTGTTCATCTGCGATCGTGTCAGCGCGAGCGATTCTGCCAGTATGTCATCGACGCGTATCGGTTTGCGCTCTTCCGTCCGCTCGCGTGCGAAGGTGAGCAGACCCCGGACGATGTCGCCGACACGGCTTCCTTCCTTCATGATCCGGGTCGCGATGTCATGTTCGCGGCTCTCCGCGGCGCTCTTGTTGCACAGGATCTGTGCGTAGTTGATGATCCCGTTGATGGGGCTGTTGATCTCGTGAGCCACCCCGGCGGCAAGCTCCCCGATGGAAGCCAAGTGGGCCGCCCGCATGGTTTCGGCCTGCAGGCGGACCTTCTCCGTAATGTCCATCGCGACCTCCAGGACGTTCTCGACCGCCCCATCGTCACGGACGATGGGGACAGTCCGTACTTCCCACCGCTTGCCGTCCGGTGTGGCGACACGGGCGCTTTCCACCTGACCGGTGGAGAAGCTCGTTACCGCCGGGCATCCGTTGCAGGGTAGGGGACGGTGTTGCCAGAACGTGTGGCAGGACTCTGCCTCCCGCTCGTCGCCAGCGCCAGCCAGAACGCCCGCGCCGCGGTTGGCCCAGAGGACCTTCAGATCACGGGAGAGGAGAGTGATGCGGTCGGGTATGCTGTCCAGGAGGGTCCGCAACTGCATGGAAACCGTTTTGAACCCGGTTTCGCTTTGGCGGAGGGAATCCTCCGTGCGCCTGCGCTCGGCGATTTCTTCCTGCAGTTGTCGGTTGGCTTGCGCCAGCTCGGCGGTACGGGCGAGTACCCGTTGTTCCATCTCGGCATGAGCCCTGCCCAAGGCAAGCTCGGCCTGCCAGCGCCGGCGCTCCCGGCTGTACAAGCCGACCGCCGATACCGCCACCACTGCAGTCCACATGAGAACGATGGCGAGAAGAAGGCGTTTAGTGCTGGCTTGATCGTCCGCAATGTCCTGCTCAATCAGAGTTTCCAGTGTCCGGGCGGCGTCCTGGAGCTGCCTGAACACGGCGTTGAACTGCTCGTGCAGGGGTGATCCCATGCCGGCGGCCTCGGGATTCGCCAGGCGCTGCGACGCTAGTTCGTTGAGCTTGACTACAAGGGCGGCGATGATCTCCGCCTGTTGTCGAAAGAAGCGGGACCGCAAAGGGAGAAGCGGCGTGTCGCGCTCGGAGCGTCCACCATCAAGCAGCGCACGGGACAGCTCTAGCGCAGCCACGATGTTCGGCCGGATCTTGTCCATCGCTTCGTAGTGGCCTTCCGCAAACTCCACCTCGAACCAGAGATGGAAGGTCGCCGTCTCTTTCTGGAGGTCCATGACGGCATCGGCATGTTCGAACTTTACGTTTTGCTGCTGGTTGATGTGGTACGCCCCGAATACCATGCCGATTGAAAGCAGGCCGAGAAGGACCAGCGCCACCGGCATTCCATATTGGCGTGCCCGACCCCGAACTAGTCCGGCCGTGGTGCGGAGATTCATGCCCGTTCCCCAGAAGGTGCCCTCCCTTATTCAAGCGCTCTGCCACGTCAAGGGGAAGATAGGGATTCTACTTAATCAGCGCGGCAGTTCCCGCAAGTACCGCCAGCCGAGTCCGTTTGGGAAATCTCCCGCTACTCGCTTCCCTCTGAGTCGTGTGACACACTCAGAACATGACGGTGGGAACTTTCTTTGCCGGACCGACCCCCCGCGTCATCGGGCATCGCGGCGCGGCCGCGTTGGCACCGGAGAACACGCTGCCCTCGTTCGCGCTGGCACTGGCGCTCGGAGCCGATGGGCTCGAGTTGGATGTCTGGGGCACCCGCGACGGCGTAGTGGTCGTCATGCACGACGCCACTCTCGAACGTACTACCGATGGTAACGGCCTGGTGTCGGAGCACACCTGGTACGAGCTGCGGAAACTCGACGCCGGCTGCCGTTGCACTCGCGACGGTCACGACTTTCCGTTCCAGGATCAGGGTGTACGCATACCCACTCTGGAAGCCGTCTTGCAGCGCTTTCCTTTGGCCGGCTGCGTCATCGAGGTGAAGCAGCCGGATCCGCCGATCGTCGAGGAGATCGTACGTATCGTCACGCAGCTGAACGCACAGGGGCGGGTGCTGCTGGCCAGCGAGTACGACGCCGTCATACAGCACATTCGACGCCATACAGACGACATTGTTACCGGGCTTGCCGCTAACGAGGTGGCGGATTTTATCGCGCGGGTCGACGCGGGCAATTTCGACGGCTACCGCCCCCCGGGCCGCGCCCTACAGGTTCCGTGCCGTTTCGGAGACAAAGAGCTCATCACCGAGGCAAGCGTCGCCGCCGCGCACGAGTGTGGGCTGGAGGTCCACGCCTGGACCATTAACGATCGCAGGCAAATGGAATCCCTCCTGGCGATAGGCGTGGACGGGATTATCTCGGACGTACCCGGTCTGGCCCGCCTGGTAGTGGATCGCTGGAAGGCGGTAAGAGGTAAGAGGTAAGAGGTAAGAGGTAAGAGGTAAGAGGTAAGAGGCGGTCTTTCCGCTTGCCGCTTCCCCCTTACCGCTGTTCCTTACGCCACCGCTTCTTCTTTGAGGGTGCGCCCGCAGGCGGGGCAGAAGTTGGCGCGCGGTGGGGCAGAGCGGCCACACGAGGGGCAGAACGCAGCGCGGCCCGCCCGGCGAACCTCGCCACGCGCGCGTAGAGCGGGCTTGGCGGCGTCGAGTGCCGCTATGGCCGCCAGCGCCTCCGCGGCGAACTTGTTCCTCATGCCGGCAAAATCGGCCTCGGAGAGCTTGCCCATGCGATAGTCGAACTCGATCTCCTTGATGGCCGCATAGGCTTCGGCCTTCTGCCGCTCGAGCTTTTGTCGCACCGACGCGGTGACAGGGGCGCTGCCTTCGGATTCTCCTGCGGCGTCCCCCGTGAAGAAAGGCATGGCAACAAAGGCTGCCACCGCCACTACCATGAAAAAACCGATCACAATTGTCATGAGATGCAAGCTGTCAGCGATCGCCAATCAGCTGTCAGCCCTCGCGCCATGATGTATCATTTTAGTCCCCCGCCGTCACGTGTTTTCTGCCTGTCGGTTGCTGCTCGCCGGCCCTCATTCCTCGAAATCTTTGAGCTCTTTTTCGAGAACTTTGTCATATGGAGAGGCAGCCGGCGGTGCGCTTGCAACCGCATGCGCCGAATCGTGGCTGCGGGCACTCCATCGCATGATGGTGATACCGACGAACAGACCGCCGAGTGCGACCAGGGCAAAGGGCGTCACCCAAGCCAGGATGTTGAACCCCGAGGTGGTTGGGGCCGACAGAATCTTCTCCCCGTACTTGGCTTTGAAGTGAGCGAGGATCTGCTCGCGGCTGTTGCCGAGACTCATCTGCGCGCGGATCTCTTCCCGCAGGGGAATGGCCGAGCCGCACTGCAAGTGATTGCAGGAGTGCACCGTCAAGCCACAGCCGCACTGGCAGGTGAGCGATTCTTCAATGTCCTGAAACGAGACCGTTGCCGCGCCGAGTACACGCTTGACTTGCGGGGCCAAAGCTCCGGATGCGAAGGCGCCGGCGCACAAGAAAACAACCAACGAAACTCGCCAGAGAACAGGCTTGCGCATGGGTTTGAGGCTCATTCGTTGGCCGTGACCTGAGCACCGCGTTCGGCGGCGTAAGCCGGGGCCGGCGCCGGCGCCCGGCTGGGAATGATGGTGACCGCGGTTCCCAGTGCCAGCACGATGCCACCCCACCACAACCAACTGATCAGCGGATTGATGTAGGCCAGGATAGTGGCCATCTTCGAAGCGTCGTCGTAACTACCGAGCACGAGATACAGATCGGCACCTATGGTGGAGCGGATTGCTACCTCGGTCGTCGGCTGCTGCGGCTTCTTGTAGAAGCGTTTTTCCGGCCGCATGGTGTCGATCTGACGGCCGTCCTCCAACAACGCCACTTGCGCCGTGAGATAGCTGATATGCGGGGTCTCGCGTCCCTGGACGCCGTCATAACGCAAGGTGTAGCGGCCCAGTTCGAAAGTTTCGCCGGGCTTCAAGGTGATCTGCTTCTCAACCTTGAAGGCCGACGTGCCGGTGATGGCCAGGAACATCATCACCACTCCCAGATGAATGATGTACCCGCCGTAGCGCCGGCGATTCTTGCGCACCAGGCGGAACAGCGCCGTGAACGGATCTTCTCCCACCATCGCCTGGCGCGCGCGCACGCCGCGATAGAACTCCATGACGATGGTGGTCAGGACGAAGAAGCACAGCGAGAAAGACAGTAGGGCGTAGTAATGCCGGACGCCGAAGGCGAACAGGATGAGGCCGGTGAGCAGGCCGATTGTTACCGGGAGGAGAAAGTTCTTCTGCAGGTTGCGCCCCGAGGCCCGCCGCCAGGCGATCACCGGCCCCGCCCCGGTGAGGAACAGTAGGACGAGCCCGAGCGGGGCATTCACTTTGTTGAAGAACGGCGGCCCGACCGTGATCTTGATGCCGCGCACGGCCTCGGAGATCACCGGGAATATCGTGCCCCAGAACACCGCGAATGCTATTCCCACCAGGATCACGTTGTTGAGCAGGAAGGCGGATTCGCGCGAGAGCACGGAATCCAACTCGTTCTCGCTCTTCAGCTGCCGCAAACGCCAAAACAGCAGCCCCAGCGACATCGCCAGCATGGCGAGCAGGAAGGCGATGAAGAAAGGACCCAAGCCGGACTGCGTGAAGGAGTGGACCGAGGAGATGACACCGCTGCGGGTCAGGAACGTGCCGAAGATGGTC
>Ga0214473_10011779_pt1 | contig 10273 bp, 7 predicted proteins | sample RVTome_7_FD_203509 | JGI IMG/M metagenome (GOLD analysis project Ga0214473, IMG submission 203509) | Soil microbial communities from uranium-contaminated site in the Upper Colorado River Basin, Wyoming, United States - RVT98D197 | ecosystem: Environmental > Terrestrial > Soil > Contaminated >... | reverse complement strand
TCACGTCGCGCATGGCGACCTCGGCCTTGGCGAGATCCTCCTTGAAGCTGGTGTAGAAGCCCTGGAGGACCGCCTGCCACTGGGCGTTCCCCTCCTCGATCTCGTCGAGCTTTTCCTCCATGCCGGCGGTGAACGCGACGTCCATCTCGCGCGGGAAGCTCTGGACGAGCAGGTCGGTCACGAGCGTCCCGAGGTGCGTCGGCCGGAAGTTGCGGTTGTCGACCTTCTCCACGTACGCCTTCTCCGGCTGCGCGGCCCCATCCCGGATCCCCTGGATGGTGGTGAGGATCGCGGCATAGGTCGAGGGGCGACCGATCCCCCGCTCCTCCAGTTCCTTCACCAGCGAGGACTCGTTGAACCGCGGCGGAGGCTGCGTGAAGTGCTGCTCGGGCACGAGTTTCACGAGCCGGAGGGTCATGCCCGCCTCGAGCGGTGGCAGGAGCCTCTCCTGGTTCCTGTCCTTCGGCTCCTCGCCGTCCGCCTTCTCGGCCTCTGCCCCCGCCTCCTCCTCCGGCGGCTTCGCCCCGAACACGGCGAGGTAGCCAGGGAACTTGAGAATCGAGCCGGCGGCACGGAACGTGGCGCGGCCCGCGGCGATGTCGGCGGTGGTCTGGTCGTACACCGCCGGCAGCATCTGGCACGCCGCGAAGCGGTTCCAGATGAGCTGATAAAGGCGGAACATATCCCGCTCGCCCATCTGGTCGAAGAAGGGCTCGACGCGCTCGGGCGTCCACTCCATCGATGTCGGCCGGACCGCCTCGTGCGCCTCCTGCGCGGCCTTCTGCTTGGTCTTGTAAAGGTTCGGCTGCTCGGGGAGGTGGTCCCTGCCGTAGCGCTCCGCGATGTGGACGCGCACGGCGTCGACCGCCTCGGTGGAGAGGCGCACCGAGTCGGTGCGCATGTAGGTGATGAGGCCAACCGCCCCCTCGTCCCCCATCTCCACGCCCTCGTAGAGCTTCTGCGCGAGGGTCATCGTCTTCTTGGTCGTGAAACCAAGGCGGTTCGCGGCCTCCTGCTGGAGCTTGGCGGTGGTGAACGGCGGCGGCGGGTTGCGCCGTCGTTCCTTTCGCTCGACCGCGGCGACGGAGAACCCTTCGTTCTCCAGCTCGCCGACGAGTCCGTGTGTCGTCTCTCCGTCCTTGAGCTCCGCCTTCTGGCCGCCGAGCTTGACCAGCTTGGCCTGGAACTCCGGCGGCAGCTGCGCGGCGAGGTCGGCCTCGAGGGACCAGTACTCCTCCGACTTGAACACCTCGATCTCGCGCTCGCGGTCGACGACCAGCCGCACCGCCACCGACTGCACGCGGCCCGCGGAGAGGCCGCGCTTCACCTTGACCCACAGGATAGGGCTGATCTTGTACCCGACCAGCCGGTCGAGGATCCGGCGCGCCTGCTGCGAGTCGAACTTCTTCTGGTCGAGCGCGAGCGGGTGCTCGATGGCCTTCTGGATGGCGTTCTTCGTGATCTCGTTGAACAGGACCCGCCGGACGCGCTCGTCGCCGCCCACGGACCCGATCTCCTCGGCGATGTGCCAGGCGATCGCCTCGCCTTCGCGATCAGGGTCGGTCGCGAGGAAGACGCGGTCCGCGCTCTTCGCGGCGCGCTTGATCTCGGCGAGGACCTTGGCCTTCCCCTTGATGACGTCGTACTCGGGCAAGAAGCCCTGCTCGATGTCGACCCCCATCTTCGACTTCGGCAGGTCCTTCACGTGCCCGACGGACGCCTTCACGTCGTAGGCGGAGCCCAGGTACTTCTTGATGGTCTTGGCCTTGGCGGGCGACTCCACCACCACGAGGCTCAGCCCAGCCGACGCCCGCTTGCGCGTCGGCTTCGCAGCGGGCTTCGCAGCCGCCTTGGTGGCGCGAGCAGGCGCCTTCTTCGCAACCGTCTTCTCTTTCTTCTTGGCCTGGCTCGGCATGCGTCCTTCCTAAGCGTCCTTCCTAGCGGCGGCGCAGAAAGTAATGGCCCGCACGCTGCTCACACAGCCCCCGCAGCTCGAGGATGAGCAGCGTGGAGAGGGCGACCGCTGGCGCGACGCCTGCCGCGCGCGCCACCTCGTCGGCGTGGCGCGGCACACGCCCCAGCACCCCGAAGAGGGTGGCTTCGTCCCCGGAGAGCCCCTGGCCCGACAGATCGACGGGCAGGCTCAGCTGTCCCGCCATCCCGATCGCTTCGAGGACGTCGCTCGCGCTCGCCGCCACCTTGGCGCCGAGCCGGAGGAGCGCGATGGGACCCGCCGAGCCCTCTTCCCTGACGTCGCCCGGCACGGCAAGCACCGGGGTGCCCTGCCGCCGCGCCCAGTCCGCGGTGATGAGCGCGCCGCTCTTCTCGCCCGCCCGGACCACGACCACGGCCTCGCAGATCCCGCTCACGATCCTGTTTCGTCGCGGGAAGGTCCACCTCGCTCCCGGCGCGCCGTCGTCGTACTCGGACACGAGCGCTCCGCCCGACGCGAGGATCTGATCGAACAGCGCCCGGTGCGCGGCCGGATAGGCCACGTCCACTCCGGTCCCCAGCACCGCCACGGTCCTTCCCTCGGCCTCGAGCGCCGCGCGATGCGCAGCGGCATCGACGCCCTCGGCGCCGCCGGAGACGATGCAGACCCCCGCTCGGGTCAGGTCGCGTGCCAGCTGGCGCGTCAGCTCGATGCCATACGGGTCAGCCTGCCGTGAACCGACGATCGCGACCCGGCGCTCAGCCGGCGGCCCGAGCTCGCCGCGCACGCGCAACCGCTCGGGCGCGTCGGAGAGCGTCGACAGCCGCAGAGGCCACCCGTTCTCCCCTCGCAGGATGGTCCGCGCCGGGTACATGAGGCGGGTCCCTATACTCGCCCACCCAGGTACCGTCAAGCACGGGGGCACCCGGGGCCGCGTTAAACGCCAGGAGTTTCGAGCCCATGCGAGCGTCACCGACCCGTCACCCTTCCCTCCTGGCACGAACTCGTCCCTCTCCCCGGAGCCTGTCCGTGGCCAAGGGACGAACCCCTCCATGGGGATGAGCGCGCTCGGGGGATGAGAGCGCGCGCGGCGGGGAGACGTGCCCCCTACAGGGATGTGATCCCGCTGTGGAGATGTGCTCCGCCCTGCTGGGGAGTGGGATCTCGCGGAAGTGGACGTGACCCCACCTGCATCAGGGTGCCACTCCCTGGTCGGGGCCTGGTTCGGCTCAGTTGCCGCCCGCCCCGGCGGAGGGAGGAGGCGCGGCCGTGCGCATCTCGACCTTGTCTCCCACGTACAGCTCCCGGAGGCTGCGTATGACGAGCGCGGCCGAGGAGGTCTGCTGAGCGTCCACCACGAGGAGCGTACCCACGTCCTCCTTGGGGAGGGCGTGGTCGCGCATGATCTCGTTCATCTCGCGGCCGTAAGGGTCGCCGGAACGAATGACGGTGAAGACGTTTCCCTCCTCCACGCCATCGGCCCGGCCCTTGTCGAGGAACACCATGTGGTGCTCGCCGATCTCGGAGACGAGCTCCTGCTGCGCAGCGAGGATGACGCCTTCCATCCGGTGCTGGTTCGGACGCCGCTGCACCTGCTTCACGATCTTGTCGGTCTTGAGACCGATGAGCGCGCCCCGCTCGATGGGCTCGAAGGCCTGGGCGATGTCGACGGTCGCCGCCTTGTCGTCCACCGCGACCACCTTGCCGGCGCCGATGATGGTCGTCTGGTACCCGAAGAGCTCGCCGGTGACGGGGTGGCGCACCGGGCGCTCCGTCTTGTAGACGATGTACGTCTCGCCAGGCTTCACCTTGGCCGGTTCGGAAAAGCGGACATAGGTGCGATCGTGGAGGGTGAGCAGGAGCTTCTCCTCGAACGAGGCCGTGATGGTGCCCGACTCCTGAAGTTCACGCTTCGTGACGAAGCTGTCGCGCCGGGCATAGAGTCCCTTCGGCGGCACGTACCCGATCTTGTAAGGGCCGACCACCGCCACCTCGTCGCCGTCGCCGAGCTCCTGAGGCTTCTTCATGTCGGCGCGCGTGAAGTCCTCGAGCTCGCGCGGAGACTCGAACTCCTCGCCGGCCGGCCCATCCGCGACGTTCTGCGGCTCGACGCGCCCGGTCCCGTCAGCGTCCCCGTAGAAGCGCACGACATTGCCCGGAAAGATGAAGTGCGGGTTCGGGATCTCGGGGTTGTACGACCAGACCTTGGGCCAGTACCACGGGTTGTTGAGGAAGCGGCCCGACAGATCCCACAGCGTGTCGCCTGGCTTCACGGTGTACGCGTCGGGCGCAGCCGGCGCCTTCCCATCGCCTGGGGCGGGTGTCTCCGCGGCCACCTCACCCTGCAGCGGCGCGGCGTCCTTGCCAGGCTCGGCGCCGCCGCCTTGATCGGGCTCGCCCCCCGGCTGCTCACCCTGCTCGAGCTGAGCGTCCGCGGCGCGCTGATGCGCCTCGGTGCCGGCCTGCTGGACCGCATCGGCCTGGCGAGCCCGATCGAGGACAGCGGCCTGCGCGAACACGGAGGCCGGGACGAGCACGGCGAGTGTGATGAGGCGGGACGCTCTCATGAGGAACGGCTCCTTGCCGGGTGATGCCCTTCGTGCTGAGGCGCACGCGGAGCCCCGCAGATGGTGAAAATTCTCGGGCTAACGGCAACTGCAAGTCAAGAAAGGGGGGCGGCCGCTGGTGCGATGAATCCCACCTGGCGGCCCGTGCGACCACGATCGCGCCGGTGCGAGAAGAAGGTGTCAGGCTCACAGAACGTGCATCGTCCCAGCACCTCGATGCGCTCACCCGCGAGGCCCGCCTTGCGCAGGACCAGCTCGTTGGCGAGCCAGAGATCAACCCGCGAGCTGCCGCCACGCGGTTCTGCCACGCGCGGACCGAGGTCGTCCCGGAAGACCTGGGCGATGTCGGGCGAGACCTCGTAGCAGCACGGCCCGATGGCTGGCCCGATGGCCGCGAGGAGGTCACCGGGGTGCGCGCTCACCTCGCGGGCGAGCGCCTCGACCGCGCGTTCGGCGGTGTGGGCGAGCGTGCCGCGCCAGCCGGCATGGACGGCCGCGACCGCGCCGGAGCGGGGATCGCCGATCAGGATGGGTACGCAGTCGGCGACCGAGACGCACGCGGCCAAACCGGGCCGCGCCGAGAGGACCGCGTCGGCGTCCTGCGACGGACTGCCCGGCGCGCGCACGACGACGACGCGATCGCCATGGACTTGCCGCACCCGCGCGAAGCCGAGCCCCGTGGCGCGGCACAGCGCCTGCCAGTTGGCCTCGACGTCGGCCGCCGCGTCACCGACCCCGCCCCCGAGGTTCAGGCTCTCGAACGGTGCCCGCGATGCGCCACCCCGCCGGGTGGTGAAACCGTGCGGGAACCCGGCGAGGAGGGCGCTCGAGAGAAGGTCCATGTGGGCTCTTCTTGTCGGCGGCCGCCTCCGGTTGCAACCTGCGGCCACACTGGCACTCCCACCCCGAGGTGGCATGATCATTCCGCTGCCGAGCAGGCGCGGACCGGGTCAAAGGTGCGGCTTGTCCTGGGCCCCTGCGAGGTCTAGGCTCAATGGATCATCCCCGATGGTCCACTTCATCAGATCCCACATCGCGCGCAAGCTCCTCCTCGCGGTCGGTCTCCCATCGTTCTTCCTCGCCCTCGCGGGTGTCCTCTGGCTCGGCTCGGCGACGCGAGACAAGGCGCCGGGCCTGTGGGGCGCCGTGCTGGCCTTCCTGCTCGTCCTCGCCTTCACGATGTCCTCCATCCATCTGCTGGCGGTGCAGCTCCTGCTCGAGCAGCCACTGTCCCGCATCGTGGCTTCGCTGAAGCGCGCCGCTCGGGGCGATTTTCTCCTGCGCGCTCCCGTGGAGTCGGAGGACGAGCTCGGCGAGCTGGCGCGGAGCTTCAACACGGCCATGGCGGCCATCACCGATCTGCACGCGCGGCGGCTCGAGGACGCTCGGTCGATGGAGTCGATGCAGCGCGAGCTCGCTCTCAAGGCCGAGGTCGAGGCGCAGCACCAGCTGCTCGACGAGGCGAATCGCCGACTGCAGGATCGCCTGCGCGAGCTGACCCTGCTCGCGGAGCTCGCGCGCACCTTCAACTCGACGCTCAAGCTCGACGAACTGCTCCACTTCGTCACCGACCTCCTGGGTCGCACCCTCGGATACCAGGCCTTCGCTCTGCTCCTCCTCGACGAGCACAAGGGCGACCTGGTGGTGAAGAGCATCTTCGGCATCGACGCCAGCGTCGAAGGCGACCGCGTTCCCTTCGGCGAGGGCATTGCCGGGTGGGCAGCCCGGGAGCGGCAGCTCCTGCTCGTTCCCGACACGCGCGCCGACGGGCGCTTCCCGACGCTGCGCTGGACCGGCGCGAAGGACGGCTCGGTCCTGGCGGTGCCGATGATCTTCCAGGGCGAGTGCGTGGGCGTGCTCGACTTCTTCCGGCCCGTGAAGAACGCCTTCGGTGACGACGAGGTGTCTTTTCTACAATCAGTGGCGAGCCAGGCGGCGATGGCGATCGCGAACGCGCGCCTGCACGAGCGTACGGTCGCGCTCTCGCTCACCGATCCGCTCACCGGGCTCGACAACAGGCGCGGCCTGTTCGAGCGCCTCGAGATGGAGCTGGAGCGCGCGGAGCGCTTCTCCGACAGCTGTGCCCTGGTGATGATCGACGTCGACCACTTCGAGGATCTGAACGACGCGCACGGCCGCCTCGCCGGGGACAACACGCTCCGCCGCGTGGGCGAGCTGCTCGGAGGCGCGGTTCGCCGGGTGGACACGGTGGCGCGCTGGCGCGGCGAGGAGTTCGCGGTCACCCTGCCCCGCGCCAGCAGGGCTTCGGCGATGGACGTGGCGGAGAAGCTGCGCAGCCTCATCGCGACCAGCGCCTTCGAGCACGACGCGGGGCAGCCCGGCGTGCACGTGACCATCTCGGTGGGGGTGGCGTGCTTCCCGGACGACGCGCGCGATCTCGCCACCGTCATCGACTGTGCCGACGCGGCGCTCTTCGCGGCCAAGCGCAAGGGGCGCGACACGGTGGTCGCCTACGCACCCGGCATGCGGGAGAACCCGAGTCGGCGGCGCGACATCCGCGTCACGTCGCAGGTGGACCCCAGCTGAGCGCGCGGGAGCACAGCTTCGCCAGCGCGCGGAAGCACGCTTCGGCCGCCAATCCTCGCCGCGCAACAGCGGTGCCTTCGGCCGCATCGCGCCAATATTTACTCGTGGTGGCGCCGCCGAAACTCGCTCGCTCGTGACACGCTTCACCCGCTGTAAGCTCGCTCCCTCGGACAATCGGCGGCGCAAAAGGTGTCGACCTCTGCGCGATGCGGCGACCGCGGCGTCAGCTGGCGCGGCTGCGGGCGCGGCCTGCGCGCGCCCCCGCGCTACCACCACCGACCCATGGTTCGCCAAGCCCAGGGTTCGCCAAGACGTACCGTTGGTCGCGTTTCGACCTCGAGCGTGCTCGCCAGTGCTCGCCAAGACAGCGCGTTTGACCATGGTCTTGACCATGGCTATAATAAAAAAATGAAGCGTGTTTCCAAAGGTGTGCTCAAGGCCAAGATGCTCGAATACTTTCGGGAGGTCGAGCAGACCGGCGAGGAGCTCATCGTCACCGACAACAACAGGCCAGTCTTGAAGGTCGTCCCCCTTCGTCATCGCCGTCCCGCCGCCGAGGTCTTCGCCGACGTCCGCGGCCGCGTGGTCTATCGCGAAGACGTGTTGACCCCCACCACCGACGAGTGGCCCGAGACGTGATCCTGCTCGACACGCACGCGCTGCTCTGGTGGGCGCTCGACCCGGCGAAGCTCTCGGAAACGGCACGCACGTGGTGCGAGCGGATGGAGGTCGAGGGCGGTTTCGCGAGCTCCATCTCGATCTGGGAGATCGGCGTCAAGGTCCAGCGGGGGAAGCTCGAGCTCGGCATCTCGATAGACGAGCTGGCTCGGCGAATCGCCGACAGCTCCGTCGTGGAGCTGCTCCCGGTTGATTGCTCGACGTGGATCCGGTCCCTCGCGCTTCCGTGGGATCATCGGGATCCAGCGGACCGCGTGATCGTCGCGACCGCCTTGCTGCGAGGGCTGCCTGTCCTCACCAAGGACGCGCGGATCCATGCGTTTTCGCATCAGAACTGCATCTGGTGAGTGCAGTTCACGCGTTCGCAGCGAGGCGAAGGCGGGTGGCTCCATCCGATCGAGCGCAGCGAGCACCCGCTCCCGAGTGGCCCGCCGCGCCCTCGGGCGCGGCAGCTCGCCGAAGGCCGCGTGCCGCTCGGGAGCGCCAGACTGGAACGAACCCTGTAACAACGAACCCTGTAACGCCGAACGACGGAGATGCCTCCCTGTCGATCACGGGCTGGAGCTGTTCGGCAACTCTACCGATGCGCTGCCGCTCCGGCTGAAGGTGCGACTATGTCACCCTTTGTGCTCTCGATTATGGCGATGACCTCGTTCTGCTCTTTCTGCGGCACGTTGAAGCTGTCCATGCTGTCCCGAAAGATCGCTATGAGTTCCTGCCACTCTCTTTGGCTAATCCGAAGATGCTGATGAGCTTCTCTCAGTGAGCGTCCCGTATATTGCTGCGGCCCGCCCATCACCATGCAGGCAAGCGAGGTGGCGTTGTACTTGTAGGCGGGCTTGGGGAAGCGCTTGTGGGCTTCTTCGATCAGCGGATTCGCCTTGAAGACCTCGTTCACATAGGCCCGTTCGATGATATCGTCAATCAGCACCGCGATGTTGTTGATCCCTCCGATGCGCTCATAGAGCGGAGGGGTGGTTGGCGCGGGCTCCTTTCCGTCACATGCGGACGAGACTCCCCATGGAGGGACAAGCAAGACAGCCGCCAATGCTAGACAAACAATTCTGCACGCTCTTTCCTTGATCACTTTTCTGCCTCCTCCCTGATCGTCGAGAATACCCTTCACACCCTTCAATGGAACATCGAGTCGGCCCGACAATCCCACGGCCGCATGCCTTTTTCACCTGTCAGTAGTTACAGGTACTCCCTCGGTGCAACGGCCAGACGCAGCTCGTCGCCTTCGTCGCCCGGTCCGACCACCACCCCCTGGCGAGCTCAGCTCGAACGCCCAGGTGTGCGCCGAGGCCACGCGCGACGCCGAAGTGCGCGCGGCGCTCGTGTCGCGCGATCCCGCTCGGCGATGCAACATCTGCGCAGGCGGCGAGGCGTTCGCGATCTCTGCGCGATTTGACCATCCGCTCGCGCCGGCGCGCTCGAGATGGAGCTGTTCCAATTGGCACAGCCAGGAGCCTCCTCTCGTCCGCCTCTGCCGGGCCCGCCCGAGATCGGCGGGAATCTCGCCCTGGTCCGGGAATTGCTCATGGTCCGGGTGCGAACCGGAGAGTCGAATCGCGGCCAGAACGAGACAAGGAGAAGACATGAAGCGCTTACGGAGGTGTTTGGGGATCGGCTTGGCCGGTGTCCTCGCGCTGTCACAGGGCAGCGCCTCGGCGGAGAGCTCTCCCGAGGTAGCGAAGGCCCAGACCTCCGAGGCGGCGACCGGTCCAGGCGTGGCAGCGACTCCCGCGGTGACGGTCCAGCTGGACAAGAGCTCACTCGACAACGGCGGGACGATCCTGCTCACGGGCACGGCGCCGGCGGGCAAGCCCGTCTACATCGAGGTCTGGTCCGACGATAAGGTGCGGGCCTCTCGATTCGACGCCGACATGGACAAGGAGACGGGGAAGAGGCCGTACATCCTCTACATGACGGAGGAGATGCCCGCCTACTACAGGCTGTTCGTACCGAGGGACAAGAAGGAGGCGCTGGAGCAGCTCAAGAAGGAGGGGTCGAAGTGGAGCGTCTCGAAGGCGCTCAAGGACCTCGGCGCGGATGTGGCCTACTCCGCGCCCGCCAAGGCACGCATCGACCGCCACCAGGCGACGTTGCTGGGCAGCGTCATCGGATCCCGCGGAGAGCTGCTTCCCCAGATGGACGCCAAGGAGAGCCGCAAGCGCTCCATGCAGATCCTGAAGGCGAAGTTCAGGAGCCCGGGCAAGGTGTTCGGCGCCGACGTGGACGTCATGGCCGACGGCACCTACAAGGCCGCGCTCACGATGGGTTCAGGGCTCCCGCCCGGGAAGTACAAGATCGCCGTCGTCGTCGACGGGAACACGAGGAGCGAGCCGGCCGTGTTCGAGAACAAGATCGGCTTTCCCACGGTCTATCTCAGCAACGCGGGAGCGAGCATCAACATGCTCTGGCCGTTCCTCCTGGCGCTGGCCATATCGATGTTCGGCGTCATGATGGGCGCCGGCGGAGGCTTCATCCTCAATCCGCTGCTCGTCACGCTGTGGCCGCTCCCGCACACCGTCGTGGCCGGAACCGT
>Ga0214473_10011778_pt1 | contig 10273 bp, 12 predicted proteins | sample RVTome_7_FD_203509 | JGI IMG/M metagenome (GOLD analysis project Ga0214473, IMG submission 203509) | Soil microbial communities from uranium-contaminated site in the Upper Colorado River Basin, Wyoming, United States - RVT98D197 | ecosystem: Environmental > Terrestrial > Soil > Contaminated >... | reverse complement strand
GCTCGAATTCCGGGTGGAAAATCCGAATTATATTTACGCGCGGGCTGTCAGCGAAATCTCCTGGGCCCTGGTTGCCGCCGGGATGATTTTCGGATTCGTGTCGCGAATAATAAAACGCAAAAAAGCACTGTCCGAATCATCCGGGCAGTGAAATAGCAATGCCGACAGATAAGGGAATAAGCTGTATCGTAGTGAGTTATAACTGCTTGGAGACATTGAAAAATTGCCTTAATATCCTCAAGAGCCAAAAGGAAGTCGATATCGAAATTATAGTGGTCGATAACGACTCCAACGACGGTACCCGGAATTACCTGAGCAAACAGGATTTCAAGGTCGTTCTGCCGGAGAGAAACCTGGGTTATGGCGCGGCCGTTAACCTCGGCGCGACCCGGGCATTGGGAAAATATCTATTCATTCTCAATCCCGATACCGAATTCGATTCGTCGACCCTGGCCGACCTGCTTCGATTCGCGGAGAGCGACGAGAAGGCAGGCCTGATATCTCCTTTATTGCGTTTTCCCGACGGCAGAATTCAGCTTGCCGCGCGAAATTTTCCCGGCAGGTTGAATTTTCTCATGGGACGAGGTTCGCCGTTATTCAAGCTAGGCATCACCGACGAACAGAAGGCGGGGTATATCGAATTTACCGGCGACCAGCCGACGGAGGTTCCCGTCATATCGGCCACCGCTTTTATGATAAAAAGGGAGCTATTCGAAAAGATCGGCGGATTCGATGCAAGGTATTTCCTATATGTCGAGGATATCGATTTATGCCGCGCCGTGCAAGACAGGGGAATGAAAATCGTGATACTGCCCGCTGTGTGCGTTATCCACGAATGGGGTGGATCATCGCGAGGAAGACGATATTTCGCGCTATATCATCACCATCGCTCGGTTTGGAAATATTTTAGAAAACACTATCCGGACGAGTGGTTTTTCAATATCATGTTATTGCTCGCGCTGGTTTTCGGTTTTGTGGTCAACTCTATGTTAACGGCCCTGAAAGTGAGGGGAAAAAATTGAACTGGCGAATTCCGGCCTACGTGCTGGTAACTCTGCTTTCGGCGTATCTCACTATTCTGTTGGTACCGCTGGTCATATCGTTTTGCCGGAAAAGGGGGATTCTGGATCAGCCCGATTCCAGGAAAATACACACTTATCCAGTACCAAGGCTTGGAGGAATAGCCCTGGTTGTTTCTTTCACGCTGGCCGTGTGGCTGGGGTTTATCGCCAATCCCGGACTCTGGATCGAGAACTGGGTCGGGGTAACCGGGATACTGGCCGGGGGAATCGTCATATTTATTCTGGGTTTATTCGATGATCTGAAAAATCTCTCGCCGATAGTTAAACTCCTCTGGCAGATAGTGGCCGCCATGATCCCGATCATGTGCGGAGTCAGGATCGAAATCCTCAATATTCCTTACTATCAGGTGGTTTCTCTTGGTCTATGGGGCATTCCCGCAAGCGTGCTTTGGGTAACGGCCATCACCAACACCTTTAATCTTCTCGACGGCCTTGACGGCATGGCGGCCGGAATCGGAGCTATCTCCGGACTGACCTTTGTTGTGCTGGGCGTCGTCTTAAATCTGCCCCTGGCCTCCTTGCTGGCGGCCGGGGTTGCCGGTATCGCTATCGGCTTTCTAAGATTTAATTTTTATCCGGCCCGGATATTTATGGGTGATTCAGGATCTTTGTTTATCGGATACATGCTCGGCGTGGTATCGCTTTATTGGCCGAAAAGTTACGCGTCGTTGGTCATGTTTGTCCCTCTGCTGGCTCTGGGGTTGCCCATAATCGAGGTTGTCACCACGACAATCAGAAGATTGGCGACCGGGAAAAAGGTTTATGTCGCCGATAAAAGACATCTATTTCACCTCCTATTGGATCTTGGATTATCTCATGCCGGAGTGGTCTGGCTTTTCTATTTTATCAGCCTTCAGTTCTCCATAATGGCCATCGGGTTTGTTTTCGGTAAGATCAATATTATTCTTGTGTTAGAGATCGTTTTTATTATATTTATCGCCATATTTCTGACCCGCAAAATTAAGGCGGGAGGCGATAATGGATGAAAAATATTACCTCGACTTCGAAAAACCGATCATCGAGCTCGATCGACAGATCCAGCAGATAAGAGATCTGGGGGCCTCCCCGGAGACCGATCTGCGAGATCGCATCGAGTTCCTTGAAAGAAAAAGAGAACGGATCCAGTCTGATGTTTATTCGAGGCTTTCCCGCTGGCAGAGAATCCAGCTTGCCCGCCATCCTCTGCGGCCTTATAGCTTGGATCTGATCTCGCTGATTTTCGATGATTTCATAGAATTGCATGGCGACCGCTATTTTGCCGACGATAAGGCCTTGGTCGGGGGTTTCGCCTATCTCGACACAACTCCGGTGATGGTTGTGGGGCAGCAGAAGGGGCGAGATGTCAAACAGAGGCAATTCCGCAATTTCGGTATGTGTCATCCCGAAGGGTATCGCAAGGCTTTGAGGCTTTTTAAACTGGCCGAGAAATTTTCCAGGCCGATTATCATATTTATCGATACGCCGGGCGCCTATCCCGGGGTCGGCGCAGAAGAGAGGGGACAGGCCGAAGCGATAGCTCGAAATATAAAAGAAATGTCGGTCATCGAAGTCCCTATAATAATTGCCATAATAGGAGAGGGCGCTTCGGGCGGAGCTCTCGGTATCGGCGTGGGCGATGTTATCCTCATGCTTGAAAATTCCTGGTATTCGGTGATATCGCCGGAGGGCTGCTCGGCCATTCTCTGGAAGAAAGCCGACGATCTCAGGCAGGCTGAACAAAATAGAATTATGGCGGCCGATGCCCTGAAGCCCACTCCAGAAGATCTGAAATTGTTTAATATAATCGACGATATCGTGCCCGAACCGATCGGAGGCGCTCATCGGGATCACAATTCCACGGCGGCCAATCTCAAGAGGTTCCTGGCGAGGGACCTGGCCGAGCAATCCGCCAAGAATATCGAGACGCTTCTGGCCGATCGGTTCGCCAAATTCAGGTCCTTAGGAGTCGTTAGAGAGGCGTAAGGGGGAAATCATGCTTTCGGGAAAGCTGCTTGAAATCCTGGCCTGTCCCAAATGCAAAGGCGATCTGGTTTACGACCGGGAAAATAATAAGTTGACCTGCGAAAATTGCCGACTACGGTTTCGAATCGAGGACGATATCCCGATCATGCTGATCGACGAGGCCGAAAAAATCTAACGGAGGATTGATGATAAAACTTTCAAGGTTTTGCGAGGATGATGTCATTTCTTTTAATTTGAAGGGGGAGACGAAAGAGGAAATTATCGCCGAGCTGGTTGACCTGTCGGCCAATTCGCAGATGGTCAAAAATAAAGAGGAACTGCTAAGCGCTGTTCTGGAACGTGAAAAGCTGGTCACCACGGGTGTCGGATACCAGGTAGCGTTTCCTCATGCCAAGACCAAGGCCGTAAAAGGAATTGTCATCGCGTTCGGACGGAAAAATGAAGGAGTCGATTTCCAGGCCATGGACCGCAAACCCGTTTTCCTGTTTTTCCTGATCGCGGCCCCCGAAGACGCCATCGGCGCCCATTTGAATGTCATGGCCAAACTGTCTTACCTGATGAAAAGCGAGAAAAATCGTCAGAAATTGATGAAGGCCAAATATAAGGAGGACCTCATAGAGGTTCTTGATTCCAGCGAGTAGATGAGAATCTCATTGCGGGGGATATTAAAAAGCCCCTATTTCATGCCTATTTTGCTCGTGGCGATAATATCTGTCGCCATGATCATTTTGCCGTTACGATCCAAAACCACTCTTTCGAGAATGGGCTCGTCGTCTATTCTTTTGCCATTTATCGAGATCGATAAATATCTCGTGAAAATCGGCACCTCGTTCGAACAGAACAGGATCCTCAATCGACGCCTGGATTCCCTGTCTGTACTGATGTCCGTATTGCTGGAGAATAAAAACGAAAACGAACGGCTGCGCAGGATGCTTGAATTCAATTTCGAGCTTCCCTACAAGCTTATCCCGGCTGAAATTATCGCCGTCTCGCCAACGAGCCTTTTCAAGTCGATTCTCATTGACGCCGGTCTCAATAGAGGCGTCGATAGGAATATGCCGGTTATCTCACCGTCCGGAATAATTGGCAAGACCATTGCGTCCGACAGGAAAGCGTCGACGGTTCAGCTTCTCTTCGATCCCGGATGCAAGGTGGCGGCCAGAATCCAGAGGAACCGGGCCATGGGCATAGTGGAGCATCTGGAAGGCCGGTATTTGTCGTTCACCAACGTACCGGGAGATCAAGACGTGGTCCCCGGAGATACCGTAATATCATCCGGGTTGGGCGGCATATTTCCGGAGGGTTTGTTTATCGGAACCGTAATAATATCGGAGGAGAAAGAGGGAGAATTGTTCCGCAACATCCTGGTAGACCCCGGCGCTGATTTCTCGATCCTGGATGAAGTGTTTGTCATAGTATCTCCCGCAAACGATTGATTATGCCGTATTTTTACTACTTTTCCGGTTGGTTTGTCATAATGTTCTGCCAGATAGTAATCTCTCCGAGATTATCCGTGGCGGGTGTTTTCCCCGATTTTGTGTTGGCCGCAGTTGTGCTGTTGGGGTTGAAAAGAGGCTGGGAAACGGGCTTCAGGTACGGCTTCGTCTTCGGCTTATGTCTTGACCTCTTGAATCCGCTCACGTTCGGATGGACCGTGTTGACGCTGTCTTTGAGCGGCCTCTCGGCCGGAGTGATCAGGGAGAAAATCTACGTGGAAAACAACATTTATCAGGCGGGAATAGTCGCGGTTATGGCATTTATATATCAACTATTGATGCATCTCATCGAATCGACTCGCTTTCTCTCTCAAAACCCGCAATCCTCCGTGGTGGATTCTCTTTTTATCGCCCTATACACGGCGGTAATTTCGATCGCTTCCCTTATCCTGTTGCAGCAACGATATCGTTTGAGGGAATTACTGTGACGCCTGACAGCCAGGACGGAAGGCGGTTTAATTACCGTTTGCTGTCCTTAATCGCCTTTGCGTTTATTGTTTTTATATTCGTCAAGCTTTCCGGTATGCAGATATTTTCGGGCAGGGCCTACAGAAAAGCGTCCGAGCAGAACGGCGTTCGGGTTGTCCCTATTTCGGCGCCAAGGGGCATCATAGCCGATAGGCATGGAACGCTACTGGTCAAAAATCGCCCTTCATATTCGATATATCTCGTTCCATACGAGGTTAAGGACATCGATTCCGCCGCGGTGCGTTTGGCCGACGTTCTCGGCGGCCAGCCGGATGAAATCAAAAAACAGATCAGGCTCGGATGGCAGGGATATTTCAGGCCGATTCGATTGAAAAGAGACGTCGAATTTAATACGATTTGCTTTATCGAAGAGCATGTTCTCGATTTTCCGGGCATTATCCTCCAAGTCGAACCTACCCGTCTGTACCCCGAAGGCAATCTGGGGTCCCATATATGGGGCTATGTCGGCGAGGTTACGGAAGCCGAACTGGCCAGCCCGTCTTACTCGGATTATACGTTGGGAGATATAGTCGGCAAAGATGGTTTGGAAAAGCAATATGAGCAATATCTCAAGGGACAGAACGGACTGAAATACCTTGAGGTGACGGCCGCCGGGAAAGTCCTTGGCGAATTGCCTGATAAGCAGCCAATCAAACCGGTCCGCGGGTCGGAGCTAACATTGGAAATTGATTGGGATCTGCAGATAATAGCCGAGACAGAGCTTGCCGCCAGAGGTTCAGGGGCGGTGGTGGCCGTCGATCCGCGGGACGGCGCCGTACGCGTACTATGTTCCGTTCCTGATTTTGACGCCAACCTGTTTTCCGGGGTAATTTCCCCTGAAGCCTGGAATGACGTGATGACGGATCCTTTGCATCCGCTGTTTAACCGAAGCATCAAGGGGACATATCCGCCCGGTTCCGTCATGAAACCTTTCACCGCTGCCGCGGGCCTGGCAAACAATCTGATTAATGAGTTTACCCATTTTGAGACCTGTTACGGACAGAAAAAATTCGGCAATAGAATTTTCAAGTGCTGGCGTCCCGAAGGTCATGGAAAACTGGATCTGGTCGGGGCGATTATTCAATCGTGTGACGTTTATTTTTATCAACTCGGAGCCGCGGAAGGACTCGAACTCTGGAGCGCCACCGCTATGGCCAGCAGGTTCGGGCAAAAAACGGGCATCGATATGCCCGGGGAATTCGACGGTCTGGTTCCCACGGCGACCTATTTCGATTCACGCTACGGAAAGGACGGCTGGACCAAGTATCTGATGGTAAATCTGGCCATAGGACAAGGGGAACTGCTTGTCACGCCGGTTCAGATGGCTGTTCTTTTCGCCGCCCTCGGCAACGGGGGATACATCTACCGACCGAGACTTATTTCCCGGATAGAATCGCCGGTCAACCGCCAAATCGAGACCATGAAACCGGAGATCACGGGGCATTTGCCGATCACTCCGAAAAACCTGGAGATTCTGCGCAAAAGCTTGATCGGAGTCGTCTCCGACATACGCGGCACGGCGCACGCGGCCGAGCTGAAAAACGTCGTGGTGGCGGGTAAAACAGGCACGGCACAAAACCCGCACGGAGAGGATCACGCCTGGTTTGTATGTTTCGCTCCGGCGGAATCGCCCGAATTGGCGGTAGCTGTTCTGGTGGAAAACGCGGGTCACGGCGGATCGGTTGCGGCCCCACTGGCCAAAAAGATTCTGGAAAAATATTTTGAAAATGTTCCTGCGGCGCCCCGTACCGTCAGCGATTCGAACTAACAGTTATGAATAAATCATTTGATCTGTCGATTTTCATTCCCGCCCTGATGTTGAGCGTTCTATCCATAATTTTGATTTACGCGGCCACGTATTATGCAACCTCACCGGACTTAAAACTGATATATCAAAGGCAACTGGTCTGGTTCGTGGCGGGTCTGGCGATATGCGCGATAATTTACCTGGTGCCTTTGAAATTTCATGAGGCATTTGCGTATTTCTACTGCGGCTTTGCGGCCCTGATATTGTTATTTTTATTGTTCTACTCGAGAGGCTCGGCGGCCAGATGGCTTCATTTCGGGTCTTTCAACGTTCAGCCCGCTGAACTGGCCAAGTTAGCGGTCGCCGTTGCCGTATCCCGGTATCTCAGTTTCAAAAAAATCAGGCTGGACGAATTCGGATGGATATTCGGTATAATACTGATAATCGCCGTCCCCGCCGGTTTGATTTTAATTCAGCCCGACCTGGGCAGTTCGCTGGTATTCGCCGCGTTATTTCTGGCCATGGTCTTCTGGTCGGGATTGCCTGCCGGACGCATAGTTATGGTTATCACGCCGGTAATCGGGGTCATTTCAGCGTTTCACTGGATATCGTGGGGAATTTTCATTTTCCTCTTGCTGATTTTGATCTTTGTGACCCGGTTGAGATTGTGGCAGGGGGCATTCTTTTTCATTACGAATCTTATAGGGGGAATGATAACCCCTTATATCTGGAATAACCTGCATGATTACCAGAAGATGCGAATAATCATTTTTCTAGATCCCGGGCGGGATCCCAGGGGCGCCGGCTACCAGATAATTCAATCCAAAATTGCGGTCGGCGCCGGAGGATTTTTCGGACAGGGATTCTTGCAGGGCACGCAGACCAAACTCAATTTTCTTCCCGAACGCCATACCGATTTTATCTTCTCGGTGCTGGCCGAGCAGTTCGGTTTTATAGGATGTTTGACGGTTCTTGTCCTGTTTTGCGTCTTGTTCTACCGGGGCTTCTCCGTGGCTTTTAAATCCCGCAATCCCTTTAACAGCTATCTTGCCTGCGGGCTTACGGCGGTGATAGCATTTCAAGTGATAATAAACATCGGCATGACCATCGGGTTGGCCCCCGTAACAGGTCTGCCGCTGCCATTTCTGAGCTACGGGGGTTCTTCAATGTTATTCTTCTGGGCCTCTATCGGATTCTTACTGGCCATTAACCGCGACTGGCAGGAGTATTAATGTATCCGGAACCTTTCGAATTCATCGGTATTACATTTATTCGCTCATACGGAGTGACGCTGGCCATTGCCTTTCTGATCGGAATCATCTGGTCGAGGAAAAGAGCTGTCAGGGCCGGGATCAATCCCGACCATGTGATCGATCTTTCGTTCGTCGTTTTATTGGCCTCGATTATCGGCTCGCGTTTCTTCTATGTGATCTATCATCTCGAGGAATTCTCGGATAACATACTGGACATAATCAACCCCTTCCACGGTGATTCGGTCGGTATTTCAGGGCTTTCCATGATGGGCGGAGTTGTTTTGTCCCTGATATCCGCCTGCATTTACGTCGCTTTTAAAAAAATAAAGCCATGGCCGCTTTTCGACGCTATGATGCCGATGTTCGCTCTGGGCATAGGAATCGTGCGGATAGGATGTTTTCTGAACGGTTGCTGCTACGGCCTGCCGGCTCACGATGGCTTCGGAGTGATATTTCCCAATAACTCCGCAGCCGGATACCATTTCCCGGACACTCCGTTGATCCCGACCCAGCTCTATTCCTCGATTGCAGGATTCGGTATTCTGATTATTGTCCTGTCAAGTGAGAAATTCAAGAGGTTCGACGGGCATTCGTTCTGGATGACCACGGGGCTTTACTCGATCTGGCGTTTCGTCATCGATTTCTTCAGGTATTACGAACGTTCCATGACCTTATCTCTGGCCGGTTACGATTTTTCCCGCAATCAGATTTTGTTAATCATCTTGCTTGTGGTTTCGCTGGCCGCCTATATTATAATGTACACTAAATCTGTCAAAAAGGCCGGGGTAGATGATAAGCGGACTTCTGCGCAGGTCGACGCACGCAGTCAGAAACGTCTTCGTTGATTTCCGCGAGTTTATTTCTCCGTCGCTATGTCTGGGCTGCGACGGTGATATCGATTCGATAAAATCCTTTTTCTGCGACAACTGCCGTCAATCGCTGCTCAGGGAAAATCCTGGGCAGGGTCCCGTCTGCCCATTTTGCGCTCCCTCCGCGGGAGTTGCCGGTTCCTGTCTTTCTTGCGTCTGTCCCGATCCTCTGCGCCTTTTTTTCTGGGGCGCATACGACGGTTTGTTAAAAGACAGCATAATCCGGTTCAAATTCAAAGGCGTCGTCGATTTGGGCAAAGAGCTGACCGAGATGGCCGTCGACGCCTTATCCTCTCGCCTGAGCCAGCGGAAATACGATCTGATCATTCCCGTCCCGCTTCATAAATCGCGTCAGCGGAAACGGGAATACAATCAATCCGAAATCATAGCCGGATTGCTGGCCGAACGGCTTAACGCGGAAATGAATACGGGCATTTTGATCAGGGTGCGTCGAACCGGCCAGCAGGCAAAACTCGCGGAAAACGATAGATGGAAAAACGTGAAAGACGCTTTCGCAGTCGCGAGGGAAATCGATCTTTCGGAAAAGTCTATCCTGCTCGTAGATGATATCGTTACCACGGGGGCCACGGTGTTCGAGGCCAGCCGGCCCCTGCAATTATCCGGGGCAAGAAATATCGATCTATTCAGCCTGGCGTTTACCCTATGAAGAACGCCGGATTCAAGATAGTCGAGGAACTGCCGTCGGCCGATTTCATATTCGACGCTTTCGGGGAAAGCCTCGAGGAACTGTTCGTCAACTGCGCCAGAGCCTGTTTCTTCGCTATGACCGATATCGAGACGGTCGACAGGCCCGATAGCCGCGACATCAGCGTCGCCGGTGAGACGGTCGAAGATCTCCTTTTCGCTTTTATCGCCGAGCTGATTTATCTGAAAGACACGGAGAATATATTTTTGTCCCGATTCGAGATCGAAATCGCTCCTGATGGCAAGACGTTGAAAGGCGTTGTCAGGGGCGAGGCCATTGATTATAATAAACATGTGATCAAAACCGACGTGAAGGCGGCGACTTATCATGATCTTCATGTGCGAAAGGACCGACAAGGATATTCGGTTCGGATGATTCTCGATTTATAGGGGAATAATATGGAAGCGATAGAAATTGCGAAAAATATCCGGGAAATCCCGGTCGGATTCAAGCCGGGTATGCGGGCGCCGGCTCGAATAATTGCCTCCCAAAAACTCTGGGCCGGCATGGACGAAGGCGTAATCAACCAGATAACCAACGTAGCCTGCCTGCCCGGCATAGTCGGCCACGCCTGGTGTATGCCCGACGGACACTGGGGATACGGATTCCCCATCGGAGGAGTGGCCGCTTTCGACCCCGACGATGGAATAATATCTCCTGGAGGAATAGGATTCGATATAAATTGCGGCG
>Ga0214473_10011777_pt1 | contig 10274 bp, 7 predicted proteins | sample RVTome_7_FD_203509 | JGI IMG/M metagenome (GOLD analysis project Ga0214473, IMG submission 203509) | Soil microbial communities from uranium-contaminated site in the Upper Colorado River Basin, Wyoming, United States - RVT98D197 | ecosystem: Environmental > Terrestrial > Soil > Contaminated >... | reverse complement strand
GATCGCGACGACCTGCTCGCCGAGCCGTAGCGAGCCCGAATCTCCGAGCGGGACCGTCGGCAGGTCTTCGGCGTCGATGTCGAGGACCGCCAGATCGGCTGCGACGTCGCCGCCGATCACGCGCGCGTCGTACCGGTCCGGTTCCTCGTCCGACGTCAGGACCTGGACGTCCGTCGCGTTCTGCACGACGTGGAAGTTCGTCACGACGATCCCGTCCGACCGCACGATGAAGCCGGTCCCCTCGCCTTCGCCCCCCGAGGTCGTGCTGACCACGTTGACGACTGCCGGCAGCACGCGGTCGACGACCTCGACCACGGCGTCCCGGCCCGTCGCGAAGCCGCCGGAGGGTGTGGGGAAGTCGGCCCGGACCTCGGCCCCGTCATCGGCCCCACCGTCGGCGACGGCGTCGGCAGGGGCGGGACGTTCATCGTCCGCGCCCGGGGTGCACGCCGCCAGCCCGAGGGCCAGCGCCGCCGCAAGGGCGATGGGACGTAGGGCGCGACGAGCCTGCATGGTCCAAAGGCTACCCCTCCGGGAGGTATCCGACCTTCCCGGCTCAGGACGAGGCCCGGCTCAGGACGAGGCCGACAGCGGCGCCGCCGGGACCTCCTTGCGCGGGTCGATGAACGGGATGGCGGCGGTGTGGCCCATCAGATGGCCGTTCTCCGACTCGACGTCGAGCTGCGTGCCGGGCTCGGCGAGCTCGACCGGGACCCACACGTACCCGATGTTCTTCCCCAGGCGAGGCGACCAGACGGCGTCGGTGACCTTGCCGACCTGTTGGCCGTCCTTGTGCACGGGCCAGAACCACGTCAGCTCTGCGCGGAGCTCGTCGCCCTGGAGCTCGATCCCGACGAGCTTGCGCTTGACCCCACTCCGACGGATCGACTCGAGCGCCTCCTTGCCGATGTAGTTCTGCGGCTGCTCCTCGACGAGCCGCTCGAGCCCCATGATCTCGAACGGGTTGTTCTCGAGGGTCATGTCGGAGTTGTAGTTCATGATCCCGGCCTCGATCCGCCTGGCCTCGACGGGCGCGACGGCACGGATGTTGAACTCCTCTCCCGCCTCGAAGACCGCGTTCCACAGATCGTCGCCGCGCGAGGGATCGAGGATGTTGATCTCGAATCCCTGCACGGCGGTCCACCCCGTCCGACTGACGAGCACCGGGACGTCCTTGATGTCGAAGCGCTCGCACCAGTAGTACTTCATGTCGTAGATCGCGGCGCCGACGAGCTTCTCGAGCGTCTTCGCCGCCTTCGCGCCCTGGATCTGCATCGGGTAGGCCTCGGGATAGCTCACGTCGACGTCCATACCGGCCTGCGATGCGACGCCCATGGCGTAGAGACCCGCATCCGAGTCCGCGAGCTGCATCCACCACGTGTCCTCGGCGACGTGCAGCAGCACCGGGTCGTTCACGATGCCGCCGTCGGGCGACGTGACGATCATGTATTTGCCCTGCTTCACGGCGCACCTCGTGAGGTCGCGGCACGTGAGCATGTCGACGAACCGGTCGGCGTCGCGACCCGCGATCTGGACCGTCCGCTCGACGGCCACGTCCCACACCGTGACGTCGTTGAGCAACGCCCAGTACTCGATCTCCGGGTCGTCGAAGTAGGCGGGCAGCAGCATGTGGTTGTAGATGTCGTACGCGCTGCACCCCGCGCGCCGCGTAGCGTCGAAGAACGGCGATCGCCGGTACCACGGTCCGAAGTAGATCCTGGCGCTGTTCTCGAGCATCTCCACCCGCTCGTTGGCCACTTACCCTCCTCCTTCAAGGGACCCGGGACGAAGCCCGCCGCGTGAAGACTGAATCATCGTTCAACGACCGCACGCGCGCAAGCGGCGGCTCAGCCGACCGGGATCTGCTTGCTCGGGTCGACGAACGGCATCTCGACGACGCTCGCCGTCCGCTCCCCCCACTCGGTCTCGACCCTGACCGTCGTGCCGAGGGTGGAACGGTTCGAAGGGAGCCAGGCGTACCCGATGTTCTTGCCGAGACGCGGCGAGTGGATCGCGCTCGTGACCTTGCCGATCTTCGCTCCGCCGTCCTCGCGGACGGGCCACTTGACGTTGTTGAGGCCCGGGAACGGCTCACCGTCGAGCTCCACGCCGTTGATCCGGCGCGAGACCCCCGCCTGCCTGATCGAGCGGAGCGCCTTCAGCGAGATCGCGGCTTCGTCAGGCAGGTCCCAGTCGATCAGCCGGTCGAGTCCCATCTCGAGCGGGTTGTTCTCGTAGGTCATGTCGGCGCCCCAGTTGAAGATCGCGCCTTCGATCCGTCGGATGTCGCTCGGGCCCGTCGCCTTGATGTTGTAGCGCTCGCCGGCCTTCATGATCGCGTCGTACACCTCGGTCCCCTTCGAGGTGTCGGTCAGATAGACCTCGTAGCCGACCTCCGATGTCCACCCGGTCCGCGTCACGACGACGGGCGCACCCGCGATGTCGGCGCGGCGCCACCAGTAGTACTTCAGGTCGAGGATCTCCTCGCCGACGAGGTCCGCCAGCAGCTGCTTCGACTTCGGCCCCTGGACCTGGAGCGGCGCAACATCTGCCTCCTTGATCGTCACGTCGAGGTCCGGGTACGCGTTCCTCAGGCCCCGCGCGAACAGCAGCGCGTCCGAGGACGCGAGCGCGAACCAGAAGGTGGTCTCGTCCATCCGCGTGAGCACGGGATCGTTGATGATCCCGCCGTCACCATCGACGATCAGCACGTACTTCGCCTGACCGACCGCGCACTTCGACAGGTCCCGCGGCGTGAGCAGCTGGGCGAATCGGAACCCGTCCGGGCCCGAGATCTCGAGGCATCGCTCGACCGACACGTCCCAGAGCGTGACGTGGTTCAGGAGCGCGTCGAACTCCGCCTCGAAGGTGTCGAAGCGGATCGGGAAGTACATGTGGTTGTAGACCGTGAAGCCCTTCGGGTCGTACCTCTGCGTTGCCTCGTAGTAAGGGGTCCGTCGGTTGCGCGCGCCGCGCTGTACCAGGCTCATGTCGAAGGCCATGCGGGATCCTCCTCGTGGCGGGGACGGCCGGTATCGTGCTTGCCGCGCATCGGCCCGGCAAGCCGGGCGTCTGACTAGGGGTCAGGCGACTCGCGGCCGGTCGGAAGACAGACGGCGGATCAGACCGCGACGGACGTGCGCCTGATGCGCGGCGGCGTGGACACGCGGCCGTCCAGGTACCCGCACGCGACCATCGCCATGAACGAGTGCACCTCGTCCTCCTCTGGCGCGAACGGACCCTGCCGCTGGCCACGCGAGGCGAGCCCCCGCTGCACGGACTCGCACGCGCCCCAGTCCTCTCGGTTCGTCACGTCCCAGAACTCCGAGGCGTATCCGGGGTCGAAGTCCGGCCGCCCGGTTGCCTCGGGCGCGAAGAGCCACTCGCACTCCACATAGGTCTCGCCCGCGGAGATCGGCTCCATCCGGTGCGTCATGACGTAGTCGGGATGCAGGCTGATCAGCAGGTTGGGGAACAGGCCGATGTACCAGACCTCGCGGAGACGCTTCGGGTCGAGGCCGCGGAGGGGGATGCCGCGACTCTCGCCGGTCATCGACATCGTCTCGGCGTGGTCCATCAGCTCCATCGTCCCGCCGACCCAGCACCCGGTCTGCACGAGGTTCTCGCCGGAGTCCGGCGGGGTGACCTTGCAGAGGGCCGGGTGGATGCTCGGGCAGTGGTAGCACTCGTGGTAGTTCTCGGTGATCCCCTTCCAGTTCGCCTTCACGACGTAGTCGTGTCGCTCGGCCGCGACCAGCCGCTCGGGCTCCCACGGCTCGACGACCGTGTCGAGGTTCCCCACGTGTCCGGCCAGCGGCGGGGCATCGCCGGACGCGTTCGCGAACACCCAGCCGTGCCACTCCTCGATCCGCGCCGGGATCAGCGGCCAGTCAGCGCGGTCGAACCCAGGGATGCCGCCGAACCGTGGCGCGCCGGACAACGCCCCGTCGAGCGAGTACACCCACGCGTGGTACGGGCACTTGATCGCCCGCAGGTTCCGGGTCTCGCCCGGTTCGAGCAGCTCGTGTCCCCGGTGACGGCACGAGTTGTAGAAGCCACGGAGCGCGCCGTCCGGCCCACGCACGAGCAGGATCCCCTCGTTCCCCGCTCGGACCGCACGCTGGTCCCCCGGCGCCGCGAGATCCGCGCTGCGACCGAGGCACACCCACGATGCCTCGAAGAACCGGTCGCGCTCCCAGGCGAGCACATCGTCCGACAGGTAGGCCTCGGCCGGGAGCGTTCGGCATTCCTCCAGGGCCGGACGCAGCACGGGCTCGAGTTGCTCGGGGGCGATCGGCGACGTGGCGCGGGTCATCAACATCCCTCCGGCGTGACATGGCGGACCCGTTCGGTTTGAACGGCCATTCAATAGCGTACCGCGCTTGGGCCGCCGGGTAAAGCCGGACGGCTGACCTGCGGTTGCCCCCGCCTCGCGGGAGCTCGGTCAGTCGAACGAGGGATCGACGTGGACCGGCACGCCCTCGACCATGGTGAGGAGCGGCCGCGTCCGGTGGATCTCCTCTCGTGGGTGCTCGAACGGGTTGCGGTCGAGCACGACCAGGTCGGCGAGCTTCCCGGGCTCGATGCTGCCGGTCACATCCTCGAGATGGTTGACGAACGCCGAGCCCACGGTGAAGGCGGCGATCGCGGTCGGCAGGTCGAGCCGCTCGTCCGGCAGGAACGGCTGCTCGACCGCCTCGTCGTCGTCGGCGTACACGTACCCCGGGAACGAGGTCCGGTTCACCGCGACGTGGATCTCCCACATCGGGTTCGGGCTCGAGACGCCCCAGTCGCTGCCCATCGCGAGCGTCGCGCCGGCGCGGTGCAGGCTGGCGAAGGGGTACTGCCAGCCGGCTCGCTCACTGCCGACGAACGGGATCGTCAGGTTCCGCATCTGCCCCTCGTTCATCGCCCAGAGCGGTTGCGCGTTCGCGACCGCGCCGAGCCGGCGGAACCGGGGAACGTCGTCGGGATGGACGATCTGGATGTGCGCGAGATGGTGTCGCAGGTCGTTCGGTCCGTTCGCCGCGCGCGCGGCCTCGAGTGCATCCAGGCATTCGCGGACCGCCCGTTCGGCGAGCGCGTGGAAGTGGACCTGGAACCCGAGCGCGTCGAGTTCGGTGACGTACGGCTTGAGCGCCTCCGGGTCGACGAAGGACATCCCGTACCGCTCGGTCGGTCGGCCGCCGGCGTCGAGGTACGGCTCGATCACGGCCGCGGTGAACGTCTCGACGACGCCGTCCTGCATGATCTTCACGCTCGTCGCGCGGAAGCGTCCCACGTCACCGCGCTCGCGCTTGTCCACGAGCTCGGCGATCTGCTCGGCGCCACGGAGGCGGTCCCACCACAGCGCGCCGACGACGCGGGCCGTCAGGTCTCCACGACCCGCAAGGGCGCGGTACGCCTCGTAGGTCTCGTAGGAGCCGCCGACGATCGCGTCCTGCCACGCCGTGATCCCGAGCGAGTGCAGGTACCGCTGCGCCGCGAGGAGTCCCTCCTCCCACTGCTCCTGCGTCGTCGGAGGGGTCAGCTTCCTCACGAGCGTCATCGCACCCTCGTGGAGGGCTCCGGTGGGCCGCCCCTGCGCGTCGCGCTCGATCCGTCCGTCGGGCGGGTCGGGCGTCTCCGCGGTGATCCCCGCCATCTCGAGGGCTCGCGAGTTCACCCACGCGGTGTGCCCGTCCCGGTTGGGGAGGAACGCCGGGCGGTCCGGCAGCACACGGTCGAGTGGCGCCCGGTCGGGCGTGCCGTTCGGGAACGCGTCCATCGACCACCCCCCACCGAGGATCCACTCCTCGTCTGGGTGGGAGGCCGCGTACGCGGCGGCGATCCGCTCGTACTCGGGAAGGGAGTAGGCCTCGTTCATGTCGCACTGGAGCATCTCGATGCCGCCCGACGGCGGGTGGACATGGGCGTCCTGGAAGCCGGGGAGCAGCATCCGGTCACGCAGGTCGTGGACCTCGGTCCGAGCCCCGATCAGCGACCGGACGTCGTCGTCGGTGCCGACCGCGACGATCCTTCCGCCGCGGACCGCCACCGCGCGCGTCCACCGTCTGGCCGCGTCGACGGTGTAGACGGATCCGTTCACGAACACGACGTCGGCGTCCACGTGCGGGCCTCCTCCGGGCTCCGGGCGGGCCGAGCATACGAGCCTGCGCGCCGCCGGCGTTACGGGCCCGGGTCGCCCCTCAGGCGAGCGCCACCAGCTCGAGGAGGTCGTCGCTCCAGAAGGCGAGCTCGCCGTCGGGCATCATCAGCACGCGTTGCGGCGCGAGGGCGCGGACGAACCCGACGTCGTGGCTGACGAGCACCATCGACCCGCGCCACGACGCGAGCGCCTCGGCGATCGCCGTCCGCGACGGCGGGTCGAGGTTGTTGGTCGGCTCGTCGAGCAGGATCAGGTTGCGGCGCCCGGCGACCAGCTGGGCGAGGGCGAGCTTGGTCTTCTCCCCGCCCGAGAGCGTGCCGGCGTCCTGGAAGGCAACATCGCCGCTCAGCCCGAACATGCCGAGCAGCCCGCGGAGCTCGCGGTCCTCGGCGAGCGACTCCTGCTTCGCGTGCCACAGCACGTCGCGGCCCTCGACGATCCCCTCGTGCTCCTGGGCGTAGTAGCCGAGCGACACGCCGGCGCCGAGCCGGACCGAGCCCCCGTCGGGGGTCGACGCGCCGGCCAGGATCCGCAGGAGCGTCGTCTTGCCGGCGCCGTTCAGACCCATCACGAGCATCCGTTCGCCGCGTTCGACGTCGAACGTGACGTGCTCGAAGACCGGCGGCCCCCCGTATCCCTTCGTCACGTCGTCGGCTCGGAGCACGACGCGGCCCGAGTGCGGCGGTTCGGGGAACCGGTACGCGAACCGGCGTTCGCGCTTCGGCGCCTCGACGGCCCCGGCGCGGAGCCGTTCCACACGAGTGTCGAGCGTCTTCGCCTTGCGCGCACGCTTCTCCGTCTGACCGCGCATCGAGTCGGCCAGCACCTTCAGGCGGTGGATCTCGGCCTGCTGTCGCTCCGCGATCGCCGCCAGACGCGTCTCGTCCTGCCGACGCGCCTCGCGGTACTGCGAGTACGTCCCGCGGTACGTCACGACGCCGTGGTCGTCAAGGTGCAGGATCCGCGAGATCGACCGGTCGAGCAGCCCGATGTCGTGGCTCACGACCACGAGCCCGCCCTTGTACGCGGTCAGGAACCGCATCAGCCAGTCGCGCGCGTCCACGTCGAGGTGGTTCGTGGGCTCGTCGAGCAGCAGGAGGTCCGAGCCTCCGAAGAGGATCCGAGTGAGCTCGAGTCGGCGCCGTTCGCCGCCCGACAGCGCGGCGACGGGAAGGTCGAGCCGGTCCTGCGGAAGTCCGAGCCCCGCGGCCATCCGACGGGCCTCCGCCTCGCCCGAGTACCCTCCGGCGGCACGGTACCGCTCCTCGAGCCGGGCGAAGCGCGCCACGTCACGTTCGGTGTGCCGCTCCTCGAGCGAGAGTCGCAGCTTCTCCAGCCGCTCCCCCATGTCGGCCAGGCCTCGAGCCTGGAGCACGTGCACGAGGCCGTCGTGGTCGTCGGCGGCCCGGTGCTGCCGAGGGTCCTGTCGCAGGTAACCCACGGCGCCTCGACGCACGACCGACCCGGCGAGCGGCTGGGCCTCGCCGGCCAGGACGCCGAGCAGCGACGTCTTGCCGGCGCCGTTGCGGCCCACGACGCCGACCTTGTCGCCTGCTCGGACCGTGAGCGTGAGCCCCTCCAGGATCGGCCGGCCTGCGACCTCGACGGCGAGCGCACGGACGTGGAGGACGTTCACGGCGACCCTCGGGTGGCCGGCGGCCGCGCGGAGACGGGTGAGGGGCGGTGGGGATACGGCTCGTGAGCCATGATCGGTGACCTCCTGAGGCGTGCAACGGCCGGCGCCCTGGGCGGCGCCGGGTGGTGCCCGAGGATGTCACCTAGCTCACGAGCCAGAGTCTAGCGCCCAAGAGACGCCGCGCGTGGAGCGGGCGGGACCATCGGCCTCGCACCCAGCCGTCGGTATACTCGGTCGCTCTCGCGGGATCGAGGACCCGGATGGACCAACGCATAGCCACCGAACGCCGGCCCTCGACCGCTCTCGGGGCCGGTGTCCTGATCCTCGCCGTCACCGCGTTGTTTACGGCCGTCGGCGTGGAACGCGGTCTCGCGGCGCTCGATCCGGACCGGATCGACCGTGCGACGATCCTGGCCGGGATCGACTTCGGGCTCAGCCCGGAGGCGACGCAGAACCTGACCGGCATCGCCGCCGGCTTGATCCTTCTGCTGTGTGTCCTGACCACCATCCTCGGCGTCGGCGTGCTCCTTCGCCGGGAGTCCGTCCGCCACGCGGCGATCGGAACGTTCGCGATCTTCGCGGTCGTGATGATCCCCCTCGCGATGGTCGGCGTGCTGTCCGGCGAGCCGAGCGTGAGCACGTGGGTCGGGCTGGGCGCCGGCATCGTCGACGCGACGATCGTCTACCTTCTCGCCCAGCCGGACACCACGCGCGAGTTCGAGCTTGCGGAGCGCGGGCGGCAGCGCCGTCGCGCCGAGCGCGCCGGGCGTCGTCGAACCGCTCGTTCGGGCGCCGCCGCCAGCCGATAGCCAACGGCCGGACCGAACCCGGTGCTGTTCGACGATCTGGCGGCCGCCTCTGAAGAGGTGGCCGCCGTCCGTTCCCGCCTTCGCAAGGTCGAACGGCTCGCGGCCGTGCTGTCGTCTGTGCTTCCGGATGAGGCCCGGCCCGCCGTTGCCTATCTGTCGGGCGCGTTGCCGCACGCGGCGATCGGTGTGGGGTGGGCGTCGCTGCGCGACATACCGGACCCGCCGGCCGAACGGCCGACATTCGGCGTCCTCGACGTCGACGCCGCGCTGCGCGAGATCGGATCGCTGTCCGGGCCGGGCTCGCAACGGGCACGACGGGCGGTCCTTTCGGACCTGTTCGCCCGAGCGACCGAGCGGGAGCGCCGGTTCCTGATCGGCCTGTTGACGGGCGAGATCAGGCAGGGCGCGCTCGAGGGGGTGATGGTCGAGGCCGTCGCGCGCGCCGCAGGCGTGGCCGCGTCGGACGTCCGTCGCGCGACGATGCTCGCCGGCGACCTGGGGACCGTCGCGGCGGCCGCGCTCGCGCGTGGAGTGGCTGGACTGTCGGGCTTCGCACTGCGCGTCCTCGAACCCGTGCAGCCGATGCTCGCCCAGAGCGCGACCGACGTCGGCGACGCGATGACACGGATCCATCCCGCCGCCGTCGAGTGGAAGCTCGACGGGGCGCGGCTCCAGGTGCACCGGATGGGCGATGAGGTCCGTGCCTTCACGAGGAACCTGGCGGACGTGACGGCGAGGGTTCCCGAAGTCGTCGGGAAGATCCTGTCGCTCCCGGTCGAGGCGATCGTGCTTGACGGCGAGGCGATCGCGCTCCGCGCGGACGGCCGGCCGCATCCGTTCCAGGTGACGATGGGTCGCTTCGGGACTCGGCGCCTCGCCGACGTCCAGCGGGAGCAGCTGCCCCTGGCCAGCTTCTTCTTCGACTGTCTGCACCTGGATGGGCGAGACCTGCTCGATCGCCCCGCCCACGAGCGCTTCGCCGCGCTCGATCGGTCGCTCCCCGACTCCCTGCGGATCCCGCGCGCGGTTGCGGCGCGGGAGACCGACGCCGCCCGGGTGCTCGACGACGCGATCTCACGAGGTCACGAGGGCGTCATGGTGAAGGCGCTCGACGCGCCGTACGAGGCCGGCCGACGAGGCGCCTCCTGGCTCAAGGTGAAGCGCGCCGAGACGCTCGATCTGGTCGTGCTCGCCGCCGAGTGGGGACATGGACGGCGGAGCGGTTGGCTGAGCAACCTGCACCTCGGCGCGCGCGACCCGTCCGGCGGGTTCGTGATGCTCGGCAAGACGTTCAAGGGCATGACCGACGAGATGCTTGCATGGCAGACGGAGCGGCTCCAGCAGCTCGAGATGCACCGAGACCGATACACCGTGTACGTCCGTCCGGAGCTGGTCGTCGAGGTCGCGTTCGACGGCGTCCAGGCGAGCCGGCGCTATCCGGGTGGCGTCGCGCTGCGGTTCGCCCGCGTCAAGGGATACCGACCCGACAAGCGGCCCGCCGAGGCGGACACGATCGAGGCGGTCCGCCGGATCCACGACCGTGGCGCTTGACGTTCCGGATGGTTCGAATCAGTGGTGCATGATGCGATCCGCGCCCGCCGCGGACACCCGCGTCACGCGACCTCGATCGCCGGCGGATCCACGCCCGTCCTGAACGCGGTCCCGTCCGGACGGAACCAGC
>Ga0214473_10011776_pt1 | contig 10276 bp, 8 predicted proteins | sample RVTome_7_FD_203509 | JGI IMG/M metagenome (GOLD analysis project Ga0214473, IMG submission 203509) | Soil microbial communities from uranium-contaminated site in the Upper Colorado River Basin, Wyoming, United States - RVT98D197 | ecosystem: Environmental > Terrestrial > Soil > Contaminated >... | reverse complement strand
CAACCACATCGCCGAGATCGCCCCCGTGGCCATGCTCTTCGTCCCCAGCGTCCGCGGCCGCAGCCACTGCCCCGAGGAATTCACCGAGACCGCCGACCTGGCCGCCGGCACCCGCACCCTCCTCGAACTCCTCCTCCGCCTCGACACCCGCCCGTAACCCACTCCCCCGCTCGCCCCTCCCTGATCCGCCCCCCTGCGGGAGAAACACCCTTCCGACGGTTTGATTGTCAAGAGGTCAATATACGCCCGGGGCGGGCGGCAGGGCGGTCCCATCAGCCCCCTGCGATGGGGGACGTGCCATCCGGAAGGGTCTCTCGGGAAGCGGCGGCACGCTTGGGGCCGCCGGGGCGGCGGTGAGATCCCCCGTTTCGCCCCCGGTCCGCGCGGGCGCCAGCGGGCGCACGCGAACAGGCGGCGCCCTGCGCCCGATTCGTCAGGAACCTGAACCCGGATGGAAGCCGGGCGCGCGCAGGCGGTCTCACCCGGCCCGGTCGGCGTAGCCGAAGCGGCGGAGGGGGTGGGGGTGGCGCCAGAGGGCGCGGCAGACCTGGCCGGCGATGGGGGCCAGGCGGCGCACGACGTCCCGCTCGGCGCGGTTGCGGGACCGCGGGACCTCGGTCAGGGGACGAACATGTCCAGGACCAGATAGCCCTGGTCGGAGATGTTGTACACCTTGTGCACGGCGTCCTTGGGCACGCGGATGACCATCCCCCTGCTCAGCGGGATGTCGCCCTTGCCCTCGATCCAGATCGTCGCCCCTCCGTCCAGCACGTAGAAGATGTCCTCCGTGTCATGGGTATGCTCGGCCAGGACGGCCCCCTTGCGCGCCCGGACGAGCTGGACCTTGACCTTCGTGTCGGGCTTGTGGGCGAGCACCTTGATCTCGAACCCCTCCGCCATGGGGTGGGGTTGCCACGCGACCTCGTCCGCCTTGAACGCAGCCGTCTCTGTCATGTCTCCTCTCCCAATCCTCGACCCGGTCATCGCGCTGCGGCCTCGGCGCCGCAAAAACCGTCGGCGCATCCCTCACCGGCCCCTGCGCCCCGCAGGGCGCGGGCGCCATCCCCGCCGGCCAGCAACTCGTCCAGGACCCCGAGGGCGAACCGACTGTATGCCCCGGCGGGGCCCCCGCCCATCAGCAGGGCAACGCCGAAGACCTCGCAGATCTCCTCCCGGGTGGCGCCCGCATCCAGACAGGCCTGGGTATGGTTTGTGATGCAATACTTGCACTGCCTGACGATCCCCATGCCTAAGGCGATCAGTTCCTTCGTCTTCACGGGAAGGGCGCCGTCCCGCAGCACCGCCCGCTGCAATCCCCGCCAGGCGCCGATCACCTCCGGGATCGCTTCCGTGATCTTGGGATACAGGACCTCCCGCTCCGCCAGGATCTTTTGCGCCTCGCCGCCCATGGCATTCCCCTCGCGCATCGGCACCAGAACCGCCAGAGGGACCCCGACCTCGTGTTCCCGCGGGCCCCCAACTTCCCTCCACCGCCGCCCTGCATGGGTCGAGGCCCGCCCCGCCTGCCGGGCCGCGTGCCGGGCAGATCCAGGGGAGGCCCCTTGAAGCTGCCGGCGGGGGGAGCCTACCCGGGGGCGTCGTCAAGGGAAACCCCGCGGACGCCCACCGGCTGTCCCGCGGCGGCCGGGGCCAGCACCGCGACGCGGGGGCGACGGCGCTGCGAGATCACGACCGCGGCGAGAATCCCGATCCCGATGAGGTCGGTGATGAGGCCGGCATGGAGGAGGCCGAGCGCCGCCAGGAGGAGGAGCGGCCGTTCCCAAACGCGCGTGGGCCGCAGCAGGTAGCCCTCCAGCGCGCCCGCCCAGGCCACCAGAGCCACCAGGGCCGTGAACGTGGTCCAGGCGAGGGTCCCGGGGTTCTTGATGTCGAGGAGGGGGGTGTAGACGAACAGGAAGGGCATCAGGAAGAGCCACGAGCCGAGCTTGGTCGCGGTGAACCCCGTCCGAAACGGATCGGCCTTGGCGATGGCCGCGCCGGCATAGGCCGCCAGGGCCACGGGCGGGGTGAGGGCCGAGCTGGTGGCCACCCAGAAGCAGATGAGATGCGCCGTCACCCCGGGCACGTCCAGCCGGGTCAACGCCGGCACGCCGAAGATGGCCAGGATCACGTAGCTGGCGGTGATGGGGAGGCCCATGCCCACCACGTAGCCCGCGACGATCACGAGCAGGATCGTGAGGGGCAGCATGCCCTGCGACACGGCCACCACCCAGTCCGAGAAGCGGATGGGCACCCCGCTCTGGATGGCCACCCCCAGGATGATGCCCAGGCAGCCGGCCACGGACCCGATCACCAGCGTGTTCCGGGCGCCCAGGACCAGTGATTCCCAACAGATACTCAGGATGGCCCAGAGTCGCCGCACCGCCTCCGCCGCCACGGCGCGCGCGCCCCGCACCTCCCCGCGCAGGACGCCCCGCCCCAGGACCACGCCGGCCTCCACCATCAGGAGGGCCACCACGGACACGATGGCGTAGAACGCCGAGAGGAACGCGTCGTCGCCGGAGAGGAGGAAGTAGAGCATCACGGGGATCGGCAGCAGATAGTGCAGCTTGCCCAGGATGTCGCGGTACGGCGGCAGCTCCTCGCGGCGAACACCGCGCAGCCCCTGCTTCACCGCCTCCAGGTACACGATGGCGCCCACCGAGGTGAAGTAGAGCACGGCGGGGATGGCCGCGATCTTGATGACCTCGAGATAGCTGATCTGGGTGAACTCGGCCAGGAGGAAGGCCCCCGCCCCCATGATCGGGGGCATGTACGTCCCCCCGGTGGAGGCGGCCGCCTCCACGGCCGCGGCGAAGTGGGGGCGGTAGCCCACGCGCTTCATGAGGGGGATGGTGAAGGTGCCCGTGGTCACCACGTTGGCCACCCCGCTCCCGGAGATCATCCCGAAGAGCCCGCTGGCGACCACGGCCGTGAGGCCCGGCCCGCCGGTGCGGTGGCCCGTGAGGCGGAAGGTCAGGTCGATGAAAAGGCGGCCGAGGCCCGACTTCTCCAGGAACGCCCCCAGGATGACGAAAATGACCACGTAGGTGGCGAACGTCTCCACGACTAGGCCCAGCATGCCCTCGGAGGTCACGTAGAGATACTCCATGATCCGGGAGAGCGGGAAGCCGCGGTGGTTCAGCAGGGTGGTGGGCAGGTATGGGGCGATGTACTCGGAATCGTAGAGGAGGAGGCCCAGGGCCAGGGAGGGCACCACGAGGCCGATGGCCCGGCGCGCCACCTCCAGGCTCACGACCACGGCGATGCCGCCGAAGACGAGGACGTCCACGCCCGGCGCGTAGCCCAGGTTCCGGGTGAGACGCTCGTAGTTGAGCATCCAGTACGCCACGGCGGCGACGGCCCCGGCGATCAGCAGGCCATCCACGACCGTGATGCGGTTTCGGGGAGAGCCGGGGCGGGCCGCATAGCGCAGGAGACACAGGACCAGGACCCCTCCGAGGAAGAAGCCCCGGTGGGTCTCGACGGATCGGAGCCCGAAGTAGGCCGAGTAGAGATACCAGAGCGAGAACACCCCGGCGAGGAGCATCTCCACGTAGCGCAGCGGGCCGGTGAGGCTGCGGGCCGCGGGCCCTTCCGTGGCCAGCGAGAGCACCCAGTTCCGCAGGCGTTCCACGAGGGTCATACCACCCCCTGCGGGGGTCGTGGCCCCCGCCCGCCGCCGGGAGATTGCGCGCGAGGATCCGTGGAGGAACCCCCCGCCGGCGCGCCGCAGCCGCCCCTTCGCGGCCCGCCGGCGGGGGGTTGCCGGACCGGCCTCACCCCTTCGGGATGAGGGTGTCCGGGACCTCGAAGCCCTTCTGCCGCCAGAACCTTACCGCGGCCGGATGAACGGGAAACCCCAGCTTGCTGATCCCGGAGAAGTCGCCGTCCACGCCCCGCCAGCTGGCCTGGGCTTTGGCCAACCGCTCCCTGTTGCCCGGATCGGTCACCGTCGCGAGCGTCTTCTCGATCACGTCGTCGGGGACATCGGGCTTGGCGATCCAGTAGACCGCGTACTTGATCGTGTGGACCTCGCGGTCGTGACCCTGCACGCCGGGGATCGAGGCCGGGATGGTGTGCCGCGCGTAGTACGGGTACTTGCCGATGACCTTTTCGTACTCCGCGTCCGTCAGCCCGATGTACCGCACGGGGCGCCTCTGGGAGATCTCCACGATGATCGGCATCGTGTTCCCCACGCCGGCCGAGGAGTACATGTCCACCTGGCGGTTGCCCAGGGCGTTCCCCCCCGCCGCGAACCCCATATTGAACACCTGCACCTTGTCCAGGAGTCCCACCGCGGCCAGGACGTTCCGGGAGTTCGTCTCGCTGCCGCTCCCCACGGGCCCCAGGGCCACCTTCTTGCCCGCGACCTCGTTCATGGACTGGATCGCCGACTCCTTGAGAACCACGAAGATCTGGGTCTGCTCGTCCACCTTGGCGATCACCCGGAAGTTCCGCATCGGGGGCCGCCCCTCGAAATCCTTCCCCGAGGCGTGCCAGGCGTTGAAGAGCGTGGAGACGTGCGTCCATCCGTAGTCCAGTTCTCCCAGGGCGACCCGCCGCATGTTCTCCACGGCGCCGTTGGTGGAGACCATCTGGAACCGCGCCTGCCCCTTCATGGATTCATTGAGGACCTGGGTGCCGGCGCCGACGCCCACGATCCAGGAGCCGCCGGGCGGGCCCGACCCGAACTGGATGTTCGCCTCGCCCGCCGAGGCCGCGGCCGGGACCGCAAGCGCAAGGGCCAACGCCAGGATACATCTTCCCAGAAGTTTCATGGTGCGCCTCCTTTTCCACGAGAGCCGGGTATCCGAGCGACTGCCCGCCGCGGAAGGCCATCCGCGGAGGCGGAGGAGGGTTTCGTGTGACGCGGGCGGAGAGAGAAAGCCGAGCGCCGGAAGCGATCGCAGGCGGAGGTCAGGCTGTGGGCAGGGCCGGGCTGCGCCCGGAGCCACGCGAGGGCTCGAAAGGGACAGAGGAGAGGTGTCCTCATAGGCACCCCCTTCGTCCTCTGGGGGGGGAGTGCCCGCCCCCCAGGCGTCACCGGTCTATGGCGTACCTGTACTGGCACGGCATCCTATCAGGGGCCCCTCCGCAGGGGCAACCCCAAATTCATCGAATCTCCCTTCCCTCCGCCTTCCGAGCCGATGCCTCAGTTGCGGCGCGGGCCGGCCGGCTCCAGGGAACCCCAGTCCGCGGAGCCGAAACGGTTGATGTGGTGGGGTTGCCGGCAGAGGGCGCGGCAGACCTGGCCGACGATGGGGGCCAGCCGGCTCACGAAGTCCCATTCGGCGCGGTTGCGAGACCGCAGGTTCTCGGCGGCGGCCTGGACCTTGGCGCGCAGTGCCGCCTCGTCCACGGTGAGGACGCGGCCTCCCTGCGCCACGATGCGCCCGCCCACGATCACCGTCTCCACGTCGGCCCCCGTCTCTGCGTAGACGAGCTGGTTGGTCAGGTCGTTCAGGGGGGTGAAGTAGGTCGAGCCCAGATTCACGAGCACCAGATCGGCCAGGAAGCCCGGGGCCACCTGGCCCAGGGCGTCGCCGAAGCCCAGGGCGCGGGCGCCGCCCTGCGTGGCCATGGCCAGGACCTGCCGCGAGCTGACCCACGTCGGATACTCCGGGGTGCGGACCTTCGCCACCAGCGCGGCGATGCGCAGGGCCTCGAACATGTTCAGGTTGTCCGAGCTGGCCACCCCGTCGGTGCCGAGACCCACGTTCACGCCGCGGGCCAGCATCTCGGCGATGGGGGCGATCCCGGACCCGATCTTCATGTTGCTGGCCGGGTTGTGCGCCACGGACGCCCCGGCGTCCGCCAGCAGGGCGATGTCGTCGCCGTCCAGCCAGATGGAATGGGCCGCCGTGAACCGCGGCCCCAGGATACCCAGGTCGTGCAGGTGGCGGGTGAGGCTGACGCCGTATCGCCTCAGGCCGTTCAGGGCCTGCACCTTCGACTCGGCCAGGTGCGTGTGCAGCAGGGTCCCGAACTCGTCGGCCAGGCGCGCGCAGCCCAGCAGGAACGCATCGCTGCACTGGCCCGGGATGGTGGGGGCCACCGCCATCTGCACCCGGCCCCCGGCCGCCCGGCGCCACCGCACCAGGGCCTCGCGCACCGTCTTCAGGACCCCTGCGCCGGCCTCCGCCGCGGGACGGCGCTTCTCCACCTCCCGGCGCAGGTCGTCGGGCATGGCATCCAGCAGCCCCGGCACGGTGTCGTGGAACATCATGTCGGCCATCGCCGGCGCCACCACGACGCGCATCCCGGCGTCGGTGTAGGCCCGCACGACGGCCTCGATGGCCTCCAGCGAGGGGGCGGGGATCTCCAGGAACAGGTCGTAGGCCGCCGTGGCCCCCGTCTTCAGCATCTCCACCGCGCCCAGCAGGGCCGAGAGATACTGTTCCTCCACCGTCCGCCCGCGGAACATGGCCGAGCCGGCGTTGAGGAACAGCTCCAGCGTCCAGCCGTCCTCCAGGCTCCTGATCAGGTTGTTGTGGGCGTGCGTGTGCGCGTTGACGAGCCCCGGCATGATGAGCCGTCCCGTGGCGTCCAACCGCGCCGCGTCCGCCGGCGCCGCCAGCTTCGGCCCTACCGCCGCGATCCGCTCGTCCTCGATCAGGACGTCCGCCTGGCCCGGGGCCTGCGCGCCCGGGCTCAGCACCATCCCATTCGTGATCAGCAGACTCCCACTCATGCGCAGCCAACCTCAGGGGGATTCCTCAGTGCACCGTTTCACAATTTCGAGGGTACGGGTGAGCGCGAGGGGCTCTTGGGGGCCATGGCGGCGCCAAGGTGCTCGCAAAGCCTCCCCCCGTCAAGGCGCCGATCGCCCCGTCTACGGAGTGCCAGCCTCCAGGGGGCAATCGAGACCGGACCTTGGGGCGCGCGGCGGGGCCGACGGTACCACATTCCGGCAGGCGCGGACCAGCGCGACGATGCCCCATGTGCGCGACCGCCTCCCTTCCGGTCACTCGTGGCGCAGCACGGCGAGGGGCTTCTGGCCCAGGAGCCGGAAGGTGGCGAGGAACCCGACGGCCACCGCCATCGCGGCGGCCAGCGCCATCCCGAGGAGGAGGGCGCGCGGCTCGAAGGTCCAGGGTGTGTCCAGGACAAGACGCATGACGATCCAGGCGAGGACGGCCGCCAGGACCGTTCCGCCCAGTCCGGCCGCCGCCCCGAGGCAGGCGTACTCCACCGCAAAGGCGCGGGCCACGGCGCCGCGCGTGGCGCCGAGAGTGCGCAGGATCACGGACTCGTAGAGGCGCTGGGTGCGCGTGGCCGTCAGGGCCCCCGCCATCACCACCACGCCCGTGCCGATGGCGAACAGGGCGATGGCACGGACCGCCACGGCGATCTGGTCCAGGACGGCGGCGACCCGTTCCATTGCGTCGCGCACGGGGATGGCGGTGACGTTGGGGAAGGCCGCAACGACGGCGTCGCGCACGGCGGCCTCGGCCGGCGCCGGGACGCGGGCGGTGGCGATGAAGGTGGTCGGGGCGCCGTCCAGGGCGCCGGGCGAGGCGACCACCAGGAAGTTGGTGGTGAAGCTCTGCCAGTCCACCTTCCGGAGGCTCATGACCTCGGCCGCCACCGCCACGCCCTGGATGTCGAAGGTGAGCGTGGATCCCACGTCCACCCCGAGGCGCCTGGCCGCCGCCTCTTCCACCGAGATCCGCGGCCGCGCCGCCCCCTCCGCGGCCGTCCACCACCGCCCGCGGGTGATCGTGTTCCCGGGCGGCGGGTCCGGACGGTCCGTGAGGACGTACTCGCGCGTGAACACCCAGAGTCCCTCGCGGCTCTCCGTCTTCCGCCGCGCGATCGTCTCGCGGGTCACCGGCTCGCCGTTCACGGCGGCCAGGCGGGCGCGCACCACGGGCGTGAGCGCCGGCGGCGTTCCCCCGCTGGCGCCCGCCACCAGCCGCACGAACGCCTCGCGCTGATCCGGCTGCACGTCGATGAAGAAGTGGGAGGGGGCATCCTGCCGCCGGGCGTGGTCGATCTGGCGCCCCAGGCCCGCCTGGAGGAGCGCGATGGCCACCAGCAGCATCACACCCACCCCGAGCGCTACCACCACGCGCGCCGCCTGGCCGCCCGGGCGCCGCAGGTTGGCGACCCCTTGCCGCCAGGCGAACCACGGCACCCGCGGCAGCGCGCGGGCGGCCCAGACGAGACCCCGCGCCAGCCCGGCCAGCACGACCACCGCGCCCGCGGTCGCCCCGAGGAAGATCCCTCCCGCCTGCGGCGACCCGGCCTGCCACAGGGCCAGACCGGCCAGGCCCGCGCCGATGGGCACCACGGCCTGCCACGGGCGCGGCGCGGCGCGGAACCCCGGGTCCACGTCCCGCCGCAGGATCAGCGAGGGCGGCACCGCCCGCACTTCGAGGAGCGGCCAGAGGGCGCAGAGCAGCGTGGTGAGCATTCCCACGGCCAGCCCGCGCAGCACCGTCCAGGGGTCGAGGTGCGCCTCCACCGTGAAGGGCAGGAGCCCCTCCGCCAGCGCTCCAAGGAGCGGCTGGATGGCCACGCCGAGGGCGCTCCCCACGAGGCTCGCCCCGAGGCCCACCGCCAGCGCCTGCGCCACGTAGATCGCCAGCAGCGCGCGGGCCTCCGCGCCGAGGACCTTCAGGATCGCGATGGAGACGAGTTGCCGTCGGACGAACGTGGTCACGGCCGTGGCGACGCCGATGCCCCCCACCAGCAGGCTGGCCATCCCCACGAGGCCGAGATACGTCGCCAGCCGCGCGAAGAACCGGCGGAGCCCCGGCTGGGCCTCGTCGTACGAGGCGATCTGGACGGCGGGATCCGCGATCCGGCGGGCGAGCGCCTCGCGTGCCGCCTGCGGCGAGGCCCCCCCGGGCAGCCGGACCAGCGTGCGGTGGCGCACCCGGCTGCCCAGGAGGACCAGTCCGGTCGCGTCCAGGTCCCCCGTGGCGATGAGCACGCGGGGCCCGAGTCTGAGGAGGCTCGCCGACCGGTCGGGCTCCTTCCGGACGACGCCGGCGATCCTCAGGGTCCCCAGGCCGATGGCGACGGCATCGCCCACCGCCAGCCCCAGACGCCCCAGGACCTCGTCACCGACGAGGGCGGAACCCCCCGCGACCAGCGCCTGGAGGGCCAACCCCGGCTCCGCCTCCACGCGCCCGTAGAGCGGATAGCCCTTTTCGACCGCCTTCACCTCGATCAGGAGCGCGGCCCCGTTGCCGGGGTTGCGCGCCATCCCCACCAGCTCGCGCACGCGCACGACCGCGGCGCCCTCGTCCCGCAGCGCCTGCAGCGCCGCCTCGGCATCGGCCCCGAGAGGGCGGCTGGACCGCAGCTCGAGGTCGCCGCCCATGAGCGCCCGCGCCTCGCGCGAGAGGGTGCGATCGAGGCCGGTGGCGAAGGTCCCCACGGCGACCAGGGCCGCCACGCCGAGGGCCACGGCGGCGAAGAAGGCGAGGAAGTGGCGCCAGGCGCCGCGCATCTCGCGCCAGGCCATCCGGCGCACCAGCCGGCTCAGCCGCAACACCTGCGATCCGATCCCGCGGCCGCCGCCTTCGCTGCGTCGGCCTCATGGTGCCGTCCGCCCGTGTCGTCCACGACTCGCCCGTCCCGCAGGGACACCATGCGATCGGCGTGGGCGGCCAGGGCCGGATCGTGCGTCACCAGCACCAGCGTGCTCCTGCGCTCGCGGTTGAGGCCGAGCATCAGGTCGATGATCTGGGCGCCGGTGGCGGAGTCGAGGTTCCCGGTGGGTTCGTCGGCCAGCAGCAGGGGCGGCCGCAACCCCACCGCGCGCGCCAGGGCCACGCGCTGCTGCTCGCCGCCCGAGAGCTGCACCGGATAGTGATGGGCCCGGCCGGCGAGGCCGACCTCGTCCAGCAGGCGCGCGGCATGTGCCAGGGCATCGTCCGCGCCCGCCAGCTCCAGCGGCACGGCCACGTTCTCCACCGCCGTGAGCGTGGGGATCAGGTGGAAGGACTGGAAGACATAGCCGATCGTCTCGCGCCGGAACCGCGCGAGGGCCGGCTCGCCCAGCACGGTGACCTCGACGCCCGCCACCCGGATCGAGCCCTCGCTGGGCCGGTCGAGGCCGGCGATCAGCCCGAGGAGGGTGGACTTCCCGCTCCCCGAGGGCCCGGCGATGGCGAGAACCTGGCCCGCCGGGACGTCTAGTGTTCTGTAACGTAAATAGGTTGACAAAATGAATCCGAGGCCCTATTCTGTAACCCATGCGCAGGGCACCCCACGTGCGCCTCACGGAGGCCGAGCGGGCGACCCTTCTCCGCTGGGTCCG
>Ga0214473_10011775_pt1 | contig 10277 bp, 9 predicted proteins | sample RVTome_7_FD_203509 | JGI IMG/M metagenome (GOLD analysis project Ga0214473, IMG submission 203509) | Soil microbial communities from uranium-contaminated site in the Upper Colorado River Basin, Wyoming, United States - RVT98D197 | ecosystem: Environmental > Terrestrial > Soil > Contaminated >... | reverse complement strand
GATCGAGACCGAGCGCAACAACTTCTACGCGCTCAATTTCCCTAAGGACCATCCGGCGCTCGACTCGCAGGACTCGTTCTACGTCACCGACGAGCTGTTGCTGCGCACCCATACGTCCCCGGTCCAGATTCGCACCATGGAGGCGTACCGGCCGCCGATCCGGGTCGTCATCCCGGGGCAGGTGTTTCGCCGCGATCCATTCGACGCCTCTCACGCCCCGGTGTTCGAGCAGATCGAAGGGTTGGTCGTGGATGAGGGCGTATCGTTCGTCGATCTCAAGGCCACCCTGAGTCGCTTCGCCCGGCGCTTCTTCGCCAGCGACACGGTGGTCCGGTTCCATCCTTCGTTCTTTCCGTTCACCGAGCCCTCGGCCGACATGAGCGTCCGCTGCACCGTGTGCCGGGGCAGCGGCTGCTCCACGTGCAAACAGAGCGGGTGGATGGAGATCCTCGGGAGCGGCATGGTGCACCCGGCCGTGCTGGAGAATTGCGGGATCGATTCCGAGCGCTACACGGGATTTGCCTTCGGCATGGGACCGCACCGGATCGCCATGCTCCGTTTTGGGATACCCGACATCCGCCTGCTGTACGAGAGCGACGTGCGGTTCCTGGCGCAGTTCGCGGCGGGCGCTCGATGAACCTGTCGCGGCGGTGGCTTGAGGCCCTGCTCGGCCGCCCGGTCGATGCCCAGCAAGCGGCGGCACTGCTCACCGCGCGCTGCTGCCCGGTCGAGGCGGTGGAACCGCTGTATCCGGGCCTCGGCGACGTGCTGATCGGCCGCGTCCTGGAGGTGAAGCCCCACCCCAACGCGGATCGCCTCAGTCTCTGTCTGGTGGACGCGGGTGGCGTGGACGGACCGCTCGAGGTGGTTTGTGGAGCGCCCAATGTCCAGGCGGGGAGGAGCTATCCGTTCGCCCCCGTGGGAGCGGTCCTGCCGGGCGGCCTGAAGCTCGAGCGTCGCAAGATCCGCGGCGTGGCGTCCAACGGCATGTTGTGCTCGGCCCGAGAACTGGGGCTCGGGCAAGAGCATGACGGCATCCTGACCCTCGAGACCGACGCCGCCCCCGGGTCGCGGTTCGTGGATGTCATCCCCGTGGCGGACGATCGCATCGTCCTGGAAGTGTACGCCAATCGGCCTGACCTGCTGGGCCACAAGGGCGTCGCGCGCGAGCTGGGGGCCGCCCTGGACGCCACCGTCAAACTGCCGGGGTTCCCTGGTGCACCGAACGCACCGGCTTCCCATCCCGCCATCCGGCAATCCGCCCGGCAGGGTAGGGTGGACGGGGTGGAAGTCCGCGTCGAGGATCCCGAGGGCGCCCCTCGCTACATGATCGCGGTGATTCGCGGTGTTCGAGTGGGACCGAGCCCCCAGTGGCTCGCGCATCGACTCGGCGCGATCGGCCAGCGGCCGATCAACAACGTGGTCGATGCGACGAATTACGTCCTGTTCGAGCTGAACCAGCCGATGCACGCCTTCGATCTGGCCAAACTACGGGGACCGGCGGTTGTGGTGCGGCGCGCCGGCGCGGGTGAGAAAATCGTCACGTTGGACGGCGTCGAGCGCTCGCTCTCGCCGGAGATGACGGCGATCTGCGATGCGCAGCGTCCGACCATCGTGGCGGGCGTCATGGGGAGCGCCGAATCGGAAGTGACCGAGGCCACGACCGACCTGGTGCTCGAATGCGCGTGTTTCCAACCGACGCGGATCCGGCGCACCCGGCGCGCCCTCGGGCTGTCGAGCGAATCGAGCTATCGCTACGAACGGGGCATCGATGTGCTGGCGATGCCGGACGCGCTGCGGCGCGCCATCGAGCTGATCGTAGCCGTGGCCGGCGGAGCGATGCGCGAGCCGCCGCTCGATGTGTGGTCCGAGCCGCAACAGCCCCGCACGGTCTTTCTGCGCCCGGAGCGCGTCGACCGGTTGCTCGGCGTGCCGACGACCCGGGAAGCGATCGAGCGTCTCCTGTCGAGTGTCGGCTTCATTGCCGCTCCCAAGGAAGAGCGCATTGCGGTGCAGGTCCCGGGGTGGCGGCCGGATGTGACGCGCGAAGTCGATCTCATCGAAGAAATCGCGCGGTTGCAGGGCTACGACTCATTCCCCGACGAGCTGCGTCCGTACCGCCCCGGCGGAGTGCCGGAAGCGGCGTCCGAGCACGCGTTGGCCCGTGTCCGTGCGGCGATGGCTCGTGCCGGTTTTCTCGAAGCGCGGACCACGCCGCTCGGGCCCGCCGACGCTCCGGATGCCGTCGCCTTGCGCAACCCGCTGTCCGCGGACGAAGCGTACCTGCGGAGTCGCTTGCTCCCGGGACTGCGGCGACGGGTCGAGCACAACTGGGCCATGCGCGAACGGGACGTGCGGTTGTTCGAGGTGGGGACCGTATTCCGAGCGGGTGCCGGGCAGGTGCCGGAGGAGCGCCTGATGGTCGCGGCGGTGATGACGGGCGCCCGGCGGCCGCTCCATTGGTCCGAAGGGCCGGCCCCCGATATGGACATCTGGGACCTCAAGCGCCACTTTGAGTTAGCGGTTTCCGCCGCCGCTCCCGGGACGCCGGTTGTGCCGGGGGGCGAGGGGTTTCTGTGGGCCGCGACGGCCGCCGGCGGGGGCCAAATGGGCGCCGCCGGCGCGTTGGCGGCGGACGCTCCCAAGTGGGCCGGACCTCTGCTCGGGTTCGAGGTGGAAATCGCCGTGGAAGCGCCGTCGAGCGCGGGTTATGTCCCGTTGCCGACGCAGCCGGCCACGGTGCAGGATTTGTCGCTCGTGGTGCCGGCCGGTGTGCTCGCCGTCGAGGTCGAGGGTCGGATACGACAGGCGACCGGCCCGTTGCTGGAGCGGTTGGACGTGCTGGACGAATACCGCGGTCCGAAGCTGCCGGCGGACACGCGCGGAGTGACGTGGCGCTGCGTGTTTCGAGATCCGGCCCGCACGTTGCGGGACAGCGAGGTAGACGAAATCATCCATCGGGCGTTGACGGCGTTGGAGGGGGAGCTCGGTGTACGGCGCAGAACGGGCTGACAGTCGCGCGTTGGAACAGCTGGAGGCGGTGTTGCGCGAGGTCGCCGAGGAGTTGGCGACCTGGCGGGCACGGGCGCTGAAAGCCGAAGGCGACGGAAAGCGTGGTGGTCCCGTGCGTGGGGAAGCCGACGGCGAGAGCCGGCAATTGCGGACGCGAGTCGACGCGGCGCGGGTCCGGGTGCAGGCCCTGGTCGCGCGCTTGGCGTTTCTCGAGGAGCAGGCCCGCGAGGCGGGACCGAATGACGCGGCGGCTGCCGGCTCGAGTCGATGACGACGAAGAAGCACGCGGTCAAAGTGATGATCGGAGGCGAGGAGTACACGGTTCGCTCGGATCTCTCGCCCGAATACACCAGGGAAGTGGCGGGCTACGTCGATCAGGCATTGAAGAAAGTGCTGGCCCAGGGTGGGCTGGTGGAGACCCACAAGGCGGCGATTCTCGCTGCGCTCGACATTACGAACGAGTTGTTCCAGGCCAAGCGGGGCGAGCGCGAAGTCGCGGCTCGGCTGGCGGCCCTGGCGGACGATTTCTCCAAGATGCTCCCGCCGGGACGACGGAAGTCAGGGGAACGCTGAGGAAATCACGACGCCCGACCGGCGAGTCGGTGCGCAGTCGGAGTATAGATCGATGTCTACCTGGATCGAGATCGTGGTCTCCGTTCTCGGCGGCGGAATCGCTGCGGGAACGGTTTTCTATATCCTGGGCCGGCGGCTGGGCCGGCGGCGCGCCGATGCGATCGAGCGTCAGGCCGCCCAGGACCGCGAGCGGGAGCTCGCCGAGGCGCGTCAGCGGTTACAGCTCGAGGCGCGCGAGGAGACGATTCGCGCCCGCGAGTCGCTGGAGCGCGAGCTGGCGCAACGGCGACGGGAGCTGGACCAGCGCCAGGGCGGGCTGGAGCGCCAGCAGGCGGCGGTCGCCGAGCGTGAGCGGGAGCTGTCGCGTCGCGACCAGGCCTTTACGGAGCGGGAGCGTGCCCTCACGGCCTCGGAGCGGGAGGCCCAAACGCGGCTCGAGCGCATCGCCGGACTCACGGCGCAGGATGCCAAAGAGGAGTTGAAGCGTCGGTTTGAGGAAGAGGCGCGGGGCGAAGCGGCCGCACTGGTGCGCGATATTCGCGAGCAGGCGCACAAAAATGCGGATCGCGACGCGAAGAAGATCGTCGCGCTGGCGATTCAGCGCATCGCCACCGAGTACACGGCCGAGACCACCGTCGCCGCGGTGGCGCTCCCGTCCGACGAAATGAAAGGCCGCATCATCGGACGCGAGGGACGCAACATCCGGGCGTTCGAAGCCGCCACCGGCGCCGATGTCATTATCGATGACACCCCCGACACCGTCGTCATCTCCTGCTTCGATCCGGTGCGGCGGGAGGTCGCCCGCGTGGCGCTCGACCGGCTCATCGCGGATGGGCGGATCCATCCCGGCCGCATCGAGGAGGTGGTCCGCAAGGCGCAGGAGGAGATCGACGCGGGGATCCAGGAGGCCGGGGAGCGAGCCGTGTACGACACCGGGATCCGCGGCATGCATCAGGAGATGGTCAAGCTGGTCGGCCGGATGCGATACCGCACCTCCTACGGGCAGAACATCCTGGAGCACTCGAAGGAAGTGGCGTGGATTGCCGGCATCATGGCCGCGGAGTTGAAGCTCGATGTCGCGCTCGCCAAGCGCGGCGCCTTGCTCCACGACATCGGCAAGGTGCTCACGCACGAGCACGACGGCACCCACGTCCAGCTGGGTGTGGAAGTGGCGACCAAGTACGGCGAGCATCCGGTCGTCATCAATTGCATCGCCGCGCATCACGACGACGTCCCGCACGATTCCGCCATTAGCGTCATCGTGCAGGCGGCGGATGCCATCTCCGGCGCGCGACCCGGGGCGCGCCGCGAAGCGTTCGAGACCTACGTCAAGCGTCTCACCGCCATCGAACAGATCGCCGGGGAATTCGGTGGGGTCGAAAAGGTCTACGCGATTCAGGCCGGACGCGAGGTGCGCGTCGTCGTGTCGCCCGGCACGGTGGATGACGCGGCCGCGACGGGACTCGCCGAGCAGATCTCGCGGCGCATCGAGCGCGAGCTCCAGTATCCGGGGCAGATCCGGGTGGTGGTCATCCGGGAGACACGGGCGGTGGACATTGCACGCTAAACTGATCGACGGCACGGCCATCGGCCGAGCCATGCGCGCCGAGCTGAGCACGGAGATCGCGGCGCTCAAGGGGCGAGGCGTCACGCCCGGACTGGCCGCGGTGCTGGTGGGGGAGAATCCCGCCTCGGCGACCTACGTGCGGATGAAGGGCAAGGCGTGCGACGAAGCGGGGCTGTATCACGAAACCATCGATCGGCCGGCGGACCTGAGCGAGGCCGATCTGCTCGGTCTGGTCGACCGGCTGAACGCGGATCCGAAGATCCACGGCATCCTCGTGCAGCTGCCACTGCCCAAGCACATGGATTCCTCGCGTGTCCTCATGCACATCGACCCGCGCAAGGACGTGGACGGATTTCATCCCGTGAATGTCGGGAAAGTCTCGACCGGAGACTCGACGGGATTCCGGCCTGCCACGCCGTACGGCGTCCAGCAACTGCTGCTGCGCAGCGGAGTCGAGACGACCGGCGCCCACGCCGTGATCGTGGGCCGTTCCAACATCGTCGGCCGTCCCATGGCCGCCTTGCTGCTGCAGGACGGCCCTGGCGGGAACGCGACGGTGACCGTGTGCCATTCGCGCACCCGCAACATCGCGTCCGTCACGCGGCAGGCCGATATTCTCATCGTGGCGATGGGCAAGCCGGAGTTCGTCACGGGGGAGATGGTGCGTCCCGGCGCCGTCGTGATCGACGTCGGCGTCAATCGCGTCAGCGATCCCAGCGCCAAACAGGGCTATCGGCTCGTGGGCGACGTGAAGTTCGCGGAAGCGGCCGAGGTCGCATCCGCGATCACGCCCGTGCCGGGCGGGGTCGGGCCGATGACCATCACCATGCTCCTCGTCAATACGGTCCAGGCGGCGCGGCAGTGGGCCCGTCCCTAGACCTGTTTACCGCGATCAGCCCCGAAGGCGCTTGGAGCGTCGCGGAGCTGACGCGACGCGCCCGCTCGGTCGTCGAAGCCGGCCTGCCCGCGGTGTGGGTCAAAGGCGAGATCTCCGGGTTCAAGGCGTACGGGAGTGGACACTGGTACTTCACGCTGCGCGACAAGGTGGCGCAGCTGCGCTGCGTCATGTGGGCGCGGGACACTCAGCGCCTCCCGGCCGCGCCGACCGATGGACTGCAGGTGTTCGCCTTCGGGCTGCCGACGGTCTGGGAGGAGCGCGGAGAGTTCCGGCTCACCGTGCGCCACCTGTTGTCGACCGAGGCGGGCGGTCTGTGGCAGATCGCATTCGAGAAAGCCAAGGCGGCGCTGGTCCGGGACGGCCTGCTCGATCCAGCGCGCAAGCGCGCCCTGCCACCGTATCCACGACGCATCGCGGTGGTCACCAGCGCGGACGGGGCCGCGTTCGGGGACATCGTCGCGGTGGTCGAACGGCGCTGGCCGGGGGCGGAGCTGCTGCTCGTGCCGACGCGGGTGCAGGGCGATGGCGCCGACCGCGAGGTGTGCGCCGCCCTGGCGTTGCTGAGCCGCATCCCGCGACTGGACGTCGCGATCGTGGGGCGAGGCGGTGGCGCCAAGGAAGATCTCTGGACCTTCAATAGTGAGCGGGTGGCCCGCGCCGTCGCCGCGGTGCCCGTGCCCGTGATCTCCGCGGTCGGCCACGAGACCGATGTGACCCTCTGCGATCTCGTCGCTGATCTCCGGGCACCCACGCCGTCGGCGGCGGCCGCGGCCGCCACGCCCGATCGCACCGAGCTGTTGACGGCGTTGGATCGCTGGGCCGGCGCCCTGACGCGCGCGCTCGCGGCGCCGACGCGCCATGCGGGCGAGCGCCTGGAACGCGTCGGGGATCGCTTGACCAGCGTGACGGAGCGCATAATGGAACGCTTCGGCGCGCGCCTCTCGGCCGGGGCCGCCCGGCTCGACGCCCTGTCACCCTTGCGGGTGCTGGAGCGAGGCTATGCGGTGGCGCGCGATGGCGATGGCCGGGTGTTGCGGCGCGTGGCCCAGTTTGTTCCCGGCAGCGCGTTCCGGCTGCGGGTGACCGACGGCGAAATTCCGGCTCGGGTTGGTGAAACGTGACCGCGCCGGAAGGCCGTGGGTTCGCGCAGGATCTCGAGCGCCTGGAGCAGATCGTCCGGCGGCTCGAGGGCGAAGAGCTGGATCTGGACGACGCCCTGCGCCTGTTCGAAGAGGGCGTGGAACGGCTCCGCGCCGCGCGCGAGCGATTGAGCACGGCCGAGCTGCGGGTGCGCCAGGTGCTCGGGACCCAGGCAGGGAAGCTGCAGCTTGGCGACATCGACCGCTGACCACGCGCTTGAAGCCTACCTCACGGACACGCGGTCGCGCGTCGACGTAGTGCTGGAGCGTTGGAGCGCCACGGCCCAAGCGTTCTGGCCGCCTCCAGTACCGGCCGCGGTGCGCTACAGCGTGCTGAGTGCCGGCAAACGGCTCCGCCCTACGCTGGTATTCGCTGCGTATGAAGCGTTGGGGGGTGACGGGGCGGCGGTCGGGATCGGCGAGCTCGCCGCGGCGGTCGAGGTCGTGCACGCGTACTCCCTGGTGCACGACGATCTCCCGTGCATGGACAACGACGATCTGCGCCGCGGGCGCCCCACCGTGCATCGGGCCTTCGATGTGCGGGCGGCGACGAGCGCCGGATTTCACATGGTCGGGCTTGCCGCGCGGGTGCTCGCCTCCGGGCTGGATGCGCTGCGCGTGGAGTCCGACCGGCGACGGGCGATCGCGCTGGAGTTGTTCCGCGCGGCCGGCGCCGGCGGCATGATCGGCGGCCAGGTCCTCGACCTCGAGGCGGAGGGGCTGGCGATCTCGATCGAGGCGTTGCGGGAAGTGCACCAACGGAAGACCGGAGCGCTGATCGCGGCGGCGTGCGTGATTGGGGGACTGGCGGCGGGGAGTGGGGCCCCCGCCGCCCACCTGGCGGCGCTCCGGGCCTACGGCGAGGGCATCGGGCTCGCGTTCCAGATCGCCGATGACATCCTCGATGCGACCGCGACGTCCGCGCAGCTGGGCAAAACGGCAGGGCGCGACGCGGCGCTCGCGAAATCCACTTTCGTGTCTGTCCTGGGCGTGGGAGCCGCGCGCGCGGAAGCCGAGCGCCTCTCGGCGCAGGCCGTAGACCGGCTGCGTCAGGCGGCGTTAGTTTCCCCTACACTCGTGGCGCTGGCACATTACATCGTGACTCGGACTAACTGACCGTGCCCCTCCTCGACTCGATTCGGGAACCCGGCGATGTCAAGCGGCTCGCGAAGGACCAGTTGCAGCCGCTCGCGGACGAGGTGCGCCAGCGCCTGATCGAGGTCGTGTCCCAGACCGGGGGGCACATTGGCGCCGGGCTCGGCGTCGTCGAGCTCACGGTGGCCCTGTGCCACACCTTCGACTCTCCGCGCGACAAGATAGTGTGGGACGTGGGACACCAGGGCTATCCCTGGAAGATCCTCACCGGCCGCAACGATCGCCTCCCGACCCTCCGGCAGGAAGGCGGGCTGTCGGGGTTCCTGCGTCGCGACGAAAGCCCCCACGATCAGTTCGGGGCTGGACATGCGGGCACGGCGCTTTCCGCGGCCCTGGGCATGGCCACGGCGCGCGACCTCGCCGGCCAGGATCACAAGGTCGTCGCCGTCGTGGGAGATGGCGCGATGACCTGTGGCCTGCCGTACGAGGCGATGAACAACGCCGGCCACTCCGACCGCGACCTGATCGTCGTGCTGAACGACAACGGGATGTCGATCGCGCCCAACGTCGGCGCCATCAGCAAGTATCTGGGCTCGATCATCGCGAGCCCCGTCACCGTGCGGTGGCGCGAACGGCTCAAGCACGCCATCGAGAAGGCCTCGCACCTCGTCGGGGGGCCGCGACTGATCGAGTTCGCCAAGAATATCGAGGAAAGCGTCAAGAACCTCTGGTCGCCGGGGATGCTCTTTGAGGAGATGGGCTTCCGCTACTTCGGTCCCATCGACGGCCACGACATTCCGCACCTGCTGGCGACGCTCGCCATCGTCCGCAATCTGAAAGGTCCTCGGCTGGTCCATGTCCTGACCCAGAAGGGCAAGGGGTTCCCATTGCCCGAGCCGGATCTCGAGAAGTACCACGCGCGCGCCCCGTACGACCCGGTCACGGGGGTTCTCAAGCCGGTGACACCCGGAGCGCCGCAGTGGACCAAGGTGTTCGGTGAGGCCATCACCCAGCTCGCCGGCGAGTTCCCGAATCTGGTGGCGATCACCGCCGCCATGCCTTCGGGGACGGGCACCAACATCTTCCAGAAAAAGTGGCCGGGGCGTTTCTTCGACGTGGGCATCGCCGAGGGGCACGCCGTCACCTTTGCCGCGGGCCTTGCGACGCAGGGCGTGCGTCCCATCGTGGCGATCTATTCGACGTTCCTGCAACGCGCTTATGACTCCATCATCCACGACGTCGCCATCCAGCGCCTGCCGGTTGTCTTCTGTATGGACCGCGCCGGCATGGTGGGGGAAGACGGCCAGACGCACATGGGGTTGTATGACATCCCCTACCTGCTTGCGGTTCCGCACATGACCGTGACGGCACCCAAGGACGGCGCGGAGCTGATCGGCCTGCTGCGCTGCGCGCTGGGGCATGTGGAAGGGCCGTTCTCGCTGCGATATCCGCGCGACAAAGCTCCCGGTGAGGCGCCGCCGGCGGCCGAAGTGGCCCCGGTGCCCTACGGGACGTGGGAGCTGCTGCGACGCGGTCGCGAGTGTGCGCTGCTCGCCGTGGGGGTCATGTGCCGCCCCGCCCTCGAAGCGGCCGAGTTGCTCACCGCGGACGGGCTCGACGTGACGGTCGTCAACTGCCGCTTTCTGAAACCGATGGATCGCGCGCTGCTCGAGGCGTTGACCCGGGATCACAAGCTGCTCGTGACCATCGAGGATGGCACCGTGGTGAACGGCTTCGGCGCCACGCTGGCCGGACTGATGCAAACTACGTCGCCGGACGTGCGCGTCGTGCCGCTCGGCGTCCCGGACCGCACGTACGAACATGCACCTCGCGCCCGCCAGCTCGCGGAGGTCGGGCTCACCGGCGCCGGCATCGCTGGTCGTATCCGGGCACTCGCCGCGGAAGAGAGCCTCGCGCACCGATGAACGTCGGGGTCGTGGGCAATCCCAGCTACCACGATCTCCGCAGCCTGCTCGCGCGACTGGCCGACGCC
>Ga0214473_10011774_pt1 | contig 10277 bp, 6 predicted proteins | sample RVTome_7_FD_203509 | JGI IMG/M metagenome (GOLD analysis project Ga0214473, IMG submission 203509) | Soil microbial communities from uranium-contaminated site in the Upper Colorado River Basin, Wyoming, United States - RVT98D197 | ecosystem: Environmental > Terrestrial > Soil > Contaminated >... | reverse complement strand
CATCATCGCGACGTCGCCCGTGTGCAGCCAGCCGTTGCGGATCGCGATCGCAGTCTCCTCGGGCCGGTTCCAGTACCCGAGCATGACCTGAGGACCCTGGACGCACAGCTCTCCACGTTCGCCCCGGCCGACCACGCGGTCGGCGTCCTCCAGGTCGACGATCTTGCAGTCCGTGTCGGGGACCGGCATCCCGATCGAGCCCGGCCTGCGCTCGCCCTTCAGCGGGTTCGCGTGCGTGACCGGGGATGCCTCGGTCAGGCCGTACCCCTCGACGAGCACGGCGCCGTGGGTGATCTCGGCGAACTTCTCCGCGACGGCCGTCGGCAACGGCGCCGCGCCGGAGATGCACGCCTTGACCGAGCTCAGGTCGAACTTCTTGACCAGCGGCGATTCGTTCAGGGCTACGAAGAAGCGAGGGACGCCCGGCACGAACGTGGGCTTCTCCTTGTCGATCTCCTCCATGACTAGGTGGAGGTCGCGCGGGTTCGGGACCGGGATGAGCTTGCCGGCCCGAAGGATCGCGACGTTCATGATGAGCATCCCGAACGAATGGAAGAACGGGAGCGACCCGAGGAGGCCCTCGGTCCCTTCCTGGATGTTCAGGTGCGTCGCACCCTGCATCGCGTTCGCGACGAGGTTGCGGTGCGAGAGCATCGCGCCCTTGCTCACGCCGGTCGTGCCGCCCGTGTAGACGAGACCGGCCGTGTGCTGCGCCGGATCGATCTCGGGCGCGACGGGGACGGGTCCGGCTCCGCGCATCCACGCCTCCCACCACAGCACCGGAGCGCCCTTCGGCACGGGCGGCCAGGGCTTGCCCTGTTCGCGCTGGTTCTTCTTGAACTTCACGATGGGAGCGAGCTGCTTCTTCGGGAACGGCATGTAGTCGTTCAGGCGCGCAACGATCACGTGTTCCAGACCGACCCCGTGGATCACGTCGGCGAAGTCCGAGTACAGGAGGTCGAGCACGATGACGACCGTGGGCCCGGAGTCCTTCAGCTGGTGCTCCATCTCACGCTTCGTGTAGAGCGGGTTGTTGCCGACCACGATCGCGCCGAGCCGGACGATCGCGTAGTAGGCGATCACGTACTGGGGGCAGTTCGGCATGATGAGCGCGACCCGGTCGCCTTTGGTCACGCCGAGCGCCGCGAGCGCCGCCGAGCACCGTTCGGTCTCCGCGAGCAGGTCGCCGTAGCTCAGCTTCCGCCCGAACCAGGCGATGGCGGTGGTCTGCGGGTACTTCCGCGCGGAGGCCTCGAGCATCCCGAACACCGAGATGTCCGGGTACGGCTCGAGCGTGTGGGGAACATCGGGTGGATAGCTGCGGAACCAGGGCCGGTGATCGGTCATGGCCCGCATCATTCCAGCAAGGGATGGAGGCCCTCAACCCCAAGGCCGGCCCGCGGGTCGCTCGATAGGCTCCGGAGCCGTGAGCGATTGGAGCGACGAGGTGCTGGAGGCCGCTCGTGCGGCGCTCGCCCCCTTGGAGGGAACGCTGGAGGCGGCGGGGCTGCGGGAGCCCGTCGAGGTCCTGCGCGATCGCTGGGGCGTTCCCTATGTCTCGGCGGCATCGCTCGAGGACCTGTGGTTCGCCCAGGGCTTCGTCACGGCGTCCGAGCGGCTGTTCCAGATCGATCTCGCGCTCCGGGCCGCGAACGGCCGGCTGTCCGAGCTCTTCTCGGACCTGACCCTGCAGCAGGACCGGTTCGCCCGCACGATCGGCTTCAGCCGGCTCGGCGCGAACGAGGCCGCGCGGTGGAGCGACGCCTCGCGGACGATGTACGGCCGTTTCATCGAAGGCGTCCGCTCGTGGATCGAGGGCATGGCCTCGCCGCCTTTCGAGTACGCGTTGCTCGCGGCCGACCCCGAGATCCCCGAAGACCTCGGCGGATGGGCGGCGGCGTTCGCGTACGCGGCCTGGGGGCTATCGGGGAATTGGGACTCCGAGCTCCTGCGCGTCCACCTCGCTGAGCGTCTGGGACCCGACGCGGTCGAGGTCCTCTTGCCTCCGTTGCCTTCCGACCAACCGAACGCCGTCGCCGGCGGCCTCGCGGGCCGGCTGCTCGATGCGATCCCGCGAACCAGGGGCGCGGGTTCGAACAACTGGGTCATCGCGGGCTCGCGGACGGCGAGCGGCCGTCCGCTCCTGGCGAACGACCCACACCTGCTCGTGCAACAGCCCGGTGCCTGGTTCGAGTTGCACCTGCGCGCGCCCGGCTACGAGGCGCGCGGCGTGGCGTTCCCGTTCGCGCCCGGCGTCCTCGTGGGGATCACGCCGCACCACGCGTGGGGCATCACGAACGTCACCGGTGACGTGCAGGACCTGTACGAGGAACGAATGAACGACGACGGCACCGCAACCGAGTTCGACGGCGCCTGGGAACCGCTCGTCGTGCACCGAGAGCAGATCCGCGTGCGGGGAGGCGATCCGGTCGAGGTCGACGTCCGCGAGTCGCGCCACGGGCCGCTGCTCGAGTTCACGCCCGTCGGCATCGTCGACGTCGACTTCGTGCCCGTCGAGCGCGCCTACGCGCTCCGATGGACGGCGAGCGACGGGCTCCTCGAGCCCTCGATGCTCGTCGAGCTCGCGAACGCGGACGGATTCGAATCGTTCCGCGAGGCCCTCCGCGGGATCGCCTGTCCGGGTCAGAACGTCGTCTACGCCGACGTCGTCGGCACCATCGGCTACCAGCTCACCGGTCGGTATCCGATCCGGCGATCGGGAGACGGAACGGTTCCCGTGCCGGGGTGGACCTCCGATCACGAGTGGGACGGCTTCGTCCCCTTCGACCGCCTCCCGTGGTCGAGGGACCCCGAACGCGGCTACCTGGCGTCGGCGAACAACCGGACCCACGACGAGGGCTACCCGCACGTGATCGGTCACGACTTCCACGCGCCGTACCGCGCTCGCAGGATCGCGGACCTGCTCGACCCACAGCGCGAGCTCACCGCCGAGCACATGGCGCGGATCCAGATGGACACGGTCTCGCTCCCCGCGCGGGCGCTCCTTCCCCGGCTCACGGCGCTGGATCCCCGGGACGAAGACGAGCGATGGGCGCTCGACCTCCTGCGTTCCTGGGACGGCGACGAGCGCGCGACTTCGACCGCGGCCGCGATCTACAACGCATGGCTGTGGTCGATCGCCCGTCGGCTGCTTCGAGCGGACGACGATCCCACGACCTACGAGCGGTACCACGCGTGGCGCGAGCCGTTCGTATGCGCTGCGTTGACGAACCTGCTCGGGTCCCCGGTGCCGGATTGGGCCGGCGACGGGGACGACTGGGACGGGGTGCTGCATCGGAGCCTCGCCGGCGCGCTCGCCACGTTGACCGAGCGCCTCGGGCCCGACCGCTCGGCCTGGCGATGGGGTGCGCTCCACCGGGTTCGGTTCGCGCATATCCTCGCGCGGATGCCAGCACTCGGACCGGTGCTCGTCGCGGCGGAGCACGAGCTGGGGGGCGACGAGCAGACGATCCTGCAGGGAGGCTTCGACGCGCGGCACGGCTTCGAGGCCGCCGTGGTCCCGTCCTGGCGGATCGTCGCCGACCTGGCGGATGTGGACGGGTCGATGGCCGTGCTTCCCACCGGCCAGTCGGGCAACCCCGCGTCGCCGCACTGGAACGACCAGGCGCCGCTATGGATCGAGGGGAGGCTGCGGCCGGCGCCCGTGACGCGGAAGGCGGTCGAGGCGGCGGCAACTCGAACGCTGATGCTCGTGCCCCCCGGGTAACATCTCCGGTCGATGCCGAAGTCCCGACAGCGACAGAAGCGCTCGCGTCCCTACGCGCCGCCGCCGACCAAGAGGCGCCCGAAACCGAGCCCCCGGTGGTACGGCTTCCTGGTCCTGGGTCTCATCCTGTTGGGGGTCGCACTCATCGTCTTGAACTACATGAACTTCATCCCCGGCGGGACGCAGCAGCATTGGCTCTGGGTCGGGCTGGGGCTCATCGCGGCCGGCTTCGCCGCGGCCACCCGGTGGCGCTGACCGACCCGGTCCGCTGGGGAGAACCTGTGCACAACCCGGCCGTTTCCGGTCGATCTCCTGTGGAAAAGCTCGGCTCTGCCCGAACGCATCAGGTCGCGGCCGGACGTCGCACGACCTGCATCGTTTCGCCGCAGTGCCGGGGGATCTGCAGCTCGCCGAGGCGGGTCACCCGGAACTCGGTGCCGCATTCCCCACAGACGAGGAACACATCGAGCTCCTCGACGTCCTCCGGGTCGCCGAGTGCGGCCGGCGCTCCGACGCCCGATGCTGCCCGCAAGGCGGTGAGGCCGAGCCAGGCGATCGCGACCCCGATCGCGATCGCCGAGAGCACGAGCCACAGGCTCATGGTCCGAGTCTACGCACGCCCTCGCCGACCCTCGTCCGCTCGATGCGTGCCGCCTTGAACGGTGACACAATCGACCGGCCACATTCGAGGGAGGGTTGACGATGGGGGCCGACGAGGCCGTCAACGGGTTCTTCCAGGCATCAGCCGAGCGCCTCGGTCTCGACGATTCGATCCGTACCCTGCTCGGCACCCACCAACGGCAGACCGAGGTGCAGGTGCGCGTCCCGATGGACGACGGGCAGACCCTCGCGTTCCGGGGTTGGCGCATCCAGCACAACAACGCACGCGGACCGTTCAAGGGCGGTCTTCGGTATCACGAGACGGCCTCGCTCGACGAGTTCCGCGCCTTCGCGGCCCTGATGACGTGGAAGTGCTCGCTGCTCGCGATCCCCTACGGCGGGGGGAAGGGCGGCGTGCAGGTGGACCCGAAGGGGCTCTCGGAGGGAGAGCTCGAGCGGCTCTCGCGCTCGTTCATCCGTGAGATCGCCCCGGTGATCGGCCCGAGGGTCGACATCCCGGCGCCCGACGTGAACACCGGCCCGCGCGAGATGGCGTGGATGGTCGATGAGTACCAGCGCGTGACCGGCGCGGGCGATGCGCTCGCCGTCCTGACCGGCAAGCCGATCGCCCTCGGAGGATCGCTCGGCCGCGAGCAGGCGACGGGCCGCGGTGGGCTGATCTGTCTGGACCGGATCGCCCACCACCGCGGCTGGACCCGGGACAAGATCGCGATCGCCGTCGAGGGCTACGGGAACGCCGCGTCGTGGTTCGCCATCCTGGCGACCAAGCTCGGCTACCGCATCGTGGCGGTCTCCGACTCGCGCGGCGCCGTCCACAATCCCGAAGGGCTCGACCCGCGCGCGGTGCTCGCCCACAAGCGGGCGACCGGCAGCGTCGCCGGCTTCAAGCACGCGGACGAGATCGCGAGCGAGGACCTGATCGGCGTGAAGTGCGAGGTACTCGTCCCGGCCGCGATGGAGGAGCACATCCGCGAGGACAACGCCGGCATCGTGAAGGGGAACCTGGTCCTTGAGATCGCGAACTACCCGACCACTCCGACCGCCGACGGCCTGCTGAAGGACCGGGGCGTGACGGTCATCCCCGACATCCTCGCCAGCGCCGGCGGCGTCGTCGTGTCGTACCTCGAATGGGTCCAGAACCTCCAGGGCGAGTCCTGGGCCGAGGACCGCGTGAACCAGCGCCTGTCCGAGGTGATGAACGCCGCAACCGACGGCGTCCTCGCCCGGGCGAACGAGAAGGGCATCACGCATCGCGAGGGCGCGTACGAGATCGCCGTCGACCGGGTGGCCGAGGCCGAGCGGTTGCGTGGCCGCTGGTAGCTGAAGCGGCTATCGCAGGGGGACGTGGCGTTTCAGGAACTCGAGGACGGTGCGCCACTCGCGCGTCTCCTCGTCGACGATCATCGAGCCGTGGCCCTCGCCGTACGAGTACAGTTCCACGTCACCGCCGGCGGTGCGAAGAGCGTCGACGTACCGGTAGACCTGACCGGGGACGCACCGGCTGTCGTTCTCGCCGACCATGACGAGGACGGGCGCCCTCACACGATCCACGTACGTGATCGGGGACCGCTCGGCGACGAACTCGGGGAGGTCGTGCACGACGCCCCCGACGAGCGAGCGGTCGTATGCCTGCAATGACGGCGCGGAGTCGTCGTAGGACTCCATGTAGTCGCCTACCGGAACGCCCGCCACGCCTGCGATCCACCGGTCGGGGTGCGTGCCGAGCGCGAGCAGCGTGATGTAGCCGCCCCACGACCGCCCGCCGATCACGACTCGTGCCGGATCGGCGATCCCCCGCGCGATCAGGTCGTCGGCCCCCTCGACGGTGTCGGCAACCTCGGGGAAGCCGATATTGCCGATGATGTGGTCTCGGAAGGTCCGGCCGTACCCGGTGGAGCCGCGGTAGTTCACCATCGCGACCGCGTAGCCCTCGTCCACGAGCGATTGCACGTCCGGCCACCACGTGTCGAGGTACAGCCAGTTCGGCCCGCCGTGCACCTTCAGGTAGGTCGGGAACGGACCGTCGCCGTCCGGCGTGACGAGCCAGCCGTGCACCGTGTCTCCGGAGGGGTTGAGGAACAGCCACTCCCGGTAGGGACGCCCCGTGCGGATCCCCCCTGGTGGGTCGGGAAGGAGCTCCTCCCCCGCGCCGTCCAGCAGGCGCGACGCGCGCTCGCCGCTCGAGACCCGGAGCCACACCTGGCCGTCCGGGCGAACGCGCGCGCCGTGGATCTCGCCGGCGGGATGGCGGAGCTCGGTGAGCGTTCCGGTCGCCAGGTCGTAGCGATACAGACGGTCGCGGCCGCGGAACAGGTGGACGAGCAGGAGCGCGCTCGCATCCGGCCACCAGTCGACCGGGATCACCTCCCCGGGCAGATCGATCTCGAGGTCCCTGCGCTCACCCGAGACCGGATCCCAGAGGGACGGCCGCATCAGGTCGTTCCGCTCGTGACCGATGAGGATCCGCCGGTCCCCCTCGACCGGGGACCACGCGAACGCGCTGAGTCCGTAGCCCGCCCCGTCGGCCAGCTCGGCGACGACCGATCCCGTCTCCAGCTTGAGCACCCGCAAAGCGCGGTGGATGTTGTCGCCGTCCTGCGCGACCTCGATGCACACGAGATCTTCGTCGGCGGAGAGTCCAGCGAGGCCGAACCCCTCCAGGTGGAAGTCCGTCGCCTCGATCGAGATGCTGTCGACGTCGCGGTGGATCTCCTTGGCGGGTCCCCCGTCCCGCGATAGGTAGACCGCGAAGCCGTCGCGATCGGCGATCACCCCGACGACGACGCGCCGTCCGACCACGAGGCCGTCCGGCCATCCGATCGGCGCCCCGGGCAGCAGGTCGCGTGCATCGCCGCCCTCGACGGGCATCGCCATCCACCGTCCTGACTCGTCACCGGTCGGGTCGGAGAACCAGATCGCCTCACGCCCGTCCGCGGAAACCGTCGCGTACTCGACGCCCACGCCTTCGTTCGAGAGCCGCCGCCGCTGCCCGGTCGTCCGATCCCAGGCGTAGGCCTGGTACGACCCCTCTTCGTCCGAGACGTGCACAAGGCTGTCGGGCACGTGCCGGGACCAATGCGGGAGTGTTCGCGTAGCCGCGCGAAAGCGCTGCTCCCACACGGGGGTTTCGGCCTCGGCCGCCATCGAGGGCGAGCCTAGCAGGCGCCTCAGATGCCCGGCACGAGCTCGACGGGAACCGACACGAGGTTCAGCGGCGACCCGTCGGCCGCGCTCGACTCGAAGACCTCGATCGTGCCGTCCTGGCGTTCCTCAGTGAAGAAGAAGACCTCCGCCGAGTACTTCCCGCGGCATCCGGTCCCGCAGGTCGCGGTCGCGAACGCCGCGGCGAGCTCCTGGCCGTTCGCATCGAGGATCCGGATGCTGACGGTCGCCTCGAAGACGTCGGCTGTTCCCGCGACGGTCACCGGGCTCACGATCTCGTCGCCGACGACGGGCGTCCGGACGACGATCGCCGGTTTCACGCCGTCCGACGGCTCCGGGCTCGGCTCCACCGTCGGCTCCGAGGTCGGGCTCGACGTGGCGGGGGACTCGCTCGGGTCCAGGGCGTCCTCCACGTCGCCCACACATGCCCCGGCGAGGACCGCGAGGGAAAAGACGACGAAGAGGAGGCGACGCGGCACGATCCGATGATAGGTCGAGGTGGTGCGAAGTCCCGTCAGGAGCTGAGCGGAGGCACCGAGCCCGCGTCCCGGATGGCGCGCCAGACGCGTTCGGGCGTGAGCGGCGGGTTCAGGTGCCGGACCCCCAGATGCGAGAGCGCGTCCACGAGCGCGTTCACGACCGCCGGCGTCGAGCCGATCGTCGCGGACTCGCCGATGCCCTTGGCGCCGAGGGGGTTCAGCGGCGTGGGCGTTTCGATCACGCCGCGCTCGAACGACGGGAGGTCGGACGCGGCCGGCATCGCGTACGTGGCGAAGTTGGCGGTGAGCGGCGTTCCGAGCTCGTCGTAGACGACCTCCTCGAACAGCGCCTGCCCGATCCCCTGTGCCAGGCCACCGTGCACCTGACCCTCGACGAGGAGCGGGTTCAGGATCCGGCCGCAGTCGTCCACCGCGATGTGGCGGAGCAGTCGGACATCACCCGTCTCGAGGTCGACCTCAACGAGCGCAACGTGGGCGCCGAACGGATACGTGTAGTCCTTCTGGAGCGGCCGCCCCTCGGCGAACAACCCCGGCTCCATCCCGTCGGGCAACCGCGCCGGATCGGAGGCGAGCCCCGACAGCTCGGCCCAGGACATCGAGCGATCCGGCGCGCCGGCCACGCCCACCCGGCCATCGGCGGCAACGACGTCCTCGACCGCCGCTTCGAGCGCGTGCGCCCCGATCCGCCGCGCCTTCTCGAGCACCTCGCTCGCCGAGGCGAACACCGACGTTCCGGCGATCTGCAGCGAGCGGGACCCGTAGGTGCCCTCACCGCGCGGGACCGCATCCGTGTCCGACTGCACGACGCGGATGCGCTCGATCGGGATCCCGAGGACCCCAGAGGCCACCTGCGCGTACGCGGTCTCGTGCCCTTGCCCCTGCGAGGACGTCCCCGCACGCACGAGCGCCTCCCCGTCCGGGCCGATCTCGACCGACGCGTACTCCTTCCGGGAGAACCCGGTCACCTCGACGTACACGGCGACCCCGAGGCCGAGCTGACGAGTGTCGCCGCGCTCCCGGCGTTCGGACTGCCGGCCGCGGAACCCGTCGTGATCGGCGAGTCGAAGGGCTTTGTCGAGGGCCCGCGCGTAGTCGCCGACGTCGTAGCGCGAGCCGACGGCCGTGGTGAACGGGAACGCCTCGGCGGGGATCAGGTTCCGGCGCCGGAGCTCGATCGGGTCGATCTCCAGCTCGCGGGCGAGGAGGTCCATCGCGCGTTCGATCGACGCTGCGGCCTCGGGTCGCCCGGCGCCCCGGTACTCGCCGACCGGCACGGTGTTCGTGACGACTGCTCGCCCGCGCGCAGCGACGCGGGGAAGCCGGTAGACGCCCGGGAGCATCGTCTTGGTCGTCACGGGAAGGTACGCCGCGGCGGGATAGGCGCCCATGTCCGCCAGGATGTCCACGCGAAGGCCGACCAGCGTGCCGTCACGCGTCGCCCCGAGCTCGACTTCGTGGATCTGCGCGCGACCGTGATTCAAACCGACGAGGCTCTCACTGCGGCTCTCCTGCCAGGCGACGGGCCTGCCGAGCCGCAGGGCGGCCGCCGCGCAGATGAGGTACTCGGGATAGACGTGGAGCTTGGAACCGAAGCCACCGCCCACGTCCGGCGCGACCACGCGCACCGTCGAACGCTCCAGCCCGAGCCACTCGGCGAGATCGTTCCGCACGTCGAACGGGATCTGCGTCGAGACCCACGCGACGAGACCGTCATGGGTGGGCTCGACCACGATCGCGTTCGTCTCCATCGGCGAGGGCGCAAGGCGTTGATGGACGATCCGCGCGCGAACGACGACGTCGGCGCCCGCCATCACGTCGTCGTCCCAGGACTCCTCGAACCGGTGCGCGACGTTGGTGCCGGCGTCCGGGAACAGGAACGGAGCGCCGTCCGCGAGCGCGGCGTCGACGCCGATCACCGGATCGAGCGGTTCGACGTCGACGATCACAGCTTCGGCAGCGTCCGTCGCCTGCGCCGAGGACTCCGCGATCACGATCGCGACCGGCTCGCCGACGTAGCGCACCACCTCGGAGGCGGGGACGGGCCGCTCGAACGGTCCCTCGACGTTGCCCGCCGGAGGCCTCGGCTTCAGCTTCAGGTCGGCCGCGGTGAGCACGGCGACCACGCCCGGCATGCCCGAGGTCTCCGAGACCTCGATGCCGGAGAGCCTCCCGTGCGCGATGATGGACCGAACGAACGTGGCCCGCAGCGCGCCCTCCGGACGGAGCGCGTCCACGTAGCGAGCGCCACCGGTGAGGAACCGGGGGTC
>Ga0214473_10011773_pt1 | contig 10278 bp, 5 predicted proteins | sample RVTome_7_FD_203509 | JGI IMG/M metagenome (GOLD analysis project Ga0214473, IMG submission 203509) | Soil microbial communities from uranium-contaminated site in the Upper Colorado River Basin, Wyoming, United States - RVT98D197 | ecosystem: Environmental > Terrestrial > Soil > Contaminated >... | reverse complement strand
GATAAAAATTCAATGCCGCCTGTCCGACACCCACAATCCTTTTCCGGATGACGCCTTATGTCAGAGGTGACCGGCCGAATACCCAAAGAAGCATGTCGGCTTAGCACGCCATTAATGGCAGCTTCCATGTTTCTGTCAGCTACCAGGACAATTAAATCCCGTTTTGCGCTGACCGGATTCATCCCAGCACCCCGCTGGCAAAAAGAACGCTTAGGTTGGGCTGTCCCTGCCAATTCCTTAGCGCGGGGTGATGGATACCGACAACAATGTCAGCATACCCATCCGTCTTTTGGAAGCAGAGAACTCTATCTACCGGGGCCATGCTGAGAATAACTGGAGAATGGGTCGCCAAGAGAATTTGAGCATCGTAAACCGACGACAAGGATTGATAAACGGTCTCCACGGCGGTGGGATGGATCCCGTTCTCTGGCTCCTCGACCAAATAAATTCCCTTAAATTCCGGCAAATAAGCAGGAATCGTCAGAGCGAGGAGCCGGAGGGTTCCATCCGAGACCATCCAGGAAGGAACCTCGATTCCGCCATGGTAGCAGATTTTCATGTATCGGTGCTTGTCATCAGGCCGCTCGACGGTTTTTATATTTTCGATCTCCGGCAGAGCCGTTCGCACATGGGTCACCCATTCCTTGAAACGCTTGCTATCGGTCCGTCGAAGATCTTCAATAATCCAGGGAAGATTGGAACCGTCCGGCTTGAAGCGACGAGCTTGTCCGGGGGGGCTGGCTTTACGGATTGCAAGGCTGTTTAAGATAAATACCTGTACCCCTTTCATCAAAAGCTGCTTGAACCATGTTGAAACTGGGAATCGTGTTTCATCCTCATGAAGGTTTGCAAGCGCTGACTTCAGGGGGCCTAGGCGAATGGATGGATACCAGCCTTTTGCTAATTCCTTAGGTGCTTCGGAATAATAGTTATCATTCCCCTTTTCACTCTTGCTTAATACGATTTTTTTTGTTTTGGTCCCCTTCATAGTTAGAATAGTCTGAGGTGGTACATGTTTCATTTGAAAAAAGCGCCGCCGCCGCCATCTAATTGCTTGCTTGAGAAGTACCCGTTCTTTTAAAATACCAACTTGCTGGGTTTCTTTTTGCAGCCCAATACGAATCTCATACCGGATTGTGTTAAATCGTCCTTTCAGAAGTTCCTTTTTTCCCTCCGGGATTGACGCCTCTATGGCCAACTCAAAAAAATTCCCCTGCCCCGACCAAAGAAGGTCTGAGAAATTTTGCGTGCGGTCATTGATCGCTTTTTCCACCCCATCGGAGACGACTTGCCCGAGGAACGAGATGACGTCTAAGAAAGTGGTCTTGCCGCTGGCATTAGGACCCACCAAAACATGGAAATTTTCCAGCGGCTGCCGAATATACCGGAGGCATCTGAAATTCAGGGTCTCGACAAGTCGTATCATCTCACTCCTCCTTGGATTGAACGGGGAACAATTGCGGATCTCTTTCTTTAGTTGCGCCCCTGGCCTGTATGTAGTTGCTGAGAGATTCCAGGAGCGACCGTTCCTCGCTCCCATGCGGGGAAAGTTCAATCAGCGATTGCAGGAGCCGTTTGAAAAGTTCCTGCCGCCGCAGTCCATTTTCATCAAGGTACTCATCCACCTTATGTGAGTCGCCAGCCTTCCAAAGATGCATGAGGCAATGGATACGGTCGATGAGAGGGATGGGTTTGCCACCGGGGGCTTCGTAGCCGAGGGATCGGCTCTTGCGCTGAACCCAGGTCTTGAGTTTCACCTTGCTCCCGGATTCCTCTTCGATATCGGCATCGGCCTCCGCATCAGCGTTTGCTACCTCTTCCCCATTTTCCCCCTCGCCTGACTTGCCTTTGGTAAAGGTTATGAGGTCCCACGTGACGGCAAGTTCTCTATCCGAGAGACCGCATGAGATTGCGTAGAGAATGCACGCTCCCGCCGGCGCCTCGTCAAGCCCGAAATCATGGCGATGAAGAAGGTAGTAGGCGGTTGGCTCATCAAGCCTCTCGGCGGCGGCCTCTTCAGCCTCCGCAGTCCCATCCCCTGAGAGCACGCGGCCAACAACGAAGTCAACAACTATACGACGGACATGAATGAGAAATTCGGAAACGGCCATAACCTGGCCAGGATCATTTGCTCTTTTGACGATAGGGTGTTTGCTATAGGCTTCGAGCGCAGGCCCCGTGGCAGCCCATACGAAGTCCGGCCCACGAATCCCAGCATCCCAAAACTCACGAAGCTTCTCCCGGATATTCCCGCGCATCTCCTCCAAAACCTGGTTGTCCCAGCCAAGGCGCGCTGTTTCGGGTCGCTTCCTGCAAACAAGCCAGACAGACGATGCCAAAGCTGCCGACAGCTGCGAACGTGTCCTGTTACTCATCTCCGTTTGTATGGGCCATGATCCATCAACGGTAAACCCAGCTCGGATAATTCCTGTTACCAAGGCCTCCCACGCATCTGGATGTTTATGCGCAAAAACGATTACCAAGCGACCATCAGGAGCAAGTATCTTATAGGTCTCCAGGAATACTCGATACATACCCTCTTCATAAACGGTTTTTGATTTCGCCCTATCCCCATTATGACGACTCGGATCGTCAATTAGCTCACCGTCATTAGTCGAATGGTTCCACTTTGGAGACAGGGGAGCTGCCAACGACTTCTTTAATTCGCCTGATAATCTTTGTAAGGTTCGCCGCAGCCATACGTAAAAGAAATCCATCAAATCGGAGTAAGGAATCGCATCATAATAAGGCGGGTCGGTTATAACTACGTCTATGTCCTTACAATGATCTTCAATAGACATTGCGCTGGTCTGAAGAACCTTGGGAGCAGGAGCATGACTCGTCGCTTCTCTGAGTGATCCTTCAAGAGGACTTGAAACCCAATCTGTGACTGAAAGCCAACCGCCAGAGTCGCTATCCAGTATGTTATTTTCAGTGTAGTCCCATTTCATAGGCAGTGCCCAACGCTGAAAAGTGTTGCTCCCTTTTGCTCCCTTTGGTTGCCATGCAACAAATGCGCTATTGTAATCAGCAACTTTGTTAACTACGCAAGCGAGATAACAAACTAAAGCCTCTACCCATTCTCGGCTGTAACAGGACAAATCCATTTCTTGTATAAGACGGATTATGGTGCCGATAACCAAAAGTTGACGTGGGTTAAAGAGTGACTTCCAATTACTAAAACCATATAGCGGAATGCGGAATCCCAGAGCCTCTTTGGTGGGCAATGGTTCTACTGGTATTCCGAAGGGAATGCGATCATTAATTGAAGCCACAGCCCGTTCGGCATCGTTAATAGCCGTAATCTCCTCCGAAAAAGGTAGCCGGAATTCCTTCCCTTCTGGAGTACTATAAACTACACTGACCATTGTCATCTCTATCTGTCCAACCTGCCCCTCAAGACGGAGATCCTCCATTTCCATTATAGTCGCACAACAAGGACACTTCGCGCCAGAGCGGGACATCGTGCCTGCCCCAATTTTCTTGTCGTGTTCACGGCGTTGGGCGGGGTTACCACCCTTGACTGGAACATTTCTCTCAATTCCGAAGAACACGCGTGTCTTATCAGCATTCGGCTCTATCGTAAGAAGCACGCGTTTCTTCTCCTTTCTGCAAAGCCACCGGGTTTTGAGAAGGGGCATCGTTGCCCGGCAATTCTTGCACTTCACCGTCCGCGCCCAAAGATAGGCCAGGGTGGGCTTGGCGACCCAACGGGGATTGCCCTTGTTAGCACGATAATTCTCGCTGAATTCTTTGTTTAATTCATCTATGTTGGGGGTGCCGTCATCTTTCAATGGCACAAGGCGCATCGGCTGCTTTTCGAACGGTATAAGAATCCTGGGGTCCAAAGCTTCGAAGTCGGCATAGACCGGGTAATACTTAGCCAAGTCCCGTCTGGCTTTATTTAAGACCCACTGCCCCCATGCCCGGACATGCCAGGCGAAGTCTGCTTTTGGGGCGCGGTCTGAAGTAGTTTTGGAAAAATTAAAGGTTGGGATATCCTTTTGTTTTTGGGTTTTTTTGGTACGGCCTATCAGATGAGGGTGGGCCTTATAAAAAGCCTCCATGAATTCTTCATTTTCAAGAATGAAAGCCGGCAGTGGCCAAGTCTTCCCGGCAAGCTTCTGAGGATATTCGAGAGTGCACTTGAGGATAAACCAGGCAACCGGGTTGATGTCAGTGGCGGTCGCCTCACAGCCCAGGCGCATGGCTTCGAGGGGTATGGCTCCGCCACCTGCAAATGGGTCAAGCACCTTTGGCGCACGCCCGCCATAGGCCTTGCGGATTTCCTGCCGGAACCAATCCAAAAGCTCTTTGTTCTCCGTCTCTCGCCCCCAATGGAGAATGCCGCCCTCGGTAACCTCCTTTTCCCGTTCGACAATCTGCCCATTGGGCATCTTCTTGCGCTCAATCTTCTTGACTACCTTGCCCCCGATCTTCTCGCAGAGTTCCTTGCGCTTTTCGGGTGTTCCAGGATCGGGCAGAAGCGTGGCAATAAGCGCCGCCCGGCAAGCCGCCAGCGGCCGCCTCGCTGGCCAGATATGAATTGCCTTGATATGCCCAGAATGGCACATCTTTTCATGCACCGAATCCAGAGAGGCTTGCTTCAGTGGAAAAACGTGTTCGATCAAGCGAGGTGAATCGGCCATTAATTCACTCCAACTTTTTTCGGCCGAGCGACTCCGCCTTTTCTTTTTAAATGTAGGCCTCGGAGATAAAGGTCTCCTGCATCAATTCGGCCATCTCTCCGGTTGGAAAAGATGCCTAATTCAACAAGATAATCTAAGAGTGAATCAGGGGTGGTGTCGGGAGGACGAACTTTTTCCTTGCCCCAATCGATGGATAATGCCTTAAGAAAATCCCATCGCTCCGAAGGGACAAGAAGATTTCTACCTTCAAATTTCTTCCGTATCGCCTCAATCCATGGAAATTCCTCCTGTGCCAATTCCTGTACTCTGAATTCCGATACATTATCGAGCGCCCCTCTGATAGCCGTATGATGTATAAGAGTGGAAGTGCCTCTTGCCTTTCTGTCGCGGATTTCAATTTCAGATGCTTCCTCTAAGAGTCGCAATAAAGGGCGAGGATATATGCGACCGTGGCCATCTTTTAGATGGTTGGGGATCCATCTTAAAGTGAGACCTTTCCTTGGATCAGGGCCCATATACTCACCGAACAATCTATTTACTACTGGGAGATAGTCTTCTTCTTTTGACACTTCAGGCATTCGTCCCAAAACTTTGTTCTCGCCGAAAAGGGGCTTAGCTGGCTTCAGATAGGTGAAGAAGTCTTCATCGTTAATAAGCCTTTTTATAGCTACCCCATAAAACTCATGTATTTGCCATAGAAGTTCCGCTCGATTTGATGCAATTTTGGCAATGTCGGGTCCAAATATGGCAGCCTGTTTATATAAATCACGCCTCAAAAAGAGCTTAGGTCGAATACGTTTCCATCGCCTACCATATGCAGCCCAGAATTGAATTAATCCGCGTAAAATGGTTTTTAATGCGTCCCAATCCCCTGGACTAACCCGGTCAAGTTCATCGTAAGAAATAAAAATAAACTCACCGCGCGTTTGGAGATCGGCTTCAAGTTCATCAAGTATTGCAAAAAGGGTACCTTGGTTTTTCGTAACATGATTATTGAGGTTGTCCATGTCCCAGGTGCGGGATGTTAGAACTTCTTGTAGTAGTGCAGACAAAACAGTCTTTCTAATTTTCCCCGAAGTAAGGAGAGTTCTTACTAATAGGGAAAGCCAAATGTCCTGCAATACTGATGGATCCTTTCCTTTAGCAAAATTCCCTATTACCCTTCCAGGTGGAAATTCCATACCGCTTGTATGATATCCAATTAGCCATGCTGTTTTATCTAATTGCGGAATCGGCAAGCCTTTCCCTTTTGCCAGTTTGACAAGCGCTTCTCTGCCCTGATCAATTTCCAGAACGCGAAATAGATGCGTTTTGCCTGCGCCTTTATCGCCTATGATTATTCTTACATCAGGATCAAGGACCCTGAAATGGGCTTGAATTGGAAGAAAATTTTTTAAAAATATACTCTGTTCGTCTGGTTCGTTTTCCGCCTGTCCTTGGCGGCAAATTTCCCTAAATTTGGATAGAAGTTTTTCTTGAAGATCACTTTGTATTTTTTTTGTCATGGAAGGTTCCTCCCAACACGTTCGAGGATAAGTCTTGCAAATTCTTTAAAATCCCCTTCACTAAGGTAATTTGCAATATCCTTTATTTGGTCATAGCGTTGGATCAAAGCATTAAACCCGATGGTTATTGGATAATGCGGATGATCAGACTCTTGAATTCCAGGAAGAGGCCAGGCCTCCTCGGGATCGGCATCTTCTTCGTCATAATAATGATCTGAAAAAAGCTGATATGAACGCTCTAAAAATCTCTGGGATGTTTCTTCTCTTTTGCCTCCAGGTTCCGGCGCCAGAGAAAAGACCAAAGCACAATGTAACTGCTTTTGGTTCCGTATGATGCGGTTTCTTCCAAGAAAATTGATGACTAATTCCATACCTCGCCAACTTTGTTCATTATTTAGACCGAAAAGAACATCCAGGTGAGAAATTCCGGAAAGAGTCAATCCGCCAAGGTCATGTAATCCAGCCCGAGAATCAAGAAGAATATAGTCAACTTCTCTTTGGTTTCTAATATGATTTAATAATTCTTGAAGAGGAGGAGCGGTTCCTTCTCTTATTTGATAAATAGCTTCATAATCTATTCGCGCCAATTTCTCAAGGTAGTTTGCATCAAGGTTTCCTGCGGGGATTACTGTGATAGGAGGACCATCTCCAACAATAGCAGAATCATCGATAAGGTGATAAAAATTCTCCAAATCAATTTCACTTTGCGGAATTAGAGGTCTTTCCAATAAATAATCAACAACTCCGTGGGCGGCGCTCCGCCCTTCAACCCCAGGAAAAATCGTAGAAAGGCCTGGCGCCTCTAAGTCTAAGTCAATGATTGCCACTTTCTTGCCGTTTCGAGCAAGCTGGATAGCCAAAGAGGCCAAAGCGGTTGTTCGCCCTACCCCTCCTTTAAAGGAGTAAAAAGATAGAATAGGAGGCGTTTTCTCATTGAGAGGCCAAGGATTGTCCAGAGGAGGAGTAAACCACGATGCTTTTGAATAATGGCGATCTAAGATCCGTATTTCCGGGGGGCCAGCATATTCTTGAACCGCATTAATCCAAGCTGTTTCATAAACTGCCTTTTCTGCTTGAGTGCTATCTTTTGACCAAACCCAAACTTCCCCGCTCAAGAAAGGGCCTGCGGCATCCTTAAGAATAGTTGAAAGTTTGGTTTTGATTTCTTGATAATTTTCACTTTCACTGGCTTCAAAAAGCAATCTTAACAATCCCTTGATATCCCATATCAAACAAATTCGTTTAATGTGGCTTAGAATTGAACTCTCTTCTTGAATCTTCCGGATCGCTTCATTTCTTGCCACTGTGAAATGTTTCATCTTGGCACCTCCCCCCAACCATCTAAGACAATAGGGATAATAATTTGATCAAACGCCTTATCTGCTGCCATGAGAAGGATTTCGACTGCCTTTCCGGACACTGTTCCAGTTGGTCTATATCGCCAGGAAGGTTCCCAGTCCTTAAAAGCATCTACGATTTCGTCGATTGTTTCTGCACGGTAGCGACGCAGACCAGGGGATAGTAATAACGACAGATCTAAAGCTGCTCCGCCCAAAGTAATCAAATCATGGCCATACGCTTTAGGATCAGGCCCTCGACCATGCATGATAATTGCTTTTAGGCTACATTCCACGGCATAGCCAGCCAGATATCCAGCGTTATCCATCCTATTGTTTTTCGACAGAAATTTAGCGTCCATTAAATGACGGGCGGTTGCTGAGACAAAATTTTCTTCCATTGCATTGCCTCCATCCGTTGTCTTTATCGGCCATGTAGATTGCGGATTCGTTTCATTACGGTTGCGGATAGTTGCGGATTCCCATCCACAAGTACCGTTGACTTGTTTATAAATTAAATTCCGTGGCCGCTTGGGCAATTTCCTTTATACTGATTAAAACGCTTCCCTTGGCCTTGGCGAGTAGACTTCCAAAGGGGTCTTGCACTCGAACAAGCCTTGGACTGGATGTGGCACACTCATACACGGCATAAAGCCAGTAGCCGTCCCGCATGTTGCAGGCTTTGGCCCATTCGTTGGCGGAGACTTCGACATCACCCGTTCCGGCGCGCCCTTTAACCTCTATGGCGCGCTTCTCGTTTCCAGGTTTTATGGAAAGGAGGTCAAAACCCGGATTCTCCGGCAAACCGGCTTTCCGCGCCAGCTCCTGCGTATGTACATCTATTACCTTGGCTCCTGCGGCCTCCTCGAACGCCCAAGCTATTCTCATGGCCGCCATTTCTATGTTGATATCATGTTCTTTAATGTCTTTAGGATCAGTAGATGGCACGACAAGGGCGTGGGCCACAAAAGTGACAGGGCCGCTGGTGATGAGTTCCGGCTCTCTTCTTAGGACAGCGAGAGCAATCGCCTTGCGGCCGGCAAGCTCCTTCTGGTGACGCTTGACTTCCTCAAGCGCTTCCATCGCCTTGCGATTTCCAATCCGCGATTTCTCAACGTGCTTTCCGCGAGCAACGGCGAGTTCCGCTTCCTGGTAATCGAAGGCGCGCTGAAGGAAACCCTCTCGCTCCGGCATGTTTTCCAAAAGCTGTTTTTTGCGATCCATAGCCTTCTGCCGCCCGATGCGCTCGACGAGAAAAGCAAGAGCCTGCTCCTTCATTTCTTCCGCCATAACCGCCAGCCGCTGCCCCGAAGATGGAAGGCCGTGCCCCCCTTTGAGAAGGAGAAGGTGCTCTACCGGGCAAAGCATTACTTCCGCCCCTTCAAATTGCTTCACGCCTACCAGATGGCATTCGAGCGTTTCTTCCTTGGCCAGGTCGGGCAGCTCCGGGTCGGCCTTCCGAATGATTGAGAGAAGCGCCATATGATAAAGGTAGGGCCTCTCAGTTGTCGGGTCCACGAAGACCGCACCACGACGTCCCATATCAGCGAGGCGTTCGGAAACCAGGGCCCGGAAACGCTCACAAACCGGTTCGCCGGGCCGAAGCCAGATGGCATCCTTCTGGTCCGGCGGCCGAGAAACGGATAAACGCACCTGCATTTTCTCCGGATAGATCTCCATTGCAGGCAGGATCGGGTCCAGTGCGCTAAGAAGCTTGGGCCGAAACGTGAAAACTCCCCCGGTATCCCCTTCTATCTCGATGTCCACGAGGGGCGCGGCTTGTTCGAGATATTGGCGCACATAGCCCGGGAGCAAGCGGAAGTGGATTTCCTGTTCAAGATTTACGCGCAGGCGCGGCAATTCTTTCGCCACGTCGCCGCCAGTTCCGTAAAGGGCCTGCTCGCGCGCGGCAAGCGCCTGGATTTGCTCCTTCGTTAAGTGTCCGTCGAGTTCTCGCGCCACTCGGTCCGGATCTTCGGTGACCGCAAGCTCCATATATTTTTTGATGGAGACATCCTGGAAGATGCGGCCGATGCAGTCGAAAACCTTATCAGATTGGAGCTCTTTGCGGATCTTCTCCAGCTTGTCGAGGAGCGTTTTTAACACCTTGCCCTCGCGCGTGGATGGCGCGACGAGGTTCATGATGATAACCGGGTCATGCTTCTGCAGGTAACGGTGAATGCGGCCCATGCGCTGTTCAAGGCGAGCCGGGTTCCAAGGAACGTCATAATTTATCATGATCCAGCAGAACTGGAGGTTGATGCCCTCGCCCGCAGCGTCCGTGCAGACCAGAAATCGCGCCCCATCTTCCTGAACCGGCTTGCGGAAACGCTCGACCTCCTCCTCCCTCTGGGTATAATGCATTCCTCCATGAATCTGGGTGACTTGTCCGGTATAGCCCATGCCTTCCAGGCTTCTTACCAGGAAATTCAGGGTGTCGCGGTGTTCGGTAAAGACGATGAATTTCTCCCCAGCGAATTTCGGGTCGGTCAAAATTTCCCGGAGCTTCTCGAACTTAGACTCGACTCCTGCGTCCCCAACCTTCTTTGCAAGATCGCGGAGTTTCCTGACTTGATCTCTCTCGGCTAAAAGATCGGCCAGTGAAGCCGCGACTACTCCCTGCAGGATCTTGTCCTCGGCCAGCTCGTTTTCTTCCCGGCCTTCTTCGGAAGTCTCGTCCTCGGCAGTTTTGGCATCCAGAGTATCATCTGTTTCATGGATACGCTGCTGGAGGAGGATGAGCTGTTCTGGAGTTACCTTTCCTTCCTGAACATCCTCTATGAGCTT
>Ga0214473_10011772_pt1 | contig 10278 bp, 13 predicted proteins | sample RVTome_7_FD_203509 | JGI IMG/M metagenome (GOLD analysis project Ga0214473, IMG submission 203509) | Soil microbial communities from uranium-contaminated site in the Upper Colorado River Basin, Wyoming, United States - RVT98D197 | ecosystem: Environmental > Terrestrial > Soil > Contaminated >... | reverse complement strand
GAAATGTTTCCAGAATACGCTCAAATTTGAGGAGTGGTTTTTCATAGTATGCAACATAGTCAATATCGTTGATAGTGAGGTTATTGGATTTGAGGCAAAATTCGATAGCCTTGAACGGAAACTGGTTATCGTGCTTGATGCGGGTAAAACGTTCTTCTTCTATAGCGCTTACGAGTCTTCCGTTGTCAAAAAGCGCTGCAGCACTGTCATGGTAAAACGCATTGATACCCAGAATTCGCATAGATTCAGTATGGGTTGATGAAATAGTCGTCCGAATACTCTGTCGATCTTGGTTCTAACCAATACGATTGAGGTTTTTCTTGCTTGAATATTTTTCTCACGGAATACAGCATTGCTATTGGGCCGATAACCGCAAAATAAAAAAGGGCAAGGACAACGGCAATAAATATTTCGTTCGTTTTTGTAACGAACAGCCGAATGTCTTTGAGGATCATATCAGCGGATAGATGAAGACTGGAACAGGGGCAAGCTGAGCGCTAATGATTATAAGGGCGAGTATGACCAGGAACAGAACGATTGGAATTATCCAAATTTTTTTGGAACTGAACGCAAGTTTGAGCAGTTGTTTTATTGATTCCAACATACGCACTATGAAGATTTTTTACAGTATATCAGATATTTATTAAAGAAATAACAAAGGATTATACCTTAGGAATTGAGTATTCTCTCTCATGCCATCTGCTATTGACTCGAATCTTCCGGTCACCTATAATTACCTTTGCAATGAGTGAATGAGCCACATCGCCATGTGTCTTGGGAAAGATACCCCGCACAGGCGGGGCTTTTTTTCGCTCATTTGAACGCACTTTAACAATCTGATGGTGATAGGAATTTTTATATTGATGTAGGTCAAGCATAACGCTATACCTGCGTCAATTCTTTTTGAGAGTTTGATCCTGGCTCAGGATGAACGCTGGCGGCGTGCCTTAAGCATGCAAGTCGAACGGTCCGGCGCAAGCCGGACAGTGGCGGACGGGTGAGTACAAGCAAGGAACGTACCTCCTTCTGGGGCATAGCTCGTCGAAAGACGGGGTAATTTCCCATGAGGTTTCACAATCAAAGTGCGTAACTGCACGGAGGGAGAGCGGCCTTGTGACTATCAGCTTGTTGGTGGGGTAACGGCCTACCAAGGCTATGACGGTTAGGGGGTGTGAGAGCATGACCCCCCACAATGGCACTGAGACACGGGCCATACATCTACGGATGGCAGCAACTGGGAATCGTTGGCAATGGACGAAAGTCTGACCACGCGACGCCGCGTGAAGGATGAAGCCCCTCGGGGTGTAAACTTCTTTTATTTTGACATCGAGTCAAGATGAATAAGCGCCTACAAACTACGTGGCCCGTATAAACGGGTTGGCGCGTAGTATAAATTTCACTATATGCTGGAACATTTGGTTAATCCAAGGATACCGATTCGGTAATAATTCCTTGGCAGCCCATGAAGAGTGCGACCTCGGTACGGGCTATCGAATAATCAGCAGGCAACCTCCGATTTAATCGGAGAGAGTCCTCAGAGACTATACGTGAAACTCCAAGCGATTGGAGATGATATAGTCCACGGAACTGTACTTACTAGTACGGGGCCAGCAGTCGCGGTAATACGTAGGGCGCAAGCGTTATCCGGATTTACTGGGCGTAAAGTGTCGTGTAGGTGGCGTACCGCATCGTGTTTGAAAGCCCGAGGCTTAACCTCGGCGTTGGGCACGAGATGGGTAGGCTAGAGGGTGACAGAGGGAAGGGGAACTGACGGTGAAGCAGTGAAATGCGTTGATATCGTCAGGAACACCAAAGGCGAAGGCACCTTCCTGGGTCACTCCTGACACTGAGACACGAAAGCTAGGGGAGCGAAGCAGATTAGAGACCTGCGTAGTCCTAGCCCTAAACGCATGTCTGCTAGTTGCCTCGTTTACGGGGTGACGTAAGCTAACGCGTTAAGCAGACCGCCTGGGGAGTACGATCGCAAGATTAAAACTCAAAGGAATTGACGGGGACCCGCACAACCGGTGGAGCGTGTGGTTCAATTCGAGACAAAGCGAAAAACCTTACCAAGGCTTGACATGCTACCGTTTTATTCTGTTGGAAACAGCGGAAGATCCGCAAGGATGGTAGCACAGCTGCTGCATGGCTGTCGTCAGCTCGTGCCGTGGGGTGTTCCTTTAAGTAGGAGAACGAGCGCAACCCCTGTCCAATGTTATATGTTTCATTGGAGACGGTCCCGGTACTTACCGGGAAGGAAGGAAGGGACGACGTCAAGTCAGCACGGCGCTTATGCCTTGGGTCACACACACCCTACAATGGCGAACAACAACGGGACGCTAAACCGCAAGGTCAGGCAAATCCTCTGTAAATTTCGCCTCAGTTCAGATTGGGGTCTGCAACCCGACCCCATGAAGTCGGAATCGGTAGTAATCGCAGATCAGCAGGCTGCGGTGAATACGTTCTCGGGTCTTGTACACACCGCCCGTCAAGCCAACAAAGTTGGAGGCGGCCAAAGAGCACCGCAAGGTGAGCTAAGCCGAATTCAGCGATGGGGACTAAGTCGTAACAAGGTATCCCTAGCCGAAGCTGGGGATGGATCACCTCCTTTCTAAAGTAAAAACTGTCAGTGATCAAGAACACTGGGCATACAGCCCGTGGGTCTTTGGCAGTTTCTTTCAAAACCCTTTCCTGTCACCATCAGGTTGTTGAGGTACGAAGCACCCAAATCCTCTCGCAAGAGGGGATTTTTTGTGGTTACGGTACATTAGAGGTCAAGGGATTTCCAGTTTTGGGGTTTCCCGCCGGGTTCTACCTCAAACGAAAAGGTCATAGGAGGATTTTGGATTCGTTCAATGGGTATGCCTTTAATTTTACACAGCAACAGGTTTGCCATGTTCGTATGTGATACTAGGGCTATAAAGCGTGAAGACGGACTAAGAGCTAATATTTTATCTATTCCCAGAAGAATCCGTTTTTGGGCATCAAGTGCTTTTTCCCATCCCCGAACACTTTTTTCCGGTGCATTATAGAAATTATCCATAAGACCCGTATATTCTTGATGAGGCACAGTACCGGTCGAGGAGCGATTGACGTCACCCAGTTCTTCAAGAACGTGAAGCCGATACCCCAGCTGATCGGCAATGAGCTGTGCAGCTTTCGTTGCACGCGGTTCATCACTTGAATAGATGGTTTCGACGGATTTAATCCAGATTTTTTTGAGGATTTTTTCAAGCCGTGCTGCTCCGCGCTCTGAATAGTCCCATAGGGAAATCGGCAGATTCGGATCAATGATCACCTCAGGGTGAGTGATGAAGTACATGGTGACCATACAATTATTATACAGTATGCAGTAACAGCGGTAGAATTCTACGCGTAGAATACATTGAGGCTAATCTGAGGATATGATACTATTTATGGGTTCCCGGCTCGGTAGCCAAGAGGTAAGGCGGGGGTCTGCAAAACCCCTATACAGCGGTTCGAATCCGCTCCGAGCCTCCCTAGTGAGGTGCGTTTGGGGCTGCTAGTTCAGTGGTAGAACGCTTTCCTGATAAGAAAGAGGTGCTAGGTTCGATTCCTAGGCAGCCCACCCGGATACGCTCATGCCCCGATTTTTATGCGTCTACCCCAACACCTACGAAAATGAGTCGTTTTAAAATGATTGCATCGGGATATCTACTCCTTATTCGTAGAGGAAAGATACTGTTACTGCGCAGGTATCACACGGGATATGAGGATGGCAAGTACAGTGTCCCGGCCGGACACGTGGAAGATAATGAAGAACTGAAGGCTTCGACATGCAGGGAGATTAAGGAAGAGATTGGTAACTCGCTAAAACCCCAAGACCTTAAACTCGTGCATGTCATGCACCGCAAAGAAGATGATATCCGTATGGACTTTTTCTTTACAACTGAGAAGCGCGGACTAAAGCCCCGCAACGCTGAGCCGGCGAAGGCCGATGACATGCGTTGGTTTGCTTTGGATCGACTTCCCGCCAATACAATTCCGTATATTCGCGCAGCAATTGAAAATTATAGAAACGGCGTCTTCTATACAGCGTTCGGTTGGCATAAATAGTTGCAGCGATATTACGCGCTTGTTCTTCTTCTTGATTTTTCTTATACTTCTTCCATGGTTCTTTCGGATGGGGATATTCGGAAAGCACTTTCCTCGGGTCGTATAAGCATTACTCCGCGACCAAATCTTACCGTTCAACTCGGTTCGTGTTCCATTGATTTACGGTTGGGTACATTATTTCGTGTTTTCAATCACAGTCAATTTCCTTATATTGACCCGAATAATCCCAAGCTGTCTACCGACATGATGAAAGAAGTTGTCGTTGCTGTCGGCAAACCATTCGTTCTGCAGCCCGGTGATTTTGTCCTGGCCACCACCATGGAATCTCTTGAGTTGCCCGATGACCTGATTGCGCGTCTTGAAGGACGGTCGAGCTTGGGTCGGTTGGGGATAGTCGTCCATTCGACCGCTTCAATATTCGATCCGGGATGGCGCGGTGTCGTTGTCATGGAGTTGGGAAACCAGGGACGGATGCCGGTAGCTCTTTATCCCGGCATGAGAATCTGCGCGCTAACTTTTGAGGAACTGTCAAGTCCGGCCCTCGTACCGTATTACAAGAAGAAACATGCGAAGTACGTCGGACAAAAATCTCCGGAGGCAAGCAAAATAGCAAGTGAACGTTAGTAAGAAGCTTAGAAGCTTAGTAGAAACAGACGCTTAGCAAGATAATAACTAAGCTACTAAGCTACTAAACCTCTAAGCTTCTTTGAAAATGTATGGACTGGCCGATACTCTATAAACAAGTTCTCCATATTAAGGATCCCAAGAATCCCGTAGGGGTAGCCGTAATGTGGACGGAACGTCAGGTGGTTGCGGACCTCCTCAAATCCGTCGATTACTGTGCCATAGGCAATCTGTACTCATCGGCCGGAATATCCGCAATAATCCGCAATATATTCGCCAATCCTCACATCAGAACAATCGTTTTGTGGGGAGCAGATTTATCGCGAAGCGGTCAGGCACTCATTGCGCTGATGGAAAACGGAGTTGACAAGAATTTTTATATTATCGGTGACGAAAAAAAAGGACAGATTGAGAAAGAAATCGGCCGTGATGCCGTCGAACTATTTCGAAAGAACGTGAAAATCGTGAATCTTCGCGGGAAACCGGTCACCGAACTTCAAAATACGGTGAGAATGCTCAGCAGGAAAAATCCCAAGCCGTTCACAAAACCGAGGATATTTCCGACAAGCCGTCCCAAACCGTTTACTTTCCCAAGCGAACAGATAGCGGTACGGGTCTCGGGGAATACGGTTGCCCAGACGTGGCTCAAAATTCTCAACAATATCATGCGGTACGGACGCAATAAAACTACGCGGTATACCCAGGAAAACGAGCTCAAAGAACTTCTCAACATTGTCGCCGTCGTTTACAACGAAGATCCGGATAAGCCGTATCTTCCGCACTATTTCCCGTTTACGAAAAAAGATCTGGATACCTATTACCCGCAAGTGCTGTCGGCAAAACGGATTCCCGGCATAGCATATACGTATGGGCAAAGACTGCGCAATCACGACGGGGTTGACCAGATTGCTGAAATTATTGCTCTTATAAAATCCCGCCCGTTTTCCAAAAAAATGGTCGCTTTTACGGCAAACGTAAAGGAAGATTGGGGACAAGTGAATAAAGGAGATACTCCGTGTTTGACGCAACTTCTGTGTTCCATACAGGATGGCAAGCTCTATATGACGACGCATTTTCGCAGTCAGGACATGGTGCACGGATGGCCGCGGAATGTTTTTTCGCTTCGTAAATTTCAGAAACTCATCGCCGATGAAACAGGATACCCCATGGGTGTATTTGTCATGATTACGCACAGCGCGCATATTTACAGCGACGACTACGAACTGGTGGAAAAGATACTTCGTGAAAACTACGAAAAAGAATTAGCATTTACCAGCCGCCAGCATTTCGAGGAGGACCCGAGGGGCAACGTAATCGTAGAAATTGATGAGATTGCCCCAAAATCCAAAATCCAAAATCCAAAATCCAAACAGAAGAAAGGAAAAACGAAGGTACAGACGAAAGAGTATGAGATTGTAGCCAAGCTTTATGCACCAAGCGGAGGGCTTCTTCTCAGGGAATGGAGGGGGAGTACTGCAATGGATGTTTACATGCAAATAACCGACTGGGATTATCTCGTCATGCCCTCGCACCTCGTGTATCTTGGGAGTGAACTTCAGCGGGCTGAATTTGCGATTAAGGAAGGAAAAACACACCTCTATTCCCAAGACCCCGCACCCCACAAGAAACTCTGAAATTGACTTTAGCATATCAGGATGCTATATTTCCCGCTATGACAACTAAAGTTTTCGGTCACACATTTTCTGAGTCAGGCGCGTTTGAACCCATCAGTTGTGTTTTTGATGGATGGAAGAATTTTAATCTTCATGAACATTACGCATGGGCCGGTTTGGAAGTTGAAGATATGTCGGAGAGGGATGAAAGCGCCCACTTCAAAATTAAAGGCATTAACCCGGATGTACTTTCAGAGGTCGTCGTTCAGTTTAGCCAAGAAGGAAATGTGCTCGAACCAGAACATGCAAAGCTCGGTACCTGGAAATATATAGTACCGGAGAATTTGACAGCACGGGTTATCGGTGCAACCACGGAAAAAGGAACACCCATTTTGAATATCTCCTACGAGCGGCCGGCATCAACGCAAGCGCGAGATCGCCGTTGATACTATCAACCTCCAAACAAAGGCTTGTGATATACTATTGCCTTACTGCCGTCAGAAAGGAATACATATATGGTATTAAATACGGAAGCATTTTTGGATAGACCACCGGTGGCGGATGAATCACGGGAAGCCGCTGTCGAGTTTAGCGGTCTCGGCTCCTTTTCTTCAACCGGACAATCTGCGGCGGCTCGCTACGAAGCGCAACCGCAGGATCTCCAACCGATTGAAGGGCACGTGGACGACGGAGAGATTCTTCGGGACTTACTCCCGTAATATCCCACCGCAATTCTGACTTTGTTACTATTTCACCGTCACGCTTTTGGCGAGATTACGGGGTTTATCGGGATCCAGACCGCGTTGGATAGACAGATAGTACGCCAGAAGCTGTCCGACGATGACATTGGGAATTATAGTTGCTTCTCGGGCATCACAAACCGGCACGTACATATCAAAGACTTCATGCGGTTTATATGAGACACCGATAATATATCCGCCCCGTGCCTTCATTTCCATCGCACCCGCAAGATTCGCACCGTATGTTTCATCGTTTGGAAGAAACGCAATACACGGTGTCCCTTTATCGACCAATGCGATGACGCCGTGCTTAAGTTCCCCGGCGGCAAATCCTTCCGCATGAATATAAGAGACTTCCTTGATTTTCAATGCAACTTCCAAGCTCGCCGGATACGATAATCCCCGGCCAATGACGTATAAGTGTTCCCGATTTTTTAAGCGTTTTGCCAATGTTCGGATTTTTCGGACAAAAGTTGGGGAGAGCACTTTTTTTGCGGATATGACTGCCTGCCTCAGGACTTTCTGACCCTCTTTGACGCTTCCTTTCAGTGCATACGCAAGTAGCACCAGATGGGCAAGTTTTGCAGTGAATGCTTTCGTGGATGCAACGCCTTTTTCCGGGCCTGCCCCGAGAAGCATTTTGTCATGCGCTTCGCGGTAGAGCGTGGATCCTAAAACATTGACCAGAGCAAAAATTTTGGCGCCTTTTTCTCTGACCTTTTTCATCGACTCCAGAATGTCCATGGTTTCTCCGGACTGCGACAGCGCGATGACCAGGCTTCGGTCGGTAATAAAGTCCAGATAATACCCGAACTCGCTCCCTACAGCCCAGTTGATGTGACGGCGGGAAATTTTGGAAAACAGATAACTTCCGGCAAGACATGCATAGGATGCAGTACCGCATCCGACCATATACGCTCCGTATGATTTTTTTATCAGCATCGCGAGTTTCATGGTCTGCCCGGGTGCGGAGGATGCGATGTCGGTTACAATAGTCGGCTGTTCATAGATCTCTTTCAACATAAAATGCGGATATTTGCCTCTGTCGGCTTGCGCTACCGACCAGTCAAGTTTTTGTAAGGTCGGAGATACACGGGAACCGTTTTTCGCTTGCATTATACGGATAACGTCGTCGGAAATAACTGCCATCTCGTTATCTTTCAGAAAATATACCCGTTTGGTATGCGGAAGAAGTGCGGTTGCATCGCTTGCAAGAAAATTTTCTCCTTTTCCGTACCCGACCACCAGAGGCGAGCCGGTGCGCACAGCAACGAACGTTCGGCTTTTGGCGTCCATGGCGATGATGGCATTGAGACCGACCATGTCATTGAATGCGCGCTGTACAGCCTTGGTGAATATCATGGTTTTAGCATAGTCTTCAACAAGGTGAACAATGACTTCGGTATCGGTATCGGAAACAAATACGTGGCCTTTCCTCTTCAACCGTTTCTTGTATTCCTCATAATTTTCAAATATTCCGTTATGGATGAGTGCAATTGTCCCGGTGCAATCCGCATGCGGGTGGGCGTTGGTGTCCGTGACACCTCCGTGTGTTGCCCAGCGGGTATGTCCGAACGCGAGAGTGCTTTTGGGCATCTCACTGACCGTCGCATCTCCGATCTTTCCGGCCTTTTTTTTAACAAATATTTTATTGGATAATTGGTTTATTGGATAATTGGATAATTTTGCGGTTGGGACAACCGCAACACCCCAACTGTCATATCCGCGATACTCCAGGGTACGAAGTCCGTCAAGGACTATGCTTGGTGCATTTTCCCGTTTTCCTATATATCCGAATATTCCGCACATACGCATTATCTGCAACAGCAGAGTACTATCGTACGTGAATAAATTGTCCGGAGTCAAGTTTTCACGCTATTGCGAAATAGTGAGAGTCATGATACAACCATGACGTTGTTTATGGTCAGAAAAACCTTTTATATTTCGGTAATGGGCACTATGGGAAGCGGGAAGACAACGGTAGCCAAGCTTTTGGCACGTGAATTCGGCTTCCGGCTCCTCATGGAAAATTTCGGAGAGAACGCATTCCTCCCGCGATTCTATCAGGACATGAACCGGTGGGCGTTCCACTCACAAACGTTTTTTCTCATGGAAAAAATATCCCAGATGCTTGAGACACCGAAAATACTGGAAAAATATTCCGTCGTTCAGGACACACCCATCCAACAGGACGCATTTTCTTATGCCAAAGCGCAACATGTTTTGGGTCACATAGATGATGCGGAATGGCGGCTCTATCAGAAAATATACAAATCATTTGAACCGTATTTTCCCAAACCGGACCTCATCGTCTATCTGGATACGTCGATGAGTGCCCTTCAGGACCGTATCGGAAAAAGGGGAAGGGAGTATGAACAGAAAATTCCTCAAAGCTATTTGGAGCTCTTGGACATGCTCAATCACAAATGGATTGAAGATAATAAAGATTGCCGAGTATTATCTATACAAACTGACGGACTTAATGTTGTCAGAAGCAAAAAAGCACAAACAGTTCTTGTCGGCAGTGTCAGAAAACATATTTACCGATAATGAACATTCAATTCCGAGAAATCAAAATATTAATTTGGGATTTTGACGGGACGCTGTATAAACCGAATCCCCGATTGTGGCACGAGGTTCGTGAAGGCGAATATCGGGTTATTCGGGAACACACAGGGTGGGCCAGAGAAAAAACAATCTCCGAATTCGAACGCCTGCACAGCGCAGATACTCCCAGTGCAACGGAGGCCGTTGCCCAACTGAGCCATATTTCCGTCGCTCAGGCTGCCGGAGAAATGGAGGAATATTTTGATCGGCGGAAATTTGTGAAGCGGGATGAAAAGCTTATCCAACTTTTTAGGAAGCTCAAAAAGTTTCGTCACGTAACACTTGCCAACGGGGTGAAACAGAAACATATTGAGACCCTTCGGGTTCTGGGGGTCGCTCCGGAAACGTTTGAACTTATGGTTACCTCAGAAATTGTTGGCGTGACCAAACCCCATGATAACGGTTTTCGCTATATCCTTGCACACACCAAGATGCCCCCGGCGCAACACCTGATGATAGGCGACAGAGTTGCCGTGGATCTGGTTCCGGCAAAAGCTCTCGGGATGAAGACGTGTTTGGTGTGGGGTGAAAGTACGCTTGCTGACATTTCACTTTCGACTGTGTATGATGTAGCTGGTTTGCTTCTATGAATAAAGGGAAACTCGTTGTTATCGAAG
>Ga0214473_10011771_pt1 | contig 10278 bp, 4 predicted proteins | sample RVTome_7_FD_203509 | JGI IMG/M metagenome (GOLD analysis project Ga0214473, IMG submission 203509) | Soil microbial communities from uranium-contaminated site in the Upper Colorado River Basin, Wyoming, United States - RVT98D197 | ecosystem: Environmental > Terrestrial > Soil > Contaminated >... | reverse complement strand
GGGCGACCGATGCGTTCGTAGACCTTGCCGAGGTTCATCCACGCCTCGTCATACCGGGGATCGATGTCCAACGCAAACTGAAACGCCGCGATCGCCCGATCCCAGTCTTCCTGGTTGGCGAAGACCAGGCCGAGGTTCTTGTGCGCCGTGGCAAATCCCGGCATCAGCCGCAGCGCCTGCTCAAACGACGCGCGGGCCTCGGCGAGACGTCCCTCATTCAGTAACCGAACGCCTCTCGCGTTGTGCGCCATCGGGCTCGAGGGATACTTGGACAGCACGTCCTCCCACAGGCTGGTCCCGTCGGCCCAGACCGCCGTCCGGCTCGCGTCGGCGCGGACCGCCGACACCACGCCCACGATCAGGGCGATCCCCAGGGCGACGCGGACGATGGGTCCGCCTCGGCGCGCGGCCGGGGCCAGCCGGCGGCCCGCGAGCCATGCGAGCGCGATCCCGGCCAGATACACCCGGTTGTCCTGGTACAGCGTGAAGCGGCTGGTGAACGCCAGCGCGCCGACCGGCGCCATCGCGATCCAGAACCAGGCCAAGCACCACCCCGTCGGCCGATGGATCATGGCGAGCGCGATGGTTACCGTGCCCGCCGCCACCGCGCCCGCCGCGAGCAGCGCGCCTTCATGGGAACCGATGAGGATCGGCCACGCGTGATCGACCGCCAGCCCCGTCGGCCAGAACCAGTGCCCCAGCGAGGCGAGGTAAATCTTGATCGCGAAGAGGATCCCTTGTCCGGTGGTGGCGCCGGGCCCCGATATCCCCGATCCCGTGTGCCCCCACAACACGATGGCCCTGACGACGAGAAACCCTCCGACCAGCACCCACCACGGGACCGAGCGACGAACCGTGTCCGACCACGGGACACCACCACGACGCGCGCGATCCCAGATGATCATCAGCGCCGGCAGCACGACCGCGATCTCCTTCGTGCCCAGCGCGGCCAGGCCGAACCCGTACGCCGCGACGGTCCAGGCACGCCGCGCGCCGTCTCCGGCCCGATCCAACCCCCAGACCGCCGCCAGCACGAACAGGGTCGACAGGGACGACGAGCGCGCGGTCAGGTAATTGACCGCCTCCGCGTTGAGCGGATGGAGCGCGACGAGCCCCGCGGCGCACACGGCCGCGGCCTCGTCGTCCCACAGTCGTCGGGCCAGCAGGAACGTGAGGAGCACGACCCCGAGGTGAATCGCGAGGTTGGTCGCGTGAAATCCGGCCGGTCGACCGCCCCACACGGCATCATCCACGGCGTAACTCGCCGTCAGGACCGGCCGGTAATTCACCTGCGCCCGGATGCCGCTCGTCGCGTGGGGCGAGACGAACCAGTCGACGGCCAACGACCAGGACCGCACCGCCGGATTGTGTTCGATGATGTGATGATCGTCCAGCACGAACCCGTTGGCCGCCACGCCGCGGTACGCGATGAGCGTGGCCGCGACGATGAGGCCGACCGCGAGCCAGGACCAATGACGTCGCATCTCGTCCGACACGAACGCCCTCACCCCTCACTCCCCGAACCGGCGGCCCCTGGACGATCGACGCTCAGGCCCAACCGACGGAGCGCCTCGCGCGCCTGCGCACGCAGCGAATCGTCGGTCGGTTCGTCCGGCGCGGTCGAGAGAACGGCTTGATAATGCCTCATCGCTTCAGCGGCGTCACCGATTCGCTCAGCCACTCGCGCCAGATTCATATGGCTGAGGAAGTGACGCGGATCGCGGGCAAGCGATCGCCTGTACCAATCCGCCGCCGCCTCCCACTGCCCTTCCTTTGAATAGATCACCGCAATGCGAAAGTACGGGTCGGGATCGCGAGGCTGCAACGACGCCGCTGCTCGGTAGGCATCCAACGCTTCCGCGGTCCGTCCCAAGTGCTCAAGCGACACCCCGAAATTAAAGCGGGCCGCGTACAGCACCGGCCGACGATTCGCAAGGGCTTCAAAGACCGTTCGGGCATCAGCCCATCGGCCCAATCGCAACAGAACCCCGCCCAATGCAAGGCTGGCCTGATCGTCAGTCGGATCGATTGTCAGCACGCGTCGGTATCGTTCCTGAGCTTCATCGAGACGGCCCTGCCGCTCCAGCAGGATCCCGGAGCGAGCCAAAGCGGCTGTCATGTGCGGATCGTCCCGCACAAGACGGTCGTAGACATCAAGCGCCAGGTCAGGGCGCCCGGTGTGTTCATACACCCTGCCGAGGTTTAACGCAGCGGCCGCATGAAGGGGGTTGAGCGCCAGTGCAGTCTCGAACGACCGGCGAGCCTCGTCCAGTCGTCCTGCCTCCATCGAGAGCAGCCCCATCCCGTTATGGGCGAGGGAACTTTCGGGATATTTTTCTAACACATCGCTCCAGAGGCGGATCGAATCCGCCCACACCGCCGTGCGGGCCAGATCGGCCCGCACGGCGATCACGACGACCACAACCACCATCACGGTCCCCGCAGCACGAAGCGGAGGGGATACGACCAGCCATCGGCTTGCACGCACGATAGCCCAGCCTGCAATCCACGCCAGGGCAATCCCAGCCAGGTACACGCGGTTATCCTGGTACAGAGTGAACCGACTCACGAAGGGCAACAGACCCGCGGGGGCGAGCGCCGCCCAGAACCACACGAGGCACCAGCCGACCCGCCGGTCGAGTCGCGCCGCCACGATTGTACCGCCGACGGCACCGGCGGCACCGGCAGCAAGTAGCACTCCTTCAGGCAATCCGATAGTAAACGGCCACGCATGGTCGACGGCAAGCCCGACGGGCCAGAACCAGTGCCCGACGGAAACCAGATAGATCTTCATGATGAAGAGCAGGGCCTGGCTTCCCGTAGCTCCCATCCCTTGGACGGCGGTCGTATACCCCCACGAGAGCACCCACATCCGCACCGCCAGAAACCCCGCCACGACGACCCACCACGGGACCGAGCGCCTCAGCGTCGCGCGCCACGCCTCGCTCCCCGTGCCTCGCGCGCGGTCCCACGCCATGATCAGCACCGGCAGCACGACCGCGGACTCCTTCGTCCCCATGGCCAACAGCCCAAGGCCACAGGCCATGACCGCCCACGCGCGCCTCCCCTCCACCACCGCGCGATCGTACGCCCACACCGCTCCCAGGACGAAGAGCGCCATCAACGACGACGAGCGTGCCGTGACGTAATTGACCACCTCCGCGTTGACCGGATGGAGGGCCACCACTCCCGCCGCAATCACCCCCGCGCCGTCGTGCCCCCACAACCGGCGGCCCAACACAAACGCCAGGAACACCACCCCGCCGTGGATGAGAAGGTTCGTGACGTGAAACCCGGACGGCCCCTCCCCCCACAGGGCGTGGTCGACCGCGTAACTTGCCATGAGGACGGGCCGGTAATTCTGATTTCCCCTCGCCCCGCTCACCGCATAGGGCGACGACAACCACTGACCGGCCAAGGTCAACGACCGAATCGACGGATTGTCCCTGACGGTATGTTTGTCGTCCAGCACGAAATCGTGCCCAACGACGCCGCGGTATGTGGCCGCCGTCCCCGCAAGGATCAATCCCAGAACCAACCACGGGAGCGCGCGGCGCGTCATATCCGAGCGGAGAGCCGTCAACACCTTTCCCCCGCGAGGAGGGCGTTCCACGCCGGCGCCGCCTTGTCCCGTTGGATCCACCGCAGCGGGTCGTCTCGCCTGCCGGTCAAAATGCCGCTAAAAGCCACTGGACCAGAAACCTCGACGTACACGTTTTCATCCCGGTAGGGCCACCGGCACCGCCTCTCGTCGGACACGAGCGCCCTCACCTCTCCCCCCCTGCGCCTGCCGCGCCCCCACGGTCGACGTTCCGGGCCAACCGACCGAGGCCCGCCCGCGCCTGCGCCCGCAGCGCATCGTCAACCGTTCCGAGCGCCGCCTCCAGCACCGCCCGGTAGTGAGATTGTGCGCGCCGAACGTCGCCCAGTCGCTCGGCCGCCGACGCGAGGTTCAGGTGAGCGGACACTATCCCGGGATCGAGGCTCAGCGCCTGGTCGAACCAACGGATCGCGTCGGACCACTTGCCTCGGCGGGCAAAGAGCAATCCGAGTTCGACCAGCAACTCGGGATCCTCGGGATTGAGTCGCACGGCGTCCCGCCACTCCGCCAACGCCCGATCGTCCTGTCCTTGCTTCGCGTATGTCAGGCCGATATAGAACCGGGCGGCGTAGGAATCGGGGTGACGGACCCGAAACGTCGCGAACAGGTCGCGCGCCTCCGCCCATTGTTCCTTCCTCAACAAGGCCGCGCCCAACGCGATCCGCGTTTCATCCCGGTCGGCATCGACCGCCAAGGCCCGGCGGTACCGGGCGACGGCCTCATCCCATTGCCCCCGATGCTCGAAGATCACCGCCGATCGAACGAGCGCGGTTGCGGCAGCCGGTTCGTCTCGCAGCACCCGATCGTACTCGGCCAGCGCCTCGTCGAATCGCCCTTGCTGCTCGCGCGCCATCGCGAGGCGAACCCGAGCCTCGGTGAATCGTGGTCTCAGCCTCAAAGCCGCGTTGAACTCGGCGATCGCCCGCTCCGGATCTCCGCGCGCCGCGGACACCATGCCCAAATAGACGCGCGTATATCCGTACTGCGGGATGAGTCGGAGCGCCTCCTGAAATTCGGCCTCCGCCTCGACCAGGCGGTCGGCGTTCAGCAATCGCAGGCCGCGCTCGTTATGGGCCAACGCACTGGTGGGATGCGCGGCGAGGGTCGCCTCCCAGAGACGTTCGTTGTCGCCCCACAGCGCCGTCCTGGTCGCGTCGGCGGCGGCCGCCGCGGTCGCGAGGCCGAACAGCCCCAACGCGAACGGGACGCCGATCGCCCGACGCGGCATCAGCGTCTGAACGGCGTGATCAATCAGGCGGCCGACAATCCACGCCACGCCGACCGCACCCAGGTACACCCGATGGTCCTGATAGAGCGTCAGTCGCGTGACGAACGGAAGCGCCAGAAGCGGAACCAACGTGATCCCGAACCACGTCAGTCCCCATCCCATCCGCGGATCGAACCGAAACAGCGCCCACGTCATCGCAGCCAGCGCCAATACGCCCAACGCCGCGAACACGCCCTCGGCGGCGTCGATCGTCACCGGCCATCCCATATCGATTCCCGGCGCGGCGGGCCAGATCGAATGGCCGATGGACGTCGCGATGATCTTGGCCGCAAAGAGCATCGCCTGACCCGCCGAGCCGGCCGGCGCCGCGGGCGGCACCTCCGCCATCACCACTGCGCGGACGACGAGCCAGACCACCACGACGCCCCCAAACGGCAGCGTCCGCGCGACACTGGCCCGCCACGCGGCGCGCTCGCCGAATCGCGCGCGATCCCAAATAAGGATCAACGCGGGCAACACCGCCGCCGCTTCCTTCGTGCCGAGGCCCAGCAGCCCCAAGCCCAGCGCGCCCCCCAACCAGCCTCGTCCGATCCGGCGGCTTCCGATCCCGGCCTGCTCCCCGTCCGCGCGGGCGTACCGATCGTAGGCCAGCACGGCACCGAGCACGAACAGCGTCATCAGAACGGACGACCTCGCCGCGAGATAATTGACCGCCTCCGCATTGACGGGATGGAGCGCCATCCACGCCGACGCCCCCGCGGCGGCGCCCCACCGCCCCCAGAGTTGCCGTGCGAGCGAAAACACCAGCACCACGACGATGACGTGAAGGAGCAGGTTCGTCGCGTGGAATCCCGCCGGCCCTCCCCCCCACACCGCATAATCGAGCGCATAACTGGCCACCAACACCGGGCGGTAGTTCCCCGACTCGACCGATCGGCTGACGGCGTACGGCGAGGAGAACCACGTGCCGACGGCGGACAACGAGCGGATCGCGGGGTTGCGAGCCACCGTATGAACATCGTCGAACACGAACCTGTTCGCCGTCACGCCGCGGTACGCCACGACGGTCGCCACGACTATGGATCCCAACACCACCCAGGACAACATCGATGGGAACACCGGCGCATGCCCACCTGTCATTTCCTCCCCTCCGCATTCCGCTCGGCGTCGAGAATCCGTCGATAGCGTTCCCGGGCTTCGTCGAAACGGCCCTGCCGCTCCAGTAGTCGAGCGGATCGTTGAAGCGTCGCGACCGCCCAGGGCCCGTCCGGTAGCCCTCGCTCATAGGCATCGAGCGCGAGGTCAGGACGCTGCGATTGCTCGTAGGCATTGCCGAGATTGAGGCGGGCGGTTGCATAGTACGGATTCAAGCGCACGGCCGTTTCAAACTCGGCGATGGCCCGATCGCGTTGCCCCAGTTTGGCATACACGATTCCCAAGTAATTGTGGGTCATGGGAAACCGCGGTTCGGTGCTCGCCGATCGTTCGAAGATCTCGCGAGCCCGGTCGAACTCGTCGGCGCTTAAATACCGGAGGCCCACATGATTAGCGCCCAGGATGCTGCCAGGATACTGTTCGATCACGTCATCCCACAATCGATCGGCGTCGCTCCACACGGCGGTGCGCGCGGTATCCGCGACCAGCGCGGCGGCGATCACGGCCCCCGCGCCGAGCCAGGCCGCGACCCGGATCGCCCGGAACGGCCGCAGCGCGTTCGCGCCCGTGACCGCGACGCGGCCGAACAGCCACGCTAACCCCACTCCCCCCAGATACACCCGATGGTCCTGGTACAGCGTTAAACGGCTGACCACTGGCAACGCGGCCAGAGGGAGCAAGGCGACCCAAAACCAGATCACGCACCACCCCATGCGACGGTCGAACCGAAACACCCTCCACGTCGCCAGCGCGACCCCGATCCCGCCCATCACCAGAAGCAGACCCTCCCGCGCGCCGATCATCCAGGACCAACCGTGATCGATCGCCAACCCGGTCGGACAGAACCACCCCGCCACCGAGGCAAGCGCAATCTTGAGGGCGAATAACGCCGCCTGACCCCACGCCTGTTCGGCCAGGGCCATGTCCGGCGCACCGTGGAGAACCCACCCACGGACCCCGAGATACATGGCGACGATTCCCCACCACGGAAGCGAATGCGCCAACGTCGCGCGCCACGGTTCACTGTGTCCTCTGCGGGCCCGATCCCAAACGATGATCAGCAGGGGCACGACCGCCGCAGTCTCCTTGGCGCCCAACGCAACGAGGCCGAATCCCAGCGCCCAGCCAAGTCGGAACCGCCGCGTCCACGACGGTCGCGGGCCGCCCGCGGCGGAATCGACACGAACCCGATCGTACTGCCACACCGCCGCCAGGATCATCACGGTCATCAGCGAAGACGAGCGGGCCGAGACGTAGTTGACCGCCTCCGCATTCAGGGGATGAACGGCCGCGAGCAGCGCCGCGCCGACGGCCGCGGATGGAAAGCCCCACAGGCGTCGCGCAAGGAGAAAGACCAGCACGACCGCCGCGAGATGCGCGCCGAGATTCGTCAGGTGATACCCGGAAGGGTCCCGCCCCCAGAGCGCATGGTCGATCGCGTAGCTGGCGACCAGAACCGGACGGTAATTGGTCTCCCTCAGCGTACTCGCGGCGCTTGGAGACACGAACCATGAGCCGACCAACGACAGCGAGGCGATGGCCGGGTTGTCTGCTACGGTGTGATCATCGTCCCAGACAAAGCCATTCGAGGTGACGCCGCGATACGCGCCGGCGGTCACGATGAGAATCAGTCCCAGTGCGACCCAGGGCCTTCGCGCGTCCCTTGTGAAGCTCATCGCGTCCCATCGGCGAGCAGCGCGTTCCACGCGAGCGGCGCCTGCTCGCGCGGGATCCACGCCAGGGGATCGGTCCGGCGGCCGGTGAGGAGGGCCGCGAACGCCCTCGGGCCGGCGAACTCCGCGTAGGCGTTCTCGTCGCGGTTCGGCACCGCGCCGATCAAGAGCGGGCGGACCGTGACATCGTCCGCCACCAGCATCGCCACCAGGTCCCTCGGGCCGACGACGTCCACCCGCCGCAGATCGTCCACGATGGCGGGATCGGAAAACGCCGCCGCGATCCGCGCGCGATCGAACGCCAACCGCTCCCGGGAGCCGATCAAAAATAGATCGCCCGGCGTGGGCTCCACGACCAGCACGTGGGGGAAGACGGCGGCGAACGCGGCCATGACCGAGCGCAGCGGCTCGCGCCCCAGGGCATCCGCGGCCACCCATTGGCCGAACACCCCGCCGGGAGCGAGCCGATCGGCGGCGAGCTCAAAGAAGTCCTGCGTGAAGAGCGTGGCCGCGCCCGCCACCCACGGCAGCGACGGCTGCGAGATGATGACGTCGTAACGATTCGGGGACAACAACAGAAAATTCCGGCCGTCGGCGGCCGAGGCATGGGTGCGCGGGTCGGCCAGCGGGCGGCCGTTCTCGGGTTCGAACCAACGCGACGCATCGAGGATCGCCGCCTCCAGTTCCACCACGTCCAGCCGCCGCACCGGGTGCCGGAGCACCGATCCCGCCGTGGCGCCGCTGCCCAGTCCGATGACCAGGACGCGCTCGGTCGAACGCGCCAGCCAGAGCGGCCAATGCGCGATCAGCACCTGCGTCCGCATGAACGGATCACCCGACTCGGTCCGCCCGTTGATCGTCAGCAGGCGCGCACCATCCCCGTCGCGCTGCACGAGCACGGTCGCGGTCAATCCCTCGCGTTGATACACCGTGCGGACCGCGGCGAGCGCGTCGGTGAGTCCCCGGACGCCGGCGGCATCATAGAGCGCCACGTACCGGGGAAGATTCCACACCATCCCCGACGACATCAGCGTCGCGCTCCAACTCGGGATCATCGTGACGGCGAGGCTCCCCGCAACGGCAAGCCCGAGGGCGAGTCCCGCCGCCCGTCGCCGCGACACCGATGGGTCGGCCGCGACCAGCCCCGCCCCGAGCGCGAGACTGACGCCGATCGCGAGGAGCAGACTCCCTTGCAGGCCGATCGCGGGGATGAGCACGAACCCGGCGAGGCCGGCCCCCACGATGGCGCCGACCGTGTTGACCGCATAGATCCGCCCCACCGTCGCCCCGACGTCGTCAGCCTCGCGCGTCACCACGTGCAGGGCGAGGGGGAACACCAGACCGAATCCGACCGTCGGGAGAAACATCACGAGAAAGGACAGCCCGAACTGAAGGAAGGGGATCGCCCGCGCGCCGAGCGACCCGAGCGCGTCGGCACCCCGTACGAGCGTAAATGGCAGGTGGGACAGCGCGACGACCGTGACGAGTCCGGCGGCCGCGACGCCGATTTGCACCGCGCCCAAGTGCGCGAGCCGCGGGGCGATTCGGCGCGCGAGCCGCACCCCCAGGGCCGCTCCGCCGGCGAGCCCGATCAGGAACGTCGCGAGCATCGCCGTGAACGCGTACACCGACGACCCGAGGATCAGCCCCAGGGCGCGCGACCACGCGACCTCGTCGATCAGGGCGGCCGCTCCGGAGAGCGCGAGCGTCAGAAAGACCCACGCCCTGGTCACCCGAACCGTGACCATTCGGACGCGAGGTGGGCACGCATCGCCCGAGTCGGACGCGGACCGGGTCTCATGCGGAGGCGACGGCTCGGGCGGCGCCGTATGGTCACGGTGTGGGTGACCCGCGACCGCCCACCGGCGGTCGAGCAGCCATGCCGCCGCGGCCGCCGCCAGGTTGCACGCGACGGCGATGCGGATCGTCGGGGTCACGCCGACCGTCGGGAGCAGGGCGAAGCCCGTCAACCATGCCCCGACGACCGCCCCCGCGGTGTTCAGGGCGTAGAAGCGCCCCACGCGCCCCGCCACTTTCCCCGCGCTGGTCACCCACCCCGTGACCATGCGGGACGCGAGCGCCCGGCTGATCACGGGCAGCGTCGCGCCCATCAGTGTCGTGGGAACGATCAAGATCATGGTGATGAGGACGACGCGGACCGCGAGCAGCAACCCCACGGACGACGTCCCGTTCCACACCGCCTGATACACCGGCAGGACCCGATCCAACCCCCACGGCACGAGCAGCGCGTACAGCCCGATGCCGACTTCCAGCGCGGCGTAGATCATCAACGGCCGCGGGCGGCGGTCGATCCGGCGCCCGGCGAGCCACGCGCCGAGCGCCAGACCGCCCATGAACACGCTGAGCACGGTGCTCACCGCGAGCGTGGTGGAACCGAACACCAGCACGAGCAGCCGGCCCCACACCACCTGATACATCAGGCCGGCCGCGCCGGAGAGGACGAACGCCGCCGCGAGCAGGGTCATGGATTGTCTCCCTGGCGATCAAAGACGCCGCTGGAGTCCCTGCCGGTTGGCACTCCCGGAGGAGCAGCAGACCGATTGGCGTCGAGGATCGCACGCACCGCGACAAGGTATGATCCATATTTTGGATCTGCAGAC
>Ga0214473_10011770_pt1 | contig 10279 bp, 11 predicted proteins | sample RVTome_7_FD_203509 | JGI IMG/M metagenome (GOLD analysis project Ga0214473, IMG submission 203509) | Soil microbial communities from uranium-contaminated site in the Upper Colorado River Basin, Wyoming, United States - RVT98D197 | ecosystem: Environmental > Terrestrial > Soil > Contaminated >... | reverse complement strand
TGCCGGTCGGATTCGTTCTGGACCACGCTTATTGGCCGACGGCCGGGGTGCGACCTTTACCCTATCGCTCAAGGGCATCACCGGCACCGACGCTGCCGGCCCTCGTGAATTTCGCGCAGACGTCGCGCACGTGCCGGCGCAATTCACTTTATCTCGAGGCATAAATTTGCGCCGCTCGTCCGCGGCGGCCTTCTCGTACACGTGTAGACGGCCGCTCGAGGTCGACAAATTCTGGAACTCACGTCTCAAGCCAAAGACTGATCTGCGACCCGAAATGTGTGGATCAGGTTGTGAGGATTCACACGGTAACGACACGCGGCACCGAATTCGGAGCGCCTGCTTTAGGTCTGAACAGCGCTGGCGGTGGTTCGCGGTAACTTCAAATCACTTTTCGCGATCTAGGTCTCGCCCCGTCGCGGACTTGGATTTTTCGATTTCAGACGGGGCAACGTGAACCACACCTGTACCGATTTTTCTCAAAATGAGCGACAATGCCCGCTGCCTAAACCAACGCGCCGAGAGCACAATCCGGCGCCGAACCGATCGATTTTGATGCTGCCAAAGGCGGACAGTGTTTGAGGAATCTGCGGCCGCACTTCGTATCACGGTACCCGGGTCTTTCGCCAAGCTTTCGGTTATTTCCAACTCGACAAGCAACGATCTCAAGTATGAATTGGCGATCATCAGAAGCCCCGGTTTTACGGCAATGCGTCATCACCAAAGCCAATCGTCATAGCTCGCGCAACCGAACAACAAGTTCCTGCTACCAGCCACCGTATACCGCCAACGACCATTCTTGCGGTCCGGGCTGGCCATCCTCGTCCGACAATATCCGGTATCGGCCGCCAAAAAACAATAGTGGATCCGGCGCGCCGGACTCGATCGCGAACTTCAACACGCGAACGACCACGATCACATGGTCCCCTCCTTCGTAAGTGGCGTAGGGTTCGCACTCAAACCGTGCGAACGCGCCCCGAATAAACGGCGCGCCGGTACATCCCTCAACCCATTCGGTCGAACACCATCGGTCTGGCGAAGCGCGGGCGAATTGGTTCGACAGATGCTGTTGGTTGGACCTCAAGATGCTTATGCCGTAACCCTTGGCGCGCAAAAGGGCCGCTCCACTTTTAGTCGTTCGTTGCAGACTAAAGAGCGCAAGCGGTGGGTCGATTGACACGGCGCTGAACGAATTGACTGTCACGCCGCTAAGCTCGCCATCGGCGAGCTTGCCGGTGACGATGACAATTCCAGTGGCGAATCGTCCCAACGCATCGCGAAACGCACGCGCGTCAAGCTGCCGGGCAGCGTCCGCCAGAAGGTTAGGTCCTGATGACGCCCGCCTTTCGGCAACCATTTTCATCACCTGCGCTCGAGTGCGCGCTCGAGAGAGAGATCGAGTTCCTTCACCTCCTCCGGGGTGCGCTTGACGCCCAACGCGTCGACGATGAAATTCATCGCCGTGTTCACCCAGATCACGCCGAGGATCTCCAGGATCATTTCGTTGGTGAGCCCGAGCCGCTGCAGCTTCTCGTAATCTTCCCGGGTCATGGACTTCGGTTGGCCCGCGGCTTTGTGCGCAAAGCGGAAGATCGACAGCTCGGGATCGCTGAAGCCTTCGAACGTGTGGGTCTGGATTGCCTTCACTTGGCTCGCGGAAAGCTTGTTTTCCAGCCGGAGCGCGTGTGAATGACCTTGCACGCAATATTCCGTGCCTTGCGTCGAGCACGTGATGACAACAACCGCCTCCTTGATCCAGCGGGGAAATTTGCTCGGCTCGACCACGAGGCGGTGCCAGGCGTCGGACGCGGCGCTGATGAAGCGCTCATTCCAAGACATCGGCGGGAAAATATGAGTCGGCCGTCCATACTTCTTCTGAAATTTCTCGATCATTTCCTTCCCCAAGGGGGACTGCTCGTTCTCCTTAGGCCACGGTAGATGTGACATTTGTCTTTCTCCTTTGATGTGTTCGAACGTATTTTCGGTTGGCGTCACTTCGATGTCGCCAGCCCTCGTCGCTGGTCGCGCTGTAGCCGCTGCCGTTTATTTCCCTTCATCGAAGAAATGCGTCTCAAGCATTAGACAACCGCCCTTCGAGGTGAAAGGACCGTGATAGATGCCCGGAGGCCGAACGGCATAAGTGTAATTCTGAAACGACTCACCGCCCTTCCCCTGCGCGTCACTGCCCACGATCAAATCGCCGGACAGAAGAAACACCTCTTCCCAATACTCGTGAACGAATGGCTTTGTCGAAAATGCGCCCCCGTCAATCCGTATCAATCGGGTTCTGTTTCCGCGCCTGTTCTTCTCATCAAGCGAGCCGGCCAGGATTTTCTCGTAAAAGCCGGGCGGGTAGCCTGGCACCGGATGCCAGCCGTCGGTCATATCCAGCGTATAGAATTCGTGATGTCCTTTGTCGAAGCCCATGACGATTTCCTCCTTTCGTTAGCGAGACTTTGCAATTTCCGAATCGAGCGCGGGCGCCTTAGACTGCTACAGGCGATGCACGTAGGCGGTTGTAGGTATCGACGGCCTTCCGAACGGCTGGACGTTGCTCGATAGCGGCGTACCAGCGCTGGAGCGCCGGCCGTTCCCCGATCTGCTGCTTGGTGGTGTGCACCCACGACCGGATCCACGGCCAAGTGCAGATGTCGCCGACGGTGTAGTCATCACTTGCAAGATAGGGCGATTCACTCAGCCGCAAATCGAGGACGTCCAGCAGCCGCTCGCCTTCGTCGCGGAAGCGACGCATTGCGTAATCGTTGCCTGTGGCGGCGGGCGACATGAAATGATGCAATTGACCGATCGTCGGGCCCACGTGCGCCATTTGGAACATGATCCACTGCAGCGCGGCCATGTAGGCGCGAGAATTCATTGGTGGAATGAGGCGCTGGGTCTTGTTGCCGAGGTAGATCAGGATCGCTCCGGATTCCGCCAGCGCCAGCGGCTGCCCTTCGGGGCCATCGGGGTCGACAATCGCCGGAATTTTTCCGTTTGGACTGATCTTGAGGAACGCCGGAGCCCGCTGCTCGCGTTTGCTCAGATTGACGGGAATGAGCTCGTACGCCAAGCCCAGTTCCTCCAGCATGATGAGGACCTTGTTGCCATTCGGCGTACCCCAGGTGAAGAACTTAAGCATGCTACGATCTCCAGCTCTCGGACGCGGTCTGCATGGCCATCTGCAACATGGACTTCAGGCCGACATGGGATTGACAACGCGCTCTATTTCGCCCGGCTCCGGCCTGAACGCGGAGGCCGCCCAGCTCGGGCGCGCTTTCAACCGCTCCATGAACTTTCCGATTCGAGGGAAACGCTCGTAGAGGTCTTTCATGCCCACGATGGGAAACATCTCAATGCGTGGCCCAAGTGCGATGTCGGCGAGCGTGAACTGTTCGCCGCAGAGCCAAGTGCGCCCGTCGGCCAGCCGGTCTTCCATACTGGCCATCTTTTCCATCAGCAGCTGCTGACTGTTCGCGATGAGTGCGTCGTTGCGCGGCGACGTTAGAACGCTGGTCGCGAAACGAACATAGGCTTCGTTCTTCGTGCGCTTGGATATCTCTTCGCGCAGCTTTTCGGGCGTGATCCCCGTGCTTTGGAGCCGTTCCTTGCCCATCGTTTCATAGACAGCGTCGCGAAACGGTTTGGCAAAATCGTTCTCGAACGCAAACCACATTCGCACCTGGGCTTTGCCCACGGCGTCGCTCGGCATCAAGGGTGGAGTTGGGTGAATTGTGTCGATGTACTCGTTGATGACGTTCGATTCGAATATTGCATTGCCGTCATGCATCAGCGTCGGCACCAGTCCGGTCGGGTTCAGCTTGAGATAGGACTGCTCTTTCTGGTCCATGAGCCCGAGGTTGAGCCATTTGACCTTGAAGGTCAGGCCCTTCTCCAAGAGACAGAGGCGGACTCGACGCGGGCTTGGCGTGCCGGCGGCGTCATAGAGGACAAGCTCGTTCATTGCACCCCCCCTTCCACTTTCGAAGACTTTACGCAGCTGCGGCTTTCGCAATGGAGCCGTTATGGTCGTAGGTCTCGATCAGGTCTTCGACAACCTTGTTGAGAGCCGTCCAATCCGCCTCCCGGAATGCATGGTTGCGAACGATGAACGACGCGCCCGCATAGAATTTTTCGTACTGCTGATGCCGGCCGGCGAACTCGGAGCCCACCATGTCCCAGGCGAGCTTGAACAGCTTCATCCGGGTGAGCGCGTCGGCTTGCGGGGTCTGCCAGTACGTCTGGAACTGGCGAGCGAGCTCCGCATCCTTCATCACGGAGATGTCGGCCGGCATCTGGAACACGCCGCCGCCACACAGTTCACGCAGCTCATCGATGAAGCTTGTGTAGTTCTGCGTGCACCATTCGAGAGCCGCATACATCATTCGCCGATTGAAGCAGACGTATCCCTCCGATCCGCCAGGCCAGCTTTCGTACGCGTTGATCTGCCCGTTCACCATGGCGCTGATCATCGCCTCGTATGACGCCATCTTGCCTAACGTCTCTTTCACTGCCGGCACTTGATCGGCTCCGGTCGCATGCGTGATCTTGCTGCACAGGCCGACGAGCAGACGCATCTTCGACCAGTAGCGCACGTTCGACTGATGGTTTCCGAAGCAATGGCTCGGCGTCTTGATGTAGATGTCGCGCGAAAGCTGAGCATCGTCGTGGACGAAGACACGCTCCCAAGGCACCTTGACCTCATCGCAGAGCAGCATGCTGTCGGATTCATCGAACCTATACGCCAGCGGCGAATCAAACTCCGACGTGCAGCGAGACTCCATCGGTTGGCGCGCCCACAACCGCAGACCCGGCGCGTTGCACGCGATCGCGCAGGTGATTGCCTCCTTCTTCTGGCTGGGCGCGAGCGGCAGGACGTTACCGATCCATATTTCGTTGGCGAAGACGGCCCCGGTCGCCAGCATTTTCATGCCGGAAATGACCACGCCGTCGTCTTCTTCGCGCACCACACGCAAGGTCGGAACTGGGAGATTCTGCCGCTGATAGAAATCGGGATCGCGAGCGGCCTGCGGCGGCAACACCGCATAGACGACGTAAAGGTCATTGTCGCGAATATGCTTGTAGTAAGCGAGAACGTTCTCAGGGCGACCGTGGGGCGCCTTCAACTCGTCGAGCTTCATCACCATGCCGGTTACGAACGACGCCACGTGATCGGGCGATCGCCCGAACATCCCATGTGTGAAATCCGCAATACGCTTGTGGCCGATGGTCCTGCGCTGCAAATCCTCGCGCGAGCGCGGGCGCAGGAAATAGATGGAATGGCGCGCACCGTCCTCCTGATAGGTCAGTTCGCCGTAGTTGGACGCATCGGCCTTCATGTCGTAGAGCGCTGCAACCGTGCGCGCGGCATTTCGGAAGGCCGGATGCGTTGTGACATTGGTGACCTTTTCCGAACCGATATAGACGACACGCCCATCGCAGAGCGATTCGAGATGTTCTTTTCCAGTACGAAGCATGTCAGCAACCCTTCTATTGGCGATTCATTCGGTCATGCTGTGCATTTGGATTGAGGTCCGGGGAGCGTTCGCAGGGACTGCATGAGCGCGCCATTGCTTTACTGAACTCTGAACCATGAGATGCATTCCTCGGCGGCTTTCACGGACTAGAAAATGTTCGCACGCTCGTATTGCACAGGCCAAGCGACATTGCGCGCCTTCAAGGCGTTGGCCGCGTGCAGCGGCCAGTATGGGTCGAACAGCAGAATCCGCCCGAGCACCACGAGATCGGCGCGGCCATTCGCGATGATTTCCTCGGCCATCTCAGGGGAGGACACCAACCCGACCGCGGCAGTCGGTATCCCGACCGTGCGGCGGATCGTCTCGGAAAACGGAACTTGATAGCCGGGGTGAATTGGAATTTGTTGGCTTCGATCATTACCGCCGCTGCTGCAATCGACGAGGTCGACGTCGCCTCGCGCTTTCAGAATCCGGCATAGCTCGATAGCCTCGGGCACGTCCCAACCTGATTTCACCCAATCGGAAATCGAAAGCCGGACAAAGAGCGGCAACTGTGAAGGCCATTCGCTTCGCACCGCCGTGATAGTCTCCGTGAGAAATCGCGCACGATTCTCGAGGGTTCCGCCATAACGGTCGTTCCGCACGTTGCTGAGCGGCGAAAGGAACTGGTGGAACAGATAGCCGTGCCCTGCGTGCAGTTCGACGATCCGGAATCCAGCGTGCTTCGCCCGCCTTGCCGAGGCGGCGAAACAGCCGATCACCTCGTCGATCAAAGCCGCATCCATCTCGCGAGGGGTTGGATGTCCGGCCGAATATGGCAGTGCCGATGGGCCTATCGTTTCCCAAGCGCCCTCGGCAGCGGTCAGTGGCTTGGTGCCCTCCGAAGGGCGCGAAACCGATGCTTTGCGTCCCGCATGGGCAAGCTGGATTGCTGGCACCAAATTGCGCTTGTCGATAAAGGCCGCGATCCGCGCTAGGTCGTCCCGCTGCTGGTCATCCCAAAGCCCGAGGCAGTGTTTTGTGATCCGCCCCCGCGGTTCGACATGCGTGGCCTCGACGCAGACCACTCCCGCTCCGCCGACGGCACGCGCAGCGATATGCGCAAAGTGCCAGTCATTGGGCCGGCCGTCATCGGCCGAGTACTGGCACATCGGCGACATCATGATCCGATTTCCGATCGTGACCGAACGCATGGTCAACGGCCGAAAAAGGTGCGGGTTGGCATCGCGCACCAGGATCCGACGTTCGTTTTCCCCGGCCATCAGAATATGACCTTGCCGCTCATGGCTTCGTGGGTGACCTCGCCCTCAAATTTCGGGAAGCGGGCGAAATCCTCCCGGGCGAGACGCCGCGCGTTCGATTGCAACGCGTTGTTGAGATCACTCACGCTATCGAAAGTCATCTGGGCAAGAAGCAGCGTCCCTCCCGGCACGACCGGTAACGGGTCCACCCATTCGGCGCGCTGGTGCAAGACGAGCGAACGGATGTTTCCGAACCCGTGCAAAATGCTGGCGTGTCGCGTCTCGTAATACTCAACGAACGCGCGCGGATCCGGCGAAGTGCCTCGGTATCGGACAAAGTAGGAGATCATTCACGGCCGCCTTGACAGCTCTATCATAGTATGTTCACGATACGAAATCGTATGTACATCATACTATTTTGTTGATGTCAATCGGAGGTCGAATGGCGACGTGGCAAATAAATGCCAAGGCGCGATGGCCAGTGGCTTCCGGAACCAACACGCTCCTCGCGAACGTTCGAAAAGTTAGCGCAAGGACGCGATTGGTTGGCTGTCCTGCGGTCGTGAGCGTTCGGCGGCACAAATACGTCAACGCGATCCTAAAATCGCGAGACATGGCCGCGCGCCTGGAGAAACTCGATATCGATGTCGTCAACGTGGGCCCCGCTGAGTTTGCAAGGCGGATGAAGTCCGAATCATCGATGTGGGACAATAGGCCGGTCTCAAAATTCAGATACACTAGGCCCGGCGGCCTTGCTGCCCCAACGCGCGCCGCAGGCTGAGGATCAAATCGGCCCTTCGAAATTCTGCAAATTCTCGATCATGGTCCGCATGACATAAACAAAGGTCGTCATTTCCCTCCGTGTGAGCCCCTTGCGTGCAATCGAATTCACCTCGACGGCATTGGGTATGACCTTACGCACGAATGCGACACCCGCCACCGTAAGCTCAAGGTTCGTTATTCTGCGATCCTTTTCATTGGTAATGCGACGAATGAGTTGATGAGATTCGAGATGATTAAGAATAGCCGTCGATGAAGCTTTTTCCACGCCGAGATATTTGGAGAGGGCTGACTGCGTCATGCCCTTGTTGTCGAAAAGCGCACGCAGATGGAGCCACTGACTGAGTGTCACACCGTGGCTAACTAGCCGTTGCTGCATTGCGTTGCCAAAGGTACGGCCAGCTTGCATTACGATATGCCCAAGGCCACGTTCCGGTATCGCGGCTGACATCCAATTCTTCTTCTGTCTTGCCGTTTTAATGTTCATTTCCATGATTGAGCTCTTGGCTGAGATCCGTTTCTTCCTCTGCTTAGCCATTTTATGTTCATCTCCGAGCTTGACAGCCGAAATATCGTATGTTTACCATACTTAAAGTTGAGAGTGGAAAGGCCATTACAAGATGGTCCCGTCGCGCGGTGATGCGATTTCCGAAAGTGGCAAGATGTCATCGGCAATAGAACGCAGTTGGTCCCCGATCTAATGAAATGTACGTCGTCTGTCCATTGCACGATCGCAAATGCGACACGAAGACGAGGTTGAAAATTTGAAGTGGTTTAACGCCAGGGGTGATGAACGTCCAACACATCTTTCTAAGCCCAGGAAGAGCGGTTCACTCGCTAATCTATGAGGAAAGCAATGAAACTTCCCCGCCGTAGATTTCTGAATCTCGCCCTCGGCGCTGCCACTCTTCCAACTGTTTCGCGTTTCGCATGGGCGCAATCCTACCCGGCGCGCCCTGCCCGGATCATCGTTGGACAGGCTGCCGGAAGTGGCGCGGACCTTATCGCCCGCCTGTTGGGACAGCGGTTCTCGGAACGTCTCGGCCAGCCATTTATCGTTGAAAATCGCCCGGGGGCGGCTGGTAATATCGCCACCGAGGCGGTCGTCCGCGCCCCAGCCGACGGTTATACGCTGCTAATAGTTTCTCAGTCGAACACAATCAACGCCACACTTTACAACAAGCTCAATTTTGATTTCGTCCACGACATCACACCGATCGCCAGTTTATTCCGCGTTTCACTGGTCATGGAGGTCAATCCATCGGTTCCGGTCAAGACCGTTCCAGAATTCATCGCCTACGCCAAAGCAAATCCTGGCAAGATCAACATGGCTTCAGCCGGCATTGGTTCGGTGCAGCACATTGCCGGCGAGTTGTTTAAATTCATGACCGGCGTCGACTTGGTCCACGTGCCCTATCGCGGCTCGACGCCCGCTCTGACCGCAGTCTTGGCTGGCGAAGTCCAGGTGATGTTCGATACCACGTTTACGGCTACCCCGCAAATTCTGGCCGGAGCGGTGCGTCCCTTGGCCGTAACGACGGCAACGCGCGTGGACACACTGCCTGATATTCCGGTCATGAACGATTTTGTGCCGGGCTACGAGGCGATCGCGTGGCTTGGAGTCGGTGCTCCAAAGGGTACCCCGGCCGCGATCGTGGACATGCTCAATCGGGAAATTAACACTGCGCTTGCCGATCCCACGATCAAAGCACGTATTGTCAGTCTCGGCGGAACGATCTTTAGTTCCACACCAAGTGACTTCGGCAGATTTATCGGTGATGAAACGAAAAAGTGGGGCAAGGTAATAAGGGCGGCCAATATTAAATCGCCTTGATCCGCGACTGCTCGCCAAGCTTTTGGCGACCTGTTTCCGTCAGGGCATGGGGGATTGGTACCTCGGACGGTGCTAAAGAGTCCGTCAAGGTGATCTCACTGGCCGCCCGCCAGTGGCGCGCGAAGCAGGAGCCGTGAGCTTTCGCGCCCGGGCCTTAGCGAGAAGCGCCAAAATTGCTGCCGGTGCCAAAACGCGCCTCGATCGCAGCGAAGCTCATTTGTTGGGCGACTTGCCCGGCCATTGCCGAATATAACTTTGCAGTCCTTCGTTGATGGCGTCCAGCCTGTGTGTACCGAAAACCTCATCCGTATTGATTAGCTGACGGAATCGCCTAACGTCAGTGTACGATGTTGGCGCTATCCTTTGTCCTGGCCGTTTTGACCTCGCCGTTCAAGTCCAAGAGCCGGCTTGAGGCAGAGAATGCGGCGCTCCGACATCAGTTGATCATTTTGCAGCGCAAGGTGCAGGGACGGGGCACTCTGACGAACAACGATCGCTGGTTCTTGGTCCAGCTATATCGATGGTTTCCGTCGATCCTGCAGGTAGTCACGATCATTCAGCCTGAGACCATCGTGCGGTGGCATCGGGCCGGCTTTCGCAGCTACTGGCGTTGGAAATCGCGCGCGCGGGGAGGGCGACCCCAGATCGAGACGGACCTCTGTGCTTTGATCCGACGGATGAGCATTGAGAATCCGCTTTGGGGTGCGCCACGTATCCACGGCGAACTGCTCAAGCTCGGGTTTGAGGTCGCCCAGTCCACCGTTGCGAAGTACATGGTCAAGCGACGCGGGCCACCCAGTCAGGGATGGTGCACGTTTCTGAGGAACCACGCGCCGGACATAGCCGCCATGGATCTGTTCGTTGTCCCGACCATTGGCTTCGATCTGCTGTATGCCTTCGTCATCGTCCGTCTGGGTCGCAGAGACCTGGTGTGGATCAACGTCACCACAAAC
>Ga0214473_10011769_pt1 | contig 10280 bp, 8 predicted proteins | sample RVTome_7_FD_203509 | JGI IMG/M metagenome (GOLD analysis project Ga0214473, IMG submission 203509) | Soil microbial communities from uranium-contaminated site in the Upper Colorado River Basin, Wyoming, United States - RVT98D197 | ecosystem: Environmental > Terrestrial > Soil > Contaminated >... | reverse complement strand
CGGATCGAGGAAGTACGTAGGACGGTTGTGTCCATACGCGTACCTGTGAAGGCTTGGCGGGTTATCAACTTCTCCAAGGAAACTATCCAGGCTGAAGAATCGCCCAATCTCCGGGTCGTAGAATCTCGCCTTCGCATAGATGAGTCCGGTTTCTTCGTCGAGCTCGTGGCCGGTGAAGGTGAAGCTGTTCGCGCTTGAGCCGATTCGCTCCCGCTCGTTGCCCCAGGCATCGTAGAAGATCGATTGCCGAGATCCGCCGGCAGGGTCGGTTAGCCCGACCGTCGAGCCGAGGAAGTCGAGGTGGAAGAAGCTCCGCCCTTCGCCGCGGTTGTCGAGGCGGACGAGCTGGTCCATCCCGTAGTCGTACTTGGAGACGGTGTTGTTGACCTGGTCGGCTTCGGTCACCACCGAAAGCTGGTCGTAGGTGTACTGCGTTCTTCCGTCGTCGCCGATCTTCAGGATTCTGCGGCCGTCGTAGTCGTATCCGTAGCGGCCCAGGATATTTGGTCCTTCCCGGACCTCTCCGAGCTGATCGCGGATGTCGTAATGGAAGGTGGTGGTGACTCCGGCCTTCGTCTTGGAGGTCGTATTCCCGTTCGCATCATAGAGGTAAGCCACGTCCTCGTCGCCGAGGTTGTCCGTGATGCGCTCGAGGCGGTTGATGGCGTCGTAGTGGAACGTTTCGTCGGAGGCCTCGGCGCCGGTGGTGACCTCCTGGATGCGGTTGCCCGCTAGGTCGTACTCATAAACGACCGCCTTGTCGGGATACGTGACGGTCTTGAGCCGGTTGACTTCGTCGTAGGTGTACTCCGTGGTCTCTGTGCGGCCAGCGTTTTGCTCGACTTGGCGTTCGCGGTTGGAGTTTGGGTCGTAGTCGTACTCGTAGGCCGAGATGACGCCGGTCGGACCCACGTGCGTGATGGTGTCCACCCGGTCGGCGGCGTCGTAGTCGTACGTCGAGGTCGTGCCGTTGGGGTTGGTGACGGTCTTCTTGAGACCGTCGGGGAAGTACTCGTAGGTGACCTGCTGGCCGTCGCCGAAGGTCAGGGTCTCGAGGCGATTCAGCTCGTCGTAGGAGTACTCCGTCCGGACGGAGTCGGGGTCGATGAGGAGTGTGCGGTTGCCTTGTGGATCGTAGTCGTACGTGAGCCTGCGGCCCCAGGCGTCGGTTTCGGTCTCGAGGCGGTCGAGGTCGTCGTAGGTCTTGAAGCTCGATACCACCGCGGGGGGATCCGTGCCGCTCGACTTGGTCTCGTCTATGCGGGTGAGGTTGTCGTTTGGATCAAAGACAACCTCCGGCGCGCCCTCCGGGAGATCAACCCCTCCATGGAAAGGGGTTTCCGATTCCAGTTGTCAAAGAACTGCGCGGAAGTATCGTAGAACGAGCCGGTGACCGAAGGAAGCGCGAGGCGCTTCGAGCCGTCAGCTCTTTCTTCTCGCCCTTCGCCGCCTTCGCTGGCGAGGGTGGCCTTGGAGGAGCACGTTCCGGAGCTCCGTGTCCCCCACCTGAAGGTAGAGGCTCGTCGTCTGAATGCTCTGGTGGCCCAGGAGCTCCTGGATGTAACGGATGTCCGCTCCTCCCCAGAGCAGATGCGTCGCATAGGAATGACGAAGCAGGTGAGGGTGAAGCGGCTTTTGGAGGCCAGCCTTTCTTCCGTATCCTCGCACCAGCCACTCGTACGAGCTCTTACAAAGCCTTCGGCCGTCGAGCGAGAGGAAGAGAGCCATCTCGGCGGGATTCTGAAGGAGCGCCGGGCGGCTCTCCTCGAGATAGCGGTTCAAAGCTCGATGGGCGCTTCGCGGTATTGGGATGAAGCGGTCTTTAGCGCCTTTGCCTGCGCGAACGAGCAGGATCTCTGACGAAAGGTCCGCGTCGGAGACATCCAGTCTCTGGCACTCCGAGAGCCGAATCCCGGTGCCGTAGAAAAGCTCGAGAATCGCCCGGTCTCGAATGCCCTTGGCGGTCGTCGCTCGCGGGGCCTCCATCAAACAGCTCGCTTGCTTCACGGTGAGAACCGATTTCCCCGGAAACCTCCGGCAGCGAGGCACTCGGAAAGAGGCGGCGGGGTTTCTGAGGATGAAGTTCCGGCGATTAAGGAAGAAAAAGAAGCGGCGCATCACACTGAGATGCACTGCGAGCGATGTGGGTTTTAGCGGCCGGCCTTCTCGGGTGCGGTGCTCCCGGAGGGAGTTCGCGTACGCGATCAGATGGGCTTCGTCCACCTCCTGGATATCGCCGAGGCCTTCGTCTTCCAGAAACGAGAACAAGCGAGGAAGCGAGCGGAGCGCTTGCTCGCGGGTGGCCGGGGACAAGCCCCGGTGACGGAGGCTCTCTTCGTACACCTCGGCCAGGGGGTGAAAGCGGTTCATCCCCGGGGATGGGCCCGGCGAACAACTTCTTTGAGGTCGGAGATCTCGACCCGCGTGTAAATCTGGGTCGTCGAAAGCGAAGCGTGGCCGAGAAGAGCCTGGATGTGGCGGATATCGACTCGGGCTTTCAAGAGATGGCTCGCGACCGAGTGGCGGAAGGTGTGACAGCTGATGCGCTTCTGGATCCCCGCCTTTCGCGCGCAGCGTCTCACCATCTTGTTCACGATCGCGTTCTGGAGGCGGCCTCCCCGGTTCGCCAGGAACAGGTAAGGAAGCTTCTTCTCCCCGAGAAGATAGGGTCGAGCTCGGAGGCGGTAGGCTTCGATGGCGCTCGAGGCTTGCTCCGTCAAAGGCACTCGCCTTTCTTTCTGGCCTTTTCCCTGACCGATGCGGAGGATTCCCTCTTCGGTGTCGGCGTCGTACACCGTCAAGCTCGCGAGCTCGTTCACGCGAATGCCGGTGGCGTAGAGGGTCTCGAGAATGGCGCGGTCCCGAAGAGCCTGGGGCGAGCGAGCGGACTTCGAGGCCTCGAGGATCTTCGCTGCCTCGGAGACGGTGAGGATGTTCCTCGGAAGCCTCTTCGGCATTTTGGGCGGCTCGAGCTCGGCGGCGGGGTTGTGAAGGAGATACCCCCTTCGAAAAACGAACCGGTAGAAGTCCTTCACCGCCGCCAGGCGATTCCTGTGGAAACCGATGGACAGGGCCTTGCCGTCGCTCCGGCGCAAGCTGTGAAGATCGTTCTGATAGCCGCGGAGATCGTTGGAGGTGACCTCGACCGCGCTGAGCCCGCGCTCGCCGAGCCAGCGGAGGAACGGCCGCAGGTTCGAAAGCGTGCAGACGACGGTCCGGGGCGCGGAGCGATGCCGGAGCTCCTCCTCGTAGAGCTTCACAAGCGCTTCCATCTTTGTTGACATAGGCCCTCGCTGGTTTCCGTGGCGGTTTGGCTATTTCGGGGTCATCTCCTTGATGGACCGGGAGTTAAAAATCGCCACCGGCTGTGGCGGTTTTTTGGCGATTTGGCTATTTCTTTGGAGCTCCTGCGGGCTCAGAAGCCCGACGAGAAGCTGTTCTCGGGGACCTCGCTCGGAAAGCCGGTAGCGAGCCGCCTTCCCTGCGCCTCTTCGGCCCGCGTCCACGAGCTCGAGGTACTCGAGCTCGACGAGCTCTGAAAGCCACCTCCTCGCGGTCGAATCCGGCGCCGAGAGCTTCTCCCGGATGTCGCGGCGAGACAGGAACCCTCCGTTCTCCCGAGAGAGATCTCGAATGCGCTCGTAGGCCTCTCTCAGCGGCTTTCTCAGGTCGGAGAAGGTGTCGGCCAGGACGTCGCCCGCAAGCTCGTAGGCGACGGCGTAATCATCGATGGAGGCCACGATGGCGCCTTGTTGCTTCTCGCGCTGGAACTGGTGAAGGAACGCCGAGACCTCGATGAGATTCAGAAAGCGCGCGTGATCGCGCCGGGCCCGCATCCAATCGACGGGAAACGTGAGCCGGTCGGCGAACGGAATCACCACAGGAAGAGGCTCGAGAAGCCTCTGAGCGTTCCAGTGCTTCCGGGCAATCGCCTCGGCTTTTTCCCTTAAGTGAAGGCCTCTCTCCGTCTTCATGAGGCGCTGGCGTTCGTGGATTCGTGCCGTTTGCTCGGAGGATTCGTCCATCGCGAGCTCGAAGCAGCGCGTAGCGTTCTCGTGATTTACCGAGGATTCCGTCGTCGCCTCGATAAAGGCCGCCCGGGCTTCGACGCTAAAAACCCTCGTCCTCATGTTTCCGGTCAAGGGATCCTTGATGGGCGCCGCGGCGATGAGTTTTTTCCGGCTCTGGAGAACGCGGATGGAGTAGTCCGCCTCCATCGAGCCGTGTCTCTCTTCGATGATGATGAGCTTGCGGTCCAGAAAGCCGGGTGCGGTGTAGTAGAGGCTCTGCGGGGTCAGCCGCGTCAGGAAGACGACATCCTCGGGAGGGGTGAGCTCCTCGATGACCTCGGTTAAACCGCTCTTCCCTGCCCCGCTCTGAGAGAGGATGACCGCCGAGAGAGGATCGTCGAGCTTTCTCGAGATGGCAACGAGGTAGAGAAGCCTCTTGTTCGTCTCCTCGCCGACGTAGCCCAGAGCATCGATGTCTTTGGCCACCTGGCCGAGGAGGTCTTTTCTCTCGAGAAACGCCAGGGCCTCGCGCCGGTCGGATTCGCTCAAGATCGGCCGCTTCGGTGCCTCCGATTCCGAGGGTCCTTCCGAAGAAACCTTCTCGGCTTCGACCAGGAGTTTCAGGAGGTCGTTCTCGATCGGCTCTTCGCCGGAATCGAGAGCTTTCGAGGCCCTCCTCGAAAACTCGGTGCGGCTTCTCGAAGAGTACAGATCGAGCGTGTCCACGTGGAACCGGCCAGCGCGCTCGAGCTTCACCGTTGCCCTCAAACGGCCCATCAAGACCGGATAGACTCGCAGCCGGTACGTGAAGCCGTCGCGCCGGAAGACAAGCTCTCCCTCTTCCCTGGCGATCTCAGAGAGGTTTTCCCTTAAGGGAGAAGGCCTCTCTGCATCATCGAGAAGCTTTCGGAAGATCTCGCCGGCGTCGCCATTTCTTGATATCAGAAACTCGTTCGCATCCTTGATCCCCTGCGGGAACGAGAGGGCTCGAACGCTGATACCTGCCGCGGTGATTTTCCCCTTAATCGATTCCGCCGCTCTCTGGCCTGGCTCGTCGTTGTCGAGAGCAAGAACCACGCTTCGGATGGACTCCCGCTTCAGGAGATCGAGGTGCTCTGGTGTAAAACCGTTCGTCCCGTAGATGGGAATCACGTTCTTGATTCCCGCCTGCTGGAAGGAGAGCGCATCGAGAATCGACTCCGTGAGGACGATCTCACTGGAAAGCTTCGCCCCCTGGTAGTTCACGATGCCGCGGAAGGGACCGGGAAGGTAGCAGTGGCGGTCCGTCCGGAGTCCTCGGCCATAGAGGCTCGCCCACTTTCCCGTCAGAGGGTCGGGAATCGGAACCACGATGCATCCCCCCAGGAGCTCGCGGCTCTGTGCGGTGATGATTCCGAGAGAAAGGAGCTGGTCCCGGAGCTCGCCCTTCTTCGGAACGAGCTTGAGGAGCGAGCCGTCGGCGTAGCCGATTCGATAATCCCGGAAGAGATTCGGATCGATGAACCCTCTCTTCTTGAGGTACTCCTGGGCATCCCCGTGGGAGCAGAACGTCTTGTGGTAGTGCTCGACCACTTTCGCCAGGACCTCGGGAGAAGGCGGAGGCTTCGGTGGTTCTCGCCGTCCAGGAGATGACGAACCGTTCGATTCCATGAGCTTCGACAGCTCGAGGCCCGCTCGTTGAGCAAGCATCTGGAGAGCGGCTCCGAAGCTGACTCGGTCGAACCGGGTGACGAAGCCGATGACGTCACCGGAAACCCCGCACCCAAAGCAGTGGAAGAGTCCCTTCGAAGACGTGAGAACGAAGGAAGGCGTCTTCTCTTCGTGGAAGGGGCAGAGAGCAACGAGGGTCGTTCCCTTCTTCCGTATCTCGATGCCGCGCTCAGCGACGAGCTGGGCGAGGTCGTTCGCTTGCTTGATGCGCTCGATGCCCTCTTTCGTGACTTGCATATCTCTCCTCCTCACGGATGGCTTCGAATGCCCGGTCCTTCAACCGCTTGAGCTCGAGCTTGAGATGCTGGAGGTTCACTACCGTCTTTCCGCCGTAGTACTCCCGCTCCCACTCCTCGAGACCCTCGATTCGAAACACCGCCGTCCTTCGTCCGTTCGTCCCCCGGACTTGAACTTCCTGGAGCTCGCCTCCTCTCAGGAGCACGTAGGCGCCCAGGAAGAGGTCATCGGTCTGGATCAAGGCTTCACCTCCTTCTCTCGAGAGCCGGCGCCGGAACGCCCCCAACCCAGGAGCAAGCCCAGGTAACAACGCCGGCGCCGGCCTCGAACTCCGTCCCGTGGGACGAAGCTCTCTATGGATGGAATGGGAGAAGATCGATTACAGTGAGGACTCGAGGTTGAGGATTCTCTTCCTCATTCCGGCCCGGCGCCGGGTCGTTTCCGCCAAGAGTGAACCGGCGTCGGTCCTTCCCCGTTTTGCCTTTACTCAAAAACCACCTCCCTCCTGAAACCTTGTCAAGCAAAATATCCGTTTCAGGTTGCTTTTGTGGACTATCATAATACCGTCCTTGGGAGCATACGTATTACGTTTGTTTCCGTCAAGACCTTTTTACCAGCAAACGGAGCCATGCACAGACCGACCCCTATAATCGATTTCGGGATGCCCAGGAAGAAGCGACAGAAGAGCGGCTTCGGCGAGCGGCTACGCACGTTGAGAAAGGAACGCGGCCTGACGCAGGTGCAGCTCGCCCAGGCGGCAAACACCACCCAGCGGGCCATCTCCTACTACGAGAACGAACCCGGCTACCCTCCGGTTCCAGCCGCCATCAGTCTTGCCAACGCACTGCACGTCAGTACCGATGAGCTTCTGGGATTGAGGACGCCGAAACGCGAGCGGAGCGCGATGAGTCCAGAGACCAGGAGACTATGGAAGAAGTTTCAGCAGTTCGAGACCCTGCCAGAGAAGGACCAACGAGCTGTCGTTCGGCTGATCCTTTCGCTATCAGGCTCGAACAACAGACAGCGTTCTGGAAAACGACACGTGGACTTCCGTGTTTATGAAGGAGGCTCGGTCCGCGAATGAGTGCTTTGCCTTCATCGCGTAGAATCCGGGCTCTGTAACTCGGAGCGATGCCGTCGATTCAGACATTCAGCCAGAAGATCATCGACCGTGATTACTACATGTCCGCCCATGCCGAAGAGGAGATGTGGGATGACGGTCTGGAGCGAATCGACGTCGAACACGCTATCCTAAATGGAAGAATCGAACGACGGTTCAAAGATGATCCGAGAGGGACGAGATACTGCATCGAAGGACCTGCGACAGACGGTCGAACCATACAAGTCATCTGCCGTTTCCAGGGGGCGCTTCTCATCATCACGGTCTACGCTCTGACGAAGAAAGAGGACGAATGAACTGCGAGTTTTGTAGTGGCGAAACCGTCACCAAAAAAGTGCGCAAGCACCACTGGCTTCACGGCAAGCTTTATGTCGTGGAGAACGTCGAGGCCGAAGTTTGCCGGGCATGCGGAGAGCGCTACTACCACGCCAGGACCCTCGATGCCATCGACAAACTCCTCGAGGGAGAACACGAAGTCAAGGAAAGCTTGGAAGTCGAAGTCGTTAGCCTTTAGCGAATCCACCCACGCTTCCCCCGGGCGACAAGGATCGCTACCTCTGGACATCGCCTTCTAGCCAAGCAGCTCAAAAGAGGGAAGGAGAGCCATTTCCGCGGCGGCGCCACGGGGTGACCCCACCTATCAGCGATACAAAAGCTGACAGCGCGGAACGGAAGCAATCCCGTTCCCCGCGGGTTTCATGCTTGCTGAGGGCCTCCGGTCACGGCTTTTGCACCGATGTTGGATGGATCTTCTGTTCGATGAGAGCAAAAGCCGTGCCCTCCGGCCCGCTGTTTGACTTCGGCTCCGTGCTCGCGCTCCGGGCCGGCGGGCGCAGATGCGAATCGAGGAGCGCCCGCCGCCCTCCGCCGCTGCGCGCGGAGCTCCGCTTTCTCGAGAGGCCTCGGTCACGACGATTGCATTCGATGAAAATCCCCTGTCGGCAATCGTCGCGCCCTCGGCCTCGCGTGTTTGGCTGTTTCCAGAAGGAGGAGTCTCCGACGACCGGAATCCCGTACCACGATTCCGGTCCTCGAAGACTCGACATCAGGATCGCGTAAGGGGACTGCTGATCAATCACCCCCGCCCACCCGAGCAGCCGGCTGGCTTCTTTCTTTCCTGTCGCCCGCCCCAAGCTCCGGAGGGAGCCGGCCTCGTCCCGGATGTTTTTGGATGGGCCGACCGGGCAAGGCTTCGTCGCGGGTGCCAAGAGCCGCGCCCAGGCTCGGATTCGATTAAGTGGAAGAATGCTTGGCGAGCCTGGTCACGGCTCTTGCATCGCGATCCGATAATGCCGGCATTATCGGACCTTCCCCTGGCCGGCTCCCTCCTCCGGGTCACGCTTCGCGTGATCTTGACATAATCGCGGGCGATTATGTCCACGCCCCTCGCGAGCACGATGAAAGTGTCTGAGGCTCGCGAGGGGAACTTGGGGCGGGCGAGGATGCGATCGTGAGCCAGCCGGCAGATCACCCGTCCGCCCCCTAAAGGGGGCTCCCGCTCCTCAGAAGAAGTAGAGTCATCACCAACGCGGAGACGTCACAGCCATGCCCGCCGACCCAATCAGAGACATCCTCGATAGGGACTTTGCAGTGGTGAATGCGAAGGAGCTTACAGATCCAGCGTGTGCGCTTCTTCGAGAGGTGATCAACGATGCCACTCGGGTTTACAGAAGATGCATTTCCGACGCTAAGAAGATCAGCACCGAGGAGGACGTGCATCTGCCCACCTTCGTCCTGTACTACCACATTATCGAGATGGCAGACGCCTGCGAAGTGCTTTTTAGTCGCGCCTGCGTTGACCCAGCGGTCCCACTTATCCGGAGCATGTTCGAGGCCAACCTTCAACTCGGGTACATTCTCGAAAACGATGATTATCGAAGGTGCTCCCTCCAATGGAACGTCTGCTACGCAAGGAACAAGATTCGCTCGAAGCAGGCCTTCCTTCCCACTTCACTAAGGGGAAGACGCTTCGCTCGGGCTCTAAAAAACGACGACAACTTAAAGGACTTTAGGATTCCAGACTTCGCTGCGTCGCTCGCGAAGGATGTGAATGGCTTGCGCAACATGCTCAGGAGGAAACGGTACGTCGACATCGACCAAGAGTACCGTCGAAAAGCGAAACGTAGAAAGGGCAAGAAGACTCTCGAGATCCCGCCTCATTTTTACTCGTTGTTCGGAGGACCGAGCAACCTCCGGCTCTTATCGCGGTCGCGGAAGCAGGAAGCGCTCTACGACTACTTCTACGATCAGTGGTCTACCATCGCACACGGTGCGGATGCGAGCCGATATCTAACCAGCCAGGGTGAAGGACCGGCATTTTTTGCTTTAAGAAACGCCCTGCGAATCCAGGAAAATACAGATTTTGTATACATATTTCTGACATCGTCACGAAGGATGGTGCTCCAGAAGTTTAGACCCGACGAACCGCCTTCTCAAAGATGGTTCCTCGAGGACGTGAAGCATTTGCGAGACAAACTTGACAGCATCCGAATCTCCTCACGAGAGGAGAAACTCAAGGCTCTCAGGAAGCACGGCAAGCTCTAGCTCACGGATCGTTCTACTCCTTCTGCTACGAGTGCGCGGACAATGAAGCGAGTTAGCGACGCGCTTCACCCGCTGCAAACGAATCAGCGCATCTTTTCGAATCGATCCGTTCTGGGGGGATGCTGGATATCGGCCAGGCCTTCACCGACGCGTCCTGGAGCCTCCTGACGCGTTTTTTTCTCGCCGGCAGCGAGCGTGGCCGCGGAACGCAGCCACGTGCGCGCGCCGGCGACAGGACAGCGTTGAGAGAAGCAAGGACTCCTTCCTTCAGACAAGCGACATCGTCGAGCTCGGCACGGCGTTCACCGCCATCGTCACCGGCCGGCGGCGCGCTTGCCCGCATCGAACAGGAGCGACCACGAACATAACCATGCAAGCGCGATGACGGCCGCGGCGCCGCCCTCGCTACCGGGCACCAGCAGAGGGGAGCCCCCTTTAGGGGGCGGACGGGCCATCTGCCGGCTGGCTCACGATCCCATCTTCGCCCGCCACAAGTTCCCCTCGCGAGCCACAGGATCCTTCATCCGCTCGCGAGGGGCATGGACATAATCGCCTGCGATTATGTCAAGGTCACGCGAAGCGTGACCCGGAGGAGGGAGCCGGCCAGGGCAAGGTCCGATAAGGCAGCCTTATCGGATCGCGCTGCAAGAGCCGTGACA
>Ga0214473_10011768_pt1 | contig 10280 bp, 7 predicted proteins | sample RVTome_7_FD_203509 | JGI IMG/M metagenome (GOLD analysis project Ga0214473, IMG submission 203509) | Soil microbial communities from uranium-contaminated site in the Upper Colorado River Basin, Wyoming, United States - RVT98D197 | ecosystem: Environmental > Terrestrial > Soil > Contaminated >... | reverse complement strand
CAGTAGTAGCCCCGCCGAGGGCATCCGATCCTTACCGGATCGAACGGGAAGAGATGATCCGGGAGCAGATCATCGCCCGAGGGATCAAGGACAAAGCGGTTATCGCCGCCATGTCGAAGGTCCCGAGACATCTCTTCGTTCCCGATGAGTTCCGTTCGGTGGCCTATGCCGATGCTCCCCAACCGATCGGTGAGAACCAGACGATTTCCCAACCGTATATCGTCGCGCTCATGACCGAGCTCCTCGAGTTGGAGGGGCATGAGAAAGTCCTCGAAATCGGAACGGGTTCCGGTTACCAGGCCGCTGTCCTCGCAGAGGTCTCCCGCGAAGTTTACACGATCGAGATCATCCCCTCGCTTCACGAACAGGCCCGTAAAACCATCCAAAGTCTCGGTTATCGGAACGTACGGTTGAAGCTGGGAGATGGCTACCAGGGATGGCCGGAACACGCGCCATTCGATGCGATCGTCGTGACGGCGGCTCCGCCGCACATCCCCCAGCCGCTCATCTCCCAGCTACGCGATGGAGGTATTCTCGTTATCCCCGTAGGCGATTTCTGGTTATCCCAGACGCTAAAGCGGGTAAAAAAAGCTGGGGACAGGCTCGATATCGAGGATATCACTCCCGTCCGATTCGTCCCCTTTATCCTTCCCTGAACCGATCAGCGAACAGGCTCCTCACAAAGCGAGATATCTGACCAGCCAAATCCTCATGGGTGTGACCACTTATGAGGACATTCAGGCGTCTTTCTGAGAAAATCAAGAGGATGAATTCTCCAAGAGTACCTCACCGAGATTGATTTCCATATCATATAATATCCCAATATAATACGCAAAATATATGATGTTAATTGATAAGCAATCGAGGGCCTCTCATCACCCTGGTATGCTTTCTGCTTATCGTGTGGCGTGTCATTCCTGATCCGAACGATCGATGAAAGGAGAAAAAGATGAACCGGTTGAGTGTATCAAGGTGGGTGAAAGTGGTATTCGGATTGCTTATCTTCTTGGGTCTATCACTGACGAGCTACGGAGAGGCCAGCGCCCATCGACGGCACTACCCGGGGGTCGTCCACTATCGGGCCCCTTATGTCGTCTATGCTCCTCCGAGACCTGTCGTCATCCACTATGCGCCCGCCTACCATGCCGACTGTCTCTGGAGGTCGGGCTACTACCATCACGCGTCCTTCGGACCCCATCACCACCATTACCATCCGGGCGGCATCTATTTCGGTGTCCATGTGGGATTCTGAGCCCATGAGGAGTTGAGGTTCCGGGGCAGAGAGATCCCGGGCCTCTTCTCGCGTGTCGTCCGGCCATCGGGGGAAGCCCAGTGAGGAGGGCTTCCCCCGTTTCTATTGGGTTTACCCCCATGCCTGCATGGGCTGTTCGTTGAGTGACTGACGACTCTCTTCGTGCGACGCCGTCCTCCAGCGGTCCGAGATGGGTCATCCCGGTTTTGGGATGAATCTGAAAATGATACGCTTGACAACGAGCCCTTGCGGAGCTATAATAGCGGAAAAATGTGCCTCTCCCTGGTGTCGCCGCTGGCGATGAAAAGGGAAAGCGGTGGAAATCCGCTGCAGGTCCGCTACTGTGACCGGATACCGCTGAAGGTGAACTGAAACGCCACTGTCCCGGTGAAGGGATGGGAAGGCTCCCTTCTGTGGGCTGGATGCCGGAAGTCAGGAAACCTGCCAGGTGAGGGGGGGAGCGGGTGCTCCCTGGCTCGTTGACCTCCGCGACAAGGAACGGGTGTTTTTTCTTCCTGGAATAAGATACCCTCAGAAGGCCCTGTCCTCTGTCAGAGGAGAGGGCTTTTGTCTTAGAGGGCTGGCCATTCTCCTCCTCGTTTCAGGGCTGACCCGACCCGGGTTCACGATCGGGGAAGAGTCAACTACCCGGATCGATAAGACCCTCTATCCGGTCGTCTCCGACTCCATCCGTTTCTGGCTCCCGCCTTCCGTCATTGAAGAGAGAAGGTGGATAGAAGGGGAGACCGAATCAGACCTCTTGATGACCGTGATCATTCCCGACCGCCTGAACTCCGAGACGGCTATGGATCTCGGGGGATTGCTGAGTCACCAGGCGGGTGTCGTCCTCCGGAGGACCGGCGGGCCGGGGAGCTCGTCCTTCGTCTCCATACGGGGGGCCACCGCGCAGCAGGTCCTCATCCTTTTGAATGGGAAACGGCTCAATACCGCTCAGGGAGGAAGTGTCGACCTTTCGGCTCTGTCTCCGGAAGCGGTTTCACGGATCGAAGTTTACCGCGAGGCCAACAGCGCCCGCTGGGATTCCGAGTCGATCGGCGGTGTTCTCAATATCGTCACTACGCGCGCGGATGAGGAGAGATTTCGCCTGCGAACGCTCGGCGGCTCCTACGGCATGAGATCCCTCTCTCTGGGAGGGTCGATCGGCAATGAGACAGGGATCCGCTTCGGCACGGACTACCGTACAAGCGATGAGAGTTTCCCTTTCGCAGATCCCCGCCGGGAGGGAGAGCGGAGGAGAATCAATGGCGATTACCGGGTCGGAACCTTCTCGACCACTCTGGAGAGGGCCGTCGGTGATGGGGGCAGATTCACCCTGTATGGCTCCGCCTCATCGGACGATCGGGGAGCGCCCGGCCCGATCGAGTTCCCGACCCCCGAAGCCAGGCTTTCCGATCGCCGACTCTTCTTCCAGGGGGAAATAGCGGATACAGCCGGAAGTACCGATCTGGCGCTCTCCACCTCCTTTCATCGTCTGGATAGGAGATACCGGAATCCCGACCCTGTGCTCTGGGCAGACGACCATCACCTGAACTCCTGTATGTCCGTTTCACTCGAGGGAGAGAGGGCAATGGTCGATCGGGGAGACCTCGAATTCGGCATGAGCCACGAGCGGGATTTCCTGTCGAGCACGACGGACGGCCTGCAGGATCGTGGAAAGACCAGCGGCTATGTGCGGATGGGTCTCTACCTGACGGGAAGGGAGGAGAATCGGGGACTGGAATCGAGCATATCACCCGGCCTGCGATTGGAGAGCGTGGAAGGATATGACGCTCAACTTTTCCCTTTCCTTTCTTCGCGGCTCTCTTTCTTTGAAGATCAGATGGTTCTTCGGGGCTCGTTTGGAAAGAAGTATCGGGTTCCTTCTTTCGATGAGCTCTTCTGGCCGTTGAGCTCGGGTGCGCAGGGGAATCCCGATCTCCGGCCGGAGCGCTCCACCGGATGGGAGTTTTCCGGAACGCTCTATCTTCTGAGCGGACGGGTAAGGCTCCAGAACGTTTATTACCGGCGGGATCTCGTCGATCTCATCGAATGGACCCCCGGGGCGCGGGGGATCTGGCGGCCTCACAATGTAGGGTTGGCCCGTGACGAGGGAATCGAGTTCGGGGGGGCATTCGCCGGAGAACCCGCGCCCTTTCTTCCACCGGTCTCTCTGGAGATCACTCATTCGATCATCCGGGCCACCAACGAGGGAGACGATCCCCTCACTCACGGCATGCGTCTGGTCCGTCGGCCGGGGTCGATCTCATCGGGCCGCTTTGAGATGACGCCGTTGGAGCAACTGACGTTCGGCGTCTCCTGGTCCCGGGTGGGGAGACGATACCTGACGAACACGAACACCAAATGGATCGAGGGTTATCATGTGCTCGATCTCCATATGGCCTTCCGCCTTTGGGGGGGAGCGCGCTCCTATTTCTCGATCAATAACCTGGGGGATAAAAACTACTACGACATGGATGAATACCCGGTACCAGGGCGGATTCTGACCATCGCCTTCGAATTCGAGGTCTCCTGATGGAGTCTCTCACGATATGGATGAACAGCGGAGGTCCCTATGAAAAACAGACTTGACATGCAGTCGATGATCGCCCTCATCGGCTCTCTTCTATTATTCGTGATGGGCCACAGTCTTCATGCCCAGAGCCCGGGGGCCGATTCGGTAATCGACTTCGTACCCGGGATCGGTGCCGGTTTCGGAGCGGATTCGTTGCCGGAGATCGTGCTGGGAATTCCCCGGGGGGGCGGTGAATCGGAAGGGTCTCTTCATGTCCTGAGCCTCGGCACCGGAGGAGAGATCACCCTCTTTTTCGATGATCATGTCATCGTGGATGGCCCGGGCCCGGACCTGACCGTATTCGAGAATCCCTTTTACATCGGCGGGGATTCCCTCAATCGGTACATCGAAACCGCCGTGGTCGAGGTCAGCCAGGATGGCATCGAATTCCATCGCTTTCCCTATGATTTCGTGCCCGGAATTGAGCCGCCCGGGAACCCAGGCCGATTCATCGGGCTGGCCGGAGTTGTGCCTGTCATCAGCAATGACGGCGATCCCGACCCGACCGATCCCTCGGTTTCCGGAGGCGACCATTTCGACCTGAGCCAGGTTGGTATCCCGAATGCGAGCTTCATCCGCATCATCGACACGGGGAGCGATACCCGGGACGAGGAAGGGGACCTCGTCGTCGATAACGGCCTCGAGCTGCCCCCCCAGGCCGGCTTCGATCTCGACGCGATCTGCCATATCAATTGGACCCTGAAGGATGCGCCTTTTCAGGTAGAGGCGGCGCGCGCGGTGGCGAGCGACCGGATCCTCGTCGAGTTCTCGAAGGCCCTCGAACCCGGGCAGGACATTCCGCCCGATTATTTCCTGCTCGATGATCTCCCCCTCTCCGAGGTGGACACGGTCATCCTGGCGGAAAGTTCGGTGCTCGAAATCCTCCTGGCATCACCCCGGGAAGGAGATCCGCCGCCGGTCCTTTCGGTCCGTCAGTGGATACGGAGTGATGGCGGCGAAAACCTCCTCAATCCTTTCGAGGAGCCGATCGAGTGGAGCCTCGGGGTGGAGGAAAACGGTCCAGGAGTGAAGTCGGTACCGGAGACGGTGCTGTCTGTTCCCCGTCCGAATCCCTTCCGGGGGAGCACCACGATCTCCCTCGAAGTCCGGGAAGAGGGCAGGGGGACGCTGGCCATTTATGACCTGCGGGGGAGACGGATCCTGGTCCTTTCGGATCGTTCATATCAACCGGGTCTCTACCGATTGACCTGGGACGGTCGGGATTCCTGCGGTGCAATTTCCCCCTCCGGGATATATCTGGTCCACTTCTCCCACGGCGGAAGAGCCTATCGCCAGAAGGTGGTCTTCCTGCGATGAGGGCGACAAGGTTGAAGAGCGCTCGATATCTATCGATTCTGTTCATCCTCGTCGCGGGTTGCGAGGGATCTCCCTATTCCGATCGAGGGGAGCCCTATATCTTGCGGCATCGAACCCTCTATGTCGTCAATGGGCTGTCGGAAACTCTCTCCGCCATCGACCTGGAAGAGGGAGCGGTCTACAACGATATTCTCGAACTCGGCAGATGGCCCAACGATCTGACATCGACGCCGGCGGGTGAAGCGCTCTATGTAGTCAATTCGGGGGACAACCAGGTCATGGAGATCGATCCGTCACAGGGGATAGTCACGATGACCGCCGATATCGGGATCGGACAGAATCCCTGGGCGTGCGAGGTCGCAGGGGCGGAATTGTGGGTCTCTAATTTTCTGTCCGGCGAAGTGTCGATCATCGATCTCACCAATGGGAGGCTCGACCAGGGCCTGGCGGTCGGGACTACCCTCCAGGCCATCCTGATCGAGGGCGACAACGTCTTCGTCACGGATACGAATTTCCAGTACGGAGGCTTCGGGGCCGGCCGGGTGATCCGGCTCGACCGTCCCGGCCGGATGGGGGCTGGAGAGGGCGCCGTCGGGATCAACCCCCAGGACCTCCTCCTCGATGGGTCCGGACGTCTCCATGTCCTCTGCACGGGGGATTATACGTCCGAGAGCGAGGGGGAAGTGCATCTCTTCGATCCACTCACCCTGATTCCCATCGACACCCTATCCCTCGGCGGGAGCCCGTCGGCGATGTGTCTGGGCGAAGGAGGGATGATCTATTCCGTCGGCTACTGGGGTGGAATCATGGCCTACCGGTCGGACGACTTCTCGTCCCTCTTCGACGCGACAGCCCCCCTCATGGAGGGCGATGGATTCACCGATATCGTCTTCGATCCGGCTCCCGGCCTGTTGTATGTGGCGGAATTTGACGGTGATCAGGTGATCGGGATCGACCCGTCAACGGGACGCATCGTCGTGAGCTATAGGGTCAGCGATGGGCCGCTCCGATTGCGGCTGGTCGAACCGTGATCACGTAACGAGAATCTTCCAAACCGAAAGAACTCAGTGGAGGAACGCATGAAAACGGTGGTTTCCCTCATTTCTCTTGTCTCTTTCACCCTATCCCCGCTCCGGGCGGAGTTCCATAAGAGTATGTACTTAGTGAACGGGCTTTCCGAGACCCTTTCGAAGGTCGATCTGCCGGAGGGGACCGTGCATGAGGACATCGTCTCCCTGGGCACTTTCCCCAACGATATCCTGATCCGAGGGAACCTGGCCTACGTCATCAATTCAGGTTCCAATGACCTGTCGGTCATCGATCTCACGGACGATTCGGTTCTGGGGATCATCGACCTCGGTGACGGGAACAACCCATGGTCGGGCGCCTTCACGAACGATACCACGCTGTATGTCACGAACTGGCTGACCCGCTCGGTATCCCGGCTGAGCCTTGGCACCGGTTCCATCGTCCGGTCGATCGAGGTGGGGGATGGACCGGAGGGGATCCTGGCGGACGGAGATCGGCTATATGTGGCCAACAGCGGCTGGAATGGTTCGGGCTACGGCCCGGGGTCCGTCTCGGTCATCGACCTCTCCAGCGATTCCGTTGTCTCGACGATCGGCGTCGGGAAGAATCCTCAGGACCTTGTCAACGATCCTCAAGGAGAGATCTACGTCGTCTGCACCGGCGATTTCATCGGAAGCACGGGGATGCTTTACCTCATCGATTCAGCCAGGTTGTCGGTGACCGACAGCCTCCAGATCGGGGGATCCCCCGGCCGCGCCGCGATCTCTCAGTCAGGACTCGTCTATATGGCCGCCGGAGGCTGGTTCGGGAGTGGGGAGGTTTACCTTTATGACGCGATGCGGGAGACGCTCATTCATGGTACCGGCGCTCCCATCCCAACCGGCCTGGGCGCCATGGATGTCACCACGGACAGCGAAGGATACATGTACGCCTGTTCCTTCTCACAAAACTCGGTATCCGTCTTCGATATCCCGGATGATTCGGTGACGACCTATGCCGTCGGTTCGGGACCTGTCGCCATCGCGATACGAGAGGAACCCTGGATGACGTTCGACACGGCGCCCGCCAGGCGATTTGTCCAGCAGGGGAGCGTGCTCGATTATACGATCTCCCTCCATCACGAGGGAACTGAGGCGGAATCCGTCATCGCCGCTTCTCTGCTCATCCTCCCGGAGGGATTGCCCTTCTCGGGGAACCCATTCATCGGTCCGTTCGAGCTGGCTCTCGATCCCGGCGATACCATCCGCCTGAATCTCTCCGAGGCCATCCCTGCCGGAGCTCCCTCCGGAAGGTATGTCCTCTTCTCGATGGCCAGGGACATCAACTCGAGGCGCATGGCGGTCGGTAGTTTCTGGATCCACATCGTGCCCTAGCCGGCTCCATTCCACGATCCCATGCGTCAGGGAATGATAAAGCGATCCACGAAGCGGACTATTGACACCCGAGCCGGAATCCGCTAGATTTGCCTCGAAACTTACGGATGAGAATTCTGTCTTGAAGAACTCGGAGGAGCGGGTGTAATTCAGTGGTAGAATGTCAGCTTCCCAAGCTGGACGTCACCGGTTCGAGTCCGGTCACCCGCTCCATTTCCGTTTTCCTCATCACTCTCCGGCGATTCGGTTCCCCAGCGGATACGAACCCATTCTTTGCCCGACATGTCGCACCCTCGCTTTCGAAGCGATCATGATCGAGAGAAAAGTCGTCTTTTAGGAGAACTGAATGGCGAGTTCATCCGGGATTGGTATGGAGGCCAAGGTGATCATGAGAGAAATTACATGGTTTTGGTTGACAGCGGCCCTGATGGGCGGTCTTCTCTTCGGGATCGGAGTGGCAACCTTTGGATTCGGGTGGGAAGAGGAGGAAGCCCCCAAGGGAAAACTTTCTGCGGAGCTTCGGGCATTCCTGGAACAAATGCCGCCCGGCGAACCTGCGGTGGTCTGGGTCATCTTCAAGGATAGGGGGATCGGAAGCCCGGGAGAGCTCGAGCGGTCCTTGAGGGAACGGGAAGCCAGGTTCTCCCCGAGGGTCTTGCAGCGCCGGGCCAAGGTGATGGGGGAAAGAAGGGTCTTGCCCGGAGACCTCCCGGTGAACCAGGAGTATGTCGCCCGGGTCCTCTCGACCGGGTGTCGGCTCCGATACCGTTCCAGCTGGATCAATGCGATCAGTGTGGAGGCGACTGCGGAGATGATCGAGCAGGTCGCTGCATTGGCGTTCGTTGAACGGATCCAGCGGGTGGCGACCATGGGAGGGATCCATCCCATGGACTCCCGGGGCCCTGAAAAGGGGAAGGGGGGCGAGACAACCCTCGCTGGTGGTCTCGATTACGGTCCTTCCCTCGAGCAGCTCGAGCTGATCAACGTACCGGCCATTCACGACTCCGGTTACTCAGGCGACGGCGTGATCGTCCTCATGCTGGACACCGGATACTACCAGGATCACGAGGCCCTCATCACCCGCGACGTGATCGCCGAGTGGGACTTCGTCTTCAACGACGGCGAGACGCAGAACGAGCCGGAAGACGTCTCCGGCCAGCACGATCATGGCACGGCGACTTGGTCGACACTGGGAGGGTTCTTTTCCGGGGAATTGATCGGCCCGGCCTATAACGCCTCTTTCCTGCTCGCCAAGACGGAGGATCTCCGTTCGGAGACGCCGGCCGAGGAGGATTACTACGTGGCCGCCCTTGAGTGGGCCGACACCCTCGGCGCCGATATCGCCAGCGCTTCCCTCGCTTACCGCGACTTTGACGATCCGTATCCCGATTACGCGTACAGTGACCTCGACGGGAACACGGCCGTCATCTCCATCGCGGTCGACGAGGCGGCCCGGCGGGGGATCCTGGTATGCAACGCGATCGGAAACTGGGGGCCCGGCAGCGGCAGTCTCTGGACACCCTCCGACGCCGACAGCATGCTCGCCTGCGGGGCGGTCGACCCGTCGGGTTTCCTTTCGGACTTCAGCTCCAGAGGCCCGACTTATGATGGTCGCCTGAAACCGGAGGTCCTGGCCCAGGGGGAGTCGGTTTATGCAGCGAGCTCAGGTGGAGGTTATTACTATACTGGCGGGACATCTCTCTCCACCCCGCTGGTCGGCGGTTCCGCCGCTCTGGTCTTGGAGGCCCATCCGGACTGGGGACCCATGGAGGTCCGGGAGGCCCTGATGGCCACGGCCTCGCGGGCGACCTTCCCCGATAGCGACTGGGGCTCGGGGTTGATCGATGTCTGGCGGGCGATCTATGAAGAGGGGGTCGAACTCACGCCGACCCCGTTCTCGCTCATCCAGCCATCGCCGGAGGATACAGTCTGGATCACCGGTATCGATTTCTCATGGACGGCGTCGGCCGATCCCATCGGTCGTGACGTGTCCTACAAGTTGATGGTTTCCACGGACTCTCTCTTTGACGATCCCCTGGTGGCCTGGGACATCCCGGAGAACGCTTATTCGCTGACAGATACCCTGATGCAAGGGGATTACTACTGGAAGGTATTTGCTTACAACAATCAGGGATTCTACCGGGAGAGCGACGAAATCTTCCGGTTTTATGCCCAGGAGCTGACCGGGACGGGCGGAGAAGGATCCGCACCCCTGCCTCCCAGGTCTTTTGCCCTGAACCAGAATCACCCCAATCCGTTCAATCCGTCGACGACGATCTCCTTCGACATCCCCCCTGGCGTGGCGGATGGGGACGATGCGGGCGGTTCCCGGGTGCGGTTGAATGCCTATGATCTCCGCGGGCGGCACGTCGGCACCTTGTTCGACGGAGCATTGCCGGGGGGTCACTACCAAATTTCATGGGATGGACGAGGCGATGCCGGCCAGATCCTTCCGAGCGGGGTGTACATTTACCGGCTGGTCTCCGAGGGGAAGATCCTATCGCGGAAGATGGTCCTGTCCAAGTGAACCGAATGGCGGCATCTTGGGGGTGCAACGTGGACCTTGATATTCTTCGGGCGGATGCTCATTTTCTATCTGGAACGATATTTGCTTTTCAGGAAGACTGGAGCTCGACATCGTGAATAACCATTATGTAATCATGCCAATGCGTAAAGGTGCCGTGTATGAAGCGAGAGATTTTGATCAACAAAACCTCCAAAGAGACCCGTGTGGCCA
>Ga0214473_10011767_pt1 | contig 10281 bp, 10 predicted proteins | sample RVTome_7_FD_203509 | JGI IMG/M metagenome (GOLD analysis project Ga0214473, IMG submission 203509) | Soil microbial communities from uranium-contaminated site in the Upper Colorado River Basin, Wyoming, United States - RVT98D197 | ecosystem: Environmental > Terrestrial > Soil > Contaminated >... | reverse complement strand
ACATCAGGTAGTACTGGTGAAGTATATGCACAACCTTCTTATTATTTATCACGGTTGGCTTATATTTATAATACATCTGGATTACCAGATAATTGCACAATAAATACTACTAATTTTTTTGCAGATGTATATGCAACGCGGGCTGGTGGTAATCCAGGAATATATATATTTGAAGGTACGCAAGGGGATACATTAGATGTGAATGATTATCGTGCATGGACTGGGGGTAGCCTTGGTTCATTTACCAATACTTCAGGACAAGTAAATGTCGCATTATCGTCTAGTTCTTTTGTTTCTAAAACTGGAAATTCCTATTTATTTTTGCGTTGTTATGATGATGTTAATAATTCTGCACCAGCCGATTCTCGTGGTGTTCAAATGATAATGTCTGAATATTCTGGTAGCGAGCCTTATTTGTCCATTGCTTATGTAACCGCTACGCCAACTCAAACTCCCACGCCAACACCGACTCCAACGCCGACGCCAGCACCAACAAACACTCCGATGCCCACACTAGTAAAAATGATTTTAGAACATGTGAGGTAATCCAATGAAAAAAATATATCTTTTTATTTTCGCAACTGAATTACTCCAGTCAACGGCGACTACTATTTCTATTGGAGTAATTCGATCAACAACCAGTGGGCTATTGGTGACCATTTGTGATGTAACATCGTTGACTGGGTATATTACAAAAAATGGTACGGCATCTTCTATCAACCTCACTGCCAGCGGTGGAAATAATGACATGACTGCTAACGGCGATGGTTTTTATGCACTGGAATTGACGGCTGGTAATACGGATACCTTGGGGGTTTTCGAAATACATTTAACGAAGATCGACTATGCTATTGATGGCCGAGTCTTCAATGTGGTTGAGCAGGATTATTGGAACAAACGTGCATCAACGGCGGATCGTATCGCTTCTGCCACGGCTGCCATCGCAGCGGCGGACGCCAAGATCGATAGCGTCTCCGCCATGGTGCGGGCAGGGTCGAGCCTGATTCCATATTCAGGTGGAATCATTGGCCGTCCGGCTGTTCTGAAGACAGGTGATCCTGCAAGTTGGTACTTGAGCATTCCAGTATTGAGTCGATCTGGGACTGATCCTGGGCTAAAGATAACCATGATTGAGGGTGATCCATCATACGCTTTGTATAAAACCCAAGCCAACTTTACAAAGATTATGGTGTCGGCTGCGTCGGGTATTGGAGACGTGACGCCGGTTCTTCACAACTACCTTCTCTCAACCGCAGGGATGCCATTCAAACAGTTTCCATTTGAGTGTCATATCTTGAACGATGGAGAGATTGCGGGATTGGCAGGTGTCTTTGTGAATGACACGACGCCGGAGTTTGTGGACTCGCCGGAGAACCTTGCGCACCAAGCGTATATCGAAGAGTTCATGCGTGATATTTCTTCTGGGGCGATTCCAGAGGCAACCGCTTATACCGCAGTCACTACATTTACGCGGGATACTCCGAATACATCAAACACACTCAATACTTATGTTCCGGCTGGACAGCAGGCGGTAATCGTTGTTACCATCACCGATCCAGACGGTGATCCATACACTTTCTTTCTGTTGATGGATTATGATGAATCAACTTATGATCCGGTTACTCTCAAAGCAAACTTATCTCGTAAGTTTCCCATGAGCGGATATAGCACCTTATCTGACTGGATGGTGGCACGGGACATTGCAAGCGCATCGCTGACAGTGGCGGGAGGACCATAATGAAAAAAGAAGCACACGCTCCAATTCATTTTTATATTTCAATTTTGGCTTTAGCACTTTCTTTAGTTTCACTTGCCAAATCCCTGGATCACACTGGCTTCTATGCTTATGCCGAGAACACGATTATTGAAGGGCTTGGTTGGCTGAGTGATGACCCGATGGGGAGAAAGCTTCAAGAACAGATTGTACTGTGCGATAATGCCGTGGTTGGGGATAACGGTATCCGCTCGCGGGATTATGTTTCTGGAAGCGCTGGATTCGCTATCTATTATGATTCGACATACCAAAAGTGGATACTTGAAGTGGATGGATGGAGGACTCACCCCTTACCGCCAACCGCTAAAGATTGGCCATGCTTCAGTATAGAAGGAATGCACATCTTAATTGAGAATCCCGTGCAATACTCGTTCATGAGTGGCGGACGGTGGAATAATCAAGAACTCGCGCTGGCTCCTTGGGAAGTGCAGTGAGACGCGCCTTCTGGCTGACATGGCTTTTGTGGTTGGCAGGTGCTGCCTTCGCCCAGATGGACGTGCGGGAATCTTATGTGGATTCCGATGATACGCCGATGGAAGGCTACCCTGTCTGGAATCTAGGAAGCACCTACCCATTTGAGGTTGATTGGGAACATCAAGCCGATCCGCCATCCTGGGGTGAGTATGCCGATCTTGGGCAGGCAACGCAGATTGGTAGCAACTACGTGGTTCAGCCGGGTGCTTACGTGGAAGACCCGAACGCAGGATGGATGGAAGGGTTCTTGACTATTACCCTTTATCACCGTTCAGCGGCCAGTGTAGCGGAACTTGCGTCTGCTACCTGGGAAGAAGTTGGGCATAACCCGACTCCGTATGATGGCGGTGCTGATCCAGGTTATGGAGAAGGGAATCAGTTGACGCTGCGCTATCCGGTATCCACTTGGGATCATCGGATCATGCAGTGGAAGATTCTTGCGCAGAACTCTTCGACAGGAGAAAGCGATCAGGAAACAACCCTGCGGCTTTACTTTGGAGCCTTGTTTCCGCCAACCCCAACGCCCACGGTTGGACCAACGCCAACCCCAACTGTCGCGCCAACCGCGACTTCTACGCCGCAGCCATCGCGGTTCATGTGGATTAATTATAGTAATGGTAAGTGGCACACGGTAAGGACAAGTCCATGAAGCGCTGGATTACTCTTCTTTGGCTTATCGTATTGGCGCACTGTGCGTTTGCGCAGTATCCATATACAACGCTCAATTTTCCAGGGCTGGCAAACTCGCTTTCGCCGGAATCTGCTGGTTTTAACTACAACGGCGTCGATCACCCGATGGATTATGTGAATTGGGTGGGGTTCTGGGGAATGGCTGGATCAGACTATCCCGATCCAGTGGGTGGTAATTATCATGTGTTTGGTGCTGGAGTTGATTGGAAGTTAGACAACACGGCAGGTTATGAAGGAATATTTTTCGAATTAACACTCTATATTGATACCGATAATGATAGCAACTCGTTTAATGGCACACACACACATGAGTATTATCACTCCGTTGAATTTAGCATTCCTTCTATAGCTCCACTAACATATCAAGTTAGAATTTCTGTTGGATATCCTTTCCGCTTAGAGCGTGATCCAGCTTACCCATATATTCATTGTACATGGGTAGCAAGAGTAAAAAATTATGCCGGTGGATTGGGAGGAATAGTAATAGGAAGTGACACTGAGTATGGCGGTAATGTTTTGCTTCTTGCAGGGGATGCCCCCACAAATACGCCCACTCCGATAAACACGCCTACCCCAGTTCCGGCGACCCCCACAGCAACCGGGACGGTTCCGCCAAGCCCGACTCCGTCCTTTACGCCAAGCCCCACAAAAACTTTCACACCGGTTCCTTCGCCAACCAGAACAAACACGCCCATCCCGGCGGCCACCGCAACACCCACGAACACCGCGACACAGGTTCCTCGGCAACTTCCTCCACCCGTGCCTTACATCTGGGTTGTAGCGGGGAATCCGCCTCTCTTGCAGTTTCAGGTGGTAAACAATACCGATCCGAATCCATTCTTGCAACCGGCGAATCCAGCCGCCGGTTACGACCCTCTCGATCTATCCGGGAATCACGTCTGCAACCGGGTAGATTTCATGATTACCGTTGGTGGCCTTCTTTACACGCAGTATTCAAGGACACCGGCTGAGCTGGGGCAGCCATTGGCTACGACATTCAGCACGTTTGTTCAGGGGATTAACCCTGGGCAGCATGACGTGTGGATTTACGCCTGGGCATGGCCTTCTCTGTCGCCGTGGACACTGAGCAACGCAGGGCAGGCTTGGTGCATTCTGACCGTCCCAAGCCCGACGCCTACTGCTACCTGGACACCTAGTCCAACAAAAACGAATACTCCAGTACCAACTGCCACGCCAACAGGAGTACCGACAAATACGCCAGTTCCACCTCCGCCAACTCCAACTTTTACGCCGGTTCCGACACCTCCTGGAACTCCAGTACCAACGCCGAGTAATACCCCTTATATTCCTCCGACGAATACACCGACGGCTGTTTCTACGCCGCCTCCGACGAATACGCCGACTCTTGGACCTCCGCCCAGCCCGACACCAGAGATTCCACCAACGGCCACGCGGACGCCTACATCTCCGCCTCCGCCCACTTTTACCCCGACGGATACTCCGGGACCGCCGCCGGCCACAAACACGCCTACAGTTGGTCCACCGCCTCCGCCGCCCACTCCCACGTTCACTTTCACTCCAGTGCAATCGCCAACTCCGACGTTTACAAAGACGCCTACCTGGACTTTTACGCCAACTTTTACGGCTACGTTTACACCGACGCATACCTGGACGCCGACTTTTACTTACACAGCCACGCATACGTCCACGCCAACCCCTACAGATACCCCTACTGGTACTCAGACTCCGACAATTACGCCTACCAATACCAATACGCCAACAGCCACGTTGACTTACACGGCTACCCCTACTGCGACAAGCACCTGGACGCCAACAGCAACTTACACGGCTACGAAGACCCCCACAGCCACTTATACCGCGACTGTGACCCCCACAGCGACAAATACGGGAACCCCGACGTGGACGCCCAGCCCGACCTTCACTGCTACGCCTACGGGAACATGGACGCCAGTAAATACTTTTACGCCAACCCCAGTGCCACCGGAGACACCAACACCAAGTCCGATACCAATCTATTCGCTGGAGATTCTTTTTTATGGAGGGAAGTGGCATAATGTGGAAATTGATGGATGGGATAGTTTCCCGTGATTTGCTGTAATATAGAAAAGGAAGGAAGACCCGATGACTACAAGTTCCAATGGTGACAAAAAAGCAATTGAAATTCTCGAAGAAAACCAAGATAAAATTCAAAAACAAATCCGTTGCCTTGAGCAAGATGGCTGCGCTATTGGAAGGGAGCATTCAGGTAAAATCATGGAAATCCGGGACGAAATGAGAACGATGAAAAGACTCCTTTGGGCGATTATTTTGATCTTGGTTGGGATTGGCGGACCACAGCTTGTGGAAATATTTTTGAGGATTCCGAAGTGAGGTGAATCATGGGCGATTTAACCGAGAATTTTTCACGCAGTGAATTTTCATGCCATTGCAAGTATCCTGATTGCGATGGGAAGACGCCTACGGTAAGTCTTCTGCCGATTGCAATGGCATTGGAAAAGATACGCGAAACCATCGGAATTCCGGTAGTCGTTTATAGTGGATATCGATGCCGGAAACACAATGCCGATCAAGGAAGCCAAGAAACATCCCAACATCGGAAAGGCCTTGCTGCTGATTTGCACACCGCAGATCATCCGGGATGGACGACTGAACAATTATACGATATTGCCAAGTCGATACCAGATTTTAAGGGGCTGGGAATCTATAATGGATTCATCCACGTAGATGTTCGGCCTGGGGCGCGAAAGTTGTGGGATGAACGATAAAAGGAAGGTGCAGGATGAATCAAATAACACTACGCAAATCGTTGTATTGGCAACTCGGCTGGCTGTTTTTATTGGGCATAATACTCGGGCTGCTGTTTAGCGGATGCACCCTGGGAAACCAACGGCAAACTGATGTCTACGTAGGTCGCGTTGGCGGCGATTTGTGGATTCGTTCCATTGCGGACGGCGCTCAAATGAATACTGGCAATTCCTCTGTCGATGCGAACACGCCCGGAATGCCGACGGCAGGTATCCCGCCTATCGGATTGGCGATCCTTGGAAACAATTCGGGACAATCAACGAAAGTGCAAATCGATTCTGTAAGCGGATCGTTTTATGTTGAGTCTGCGTTGTATGGTGCACAGGGTGTACCTATCCCCGATGCACTGGAGAAGTTATTCACACCCGGAAACCCATTCCAAATTGAGGAGGCATTACCATGAATCCTTCACCCGAACAAATCGTTATGATCGGATCGCTGATTGCGCTTTTGTTGGAACCAATCAAGTTAGTGCCATGGATTGTTTCCCGGAAGTTGTTTCCGGTAATTGCTGTGTGCCTTGGTATCTTTTTGGCGGCTACGTTTTTCAGTGAACCGGGAACGGCGTCGGGAACGATTATCTTGATCGGTACAAATTACGGTCTTGCTGGCATTGGAACGCGCAGTGCGGTATCTGTGATAGGAAATTCGATTCCCACGATTCCGGCAATGCCAGAGGGTGAGTGATGAATAAGGAAGTGCCAGTGCAGGCTGTGCGCAAAGCAAGCTGACGGAGGTGCGTAAGCTCTACTAATGGATAGTACAGCTAACAAGCAACAAATCGAAGAAGTTTTGCTTCGGTGTCGTCGGAGCACCAAGGAAACAGCTCTGTCCTTCTTTGGTCCGCTTGATGACACGCATCCAATGGATTGCCACTTCTTTGCTCCTTTCGATCCACCACATGATGCTATCTTTCAAGTGCTTGACCATCCAACATGGAATCCAGAGGCCTTGAAGCGCGGTTATCGGCAAGCTTACAATGTTATTGCTGCACCACGTGGTACTGGAAAGACGACGATTGTATCGATTCCATTTATAGCACGAGAGCTTCTTTTTGGCTTGAGCCGCTATGTTGTTTATATCGGCGCTACACAGGACGCGGCAATGGAGCAGACCGAGTCGTTGAAGAACGAGTTGCTCAACAATCAGATGGTGCGTACAGTCTTCGGCGACATAAAATCGGAGAGCTTTGCGCAAGAGAAATGGGATATAATGGTCGGGCGCAGTGCTGATGGCGGCTTCCTACATCGTGCCAGAGTGCTACCTCTTGGCCGAGGCGGAAAGATCCGTGGCCGGAAGCAAGGATATGCACGGCCCGACCTTATCATCTTGGATGATGTGGAGGATGATGAATGTGTACAAACTGAAGAGCAACGCAAAAAGCTGTGGGATTGGCTGAACACAGCGGTGTTGAACAGTGTCGGGAATCGTGGGCATTGGCGGGTGATCTGGATTGGAACAATGCTGCATTACGCTTCAGCGCTTGCTCGGTTGCTTCAGATGCCGGAATGGAATCCAATTAAGCTTAGCTTATGTACGCCACAGTATGAAAGCTTGTACCCAAATTTTATGACAACGGAGCAAATCAAGGCGTTAGTGGAAACGCATCGCCGGAACGATACGCTGACTTTATTTGCTAAGGAGTATATGAATACACCGGTGGCCGAAGAGACGCGGGCATTCAAACGTGAGTATTTCCGTTACTACGATGAAGCAACGGCGAAATTAAACGATGATCCAGATACTGTAAATGTGGTATTAATCGATCCAGCACGGACGACGAAAGAAGGCGCGTGTATGACAGCTATTGTTGGCGTCGGAATACGTACTTTGACAAACCAATTGTTTGTCCGTGATGTCGTGGAGGAGCATTTCACCACAGACGCTCTTTATGAAGCTGCTTTAGGAATGTGTGCTCGGTTGAATGCTCGCATTCTTGCTGTTGAAGTAACTGGGTTGGATGAGTATATCACTGGGCCGCTGCAGACAGCGATCTTTAAGTCACGACTTCCTGTGATTATGGTTGAAGTCAAGCCTCGTGATAAGAAGGAAAGGCGACCAGCTGGACTGCTGCCTTATTATCGAATGGGTGATGTGTTTCATAATCGGACATGTTGTGGTACGTTGGAGGATCGGCTGGAGGAATGGCCTGCATGTGCTTCCTGGGATGCAATCGATGCGTTTGATATGATTATACCTGTCATGGAGCAACATTCTGTATGGTTCGAGTCGTCGAATAAACCACCGAAGGAAGCTGAAGCACAGTCTTTAGTGGAAGACAGTACTGGGTATTACTCACGTGCAAAAGCGTTAGTTGCATGTGGAACAGCCGATTCTGAATGGGAGACATTCTGATGCCTATACCAGTCTACTCAAGTGTATTCAACAACGTCGGGCAGAAAACACAGCAAGCAGGGCGGAACGGACACGATTTCAAGTATACATATCCGTTTGGCAAATCGTTGAAGCCTGGCACAAAGTTGCATGATAGCTTGCGGGATAAGCTTCTTTATCGTGCGCAACGCAGCCGCGAGCACATGCAACGGCGATATCCGGCATGGCGAGAGATCGACAAGATGTGCACGGCATACATTCAGCCAGATGCCCGCGAACTGAAGGAGCAAGACGCCGATGATCGGACGCCCGTCGCACTTGTGTTGCCTTTGCTGTATTCTGTTCGAGAGACGTTGCTGACTTACGTCGTTATGACTATGCTCGATGATCCAATGTTCAAGCTTCGTGGCACTGGCCCGGAGGATACACTTGGAGCATTAGTGCTCCAGGAGGTGCTTGCATCACAATGCCGCTACTTTGCAGCACCGCTCAAAATGTATTATACATACCAGGATAGCTTGACGTACGGCACTGGCTATGCTTATCCCCGTTGGGTGCGTGAGATTGGGAAGCGTACTGTAAGTCGTACATACAATGCATATTCGCCAGACCAAGCGGGCATTGAAGCATTGCTTTATGGTGTGACCCCAGCTTCCACTCCATATCATGAAACAGTCACTGACGTGGTCTTTGAGGGTAATCAGATCGAAACGATTGATCCATACCTTGCGCTGCCAGATCCTAACGTTGCCAGCTATGAAGCGAATCGAGGCGAATTCTTCGGATGGATTGAACGAACAAACTTGTTTGCGATGTTGGCAGATGAAGCTGAGTCTGGTGGCTACTTCAATGTAAAGTACCTAAAAGGGCTGGATGGCACTTCAGCATTAATGACGCAACCAAACGATGCCCGCAATAAATATAGTATCGGTGGTCGGCTGTTTCAAGATACAATTGCTTCGGCTGTTGACAACCTGCATATCTTCGTTCGATTGATTCCAGCTGATTGGGAGCTGACAAGCAGCCAAAAACCGGAGCTTTGGGCATTTACATTATCAGGCGACAGCATTATAACACGAGCAAATAAGGTGGAGTTCGACCATGCTCGGATTCCGATTGTAAGCTGCTCGCCAGACAGCGATGGATACAGCAGTTCACCGCTCAGCAGGCTGGAGCTTGTGTTTCCTGCACAGCATGCGATCAACTGGTATATCAACAGTCATATTGCTGTTGTCAAGAAGATTAGCAACGGCACTGTGGTTGTGGATTCCAGCCGCGTTGAAATGGCCACCTTGAAGCGGAAGGGCTTTGGCAAAGTGATTGAACTGAAGCGCACCAGCTGGGGCACCAATGTAAAAGATGCTGTATTCCAGTTCCAGGAGCACGATCCGACGTCGACGCACATGAGTGACGCATTATTGTTGATGGATCTGGTTAATCGTGTTACTGGCGCTGTCGACCAAATGCAAGGTGTTGCTCGTCGAAACAGCGGGGACGTATCTGCACAAGAGGCAGCGAATGTGCATAGCGGAGCATTGTCACGGCTGCAGACAATGGCATTTCGCTTATTCTACCAAAATCATGCTCCCCTTGGTCGAATGATGATTAGTCATACGCAGCAGTTCAGCCAGATGGAAAAGCATGTACGGCTGGCAGCGGGCTTGATGCCAGAGGAGCTGCTGCAGATTTACGGTGACTCAATTCGTGTGGATAAGTCAGGTGCTGCATATGCATGGACAACACCAGATACCTTACGTGTGCCATATGATCTAGCCATTGGCGACAGCACAAACCCACCCGCGACAAATCTGCAAACGATGACCACGTTATATCAGGCAGCACTGGCAAATCCAGAAACTGTGCAGAAGCTCGATTTGGTGCGAGTATTCCTTGAGTTGGCACGGGTGGCAGGGTTCAAGAATGCTTCTGAGTTTCGACGCATTCAGCCACAGCTTGCACAAGGCGAGCAAATTCAGGATCAGGTAGATCGTGGAAATCTAATTCCGTTGCAAGCAGGAGGAAGCAATGCTATATAATTACGAAGTAACACTGCTGTCGGCACTACACGAGCTGGTCGACGAAGAAATCGGCTTTCTACACAGCCGTATATGGCTTGACATGCAATCATTTTTGCGAGCGGAGGAATGCTCAATTGTTGATCAGCTCCGCGAGATTGATCCGATTAAAGAACCTGTAATGTGTGCTCGCTTACAGGGGCGACT